>Ga0153954_1001002_pt1 | contig 17466 bp, 13 predicted proteins | sample TSFL038MetaG_FD_102277 | JGI IMG/M metagenome (GOLD analysis project Ga0153954, IMG submission 102277) | Attine ant fungus gardens microbial communities from Florida, USA - TSFL038 MetaG | ecosystem: Host-associated > Fungi > Mycelium > Unclassified | place: USA: Florida, Wekiwa Springs State... | reverse complement strand
GTCGACAAGCATGTCGAAGCGGCAGCTGCCATGAAAATCAACCCCGAGGGCGGCGTCGCGCGCACGCCTGAAGGCGTTGTGGTCACCAGCAAGGAGCTGGTCATGCAAGTTCTGCTCAATGCGGATGGCAATTACACCATCGAGGGCTATCAGCCGCGGATGGAAAAGAGCATCGGCGTGATTTATCTCGGCATGGATTGGGGGGCGGAATACGAAAAGCAATCAACGCCTGCGAATGCTGCGATTGGCCGCGTGACGCGGCGCGAAGCGTTCGAACTCGCTCTGGCGGAGACCCGCGCGGCCCTCTCCACCGTGCCTGCGCCAGCCGGCATTATCGATATCCAGGCGGTTTCGGACGTCGTCTTTGCCAAGGTTTGCAGCCATTATTTCGATATCCCGGATGGCGTCCATGTGAAGCCCGGCGGATTCCGGATATCGAGCCTGCTTTCCCCCGGCGTCTGCCCCGGCGATTACACGCCGCCGTCGGGCTACATCGTCCATCCTGATCCGGATTGTCTGCTGACTTTCCTCGGCCAACGAACCGGCCAGATCCTGCGCGAGTCCGTCGGACAATACGTCGCCGAGAAGCGCGCCTCCGGACAGATCCCGACCGCACCGTTGACCCGGGCCTTCTTCGAGGAATTTCCCGATCCCAAGGACAATGATTTGCTGGCTCGAACCATTGTCGGGGTGATGATGGGCGCATTGCCCACCATCAACGGCAACCTCGTCACCATCGTCAAGACCTGGCAGCGAACGGCAACCCTGATGACCTTGCAGGCTGAGCTGAAGGCGAATACGCAAACCGATGAATTCGCCAAGGCTCACGAAGTAGTCGAGCCGACGATGCGGCGGACAATGCAGATGCAGCCGACACCGGACTGGCTGTGGCGCCTGGCGAAGAAGGACCATACGATCGGCACGACAAACCCGGTCGAGGTGAAAGCCGGCGACAAGATCTATCTCAGCATCCAGCAGGCGACACAGGAAGATCTTCACGCCGGCAAGAACGACGTCTGCCCGCTGTTCGGCGGTGACCGCAGCAAGAGCCCCCACCCGACACACGCCTGTCCGGGCTTCGAGATGGGGTTCGGCATCCTGCTCGGAATCGTTTACGGCGTGGTCGCATACGAACCCAAAGCCGGCGGCTGACCCCGTCAACGGCGGTCTTGCGCGTCGTTTAACGTCCGCCGCCGGCTCATCCGGCGGCGGAAATCTATCGGACCCGCAGGCGTCAACGGCCATTGGTAGTTAGCTTCCACTGTCACTGGCGATGGCGGTGCTGATCGTTGCTAACGACAAATTGATTGGCCACTTCAAAGCAAGATCGTGGCTGATCGCGCTCGGCCGGATTGGCAGCGCAATCACGGCCCGCGCTGGTTGGTTTTCGCTCGCCAATCGCTGACACATGGTCCACCAATCAATCTGATTGCGCAGGCGCAACATCATTGGTGCGCTGCGACATCGTTTGTGTGCGATCATCACTTGATCTATACACCGCAACTAGCGAACGATGTGCGCGGGAGATGTCCTGCGGCGCGGCTTGAGCAGCCGACATCGAGCACAACCAAAAACCGGCCTCTTGGGGAAACGCCTTGACGAAACCAGAACGGATGAGCTCACGCTCAGCCCCCACCTATTCGCCGCACGGTCTAGCGCTACTGCGCGATCCGCTGCTCAACAAGGGCACTGCTTTCACCGAACAGGAGCGCGACGCGTTAGGACTGCGCGGCTTTCTACCGGCAGCCGTCCTTTCCCTGCAGGCACAGGTCGAACGTGTCCTGACCAATCTTCGCTCGCTGCCGAGTGACCTCGAGAAATATGTCGCCTTGAACTCGCTGCATGACCGCAACGAGGCCCTGTTCTTTCGGGTTGTTTGCGATCATATCGACGAGATCCAGCCGCTGATCTACACGCCGACCGTCGGCCTTGCCTGCCAGCGCTTCGGGCTCATCTTCCAGCGCCCGCGCGGCCTGTTCATTTCAATCAAGGATCGCGGCCGGATCGCAGACATCCTTGCCAACTGGCCTTACCGCACCAAGCTCATCGTTGTGACCGACGGCGAGCGGATCCTGGGCCTCGGCGATTTGGGCGCGAACGGGATGGGCATCCCGGTCGGGAAGCTGTCGCTTTATTCCGCCTGTGCGGGCGTCCATCCCGAGCTTTGCCTGCCAGTGATGCTCGACGTCGGCACCAATAACGAAGAACTCCTCAACGATCCCTACTACATCGGTCTTCGCCAAAGACGCGTGACGGGCGAAGCCTATGACGAATTCGTCGAGGAATTCATGAACGCGGCGCACGCAGCCTTCCCCGGCGTGCTGATCCAGTTCGAGGATTTCGCCAACCATTCGGCATTCCGCCTGCTGCACAAATATCGCGATGACACCTGTGTCTTCAACGATGACATTCAGGGCACCGCCGCGGTCGCGCTCGCCGGACTGTTCTCCGCGCTGCGCATCAACGGCGGCAAACTTCGCGATCAAACGCTGCTCTTCCTCGGCGCCGGTGAAGCCGCGACCGGCATTGCCGACCTCGTGGTCTCGGCGATGCAGGCGGAAGGCGCGTCAGAGGCTGAAGCGATTCGGCGCAACTGGCTCGTCGACTCTCGCGGCCTCGTCGTGAAGGATCGGGCGGGCCTCCATGGCCACAAGCTTCGCTACGCGCACGAGCAGGCACCAATCAGCGACTTCCTGACGGCAATCAAGACACTCAAGCCGACGGCGATCATCGGCGTCGCTGCGGTCGGCGGCGCCTTCACGCCGGATGTGCTTCGAGCCATGGCTGAGATCAATGAGCAGCCGATCGTGTTCGCGCTCTCCAATCCGACGTCAAAAGCGGAGTGCTCGGCCGAGGAAGCCTATCGCCACACCGGCGGCCGCGCCTTGTTCGCCTGCGGAAGCCCATACGACCCCGTGCAGCTCGACGGCAGGACCTTCGTTCCGCGCCAAGGCAACAACTCCTACATCTTCCCGGGTGTCGGCCTTGGTGCGATCGCGAGTGGCGCGAAGCTGGTGACCGACGAGATGTTCATGGCCGCCGCGCACGCGCTGGCAAATTCCGTCAGCGAAGCCGATCTCGAGCAGGGCAGCCTCTACCCGGCCCTGCCGCGGGTCCGCGAGGTCTCCGCCCAGATCGCCGAGGCGGTCGCGAGCGTCGCCTATCAGAACGGCCTTGCGGTCGGGCCACCGCCCAACGATCTCATCGGACACATCCAGTCGCAGATGTACGATCCGCACTATTGATGGATCGAAAGGGCCACCTCAGCACTGCTGTGGCAGCCCTCGCAGGCTGGTGACGTCGGTTGCGCAAATACGATGTCGATCAAGCGAAGCGTCATGTCGTGCCCCACCACAAGCGTGACGCTCAGATCGCGACCTGACGGCCAATCTCGACGACCTGATCGGTCGGGAGGCTGAAGAAATCGCTGACATGGATTGCATTGCGTTCCATGGCGGCGAAGATCTGCTCCTGCCACGCCGGCAGACCGCTGCCGTCGTCGCGGCGGACCACCGTTTCGTGTCCGACGTAGTAGGTCACGTCGTCGAGGCTGGCCGTACATCCCATTGACTTGCTGGCCCTGAGCAACTCCGGAATGTTCGGCCGTTCCATGAAGCCGAAGCGCGCTTCGGCGCGCCAGAAATTGGGCGCGATCTGCTCGAGCGTGAGCCGGTCCTCAGAGGCGACCCAGGGCACAGAGAGAATTTCGACACGCAGCACAAACAGGTGCTCGTGCAAGGCGCGGCTATGCTTGACGTGCCAACCCATCACCGGCGGCGTGCCGCGGTCGGTGCGGGTCAGAAACACCGCCGTACCCGGCACCCGCGGTATGTTCTTTTCCTTCACCTTGGCCAGGAATTGATCAACCGGCATCAGCGTCTCGCGCAAGCGATCCTGCACCGCGGCCGCCCCTCTGTGCCATATCCACATGATGCCGTAGACGGCGATCGCAAGGATCACTGGCACATATCCGCCCTCGCCGATCTTGGTCAGGTTGGCGAGGAAGAAGGCACTGTCGACCGTCAGGAAGCAGGCCGCGACCGCACCCGCCGCAAGCAGGCTCCAGCCCCATATCTCTCGCATCGCGATGAACAACAGCGCCGACGTCATCAGCATGGTAAGCGACACCGCGATTCCATAAGCCGATGCCAGATTGTCGGACTTGCGGAAGCCGAGGGTCAATCCGAGTGTCGCGATCATCAATAGCCAGTTGACGGTGCCGACGTAGATCTGCCCATAGCCCTCGGACGAGGTCTGCCTGATCTGCAATCGCGGCAGCCAACCGAGCTGGATCGCTTGCCGCGTCATCGAGAAGGCGCCGGTGATGATCGATTGGCTGGCAATGATGGTGGCGACCGTCGCCAGCACAATCAGTGGCAACAAAAGCATATCCGGACAAAGGCGGAAAAAAATATTGCCGTCGGTCGGCGCGCCATCGAGCACGAGGGCCGCCTGCCCCGCATAATTCAGGATCAGGCTCGGGAATACGATCCCGAACCAGGCCAGCTTGATCGGTCCGCGCCCGAAATGGCCCATATCGGCATAAAGCGCCTCAGCGCCGGTGACACAGAGAAACACCGCACCCAGAACCCAAAATCCGGTCGCGCCGCTGCTGAACAAATAGGACAAGCCATAGACCGGATTAAGCGCGGCAAATACCTGCGGGTGCTTGATCAGTCCGCCGATTCCCAAAACGGCGATGGCGACGAACCAGGCCAGCATCACCGGGCCGAACAAATGACCGATTCTCGCCGTTCCCTGCGACTGGATCGCAAACAACGCAAACAAGATCACGGCCGCCGCGGGCAGCACATAGGGCTGCAGCGACGGCGTCGCCATGTTCATGCCTTCGAGCGCCGACAGTACCGAGATCGACGGCGTGATGGCGCCGTCGCCATAAATCAACGCCGCACCGAATAAGCCGACAGCGATAATGGTCGGCCGGTGCTGCTTCTTCACGCCGAGCAGCGCCATCAACGCGAGGATGCCGCCTTCACCATCATTGTCGACCCGCATCGCGAACAGGACATATTTGACCGTGGTAATGATGAAGAGCGTCCATACCACCAGCGAGAGCGCGCCCATCACGGCGGCGGGATCTGGCTTTTCCTGAGCAACGCCAAGAATGGTCTTGAAGGTGTAGAGCGGGCTGGTGCCGATGTCTCCGAAGACAACGCCGAGAGCAGACAAGCCGAGCACCGGCAGGCCGCTATGGGTCTTCCGCGTCGCAACCCGGGAGGTCGCGGTCGAACGCTGGTTCACCGTCCCGTCCAGTTCGGGCGCTTCAGGCGCCGTGTCGGATACCTGATCGTTCATCGTTGGCTATGAACTATCGCTCCGGATTGCGAGAGACAAACCATCGGCCAATAAACTAGCCGCTGTTGCCGCAAGGCGTTCTTTAACTTAAGCTCTATCACAACAAAAAAACAGGGAGGACTGGCCGATGGACATCGTTCCTTTGGGGCCGGGGTTCGCCGCCGAATTGCGCGGCGTGACGCTAGCGGATGTAGCATCCGGTGACAGCACCTATGCAGCGGTGCGCGCCGCGTTCGAGGAGCATTCCGTCCTGGTGTTCCGCAACCAGGATGTCACTGACGATCTTCAGCTTGCCTTCTCACGCCGCTTCGGACCGCCGGAGGTGACGAAGGTCGGCTCGCAGGGTACCGGCTCACACTTTGTGATCCTCAGCACGATCGGACCCGACGGCAAAGTCGTTCCGGCGGATCATCGCATGCAGATGCGCGCCAAGGCCAACCAGCTTTGGCATACTGACTCCTCGTTCAAGCAGCTACCGGCGCTAACCTCAATTCTCTCGGCCCGCATCATCCCTGACCATGGCGGTGAAACCGAATTCGTCTCGACCCGTCTCGCCTTCGAGCGGCTGGACGCGGGTATGCAGAAGCAGCTGGAAAACTCCTTCGCCTGGCACGACTACGCACATTCGCGCGGCCAGATCGCGGCCGGCCTCGCGAGCCCGGAGGAGCGCGCGGCGCTGCCCGCGCAGTGCTGGCGCCTGGTCTGGCGAAATCCGGTCAACGGCCGTGGTGCGCTCTATATTGCCTCGCACGCTTATGCCGTCGAAGGCATGGAGCCAGCGGCCGGCAAGAAGCTGATCGATGAGTTGACGGCGGCGGCGACAGCGCCCGGCGCGAGCTACATGCACCCGTGGCGCAAGGGTGACGTCGTGATGTGGGACAATCGAGCAACCATGCATCGCGGACGGCCTTGGCCGGCACACGAAGCGCGACTGATGATACGCACAACGATTTCAGCGACTGCGACCGACGGGCTCGGCTCCATGCGCCCACCATCATGGCAGGCTGCGGAATAACGATGCCCCGCGATAACGAAAAAGACCGCTCAATTTGTCCGTTGCGCGATCTCCTGGTCGGCCGTGAAAAGCACGTCCGTGTAAGCAGCCCCGGTGATGGTGAGCAGCGCCAAAATCGAAATAACAGCTAGGGTTTTCATGTCTTCAAGATCGCCGCCGATTGTGGCCGAAAACGGCAGCGCTCGGTGTATTTTCTAGACGATCCAGCGAGCGATCGTGGCCGCCCCGAAGGCCATGGTTGTGGGCTGGCTGGTCCGGCTAGCCTCGGCGTCTCGACGGCTTATCAACAAGCCGGTGGGCGTGCCTTTTCATCACATTCAAGGATGGATCGGCGCACAAGTCATCGGCATAATCGACAAGCAGCAGACGCAAGGCCCAAGGACAAAGAATGACAAAAACATCGAAAGTCACGAGCGTCGAAATTCTCGCCTGCGATGCCGGCTGGCGAAACTACCATTTCGTCAAGCTGACCACCGCGGACGGCGTCGTCGGCTGGAGCGAATTCGACGAAGGCTTTGGCTCGCCAGGAGTCGGCGCTGCAATCCAGCGGCTTTCGGCGCGGGTGGTCGGGCAGAATGCCTTTCACCACGAACGGATCTACGCGGAATTGTTTGCGGCGACCCGTCCGGCCGCCGGCGGCGTCGTTGCACAGGCGCTTGGCGCGATCGAAAACGCGCTACTCGACGCCAAGGCCAAGCTGCTCGGCGTGCCCTGCTACGAATTGCTCGGCGGCAAGATTCGCGACCGTATTCGCGTCTACTGGTCGCATTGCGCGACCTGGCGGATCAACCATCCCGACTGGTACAAGCCGGCGATCGAAAGCCTCGATGGGGTCAAGGCAATCGGCCGCGAAGTGCGCGAGAAGAAATTCACGGCGCTGAAAACCAATATCTTCACCTATGAGAACGGCAAGCCGGCCGGCTGGCGCCCCGGCTTCGGGACGCCGTTCCAGCCCGAGATCAACGTCGACCGCAAGGTGTTGCGCGACCTGCGCATGCATCTCGAAGCGATCCGCGATGGCGCCGGGCCGGACGTCGATATCCTGCTCGACCTCAACTTCAACGCCAAGACCGAAGGCTATTTGAAGATTCTTCGTGCGATCGCCGATCTCGACGTGTTCTGGATCGAGATCGACAGCTTCAATCCCGAAGCGCTTGGCTACATCAGGCGGCAGAGCCCGCATCCGATCTCATCCTGCGAGACACTGCTAGGCTTGCGTGAATTCCTGCCCTATTTCAACGAACAGGCGATGGATGTCGCAATCATCGACACGCCCTGGAACGGGGTCTGGCAGTCGATGAAGATTGCCGCCGCCGCAGAGCATTATGAGGTCAACGTCGCGCCGCATAATTTCTACGGTCATCTCTGCTCGATGATGAACGCGCATTTCTGCGCCGCCGTTCCGAACCTGCGCATCATGGAGACCGATATCGATCGCTTGGCGTGGGACCATGAGCTGTTCACGCATGTGCCCGAATACCAAGACGGACATCTCGTCATTCCGGAGCGGCCCGGCTGGGGCACCGAGCCAAATGAAGAGGGCCTGCGCGCGCATCCTCCGAAGAGCCAGGGCGGTCTCCTGAACTATGGCCGCAAGGGGTCCTGAAGCGCGATGAGATAGATCGTCATCGCGCTTTAGGCTTTCGCCGAGGCATGATCTCCGCGCAAACACGTTCCGCGTTTGTCGCCTTGGCGCGCGGTTGCAAGGCCGGCGGATCAAACCCGGAATAGCTTGATATAACGCGCCTTGATGTCTTCGCTTTGCGCCAGCACCGCGGCAGGATCAGATTTCAGCAATTTCAACGCCGACAATGGCTGGTTGCCGGGCCTTTCCTTGATCTGCGAATGGAAAGAGCGGAGTGCGAACTCGTCTACCAGCAATTGTTGTGCCTCTGCACTGAAGAAGAAGCTTTGGAACAATCGCGCGGCATTTGGGTTCGGCGCATTTCGAAATACGGCGGAGGGCACGATGATCAGCGGTGAGCCCTCGGTCGGATAAACGATTTCAACCGGCTGCCCCTGCTGCTTTGCAAGCAGCAGGTTGTAGTCATTGCCGTCGGCCATGACGGCGCGCTCACCCAGCAACAGCTTCTTCGGTGGATCGGCCGCCGACTGCACTTGCATCACCTTCTGCTGTGCCAGCTTTTCGAAAAAACTCCAGCCGAGTTCGCGCGACAGCACGAAGGTGGCGGTCATGATCGCTCCACTGTAACCGGGGTGAGCCTTGACGATCTTGCCCTGCCATTTCGGATCGAGCAGATCGGCATAGCTTTTCGGTGCATCCTCAGGCTTCACCAGCTTGGTGTTGTAGCCGATGGTCTCCGTCCACGCGCATGAGGTTGCGTAGGTGCCGTCGGCGTCGAACTGGTCCGCGGGAAAATTCTTGGCAACATCGTCGGGAAGGTAAGGTGCCAGCCAGTCCTTTGCCTTCCAGTCGAGATAATGCGCAGGATCGGTCGAATTGGCGACGTCGGCCGCATTGATGCCGCTGCCTTGTTCCTGCGCGATGCGCTGATAGATTCGCTCGGCGCCTGAACGTTCGACGTGAACGGCAATGCCTGGATACTTGGCTTCGAACGCCTTGCCGAGCCGCTCCGCGACGTTCAGCTCCAGCGCGGAATAATAGGAGACCTTGCCCTCCTTGCGAGCGGCTTCGATCAACTCCGGCGTAACAGTTGTCGGCGGCGGCGCGGCGGCCCTTGCGGGCTCAGCAAACAATGCACCGGCGGCAAGCGCGGTCGAGGTTTTGAGGACATCGCGTCTCGACCATTGGCGATCTCGCATGGCGTTTCCCTTGTATGCTTATATTGCGCGCCGGCCATGGCGCCGACGCGATGGCACAGACGTTAGCGCGCTGCCGGGAACTGCGCAAATGCCGCGAGGTTGGTCCACTCGAAGCCCTGATGCGCGGCCGAAAAAGGAGACGAGGGAATGACGAGAACTGAGGTCCTGATTGCCGGCGCCGGCCCGACAGGTCTCGTGCTCGCGCTTTGGCTGACAAAACTCGGCACGAGGGTTCGCATCATCGACAAGACGGCCGAGCCAGGGACGACTTCTCGCGCCCTTGCGGTCCAGGCCCGGACGCTGGAGCTCTATCGCCAGCTCGACCTGGCGGATGCGGTGACGGCGAAAGGCCACCACGTTCCCGCTGTCAATCTCTGGGTCAAAGGCCGGCCGAGAGCCAGGTTTTCGCTGCAGGCCATGGGTACCAGCATGACGCCCTACCCGTTCCTGCACATCTTTCCTCAGGATGAGCATGAGCGGCTCCTGATCGAGCGGCTACAGGCCTTTGGCGTTACCGTCGAGCGAAGTACTGAACTCATCGCCTTCACCGAAACGGCCGATGGCGTCGCCGCACAGCTGCGCGGGCCCGACGGCGCGGAGCAGGACTGCGAAGCCACTTATATCGTGGGCTGTGACGGTGCGCGTTCCAGGGTGCGTGAGATCACCGCGACCGGCTTTCCCGGCGGCACCTACCGGCAACTGTTTTATGTCGCCGATGTCGAGGCGAGTGGGCCGCCGCTGAACGGCGAGCTGCATCTGGATCTCGACGAGGCCGATTTTCTTGCTGTCTTCCCACTCGACGCCACAAGGCGCGCGCGGCTGATTGGCACGGTGCGCGACGAACGGGCAGACCGCGCTGAGACGCTCAAATTTGCCGACGTCAGCGACCGCGCGATCCAAAATGTCAAAGTGAAGGTCGAGAAGGTCAACTGGTTTTCGACCTACCATGTCCACCATCGGGTGACGCAGCATTTCCGTAAAGGCCGCGCGTTCCTGGTCGGCGATGCCGCCCATATCCATAGCCCGGCCGGCGGCCAGGGCATGAATACCGGGATCGGCGACGCCATCAATCTCGCGTGGAAGCTCGCGGCCGTGATATCGGGCCGGGCGCCGGACAAGCTGCTGGATTCCTATGAAGCCGAGCGCATCGGATTCGCCCGACGCCTCGTGGCAAGCACCGATCGCGCCTTCAGCTTTGCAACAGGCGAAGGCCGCCTCGCCGATTTCATTCGCACGCGCCTGGCGCCCATCGTGATTCCAGCGGCCTTCTCTTTTGAGGCTGTCCGCCGATTTGCATTCCGTACCGTCTCGCAGATCACGCTGAACTATCGCGGCGGTCCGTTGAGCTCTGGAGAGGCCGGCGACCTCAGAGGCGGCGACCGCCTGCCATGGGCAGTCACCGATGGTCCTGACAATTTCGGCTCGCTGACCAGCATGACGTGGCAGGTGCACGTCTATGGCACGGTCAAGCCCGAACTGGAGGCGTGGTGCCAACGACAAAATGTCCCGCTTCATGTTTTCGGATGGCGATCCGAGCACGAGAAGGCGGGGCTCGCGCGCGACGCGCTCTATCTGCTGCGACCCGACACTTATATCGCTCTTGCCGATCCGAACGGTTCGGCAAACGCGCTGGAGCGCTATTTCACGGAGCGCGGGATTAAGCCTGGGAGATTGCCGGACCAGGCCGCGTAATTGCACTCAATCGTTCGGCGTAATGGCATTGCTCGGCGTTTGCCGATCGACGATCTGCTGGCCGAACAGGCTGCCTATCAGTTCGACCGCGGTGCGCGCGGTCCGACCGCGCTCATCCAGGAAGGGATTGAGCTCGACGATATCGACCGACCCCACCAGGCCGGAATCGTGCAGGATCTCCATCACCAGATGCGCTTCCCGGTAGGTCGCCCCGCCCGGCACGGTCGTGCCAACGCCCGGTGCGACATCAGGATCAAGAAAATCGACGTCGAAACTGACATGCAACATCCCGCCGCGAGCGCGCACCTTATCGATCACGCGCCGCGTCAGGACAGCGACGCCGAATTCATCGATCTGACGCATATCGACGATGCTGACGCGGCGATCGTGCAGCAGATCACGTTCCAATCGATCGATCGAACGGGTACCGAACAGCTCGAGCCGGCTGGGATCGATCGAGGCGCGTGGCTCGTCGCCCAACAGGCGATCGAGCCCACCCTCCCCGCACAGGAAAGCAGCGGACATGCCGTGCATGTTGGCCGAGATCGTGGTCGCCGGCGTGTTGTAGTCGGCATGCGCATCGAGCCACAGGACGAAAAGCTCGCGGCTACATTCCCGCCAATGACGCGCCATCGCGTTTCCCGAGCCCATCGATAGCGTGTGGTCGCCTCCGAGAAAAATCGGGATGGTGCCCGAGCGTGCCATCTCGTAGCCGTGCCGGCTTACCGCGCGTGTCCAACGCTGGATCTCGCGATAGTGCCTGGCCTGCTCGGGCGGACGATCATCGAGATCGGCCATGCCTGCGACCGAAAGATCACCGTGATCGACAACATCGAATCCGAGGCCATCGAGCATGGTCAGCAAACCCGCCGTGCGCAGGGCTGCCGGCCCCATCAGGGTACCGCGCTGCGACGCTCCCATGTCGATGGGAGCGCCGATTACAGCAATCCGTTTCCTTGGAGTATTGAGAGTACCGGCCACGACGAACCCTTTGACAGATGTTTCCGCGCTGCACCGTAACAGAGATCCCGTCTCGGAGTCCGTCAGCCCTTGTTTGTGGAACCAAAACGACGGGACCAGCATTTATGTGCCGAGACCGCTGCCCGCCGTTTACCTACGGCGCCTGTCGCGGATAGCCAAAGGTTCCCGAGGACCCGCTGTTCAAAACGAGCGCACGCGCGGATAGCCAAAGGTGGCGGTCTCATTGTCCATATCCAAGCTTCGAGGGCGACCATTTGAGCATCGAGAACCCAACACCGCCCCCTCAGCCCGGAGTGGCCGAACGCGCGATCGATGCCGCGACCGACGTGTCCCGCACCGCCGGTGAGGTGACCGCTGCGTTGCGTGCTGCCGCTGACCGCCTGACCGATGCCATTGAACGTGCGCGGCGTCCCGGCCAGCCACTCGCGACTGTCGCAGCCATCACGCGCGAGGCGCCGCTGACCAGCCTCTTCGTCGCCTTCCTTTTCGGCGTTGCGATCGCACGGCGCAGATAGGCGCCCGCGGCACAAGTCTGCAATTTGCCGACGGCTCGCTCGAGCGCAGCTTACGACTTCGCCTTGCCCGCTGACATCACCTCACTGGTGATCTTGCGCATGTGTTCGCCCGCACTGGTGAACTGGCTTCGCAAGAACTCGGACTGGATCTGCATCGCCTCCTCGAGGCTGGTGGCATGGACCAGTTTGCGCGCGTGTTCGAACGCGGCCCTCATGTTCTGTTCGGTAAAAGACAAGGCCTGCTTTGAGATCTCCACGCCCGGCCCAGGGACTGACGTCGCCGACTTACTGGCAGCATCGAAGAACATGCCGAATGCCTTTTCCGCCTGATCGATGGTCTTCTCGGCCAGTTCGCGCAGTTCGCTCGGCACTTCCAGCTTGGGTTCAGCCATGGCTTCCGATCCTCCAGACCCAAATGATTTGGGCAGTCAGCCAAGTGAAATCCTTTGCCGGGACTTCGGCAATGGCTAAATAATATCTTCAACCCGAAAAGCGCCGCCGGTACTCCGACGGCAAAACGCCGAGGCACCACAAGAAGGCGCGCAGCATGCGTTGGTCATCACCCAAAGCCCCCGTGCTTCGCGACATCGACCACGCCGCCGATGATCGGACTTCTGCTGCTGATGTCGTTACCGTGTATCGCCGGCCGCTCTTGACGAGGAGAAAATTGAAAGCCGGACAGTGCAAAGGCGATGCTATGTCGCGTCGGTATTTGAGGCCGACGAGGATTCGGTCGCAAGTCGTTCGACCAGTTCGAGGATTTCGAAACGTTGCCCAGGCGCCAGCTTGAGAAAAGCCTTCAACAGGCGGAGGCGCTCGATGGTCTCGCTCGATGGGGCTCCGAGCTTCCTGTGCAGCTCCGCGATAAGCGTCGGACTTTTCATCTCGCACCTTTGATAGGGAACGATCGGCATTTCTCAGCAAACGTGAGGACCTTGCTCCGAAGGTCGATGCAGCAGTGGTTGAGGCCGAACGTCTCGGCCTGACGATGGCCACCCTGATACTGCGGATTGGCGCGCCTGGAGATTGACCGCGCGGAACCCGATGAGGTTGAAAATATGCCAAGGAACAACTCGCGCGGCAAGGCAAACTGACAAGGCAAACTGACGCGCAATATCGCTTCGTTGATGGGGGGATTTGGGTTCCAGGACACGAATACTTCATCAAAACGGGGTCAATAGACCGATTACGCGCCGGATCGGCTGAATTTCAGCCGGATTCGTCGCGCTTTGACGTCAGGTGGATCCTGGAAGAACCGTGATGAACGCTGCCTGAATCTGCCACCCACCGGCGCTCATTCGGCTTCGTCTCGCGAAAAACCTGGCCGCGCGGCTATTTCGCAGCCGCCGCCTTGGTCGCCAGGAGCATGCGCCGCTGATGAATCAGGTTGTCGAGCCGATGCACGGCCGAAACCAATACCGACGCCTCCGATGCGCCATCGCTTGCGCCCGCCGTGACGGCCAGCCGTGCACGCAGCAAGATGTCGACCTCTTGCTCGATTGCCGCGAGTTCGACTTCGTCACGCGCGTCACGGATCCGCGTAGGCAGAAGACAAAGTGCGTCGAGCAGCGTCAGGACCGTATCGCTTGAACGAACGCCGAGGAAGCGCCAAGCCGCAGCGAACATGGATGCCAGGCCGCCGAGCACCATCGGCGTCAGGTAGATGACATTGCCCCATTTATCCATAAAACTTTCCTGCGTGCCGTTGTAGAACGCCGCAGCGCCCGAATGCACAGGCAGGAAAGCATCAGAGTCGAGATCGGGCGCCGCAATTTCCGCCAGCAAGGGCTGCTCGCCGACCAGATCCCTGCGCACGCTCATGACCTTCCGGGCCAGATTGGCGACGACGTTTGAGTTGAGATGCCGGTTGGCAACCAGATAGTAACCGACGCGCAACGTCGTCACATCGTCGTCCGGCACTGCGGGCGCACCGCGAAGAGTACCCTTCGGAATATCGAAGCTTTCGTAGGGACGGCTGGCGTCGGCGATCGCGCCGGCAGAATCGATCGGGATCAGGACCGGAGACGCACTGGCGTCATCGCGGAACAAGTCCCGTACGAAGGACAAGTTCTTTTCGGTCAGGGGCATCACGAGCAGGAGAGCACTGACTGACTTCGATTGCACGGCGTCCCGCGCATCGCCAGGCGCAACGTCCTTGAAAATGACGCCGGCGCGATCGAGGGCGTATTCCTTCTTCAGCGCCTCGACGAGGTTGTGATTTACCGCGCCTCCGACGACGCCGACGGTATGTCCGGCCAGTTTCGATATCGTGGTGAGTTGTGATTCCGGCGGCGCCACGATCATCAGCACGCCGCGCGCAGTGAGCGCGACCGCACGGGCGCCGCGGAGATCGCCGACGTCAGCGCGCACCACCGCAAGGTCGACTCCGCCCGTCGCGAATTCCTTCGCCGCATCGATCGCGTTGGCGACATTCTTGATCTTCAATCTGACCGGCGAACTCGTCGTAGCGAAACGGCTCGCAAGGATCGAGGCGATCTGCTTGGATTGGCTATCCGAAGTGCCGACCGCAACGCTCAGCACCACCGGTCGCTGGTAGAGCCGATATGAAATCAGCGCGGCGCCAAGAGCGATGCCGAACAGACCGGCAAGCAGGACGGCCCGGACCCAAAATGGCAATGCAATCCGAAAACCCTTCATGTGCCACCGGCGCGAACGATACGCTTTAGATGCCATCCGCTGATAGCACTCACTTCGAGGACGCCGCATTACCGTTCTGTAATTTCCAAGGGCCTAATCGCCATCCAGGCAAAATGCAATAATTTTTGCGCCGCAATCGCGCGCGAGTCCGCACCGATGGCGCGAGACTCCGTGAGAACGACCATACGAGGCAGTGATAGCGCGACCACGACATAGCTCGCATCGGACCCTCCTTTACTCGCTCGTTGGTCGGTCCCAGCGAATGTCGCGTTCGAGAGACCGATCGCAAATCCGATAGCCTCATCGTCACGCGTTCATCGGTGTTAAACCTCCGTAATGCCCGAACCGACGGCTCGATGCCCGCCTCCAACAAGTGTTAGGAGGTGAATCTCATGAAAATAGTCTCTGCTCTTGGCGGCCTCGCTGCGCTTGCCACTGTCGCGCTTTCGAACGCAACCGCGTCGGCAATGCCGCTCGCCATTCCCGGACAGGCCGTACCAGCTTCGAACGTCGTGCAGGCGGCCTGGGTCTGCAATCCCTGGGGCCATTGCGGGGAACGTCCGTTCTACGGTTACGGCTATGACCATCCGCACTACTACGGCGGCGGCTGGGGTTGGCGTCACCGCCATTACGCCGGCTGGGGCTGGCATCCCCACTACTATGGCGGCTGGGGCTGGCGTCGGTGGCATCACTGGCACCAATGGTGACTCACAGGAGGGGGCTCCGGCCCCCTCCGCTTCGACATAACCAACACAAGTAATTGTCCAAAGCGACGTTCGAGATATCGAATGCGTGAGCTCGTGATCGAGCGCACCAGCCATGCATGCACCGAACAACGACAACGCTGAATGACGATCGAGCGCTTTGTATGACGCTTATCCTATAACCTGACGTCGGCGCCTGAGATTCCAACTTCGACACGGCCGAAAAGAGAATGGCCTTGCTTTTTTCGCGCAAGTGATAGCGGCGGGTTCCGCAACACCCCATCTGCGCTCACGGGGCTGATCAAGGCCAACCTAACCAAAACCATCCTAACTAAAACCAACAACGCGAGACTTCCATGAAACAGCTTTTGAAGTTGGCTGCTGCGCCTTCTGCAGCGGCGATCATCGCTCTTGCCCTTATTTCAACCGCGACGCCGGCGTCGGCCGCAGGAAAGTATTGTCGGAAAGACGTAACGTCCAACGCACTCTCCTGTGGCTTCGATACTATGGAGCAATGCCAGGCGATGTCGTCAGGACGCGGCGGTGACTGCATGCCGGACCCCTGGGGCAGCTACAACGCCAATGCTTCCGCGCCAAAGGCGGTGCATCCGAAGGCAAAAACCCACTGAACGCACACACGATCATTACGGAAGCATCATTCGCGGCTCTGCATCGCAGCGGCCGCATTGGTGTTTCTCGGCATCACCAGAGGCCGGGCAGCAGGCGAAAACGCGTGCTGCCCTGGTATTCGCGATAGCCGGCTAGATTGTTGGCGAGGAATCTCTCTTCATCCAGCAATCGCCATACGATGATCGGTATGATCGCGACGACGATCAGTACGCCCCACCACGACCCGAGCGCGATCGGGATGCCAAACAGCATCAACAGCGCCGCCGAATACATCGGGTGTCGGACCCATCGATAGGGGCCAGTCGATATCACGCGCTGGTCCGCGGCCAATTCGATGGTCGACGCGGTGAAGCTGTTCTCGCGAAAAACAAGGAATATCCCGAACCAGCCCAGCAGCATCAGAAAGTTGCCGGCGAGCGCGACAGGCGCAGACATCTGCGACCAGCCGAAGCGGTGGTCAATCGCCGGAACAAGCATGAGGCCGATAAATCCCACTGAGGCGATCGACATGATGATTTTCTGTGACGATTGCTTTTCTGCAAAGGGGCCACCGCGCATTCGGCGTTCGAGCAGAGCGGGATCGTGCTCCGCAAGATAAAGCGTGATCGCAATCGAAGCGGCCAAATAGGCCGTAAGAAATACCCAGGCCTGCCAGTATCGCAGCGTTCCAGCGCCAGCGAACAACAGCACGGCCATGGCAAGAATAACGCCCCCAAGGCCGAACAACGCTCTTTGCAGCAAGCTCATCTCGTGATCCCAACACGAGATGCGGCTTCGCACCAGATCCCGCGAGAGGGATCGCTCTATGCTCCCTCGCTGACGACTATTGCTGCTTTTCCCAGAACGACAGCAGGCCCTGCGAAGCAGAGCCGCCGATTACGCAAGGAATTCCGACCTCGACCTGCCCCAGCGCCGCGGCGGAGACACAGCCAAGCGCGAGCGCGCCGACGCCGAGCTGTCCCCAGAAATCCAGATTACGGCGCGAATCCGATCCCTTCACCTTGAGTTCCTCGACCGCGGCCAGTGCGTCCTTGCGAACCGCGCCGAGCTGCACGGTGTCCGCAGCCTGGATCACTTCCGTAAGCGGCGCCTTGACCGCCTCCGGCTGGTTTGCCACTTCGGCGTGGAGAAATTCGCGTAAGCCCGCGTCGCGCACTGCGTAGCTCGCAAG
>Ga0153954_1001000_pt1 | contig 17482 bp, 12 predicted proteins | sample TSFL038MetaG_FD_102277 | JGI IMG/M metagenome (GOLD analysis project Ga0153954, IMG submission 102277) | Attine ant fungus gardens microbial communities from Florida, USA - TSFL038 MetaG | ecosystem: Host-associated > Fungi > Mycelium > Unclassified | place: USA: Florida, Wekiwa Springs State... | reverse complement strand
TGCTGCAGGCGATGGCCTGAAGCCAGCCATCAACCCCAACCTTCCGCTCGGCTCGCAGCAGCCAATCCTTCGCGCAGAACCTGCTAAACTTGAAATAGGGTCACAGCCTCTCAGGATGAGGTCTTATTTCGCAGCAAAATCTTAGACCCTCATGGTGAGGAGCGCCGCTTGCGGCGCGTCTCGAACCATAAGGCCAGGCTGTTCTACAGTCATCGGAGAGCCATATGCGATAGCCCTGCCTCTTGGAGGGGAGGTCGTGAGCGATGCGCTGTGCAGTCAAGCGCGGCGCGCTTCAGCCACCATGCGCTTCGATGACCTGGCGGCAGGGCGTCGAAAGCTTGGCCTTGTTTTGCGCGAGGCAGGCGCGCATCTGCGGCGCCTTGCCGACGAACTGCGAGCAGAACGATTGGGCGTCGGCGCGACAGGCCATTTTCTCCTGCATGGTCGGGCCATCCTGCGCCGAGGCTTGCGAAAGCGCCGCGATCACGAGGGCAACAGCGAGGGCGGCAGATTTTGGAGTCGTCGACTTGCTCATGGGATCACCTGTTCGATGGGGTTGGGGTGGACGTTCGAAAGCGCGCAGAACCTCGTGCAAACGCGCCGCGCGGTCGATCCCATGTTCATGGTTGAGGTCGTAAGCAATTAAAATATTTCATGTATTTCGATGGCAGCTAAAACCCCCATGTCCATGGGATATGACTGTTGGCGCAACGGGGTCATGTTCTTCCCACGACGGCTGCGGCGGCCAAATGGTTGATCGCAAGACCGCCAAACGCTTCAAGCAGGAGAATACGATGTCGAAGTCTCGTACCGTTGGCGCCGCGCTTGTGTTTGCGGTCCTGTCGACAGGCACGAAGCCCCGAGCAAGAGGGTGAGTGCTGAAAAAGTTCACCCGGTGACGGCGTCACCCTCCGGAAAGCGGTGAGGCAATTGCAGCCTCACCGTGGTGCCGCCGGTGCCGGATGAAAGCTCGAGCTCCGCGCCGCATCTTGCGGCGCGGTTTTTCATGTTGCGCAGGCCGCGCGAGGTTTGCCGGCCATCACCGTCGACCGCAAATCCCTTGCCGTCATCCGACACGGTGATGCAGCCTCGTTCGCCGCCCTCGCATGGGCGACTTTCAATGCTCACGCTGATGTACTTCGCGCCGGCATGCTTCACCGCATTGGTGACGGCTTCGTCCAGGATCCGGATGATCTGGATCACATGCCAGGGCCGCAGCTCCGGATAGACCGGCAGGCCCGGCAGCGCCGCATGCCAGTCGAGCGCGATCTCATGGGGCCGCAATTGCGCTGCGGCGCGGTCGCGCCATGATGCGAGCGCCAGCATCAGATCGCCGCCGATATCGTCCATGGAATCGATCACGAGGCGCAGATCCTTCAGCGCCGCGCGCGCAGCCTCGCCGATGCCGGCAGCGCTGCCGCGTTCGCTCAGCGCCACGATGCTGACGAGCTGGCCGCCGAGGCCGTCATGCAGATCGCGCATCAGCCGCGCTCGCTCTCGCGCGAGCGCCGCGGCGCGCTCGCGCTCCTGCTCGCGGGCGAAGCTCGCCTTCAGCTTCTCCTCGGCCTTGCGAAGCTGGATCACCAGATGCGCCGCAAAGCCGTCGACACGGTTGAGCGCCTGCGCGAACCGAAAGGTGAGCCCGGCGCCGATTGCCACCAGCATCGCCGAATAGGACAGCCGTGTGAAGAACACGCGATCGTCGGCAATGAAGCCCGCGACCGCGAGAACGTCGTGCAGGAGCGAGGTCAGCACGATGGTGACGCCGCAGCCGAGCAGGAGGCTCGGCACGTCCCGCCGCCGCATCTCCGACCGGCCCACGATCAGCCCGAGCAGCAACAGATGCACGACCAGGGTCGGCATGCCCAGGACCAGGAAGGCCTGCCGGATCGCCGGCGGGCCTCCGAACAGGCCGATCAGCACCATGATCAGGCCCGGCAGGAAGATCAGCGGCCCCAGCCGGCGGGGCCATTTGCGGACGAAGAAGAGAATGGCGAAGGCGAGCAGGCAGGCGCTTTCGAGCGGCGCGGAGGCGAGCAGCGTCGCGTTCAGCCGGGGATGTGCGGGCTCGTCGATCGTGGTCAAGACAAACGCCTGGATCGCGCCCAGCGTCATCGCGGCCGCCAGGGCGCCATAGGAGGCCTCGCCGCGCCGCGTCGCCCATATCACGGCGAGGATCATCGCGAGGATGCCCTGCCAGGCCGCGAACATGGTCGGCAGCGTGACGAACCACAGCGTCCGCTGCTCGTAGAAGGGACGCAGGTCGGCGTCCGCGCCGACATAGACCTTGTCGAGGAAGCCGGAGATCGGTCCCCAGACGAGCAGCCGCACCACCAGCTCGTTGTCGCCGTCGCGCAAGAGCGGTGTGGGGATGATCGCGATCTCCGGCGTCGCGCGATCGGAGCGGTTGGCGGCAGGGTCGCGCCGGCTGTCGAGGATTTCGGCGCCGTTGACGCTGACGATCACGCCGTTGGTGAAGCGCGGCAGATAGACCGACCAGGCGTGGCCGGCGTCGCGGGCGTCCCAATGGAAGCGGCCGGTAAAGACGGCCGGATCGCTCATGGAGGTGCGGGCGGGGACAAAGCCGGGCAGGGTGACGGATCGCACCTCGCCGCGATCGCTCAGGCTGAAGGACGTCAGCAATGTGCGCGACGGCGGCTCCGGCAGCGGATGCCGCAGCACCAAAATGCAGAGCGCGGCGATGACGGCTTGCAGAAGAAGATATTGAACGAGGCGCGAGGCCGTCTTGCGGGCGCGGAGCGCCGGCCTTGCAGCGCCACCCCTCACAGCTTGATCAGGCCTTGCTGCACGGCCTCGAACACCGCTTCGCCCCGGGTGTGCACCTCGAGCTTGCGGTAGATGCTCTTGATATGGCCGGGCACGGTCTGGCGCGACATGCCCAGATTGTCCGCGATCTCGGCATAGCTGAACCCCTTGGCGATGCCCCAGAGGATATCGATCTCGCGCGGCGTCAGTTTCGCGGTGTTGAGCTCCGGCCCGGCGGGCTCGGCCTGCGCCTGGGTTCGCCGCACGATGAAGCGGGCGATCGAGGCCGAGATCGGCGAATGCCCGGCGACGAGGTCGTGCACGGTCGCGGCGATGTCGGAAGGAAAGGCGTCTTTCAGGATATAGCCGGTGGCGCCGACCGTGATCGCGGAGATCACCGTCTCCTCGTCGCCGAGCGCCGAGATCACCATGATCTCGGTGTCGGGATGGCGCTGCCGCGTCTCGCGGATCAGCTCGACGCCATGGCCGTCGGGCAATTGCAGATCGGTGAGCAGCACGCGGGGCACGCGCGCGGCAAGCGAGGTCCGCGCTTCGCCAAGCGTCGCGGCGGTCGCGACGTCGAAACCGGCCTTCACCAGCGCATCCTGCAGGCGCCACAGGGTTGGCGGATCGTCCTCGACCAAAAGGATCGTGATCTCCTGCGCTGCCATGTCTTCCGGAGAAGTCATCGTCTTGGTCCGTACGCCATCCGTCCGATACGCAACAGCTTAAGCGAGATGCGGCATTTTGCTATCCCCATGTTCATGGGGTGGCCGTCGGCATGATGGCGCCATCTCGCGTTTTCGTCACCGTCGTTCGTGCATCCGTCACCCGATCCGGCCTATGCTCAGGCTCGATCAAAAGGACGATGTCGATTCGATATCTCCGCCAAAAAAAGAGAGAAAAATGCCCTACCTTGTCGCCTCCGATCTTCCGCTTGAGCCCGCCGGCAAGCGCTTCCGCGCGCTGGTCGAGCGCGGCGGCATCCTGCAGATTCCCGGCAGCCATAACGGCATGGCCGCGCTGCAGGCCAGGCAGGCGGGCTTCGAGGCGCTGTATCTCTCGGGTGCGGCGATGTCAGCGTCGATGGGGCTGCCGGATCTCGGCATCATCACCGTGGACGAGGTGACATTCTTTGTCCGCCAGATCGTTCGCGCCAGCGGCCTGCCGCTATTGGTCGACGGCGATACCGGCTATGGCGAGGCGCTCAATGTCATGCACATGGTGCGCGCGTTCGAGGATGCGGGCGCCGCCGCCGTGCAGATCGAGGACCAGCTGCTGCCGAAGAAATGCGGCCACCTCAACAACAAGAAGCTCGCCGACGCGCGTGACATGGCCGCCAAGATCGCCGCGGCCGCCAAGGCACGGCGGCATCTCTATATCGTCGCGCGCACCGATGCCGCCGAGAGCGAAGGCATTCCCGGCGCGGTGGCGCGGGCGAAGCTGTATATGCAGTCCGGTGCGGATGCGATCTTTCCGGAGGCGCTGACCAGCGTCGAGATGTTTGCCGAAGTCGCAAGGCAGCTGCCGGGCGTGCCGCTGCTCGCGAACATGACCGAGTTCGGCCGCACGCCGTATCTTCCCGCATCCGAGTTCGAGAGGATGGGATACCGCATGGTGATCTGGCCGGTCTCATCACTCCGCGTGGCCAACAAGGCGCAGGCCGAGCTCTACAAGGCGCTCAAGCGCGACGGCGGCACGCAGCACTCGCTGACGCAGATGCAGACCCGCGCCGAGCTCTACGACCTGATCGGCTTGAAGCAATTCGAGGCGCTGGATGCGTCCATTGTCGCGACGGTGCTGCCGGTGATGCCGCGTTGATCACCCTGGCCCGATCATGCGCTAGTGAAGCCGGTGGCTGCGGTCGCAGGGCGTCTCGAAAAGGGCGACCAGCTGCCGGGCGCTGATCAGCACGCGATGGCGGCGTCGCGCGCCATGGGATCGCTCGAGATCGACATCGGCAAACGGCGTTTCAGCCCGCGGCTGGAGCGATACGGCTTCGTCATGCGCGACGTACTGCAATTGGCAAAGCCTCGATCCCTGTGTGGTCATGGCAATCTCCTGCAAGACGGTTGTTGCGCTACGATTGTTCGTCGCAGCATGCGCCGTCGCGGTCGGATCGGAATGTGACGCCGGCCACGCCCGATAAGGGCGCCGTGCGGGGAAGCGTGAGCTGGATCACGTCCGCGTCGCCAGGCGGATGATGAGGCTCCGAAATGAGCGTTTGAACGTCGCGCACAAGCATGAGGCCATGGATGCGCGAGGCCGATCTCTGCTATCAGGGTCGGCGATGATCCTCGTCTTCGGTTCGCTCAACATCGATCTGGTTACGCGGGTGCCGGTCATTCCCGGCCCCGGCCGGACGGTGCTCGCGCCGTCCTATGCGCGGCATTTTGGCGGCAAGGGCGCCAATCAGGCGGTCGCCGCAGCGCGGATCGCGGGTGGTGGAAACGTCGCGATGGCGGGAAGAGTGGGGAAGGACGCCCTTGGCGAGGAGGCTGTCAAAAATCTCGCGGCGAACGGCGTCGATACCAGCCTGATCGTCCGTGCCGGCGAGCCGACCGGCTGCGCCTTCATCACCGTCGATGCGGACGGCGAGAACGCGATCACGGTGGCGAGTGGCGCCAACCTGTCGGTCAGCGCCGCCGACCTGCCCGCGTCCTATCTCGGCGCCGATACGGTTCTGGTGCTGCAGATGGAGGTGCCGTTCGGAGAGGCGCTCAAGGTCGCACGCAGAACCAAGGCGGCGTCCGGCCGAGTGGTCTGGAATCTGGCGCCGGTGCCGGAGCGGATGACAGGCGAAATGATCCGTGACCTGCTCGAGGCGACCGACTATCTCATCACCAATGAGCATGAGGCGATGGACGCCGCTGCGGCGCTGGGTCTTGTGATGGCGGATTTTGAAGCGGCGGCGAGCGCGCTTGCGAGATCGGGCCACTTGACCTGCGTGGTGACCGCCGGCCCGCGGGGCGCCTTCGCGCTCGCTCCCGACGGCACAAGCGTGTACGTACCGTCGCTGCCGATCATCCCGGTCGATACCACCGGCGCCGGCGACACCTTTGTCGGCGCCTTCACCGCCATCCTCAGTGAGAACGCGCCGCTGCAAAAAGCACTTCAGGTGGGTTGCGAAGCTGCGGCACTGAAATGCCTCACGGCCGGCGCGCAGGACGGCATGCCAGTGCGAAACGCGATCAAGGCGCTGGACGCGGTGTGATGATTTGCCGTCGCCTGGTGCCGCAGGTCAGGCCCTGAACGCCGCGCCGAAAAAGTGTCGGTCCTCGGTGTGTTACGCTTGTAACGAAGTTTTCCGTCGCTGACACGGAGCCGCAACACGGCCCCTGCATCCTCATGGCGGATGGCGTCAAGGTTCGACAGTGCGACAGACCGGGGCCGGGAGCACACCGTCCGGCGTTTGTATTATCCAGGGGATCATCATGAACCTGACCGCACCAATATTCCTGCGTCGTCGGAGACGCATCACGGCGCCGTTCTCCGGCGAGCGAGTGTCTTAGGGTTCGGGACCGGCTCGGAAGTGACCCTTCTATCCCGGCTATTTGTGCTGGTCGCTGTGGCGCTTTTGCCGGCGATCGCAATCCAGGCCTACAGCGAATACGGCCGGCGCGAAGCGCGCCAGGTCGAAGTGGAGAACCAGGCGGCCAGCCTGGCCGAGCTCGCTGCGGCAGACCAGCAGCAAATCATCCAGGGGATTCGTCAGGTCCTGATTGCGCTGTCGGAACTCCCGTCGATCAAGGCGAGGGACAGCGTGGGATGCAATGCTTACCTGACGGCGCTGAAGCCGCGATTTCCGGCGTTCATCACCCTTATCGTCACCGACCTGAATGGTCTGTCGTTCTGCCATACCGAAGGCAATCGCCGACCCGTCAACCTTGCCAAGCGTGACTACTTCGCGAGCGTCGTGACGACCGGTGCATTCACGGTCGGAGAATACTCGATAGGTTTGTCGTCCAGCTTAAGAGTCATACAGTTTGCGCTGCCGTTCTACGCCGACAATGGCAAGATGGGCGGCGTCATCGTTGCAAGCCTCGGCCTGGATTGGCTGGCCGACTACATCGCTCGAAAGGGGGCGCCCAAAGGTGCCGCGCTTGCCGTCACGGACCGCAACGGCACGTTTCTCGCCCGCTATCCTGACAACGACCGGTTCGTCGGTACAAAGATGCCTGATGACAGATCCCGGACGGCGGGCCAGCGCGGCGCGGCCGATATCGTCGACGTCGATGGTGTTGAGCGGATCGAGGGCTATTCGACCCTGCGGGATGGTTCGGGGGAGCTTGCTGTCAGCTTTGGCCTTGAGAAGGCGCTGGCTTTCACCGAGATCGAGCGTCAGACGCTGCGCGACATTCTCTTGATCGTCCTGAGCACCGCGCTGGTGTTGCTCCTGACATCATTGGGCGCCCGGCAGTTCATCCATCGTCCGCTTGGGCAATTGGTCGACGCCGCGAACCAATGGCGGCTCGGCGATTTTGCCCGACGTGTGGATATCAGCGGAACGTCCGAAATCGCGCACGTTGCCGACGCGTTCAATACCATGGCCAACGCGTTGGAGCATCGCGAGCAGGAATTGTCCAAGGCAAAGGAGGCGGCCGAGGAAGCCGCCGCCCGCATCACGACCATCTTTGAAAGCACCAACGACAGCGTGCTCATCGTCGATCGGGATTGGCGCATCAGCTATCTCAATGGGCCGGCCTGGACCTATCCCGCAGCGGGCCGCGATATCGTCGGCATGACTCTGTCCGAGGTGTTTCAAGGCGAGCTCGACAGGGAGATCTTGCGCGAAATTGGGGAGGCCGTGCCGGAGCAGCGCCCGGTCTTGGTCGAAGCCTTCTGTCCGCGTCGAAATGTCTGGTACGCGGTCAATGCGTTCCCCTCCAGCGAGGGCTTCGCGATCTTTCTTCGCGACATCACCGAGCACAAGCATGCGTTGGAGGCGCGCCGCCAGATCGAGGAGCAGTTCCACCAGAGTCAGAAAATGGAGTCCGTCGGCCAGCTCACGGGCGGAGTTGCGCACGACTTCAACAACCTGCTCACGGTCGTCTCCGGCAATCTCGAACTCGTCGAGACGGCTGGAGATGCCGTCAAGGTCCGGCAATTCGCCGCGGCCGCACGGCGTGCCATTGATCGAGGAACAAAGCTGACGGCGCAGCTTCTCGCCTTTTCGCGGCGGCAGACACTCAACCCAAAGCTGGTCAACGCCAATCGGCTCATCTCTGAATTCCAGGGCCTCATTCGTCAGGCGGTCGGAGCCGGATGCAAGATCAAGCTGCGGACCGATGATCGATTGTGGCTGTGCCACGTCGATCCGTCGCTGCTTGAAACCGCGCTCCTCAACCTGGCGCTCAATGCGCGGGATGCCATGCCGGACGGTGGCGTGCTCGAGATCGCCACACAGAACATCATGGTGGAGGAGGGCGTCGTTGCAGGGTGCCCGGCAGGACCGTATGTCAGGCTGTCCGTCACGGACACCGGGTGCGGGATGTCTCCCGAGGTGCGGGATCGGGCGTTTGAGCCCTTCTTCACGACCAAGGAGGTCGGCAAGGGGACCGGGCTCGGCCTCAGCATGGTCTATGGCTTTGTGCGGCAATCGGGGGGACACATTGCCGTCGACAGCACGCCAGGCGAGGGAACCACGATCGCTCTGTTCCTGCCTGGAGCCGTGCAGAACCCCGACGCGGAGGAGGAGGCCAGCCAACCCCAGGCCATGCCGACAGGCTCGGAGCGCATTCTTGTCGTCGACGACAACGAGGATCTTCTGAAAGTCACCTCGGAAATGCTGACGACCTTCGGCTATCAGGTTTCTTGCGCTGGAAATGCCGCTGACGCGCTGCGAATGGTTCAGAGTGATCAGGAATTCGAACTGCTGTTCAGCGATGTCGTGATGCCGAACGGCATGAGCGGCGTGGAGCTTGCCCGCGAAGTGCGGCGACTGAGGGCAGGCATCAAGATCCTGCTGACCTCGGGCTACGCGAGAGATGTATTGGAGCGACACAATGCGGTGGATGAGTTTCCGATCATCCACAAGCCTTTTCGCCTTGCGGACCTGGCGCGGCGCCTGCACGCAATCCTGCGGGAGACATGATCGGCGTCATCCGAACCTGCGTCCCCGGAGTTCAGGGAATACGAGCGGCCAGTCCGGCGCCCGGCCGCGCCACGCGTAGCAGGGCGAAGCGTGGTGCCCTGGCCGGCATCCAAAGAGACGATTAAGCGGATGAAATAGCACAATTTTTGGGCTGGCAAAAACAGCGAGTACCATCAGCTGTACCAAGCCAGAAATTCGCAATTTCGGTTCGAATCCGCCTCGCGCTGAGCTTGCTGGATGAGGAGCTTTTTTCGTCAATTCCCTGTGAGGGGCATGCGAGTTCACAGCACGTTGGTGAACCTTAACCGGTCATCCCTTGGTTTGAGTATACGCGGGCTAGTCAGGTTCACAACCTTGGGGCAGGGATGCGAGTGATTTCCCGGCAACCAGATTTCAGTCTCCTTGGCGGGACCGGAGATCGCTGATCGGAGCCGCTCTGCTTGAGGGCCGTACCGTCAGCGTCGACTAGGTTCATGGATACGATCAGCGGCCATAACTCGCAATGTCTGTCAGCATATATTTGCTGAGGGTGATTTCGTTGCGCCAAATCGTTGCCGCGTACTTTCGAACGCTGCTTCATTAAAGCTCAAGCTAGCAATGATTTCCTGCCTGCGAGATGCGTTAATTACCCAGCGTGCAGTTCGGCACGAATCCTTCAGCTGTAAGTGCGTCGTTGGACCGATAGCGAGGCTGAAGTAGCTTGGCGCTCCCGCGGAAGCCAGGAGGAGAGCATGAAAAACTATACGCGTCAGCAACTGCATGATTTGGTCTGGTCCGGGCCGATGCGGGATGTCGCGAAGACACTGGGTCTGTCCGACAATGGCCTACGGAAGCACTGCGCAAAGGCGTTCGTGCCGCTACCACCGCAGGGACACTGGAACAAGGTGCAGGCCGGCCAGACGGTGAAGACTATTCCTTTGCCGCCCCGACCGCCGGGCGTCACGGGCGAAATAACGATCGGCCAGTGGGATTATCGTGAACACGAAAGGCGTCTGAAGGAGGAGGAGGCTGTGGCGCCGGTGTTCGACGAGCCTATCAGTACCGTGCGCGAACGAGTTGCCCGCAATCTCGGCATTGTTGCTGCTGCCAAAAACCTATCCCCGCCCCACGCAGCCTTCAGGCGGCAAGTTGAAGATGATGCACGGCGCACGGCGCAGTCGACTTGGCACACGCCAATATTTGTCAGTCCTCTCGAGAAGCGACGGCTGCGCATTTTGCAGGGCCTTTTTTACGGTTTGAGCCGCTTGGATTGCTCAGTGACTGTCCAGGGTGCGGAGACCAGGACGATTTATGTGGGTGTTGGCCACCAAACCGTGTCAATTGCATTGGAGCGCTCCCAGACCCGTCGGCGCTCCCCTGACAATAAAGATGTCGAGCGCCTGAAGTTTACAATTCTCACCGGCGCGGGGTCCGAGACAGAGCGGATTTCGTGGACTGATACGGATGAGCAGCAGCTTGAAGGGCAGCTCAGCAGCATCGCGACCGAAATCATCGTAGCTGGCGAAATGCAATACCGCGAACATCAGGAATGGACCTACAGGGAAAAAATACGCCGCCGGGAGGAGATGAGGCAGGCAGAAATTCGAAGAAAGCTAGAGGCGGAGAAGGCCGAGCGAGAGCGGCTTATCAAGCTGGAGGCTGACCGACTAAAGCGCCTTACAGACAGCGCCGAGAACTATCATCTGGCGCAAAAGATTCGTACCTTTGTTTCTACGGTCGTCGATATGCCGGCTGAGTGCGTCGATCAAGTGCGCATTGCGCGCTGGAAGCAATGGGCGCTAATCCAGGCTGACAGGCTGGATCCAATCGTGACCGGCCAAATTTGGGATGATGTCAACGACAGTGCATAGGCCAGCTGTGGTCGATGTCATTTGCCGGCTTCTATCCGATTGGCAACGGCTTTCCGCTAGCGGGTCCAGTCAAGGCTTCAAATCCTGCTCCGCAACCAATTCCGGCACAGATCAATCACCGTCCCGAATTAACCGAGGGCGGTGCATTCAGGCTGTATCTGAGGGACGGTTGGTGCCAATCGGGCCTTAGGCGTTCGAAACCCGCCCGCTCCGCCGTTCATCTGCCATGACACGATTGGCCGTGGCGTGCCACGATTGGCGCACCATTTCCTGCCAGAAAGCGCTTCCGGCATGGGTAGACCGCCGTCTGGATCGCGCTTCCTGGAGAGTTGGCCAGTGTTGCGGCCCTTGACATTTCCGGTCTATTAAGCATTGGCAGGCTACTGTATAAAGCGTTAACGTCCGGTCGGGCCGAGACGATCATCGTCCCGATGCTCACTTGCGCGCGAATCGGCCAAGGGGCAGGTGATTTGCGTGGATCAGAGTGTAGCATCGAAGGCAAAAGTTCTATCGAGCTTCGTTTGGCAGATCGCCGAAACCCTTCGTGGCGACTTCAAGCAATCGGAATATGGCAAGGTTATCTTGCCCTTTGTTGTTTTACGCCGCCTCGATTGCATCCTTGAACCCACCAAAGACGCCGTTCTGAAAGCCCATGCCGGGTTGCCGCCGGGCATAGACGAGCAGACCCGCGATATGATGTTGTATGGCGCCATCGGCGGCGGCATCCGCGTTTACAACACCAGCACGCTGACATTCGCCAAAATCAGGGCGCAAAACCCGACCGACGTTCACAAGAACCTCATCGCGTACATCACAGCCTTCTCGGACTCGGTTCGGGATGTCTTTCTGGACAAATTCCTCTTCACGGACCAACTGAAGCGGCTCGCCGACGCCACCATCCTGTGGAAGGTATTCGAGCAATTCGCCTCGCTCGACCTTCGGTCGGAAGCCGTCTCCACGCTGGCGATGGGCTATCTGTTTGAAGACCTGATCCGCCGCTTCTCGGAAATCTCCAACGAAACCGCCGGCGAGCACTTCACGCCGCGCGAGGTGATCCGGCTGATCGTGGACCTCATCATCGTCAACGACGACGAGAAGCTCCGGGGTCAGGGGATCATCCGGCAGATTTACGACCCGGCCTGCGGCACGGGCGGAATGCTCGCGCTCGCCGAGGAAGCGCTGAAGGAGTTCAACCCCGATATCCGCGTCGAGCTTTTCGGCCAGGAGCTGAACGGGGAGTCCTTCGGCATCTGCAAGTCCGACATGCTAGTGACGGGTCACGACCCGGAAAACATCGCCTTCGGCAATACGCTGACCCAAGACGCCCACAAGGACCGGCGTTTCCATTACATGCTGTCCAATCCGCCCTATGGCGTGGATTGGAAAAAGTATCAGGAGCCGATCCGGGAGGAAGCGGCGACTCAGGGCAAGGACGGCCGCTTCGGCGCGGGCCTGCCGCGCATCTCGGACGGCCAGCTTCTCTTTCTTCAGCACATGATTTCCAAGATGCGGAGCGACGAGATCGGTTCGCGCATCGGCATCGTCATGAACGGCTCGCCGCTTTTCACCGGCGGGGCCGGATCGGGCGAGAGCGAAATCCGCCGCTGGATGCTGGAAAACGACTGGATCGAGGCCATCGTCGCGCTGCCGACCGACCTTTTCTACAACACCGGCATCCAAACCTATGTCTGGCTGCTGACCAACCGCAAGGAACGGAAGCGGCGCGATAAGGTCCAGCTCATCGACGCCTCGGGCGAACGCTTCTGGGCGTCCATGCGCAAAAGCCTCGGCTCCAAGCGCCGGGAAATCCGCGACGACGGGCGCGAGACCATCACGCATATCTTCCACGAGACGGCGAACGGCGGCGGGCCGTGGAGCGCGGTGTCGAAGATATTCGACGCCAGAGATTTCGGCTATCGCGAGATCAGGGTGGAGCGCCCGCTTCGGCTGAATTTCCAGTCCAGCCCCGAACGCATCGCCCGGCTGAAGCTCGCCAAGCCGTTCCTGAAGCTGGACCCCGCCGAGCAGGATGAAGTGTTGAACGTCGTCGCCGATCGCCTGCCGACGACGCTGTTCAAGGAGCGCCCCGCCTTCGAGGCAGCCTTGACCAAGGCGCTCAAGGGCGCGGGCGTCAAGATCGGCGCGCCGGTCAGGAAAGCCATCCTTTCCGCGTTGTCGGAGCGAGACGAGTCCGCCACCGTCTGCCTTGATGGCGACGGCAGACCGGAGCCTGACCCGGAATTGCGCGACCATGAGCTTGTGCCGCTCAAGGAGGATTGGAAGGATTACGTCGCCCGCGAGGTGACGCCCTTCGTGCCGGACGCATGGGTGGACGAGACCTACAGGGATGACACCGACAAGGGCGTCGGCCGCGTCGGCTACGAGATCAATTTCAACCGCTACTTCTACCGCTATGTCGCGCCGCGCTCGCTGGTCGAGATCGACGCTGAGCTGAAGACGCTGGAGACGGACATCGCTAACCTCCTGAAGGAGATGGCGGGATGACGCGCCTGCGCTTTGTGACACGCCTTAATCCGTCAAAAACAGAAGCAGGTGAACTCGTCGCATACGGGAACGTGACTTTCGCTCCCATGGACGCGCTCGCCGATGGCCTTGGCGGTCTCGATACGAGCTTGGAGCGGCCGGCCGATGAGCTCGCGGACGGGAGCTACAGCTATTTTGCCGATGGCGACCTGTTGCTCGCCAAGGTCACGCCTTGTTTCGAGAACGGCAAGAAAGCTCTGGTGACAAATCTCCCCAACCGGATCGGCTTCGCGACATCCGAGGTCCATGTCATCCGACCCGATCGCCGGAAAGTCGATCCGAATTATCTCCGATACCTGCTCTCATCCGAGGCATTTCGGGCCGCTGGGATCGCCAGCATGACCGGGGCCGGAGGGCTCCGGCGCATCTCGGACAATGCGATCAGGGATTTCCAGCTTCCGGTTGCAGACCTTGCCACGCAAAAAGCCATCGCCGCCTTCCTCGACCGCGAAACCGCCCGCATCAACAAGCTGATCGCGAAGAAGGAGCGGCAGCTAACACTTGCCACTGAAAAGTTCGATGCCTTGGTATCAATGGCTGTAACCAAGGGATTGGATGGAAATCGGCGTGAGTTTTCAACGTCTGGCGTTGATTATTTGGGGGCATCGCCCAAGGAGTGGGATATTGAACCATTAGGACGCCGCTATTCAGTTCAGCTCGGCAAGATGCTGGACGCGTCCCGGCAGACAGGCGAACACCTCGCACCGTATCTGCGCGTGGCAGATGTGCAATGGGACGAGATTAACGTCGAAGACCTGCCATTGATGGATTTCTCAACGGGCGACCGATTGAGGTTCAACTTGCATCCCGGTGATTTGCTCGTCAACGAAGGCGGAAGTTACGTTGGCCGTTCAGCGATTTGGCGCGGCCAGATCCCCGAGTGTTTTTATCAGAAAGCCCTTCATCGCGTTCGCCCACGCCAATCTGAGCGCGATAGCGCGGAGTTCTTGCTTTGGGTGATGTGGTTCGCGACGAAGCAAGGCGTATTTGTCGCACGAGGCAACCAGACAACCATCGATCATCTGACTGCGGAGGCGTTACGAAGATACCGCTTCGCATTTCCTCCGGCCCCTGAACAACGCGCGATTGCCAGTCGCCTCAGGGAAGAGCACGAAAAGAATAAGCTGATTACTGGATCGATCCGCCGATCCGTTGAGTTGCTTCGCGAGCACCGCGCGGCGCTGATCACCGCCGCTGTTACTGCCCAAGTCGACATCCGAGACAAGCTGCCCGCCGTCACGACCAAGCTAGACCGCGCGAAGTGGCGTGTCATCGTCGGAGCGGAGATCATCCACCGTCTGCCGAGCAACCCTAAACGCGCGCGGGTGAAGGTTCATAAGCTCACCTACCTTGCCGAAGCCCATCTCGGCATCGATGGGCTTCAGGGCAGCTATCTTCGCGAGGCTGCGGGACCGCTTGACCGCGCCTTGCGCGAGGAAACCGAACGCGGGCTTGAGGCAGCGGGCTACTACTGCGCCAACCAGACGGACGGGACAGGCACCGCCGTCACCTACACCCCGCTCGCGAAGGCTGGGCAGCACAAGGCCGAACTTGCCACCTTGTTAGGTTGCAGGGCCGAGGCGCTGCGCAGCCTGATCGCCATGCTCGCCGACCTTGATCGCCGCGCAACCGAAGCCGTCACCACGCTCTACGCTGTCTGGAATGACGCCTTGATTGACGGGGAAACACCCGACGACGCTGCGATCATCGACGGTGTGCTGCACGAGTGGCACACAGAGAAGGGCGAGAAGTTCACCGCCGCCGACCTGACAACCTGGCTTGCGTGGATAAGGCGCCACAACCTCATTCCGCGCGGCCAGGGTCCGAGAACAACGCCCACCATGATGCAGAGGCTCTTGTGATGGGTGCGGCCTCCAACACCCACAGCAAAGACGCGATGATCCGTCCGCTCTTCGAGCCGATGGACGAAACGCATGAGCGGCCCGACGAGTGGAGTGGTCCGCTTGGTTTCGTGATCGGCGGCTTTGCGCGTCCATCGATGCAAGCTGAACGCGACGGCGCTCTTGCCGAGCAGTATTTTGCGGCGGCGGGAGCGCTGATCGACGCCATCCTTGACCGGCGCATCGCGGATTATCGGGTCGCGAACGCAGCACTGTTTCTTTATCGGCACTCTTTCGAGCTTCTTCTGAAGGCAGGACTTCCGCCCAAAGCCCGCGCCGAGAAGAACATCCATGACCTCGGCAAACTCGCCCGCAGCTACGCGCATCACAGAAAGGAAGCCGATGAAGCTGTCCCGTCTTGGATCATCAAGCGCTGCGACGAACTGGCGGCAATCGATCCGGGATCGGAGGCGTTTCGCTATGGCGAGTATGGTACGCCGAAGGCCAAGGACGGCAAGCCGATCATCGACGAAATACATGTCGATCTACTGCATCTGAAGGCCGCAATGACGGCGTTGAACGCAGCGCTTGTGGAGAACAATTCGCTGATCCGCATGGCAAGGGGGGATCGGCCATGAACTACGAACAGCCATCGACCTCGCACGCCTACGCCAAGGGCTTTTCCGAAGACACCGTTCACCGGGAAGAGGTGCTGGAGGTCCATCTGTGCAAGGCGCTGGTGGAACGCCATGGCTATCGCCCCCGCCGTCCCGAGGACTATGATCGCGTCACCGCGCTCGACAAGACTCTAGTGATCGAGTTCGTCAAGGCGACGCAGCCCGACGAGTGGGCGAAGCTGGAAGGTCATTATGGTCCTTCCGCCGAATCCGAGTTCTTCAAGCAGCTTGAGCAGGGATTGAAGCAGCGCGGCACGCTGGACATGCTGCGCAACGGGCTCAAGCTGGTTCCGAACCTGAAGTTCTTCCTCGCGGCGTTCAAGCCGGCGTCCGGTGTCAACCCGGCTTTGGTGACGCTGTTCGAGAGCAATATCCTCAGCGTCATCAATCAGCTTCGCTACAGCGCGAAGAACGAGAACGCCATCGACGTGGGGCTGTTCGTCAACGGCCTGCCCGTGGCGACGCTGGAACTGAAGAACACGCTGACCGGCCAGAATTTCCGCCATGCCGAGCGCCAGTATCGCCATGACCGGGCGCCCGCCAATGAGCCGCTGCTGACGTTCAAGCGGGGGGCCTTGGTCCATTTTGCGGCGGATCAGGACAACGTGTCCATGACCACCCGCCTCCAGAACGGAAAGACCCGGTTCCTTCCCTTCAATCGCGGGCATGACGGCGGCGCGGGCAATCCGGATATCGAAGGGGAATTTCGTGTCGCCTATCTCTGGGCCGACCAGCCCGAAGGGCGGGCGATTTTCTCCCGCGATATCCTTCTCGACATCATCGGGCGGTTTCTCCACCTCGACGGCACGAATGGCAAGGAAGCGCTGATCTTTCCGCGTTTCCATCAGATCGACGCGGTTCTGAAGATGTTGGCCCATGCCCGCGTCAACGGCAGCGGCAACAACTATCTGATCCAGCATTCGGCGGGATCGGGAAAATCCAACACGATCGCCTGGACGGCGCATCGGCTGGTGACGTTACATGACCCGTCCGACCAGCCGATTTTCAACACCGCGATCGTGGTGACGGATCGCGTCGTCCTCGACCGCCAGCTTCAGAACACCATTGCCCAGTTCGAACAGACGCCCGGCGTCGTCCGCAAAATCGACGGAACCTCACGGCAGTTGAAAGCGGCGATCGAGGGGCAGGCGAAGATCATCATCACCACCATCCAGAAGTTTTCGACCGACCATCTCCGCGTCATCAGCGGGCAGGGAACACGGCGGTTCGCCGTTCTGATCGACGAGGCGCATGGCTCTCAGTCCGGCAAGAGCGCCCAAGCATTGAGCGACGCCCTCAGCCGCGACGAAGAGGCCGAGACGCCCGACGAGATCGAAGACCTGATCGCGGAATACCAGCGCCAGCGCGGCCCGCAGGCGAACATCAGCTACTTCGCCTTCACGGCGACGCCCCGCAACGTCACGCTTGAGCGTTTCGGCACGGCGGGCGCCGATGGCCTCCCACATCCGTTTGATCTCTATTCCATGCGGCAGGCGATCGAGGAGGGTTTCATCCTCGACGTGCTTCAGAACTACATGACCTACAAGGCGTATTACGCCCTGGAAAAGACGATCGACGACGATCCGGAACTGGATACGCGGCGCGCGCAACGGAAGGTCGCGCGGTTCGCCGCCCTGCATCCGACCGCCCTGAGCCAGAAGGTCGAGGTGATGGTCGAGCATTTCCAGCGCCATGTCAGACCGGAGCTGG
>Ga0153954_1000999_pt1 | contig 17487 bp, 13 predicted proteins | sample TSFL038MetaG_FD_102277 | JGI IMG/M metagenome (GOLD analysis project Ga0153954, IMG submission 102277) | Attine ant fungus gardens microbial communities from Florida, USA - TSFL038 MetaG | ecosystem: Host-associated > Fungi > Mycelium > Unclassified | place: USA: Florida, Wekiwa Springs State... | reverse complement strand
TCTCGTCCGACGCCGCTCTCCACTCCCGTCCTTCGCCACCATCCGGTGTCCACCTTAGAATCAGGTGGACACCTAATCCCACCCGGATGCGTTCCGGCAGGCGGTCGTCAGATCACGCTTACCATTGAGCGGTTCGTCGCGCGTTCGGCCGTCGGACGCTGCGCAGACGCCGTGCGGCGTGTGAGGCGGAAGATAATCGATAGCAATTTCAACGATTTATTTGGCTGGGGGACCTGGATTCGAACCAAGATTGACGGAGTCAGAGTCCGCTGTTCTACCGTTGAACTATCCCCCACCGGCGCCTGAGGGCGCTCCGAATGGGCGTCGCTCTTCCCGAAAGTCGGGGCGACAGCGGCTTCCTAGCGAAGCGAGGCCCGCCGCGCAAGCGGCGGATCCAGCGGCAAGGGCCGTCAGAACACTTCGAGTTTCTGCGATGGCGGGCGAGCGACGACATTGCTGTAGCGCACGCTTGGACGACGCGCCCCACGGAGCGCGCGGCGCAAAGCGTCGATTTGGCTGTGGACCCCGGGAACGCCGGGGTAGCTCGACACATCCGCCGGCAGAAGCCCCGAATATTTCGGCATCCGCACGACCAGACCTTCGAGAGCGTCGACATCCATGGGATCGATGAGCGCGCCGAAGCCTGACGCTTGATGAAGGCCATATTTCTCGATGACGGCGCTGAACCCGAAAATGAGATCGGCGAAGGGCCGGCCTGTGGGTCCGACATGGCGGGGAAAGGGGGTAGGGTTGGCGATGAACATGAAGGTGAGTTGCGCCAGATACGCCGCGACTTCGTCCTCTCGCAGGTTCGTCACCCAGCCGTAGGCGTCGAAGGTCGCGTGCGTGCATTCGTGCAGGATCTGAGCCCGGTCCGCGACATTGAGGGGCGGGTCGCCGTTCTGGGTAAAGATGGTGTTCAGCCGGCGGTCGTAGACCGCGTCGCTGCCGCCGCCGGGTTGGACGTCGATGTCGCCGTCGCCGATCGCCTGGCGCACGTCGGCATAGCCGAGCGGCGAGACGGTCAGGCTGCCGACCGTGAACTTGAAACGCTGGGCGGCCGGGTCGGCCAGCGTGTCGAGGACGTCCTGTCTTCCGATCGGCATGAGCAGCCGTCTTCCTCTTGCGCGCGGCGCGACATCGCGTCCGCGCCGCGCTTCCACCACGAAGCGCAGACCTATCCGGCTTTCGGCTCGATGTCCGTGAGCGGGCGCACAATCCGCAAGGGGGCCAAACGCGCCGCGCGCTCAAACCTGCTCGACAGCCACCACGCCGGGCGCGGCCTTGAGCGCGCCGGCGATCGCGGCGCTCAAGGCATAGCGGCCGGGCAGGCGGATCTCGACCTCGCCGTCCTGCGGCCCGAGGATCACGATCAGCGAGACCTCGCCTTCGCCGGGCGCGGTCAGGCGACGCTCGATCGAGTCGAGCGGCGTCTCGTCCCGGACGAACACTTTCAGGCCCTTCTGCACCTTGGCGGCGGCCTCGGTCAGCGGCTCGACATTGATGATCCGCGCCCGCACGTCCTCGCCCTCGACCGACGCCTGCAGCGTGACGAGCACGTCCGCGCCCTTCTCCAGAAGGTCGCGGAACTGGCTCAAGCCCTCCTGGAACAGGATCGCCTCATAGGCGCCGGAGGGGTCGGAGAGCTGCACGACGCCAAGCTTGCCGCCGTTCCGGGTCCGCCGCTCATAGCGGTCGAGCACGCTCGCGCCGAGCCTCGCGGTCGTCGCGCCATTGCGCACCGATCGCGCGAAGTCGGCCCATCGGGTGGCCCGCAGGCGTTTGAGGGCTGCGTCATAGACCTCGAGCGGATGGCCGGAGAGGAAGAAGCCGATGGCGTCGAACTCGCGCGTGAGCCGCTCCGAATCGGACCACGGCGCGGCGCGCGCTCGCAACGGCGCGGGCTCCGTCTCGCCGAAGAGAGCGTTCTGGCCGGCCGCTTTCTCCATCACTTCGCGATTGGCGATCGCCAGCATCGGCTCGATCGCCGCAAAGGCCGCGGCCCGGTTGCGCTCCAGGCAATCGAAGGCGCCGGCCGCAGCCAGGCTCTCGAGCGCCTTCTTGTTGACCGCGCGCGGATCGAGCCGCGCCGCTGCGTCGCCGAGCGACGCGAACGGGCGGTCGCCGCGGGCGTGAACGAGAGCCTCGGCCTGCGCTGCGCCGACGCCTTTGACGGCGCTCAGCGCGTAATGGATGGTCGGCGCCCCCGCTTTCATCCGCACGTCGAAATCGACCAGGGATTCGTTGACCGAGGGCGCCATCACCTTGATGCCGAGCCGCTGCGCCTCGGCGCGGAATTCGGCCAGCTTGTCGGTATTGCCCTTGTCGAGCGTCATGGAGGCGGCGAGGAATTCCGCCGGATGGTTGGCCTTGAACCAGCCCGTCCAATAGGCGATCAGCGCATAGGCCGCGGCATGGCTCTTGTTGAAGCCATAGTCGGCGAATTTGGCGAGGAGATCGAAGATCTCGTCCGCCTTGGCGCGCGTCAAGCCCCGCTCGACCGCGCCGTCGACGAAGCGGGCGCGCTGGGCGTCCATCTCCTTCTTGATCTTCTTGCCCATCGCGCGGCGCAGCATGTCGGCTTCGCCGAGCGAATAGCCCGATAGCACCTGCGCGATCTGCATCACCTGTTCCTGATAGATGATGACGCCATAGGTCTCGCTCAGGACCGGTTCGATCAGGGCATGGATATAGTCGGGCTTCTCTTGTCCGAGCTTGCGGGCGCAATAGACGGGAATGTTGGCCATCGGGCCCGGACGATAGAGGGCGACGAGGGCGATCAGGTCCTCGAACCGGTCGGCCCGCATGTCGACCAGCGCCTTGCGCATGCCGCCCGATTCCACCTGGAAGACGCCGACCGTCTCGCCGCGCCCGAGCATTGCGTAGGTCTTCGCATCGTCGAGAGGGATCTTCTCGAGTTCGATCGCCTCGCCTCGCCGGGCGATGAGGTCGATCGCGCGCTTGAGAACCGTCAGCGTCTTCAGGCCGAGAAAGTCGAACTTCACGAGTCCCGCCTGCTCGACCCACTTCATGTTGAACTGGGTCGCCGGCATAGCGGCCTTCGGATCGCGATAGAGCGGAGCGAGCTCGGTCAGCGGCCGGTCGCCGATCACGACGCCGGCAGCGTGGGTCGAGGCGTTCGAGTAGAGGCCTTCGAGGCGCTCGGCGATCGCCAGCATGCGCGCCACCTTTTCGTCCGCCTTCGCCGCTTCTTGCAGGCGGGCTTCGTCCGCGACCGCCTGTTTGAGGGTCACGGGATGGGCCGGGTTCTGCGGCACGAGCTTGGCGAGCTTGTCGACCTGGCCGAGCGGCATTTCGAGCACCCGCCCGACATTGCGCAGGACGCCTCGCGCCAGGAACGAGCCGAACGTGATGATCTGCGCGACACGGTCTGCGCCATAGCGCTCGCGCACATAGGCGATCACCTCGTCGCGCCGGTCCTGGCAGAAGTCGATGTCGAAATCGGGCATCGAGATGCGTTCGGGATTGAGGAAGCGCTCGAACAGGAGGCCGAACCGCAAGGGATCGAGATCGGTGATGGTGAGCGCCCAGGCGACGACGGAGCCGGCGCCTGAGCCGCGTCCTGGCCCAACCGGAATGCCTTGCGCTTTCGCCCATTGGATGAAGTCGGCGACGATCAGGAAATAGCCGGCGAACTTCATGTTGACGATGACGTCGAGCTCGAAAGCGAGGCGCTTCGCGTAGTCTTCCGCCGTGCGTCCTGGCGCGGGGCCGTGCGCGGCGAGGCGGGCGCTCAAACCCTCGCTCGCCTGTCGCCTGAGCTCGGCCTCCTCGTCGACAGCCGCGCCGCCGGGAATGGAAAAGCGGGGCAGGATCGGCTTCCGGGTCAATGGCCGGTAGGCGCAGCGCATGGCGATCTCGACGCTGGCCTCGGTCGCCTCGGGCAGATCGGCGAACAATTCGGTCATTTGCGCGCGCGTCTTGAACCGGTGCTCGGGAGACAAGCGCCGCCGCTCGGACGTCGACAGAACCGCGCCTTCGGCGACGCAGAGCAGCGCGTCATGCGCTTCGTAGTCGGAGGGCCCGGCGAAATAGGGTTCGTTGGTCGCGACCAGGGGCAGGCCGGCGCGGTCGGCGAGCGCGATGAGATCGGGCTCGGTCGCCCGCTCGATGTCGAGCCCGTGGCGCTGGATCTCGACATAGAGCCGGGAGCCGAAGAGCTCGCTCAAGCGTTTGAGCCGGCTCTCGGCCAATTCGCCAAGTCCTGCTTTTAAGCTCCTGTCGATCGGCCCGGCGGGGCCGCCGGTCAGCGCGATGAGGCCCTCGCTCTCTTCAAGCGAGGCGAACGGAATATGCGCCTCGTCGCCGTCGCCCCGGTCGAGCCAGAGGCTGGAGACGAGGCGCATCAAATTGCGGTAGCCGGCGTCGTTCTGCGCCAAAAGAACGATCGGCGCGCGCGCATGGTCCCGCTCGACGGTTCGCCAGAAGGCTGGGGCCGCGTCGGCGAAGTCGACCGCGAGCTGCGCGCCGATGATCGGCTGCACGCCGCTCTTGGCGAGTTTTTCTGAGAACTCGAGCGCGCCGAACAGGTTGTTGGTGTCGGTGATCGCGAGCGCCGGCATGGAATCGGCCTTGGCGAGCTTGGCCAGCGTCTCGATCGTGAGCGCCCCCTCGCGCAGCGAATAGGCGCTGTGCACGTGCAGGTGCACGAAGCCTACGGATTTGAGAATCGAGGGATCCATCGGCCTATTGTCGCAAGCTCGACGCCATGGGTCGAGCATGTAGAGGCGGGGCCTGTGGATAGTGGCCTCCACCCCCGGCGTGGGCAAGGCGGGAGCGCTGGAAGGGAAGGACGAGCGCCCGCCAGCGCACAGCCGAGCGGTTTGCGCAACTTTCTGGCTAGGTGCATATTTTGTCGCGAGGGCCAGTTCTCGCCCAAGGGGCGGGGCGCGCCCTCGGGTAACCGCCAAGGTGGGGCAGGATTGCCGGGGCTCATCCACCGGCCTCATCCTGAGGAGCCCGCAAAGCGGGCGTCTCGAAGGATGATCCAGCGGGGCGCCGCCGGCCGTGCGCCTCTGGATCGCCCTTCGAGACGCGCCTTCGGCGCTCCTCAGGACGAGGTCCGAGGGGAAGCACGGGAGTTACGCCCTCGGATTGAAGAGTCGCCATGTCGCAGAGCTATCAAACGGATTTTTATGGCTGGGCGATTGAGCAGGCGGCCCTCCTGCGCGAGGGCCGTCTTAATTCCGCGGACATCGCCAATATCGCCGAGGAGATCGAGAGCATGGGGCGAGCCGAGAAGCGCGAACTCGTCAACCGGCTCGCCATCTTGCTGCTGCATCTTCTGAAGTGGCATTTCCAGCCAGGGTTTCGCAGCCCGAGCTGGAACTCCAGCATTCGCGAACAGCGTATCCGCCTGCGTGATCATCTCAAGGACAATCCGAGCCTCAAAGCCCATGTCGATGAGGCCGCGTCGCGAGCCTACGAACTCGCCGTCATCGGCGCGGCGCGCGAGACGGGTCTGCCCGAAGCCGAATTTCCAACCCAATCGCCCTATCGGTTCGAACAAATTCTCGATGACGGATTCTGGCCGGAATAAATGGCCGAGGGGCGTCACGAACCCATCGCGTGGGCGATGAGCGCGATCATGATCAGGAACGCTCCAAGGGCGGCGATCTCGGTGATGTCGCGCAGGGCGTAGGCGGCGAGAGATTGCATTTTGGCCTCCGTGATCTTTGTTTGATCATATTATGTTCTTCTTTAGTTCGAGTCAAAGCGAAAGGTGACGCAACGTCAATCCGAAGCGGGGTTGGTTAACGCGGCCGCTTGGCTAGACTGCTCCCAAGGCGCGCCGGGGCGCCGGGCGAAGTCAGGGGGCCGGGGTGGTGAATCAGATCGCAGCGTTGATGGGGGCGGTCGCCGCAGTCGGGTTGGCGCTTAGCCCAGCCAAGGCGGCGCAGCCGTCGATGACGCCCGAGCAGGTCGTCGCGCTGTTCGGCGCCGCGGGCTTTCCGCTCGGGCCAGACAAGCGCCCGCTGAACCGATGCCGGGCGCCAGCCGATCCCAAGGTCAGTTTCATCGACATGAACGGCGACGGTCAGGCGGAGGCGCTCTTCATCGACGAAGGCTCCTGCTACAAGCCCGATGGGCGCTGGTACGCGGTGGCCGCGCGGTCGCCCGACGGACGATGGCGCCGCATTCTGGAAGGCGAGGGCGCCGTCAAGGCGACCGGCGCCACAGCGCGCGGATGGTTCGTCCTCGCCGCGACGAGCGCCGGCCGGACGAAAGAGCTTCGCTATGACGGCCATGCCTATGCGTCCGCCGACCGCGCCGCGGGCGCGGCCGTCGCAACGGCCGACGGCGCGCCGGAGGCGGCTGCGCCGCCGTCTCCGGATGCGCAGTCCGCGTCCGCGAGCGGCGGCTACCCGACCGACGGATGGAAACCGCCGTTCAAGTTCGCGCAACTGCCGTCGGCCGCGCAGGCGGCGATCCTCAGCGCGGGCGGCTTCAAGCGGGATGGCAAGGCCTGGAAAGGGTGCGATGGCGCGTCGAGCGTCGACAAGGACGGCGTCGAGATCCGGGACCTGAACGGCGACGGGCGGCCGGAGGCTGTCATTACCGATTCCAGCTCCGAATGCCACGGCGCGGCCGGGCAGGGATTCACCGTCCTCATGGCGACGCCGGGCGGCTGGAAGACGATGGCGCAGGAAACCGGGATTCCGATGTTTCTCGAGGCGCGCGGCGCGCAGGGTTACCCGGATATCCAGGTCGGCGGCCCTGGCTTCTGCTTCCCGATCGAGCGTTGGAACGGAAAAAGCTACGCCCCCGCCGGCGCGCGCGCCGACGACGGCGGCAAGGGGAAGGGCAAGCCCTGCAAGCTCTGAGCGTCCTCGCAGCCGGGACGGAAGGGGCGCCGGAACAGCGGCGGGAGGGGCCCAAGGCGGCCCTCCGAGGCTTCATAGAACTAATAACGTATTTATATTGTTATTATGCGTCTTTCAGGCCGAAACCGCCCGATCCGAATCGCGCCGGTAAACGGGGTCGTAACGCCCTGAAAATATTAGGGGGCGCCGGTAAAATGGCGGCTACGTCAAAGACCGGGGCTCCGCGCATCGGCTCGGCGACGCCGCGCCCATGCGCTTTTAGGGCGTCTTCCGGCCGCGCGTCTTCGGCTCCCGGTCGAGCTCGGGATAATGGCGGAAGACGCCGGACTCGTTGAACGGAATGCGGCGGTCGGACTTGAGATAGGCCGCGACGTTTTTCTGCTCGGCGACGGACTTCGTCAGCGCCGCGAGCCTCGGATAGAGCGCGCCTGCGTCCGCGAAGGCGTGCGGAAACGCGTAGGCCATGCCCGCCCAGATCTGGAACAGCGAGAGATCGACGGTCGTGAGCTTATCACCCACGCTGTGCTTGGAGCCGGCCGGATTGTCGCTCACGACGCGCTCGAAATAGCCGAGATATTTCGGGACGCGATGCTGGAGGAAGGCTGTCGAACGGGCCTTCGCCTCCTTCTTCTGGTCCTCGTAATAGAGGTCGGTCGAGATCGGGTGATGGGTGTCGTGCACCTCGCCCATGAAATCGGTGATCGTGAGCTGCAGCCCGTGCGCAAAAATACGCCCCGCCTCATCCTTTGGCGCAAGCCCGAGCTTGGGGCCGAGGTGGTGGAGAATGTTGGCGACATGCGAGACGACGATGTCGCCGTCGCGCAAGAAGGGAGGCGCGAACGGGGTCTGCGGCGCGCCGCCTTCGAGCATCGAGGTCATCGCCTTTAACCCCCGGCCGGCGCCTTTCTCGCGCGCGACATCGACGTAGGGCGCGCCCGCCGCCTCGAGCGCGAGGCGGACAAACTCACCGCGTCCCTGGATGCTGGGCCAATAGTAAAGCTCATACGGCATGACGGATCCTCGTTCGGTGATGGCGGCGACGAGAGAGGCCGCGCGCCGCGCTCAGGCTTCCTGGGTTCAGCGGATCGCGGCTCAAGGCCGCATGCGGTCGGCGGCTTTGGCGTAGCGGCGCGCATGATCGAGAAGCTCGCCGTCGCTCGGATGGTCCGCTTTCTCCACGCCCTCGACATGCGCCCGGATCGCGGGATGTCTCTCGCTCAGGAATTTGGCGAAGAAGTCCTTCTCCTGCGCCGGACCGACGATGAGGATCGCGCCCGCATCGGCGATCGCCTTCGCCACGTCCTCGAAGAACGGTTTGTTCTCTTCCGTCCGCTTGCCGTCGCGCGGCTCGTGGGCGCGAAGGTCGCGGACGACGTGATCGCGGACCACCGTCTTGTCCGCTTCGTCGACATTGAAATGGAGGACGCGCGCTTGCTTGTGATCGATCCAGACGACGGCGTGATAATGCTGGGCCATGAGCAGCCTCCGGGAAGTTGGGCGTTGACCCTACCGCGTGAGATGAGGCTGCGCTATGACCGCCCCATGCGGAAAGATGGCGAGACCGCCACGACATCGGCGCCGGTCCCTCACAAGGCGGCCTCTTACGAAATCGGCGAGGATGAGGCGGGGATGCGGCTCGACCGCTGGCTTCACCGCCGCTTTCCTGACGTTGCGAATTCGCATCTCATGCGCATCGTGCGCAAGGGCGAGGTGCGCGTCTCGGGCAAAAGGGCGGACATTTCGACTCGACTCGAGACCGGGGCGAGCGTGCGCGTGCCGCCTCTCAAGATCGCCCCGCCGGACCCGTCTCCGGCCAAGCGCGCCAATCCCGGCGATGCTGAAGCCATTCGCGCGATGATCCTGTTCGAGGATCGCGACGTGCTTGTGCTCAACAAGCCTTACGGGCTTGCGGTGCAGGGCGGCTCGGGGACCACGCGCCATATCGACGGCATGCTCGAGGCGCTCGCCGACAAGGCGGGCAATCGGCCCGTTCTCGTCCATCGGCTCGACCGCGACACCTCGGGCGTCCTCCTGATCGCCAAATCGCGCAAGATGGCCGCCGAGCTTGGCGAGATCTTCCGTTCGCGGCAGGCGAAGAAGATCTATTGGGCGCTGGTCGAAGGCGTGCCCAAGCCGGCGCAGGGGCGCATCTCCATGTTCCTCGCCAAGGGCGAGGCCATGGGCGACAAGCGCGGGCAGGGCAGGGCGGATCTCGAGCGGATGCGGGTCGCCAAGCACGGCGAGAAGGACGCGCAGCATTCGCTGACCCTTTACGCCGTCGTCGACAAGGTCACGCCGCGCCTGGCGTGGCTCTCGATGCGCCCGGTCACCGGCCGCACCCATCAGCTGCGCGCCCATTGCGAGGCGATCGGCCATCCGATCGTCGGCGATCCGAAATACAATCGGAAGGCCGATAACGATCCGGCGCGCGCCGACCCGTTGCGCGCCGTGCCGCCGGGGCTCGAGCCCAAGCTGCATCTTTTGGCGCGGCGCCTCGTCCTGCCGCATCCGCGCGGCGGAATCATCGACGTCACGGCGCCGTTGCCTGAGCACATGAAGAAAAGTTTCGCCATGTTCGGCTTCGACGCAAGCGAGCGCGATCCTATCGAGGATGCGCCCGATGCGTGAGCCGAACGGCGCGCCGCAGAATCCCATGCGCGCGGCGCAGGCGAACATGCGGCCCGAGGCGGTCAGGCGTTTCTACTCGCAAGCCGAAGTGCGCGAGGCTCACGGTGGACACGCGCTTGCGCTCGACGGCCGGCAGGCGCGCACACCCGGCCGCAATCCGCTCGCCCACACGAACCGCCCGCTCATGCTCGCGGTCGCGGCCGAGTGGGAGCGCCAGCGCGACACGATCGATCCTGCGGAGATGCCGCTGACGCGGCTCCTCAATTCCGCGATCGATGGCGTCGCGCGCACGATGGCTGACACCCGGGCCGAGATCGTGCGTTACGCCGGCTCTGATCTTCTTTGCTACCGCGCCGAGGAGCCGGACGCGCTGGTCGTGCGCCAGGCGTACGGTTACGATCCCGTTTTGCGCTGGGTGGCGGACGAGCTCGGGGCGCGCTTCGCTGTGACCAGCGGATTGATCCACATCGCCCAGCCGAGCGAAGCGCTGGCTGCGGTCGCCGCGGCGCTCGAAGCCTACGACGACCCCGCGGCGCTCGCCGCGCTCAGCGTCATGACGACGCTGAGCGGCTCGGCCTTGCTGGCGCTCGCCGTGGCGCGCGGGTTTCTCTCCGCCGAAGCCGCGTGGCGCGTGGCCCACATCGACGAGGACTTTGAGATCGAGCGCTGGGGCGTCGACTCGGAGGCGCTGGCGCGGCGCGAGGCGCGCTGGCGCGAGTTCGAGGCCGCGGCGACCGTGGCCGCCCTTTTGCGCAAGGTCTGACGCGCGGAGGGCGCAATCGAATCGTCGCGGCGAAAGCGTCACGGAATTGTTGCGCTATCGTCACAGTTCGCGACAATTTGCCGGCAATCCAAATGAATTTCGGCGGTTTAGAGCGCGAATCGTGGCGTTTTACGGAAATTCGCGTAGGGTTCCTACGGGGGGAGCGGCGGCTTAGTCCTGTGGCATGAGGGGGGCTGTGGGATGCCAATTGCTTGCGCGAATACTGAACAAGGGCCGCGCGCAGAATCAGTTCGCCGCGGCCGCGCCGACGGAGGCCATGCGACGGGACTCACGCTCCGTTCCCTGCGCCTCATCCTCCTCGGCGCAGTTTCGTCGTCGGCGCCAATCGCCTGCCAAGCCGTGGCGCAGGTCAATGTTCCGCCAATTCCATCATACACTCCGGCCAATGGAACGACGTGGAATCTGATAGGCCCTCTATCTCTCACCCAACAAGTGTCGCTGCCGGGCGGATTGCCGGGTCTGACGATCGATGGGAACGCCAACACGCTCACCCTGAGCGGCGGCAACGCGTTTTTTAACGCTTCAGCGAATTCGACCCTGACTCTTTCGGACGTCACCATCTCTGGCGGCGCGCACCAGCAAGGCGGCGCGATCGCCGCGACGAACAACCAGGCGATCGTCATACCGGTTATCGGCAGCGCGACGTTCAGCGGCAACGGCACGGGCAGCACCACCGGCGGCGCCATCTACGCGAACATCTACAGCGCCGGGCCCGTCGTTTCGATCGGCGGCGACAGCACGACAAGCATCGCGTTCCGCAATAACACAGGTCAGCAAGGCGGCGCGATCTATGATGGCACCGGCTCAATGACCGTGCGCGGTCAGAACATTATTCTGGACGGCAACCAGGCCACAACGACGGGCGGCGCCATCTACGCGAATATTTACAACCTCTCGGCTGGCGCCGGCGTCTCGATCGGCGACGCCAGCACAACAAGCGTCGCGATAACCAACAATCACGCAGGAGGCGAAGGCGGCGCGATCTACGCCGCCTCCGCCCCGATAACCATACATGGTCAGAGCATCACGATCGACGGCAACCAGGCCTCGACGACGGGCGGCGCCTTATACGGCTACGCCGACAGCCCTTTCACGATAGGCGACGCCGGATCGACCGTCAGCATCACCAACAACCAGGGTTCGCAGGGCGGCGCGATCGACGACAATAGCGGCTCAGTGATCATACACGGCGGCTCCATAACCGTGACGGGCAACAAGGGCGCCAGCGACGGCGGCGCCATCTCGACGTTCGCCACCAATCCCGTTCAGATCGGCGACACCGGGACAAACGTCAGAATCACAGACAACACGTCGGGAGGCTCCGGCGGCGCGATCATCGACAACAATGGCTCCGTCACCATCCACGGAAACTCGGTGACGCTAACCGGCAACACGGCCAACAGCGACGGCGGCGCCATCGCGACATTCACATACGCGGGCAGTACGGTCGAAATCGGCGACCCGGGCGCAACTGTGAACATCGCCGACAATCACGCTCAGATAGGCAGCGGCGGCGCGATCCGTGACACCAGCGGCTCCGTGATCATCCATGGAAGTTCGGTGACCCTGGACGGCAACACGGCCGGAAACAGCGGTGGTGCGATCTATACCGACTGGGGCGGGCCCGTCGTCGAGATCGGCGACGCGGGAGGAGTCGTCAGCATCACCAGCAATAGCGCCCTCGGGTCCGGCGGCGCGATCACCGACAACAGCGGCGACGTGGTCATTCACGGAAGTTCGGTGACGCTGGATGGCAATACGGCCGGGACCAGCGGCGGCGCGATCTTCGCCAATGGCTCCGTCACGATCGGCGACGCCAGCGGAGCAACCGTCAACATCACCGGCAACCAATCCGCGGCGGGCCCGGGCGGGGCGGTCTATGCCGGCAATGGGTTGACGCTGACCGCGGGTCCTGCGGGCGCGACGATCACCGGGAATACGGCAGGCGAGCAGGGCGGCGCCATCTATCTCAACGGCGGCAGCCTCATGCTGAACGCGTTGGGCGGCAACATCACGTTTGACGGGAACAAGCAGAACGCGACGGCCAGCGCCCAGGCCAACGCGATCTATTTCAACTCCGGGACGGGCGCGACCTTCAACGCGAGCTCGGGTCAGACGATCAAATTCTATGACCCGATCGCGAGCAACGGGCTCATTACGGTGAACAAGACCGGCGCGGGCATGGTCAGCTTCGACGGCTCCCATTATGCGGACCCGAACAACCAGACATCTCAGGTCTATGGAAACACGACAGTTCAGCAGGGCGTCTTCGAGGTGGCGAAGAACGCCGTCTATGGCGCGTACGCTTCTGGCGACAGCACCAGTTTCACCGTCAATTCCGGGACGATCCTGCAGGGCGGGATCGCGGGCACGGTGGCGGCCAATCAGTTCACGTTACAGTCCGGCGCGACTTTGGACATCGCCGGCAGCGCCACGCCCGGGTCGCCGTTAACCGGGGCTCCGTTCAGCGTCTTCACGATCGACGCCCAAAAAGCCGCGTTCCAGTCGGGCAGCCAGATCGTATTCAACACATATCTGAATGACGCATCAGCGCAGCACACCGACCTTCTGGTGCTTAGCCACGCGGAGACCGACGCTCCCGGAGATATCGTGGTGCACGCTGTCCCCGGCAGCCCGGGCGGAGCGACTGGTGACCGTGACGGAATCCGACTGGTCCAGGCGATCAACGGCGCCACCACGACTCCGGACAATTTCAAGCTTCTCGGCGAAGTGCGCGTCGGTCTTTACGACTATGACCTGTTCCGGGGCGGTTTCAACCCCAGCCACTTCCCGAACGACTGGTTCCTGCGCAACACCTTCACACCGCCTGAGCCGCCCATTCCGCCTGAGCCGCCAATTCCGCCTGGGCCGCCGGCCCCGCCGACACCCGACCCGACGCCTGGCCACGAATATCCGATCATCGGGCCGGAGCCCGCCACTTATGCGGTGGTGCAGCCTTTGGCGCGGGAATTGGGCGCCGCGATCCTCGGCACCCTCAACGATCGGGAAGGCGACATGTATCAGCCCGACGGCTGCGCGGTTCAGCCGGCGGCGAGCGATCCGCCGAACGGAAAAGCGGACTTGCCGACCAAGAAGGATCTGCCGACCAAGAAGAGGTCGGCGGCCGCGCCGTGCCCGCTTTTCGCGCCCTCGGTCTGGGGCCGGTTCTTCGGCCAGACGCTCGACAACCGCTATCAGTCGTTCGCCTATTCGAGCGCCAACGGCAATCTCAGCGGCTTCCAGGGCGGCGTCGACCTTCTGCGCGGACCGATAATTCCCGGGGGTTACGATCGCGCGGGCCTCTATGGCGCCTACGGAAACGTGAACGCGGATGTGACCGGCCTCGTCACCAATGCGGCGGCGACCAGCTATGTCTTCGCCCACACCGGGTCGGTCAACCTCAACGCTGGGGCGGTCGGCGGCTACTGGACGCATATCGGACCCGGCGGCTGGTATCTCGACACGGTGCTGCAGGGGACCTGGTACGACGGCTCGGCCAGCACCCAGTTCGCGCGGCTCAACACCAGCGGCACGGGCTTCATCGCTTCACTGGAGGGCGGCGTTCCCTTCGCATTGCCGCAATTCGGCCCGGGCTTCGCCCTCGAACCGCAGGGGCAGATCTTGTGGCAGAAGGTCTCCTTCCACCAGCAATATGACGGCGAGGGCAATGTCGCGCTCGGCGACACGGAGGGGCCGAGCGGGCGTCTCGGATTGCGCGGCAAATGGACGGTTGCAACGGCAAGCGGCCAGGTCTGGGAACCCTATCTCAGGGCCAATGTGTGGCGCGACTGGGGGGCCGAAGCCAACAATGTCTATTCCGGCACGGATGTCGCCTCGCTCGTCAATCAGGCGACCATGCTTGAGTTTGGCGGGGGGTCTCACCGGCCGGATCAACGCCAGCGTTTCGCTGTTCGCCAATGTCGACTACGAATTTGCGGTCGGCTCTGGCTACGACAAGCGAAACGGCGTTCGCGGCGCGTTCGGCGCCCGATACACCTGGTGAGGGCGCTGTCTGACCCGATCGGCGACGAGAGAGCCTTTAAGCGACGAATTCGACAGTCGTTTTCGGCGCCGCGCGTCGCGTGCTATGCGCAAGCGAATCGCACGTTCGGGGACCGCTGATGAAACACATTCTTGACCGCCTCGACGCCCGCAGAGCGCGCGCCCGCCTCGGCGGCGGCAAGGAGCGCATCTCGGCCCAGCACGCCAAAGGCAAGCTTACCGCTCGCGAGAGGATCGAGCTCCTGCTCGATCACGACTCGTTCGAGGAGTTCGACATGTTCGTCGAGCATCGCAGCACGGATTTCGGCATGGGCGCGACCAAGATTCCGGGCGATGGGGTGGTGACGGGCTGGGGCACGGTCAACGGCCGCACGATCTTCCTTTTCGCCAAGGATTTCACGGTCTTCGGGGGATCTTTGAGTGAAACGCATGCGCAGAAGATCACCAAGATTCAGGAGATGGCGGTCAAGAACCGGGCCCCGATCGTGGGCCTGTTCGACGCCGGCGGGGCGCGCATCCAGGAAGGCGTCGCGGCGCTCGGCGGCTACGGCGAAGTGTTCCAGCGCAATGTGCTGGCCTCGGGCGTCATTCCGCAGATCTCCGTCATAATGGGGCCCTGCGCTGGCGGCGACGTCTATTCGCCCGCGATGACCGATTTCATCTTCATGGTGCGCGACACGAGCTACATGTTCGTCACCGGCCCGGACGTGGTGAAGACGGTGACGGGCGAGACGATCACCGCCGAGGAGCTCGGCGGCGCGCAGGTCCATACGACGCGCTCCTCGATCGCCGACCGGGCTTATGACAATGACGTCGAGGCGCTCCTGCAGATGCGCCGCCTGATCGACTTCCTGCCGGCCTCCAACCTCGAGCAGCCGCCGACGCTGCCGAGCCTCGACCATCCCGACCGGATGGACGTCTCGCTCGATACGCTCATTCCCGACAATCCCAATAAGCCTTACGATATCAAGGAATTGATCCTCAAAGTTGCGGACGAGGGCGATTTCTTCGAGATCCAGGAGGCGCACGCCAAGAACATCGTCACCGGCTTCGGCCGCATCGAAGGCTCGACTGTCGGCTTCGTCGCCAATCAGCCGCTGGCGCTTGCCGGCGTGCTCGATTCCGACGCTTCCCGAAAGGCGGCGCGCTTTGTCCGCTTCTGCGACTGTTTCAACATTCCGATCGTCACCTTCGTCGACGTTCCCGGCTTTCTGCCCGGCGCCGCGCAGGAGTATGGCGGTCTGATCAAGCACGGCGCGAAGCTCTTGTTCGCCTATGCGGAGGCGACGGTTCCGAAGGTCACGGTCATCACCCGCAAGGCGTTCGGCGGCGCCTATGACGTCATGGCCTCGAAGCACTTGCGCGGCGACATCAACCTCGCGTGGCCGACGGCGCAGATTGCCGTGATGGGGGCTAAGGGCGCTGTCGAGATCATTTTCAGATCGGACATCAACAATCCAGAGAAGATCGCTGAAAGAACGAAGGAATATGAGAACGCGTTTCTCTCACCCTTCGTCGCCGCCGAGCGTGGCTACATCGACGAGGTGATCATGCCGCACGCCACCCGCAAGCGCTTGTCGCGGGCGCTCGCCATGCTGCGCAACAAGAAGCTCGAGAACCCCTGGAAGAAACACGACAACATCCCGTTGTGATGTTTCGACAATTCTCCAGGCCGTCCGAGAACACAAAGACGAGGCGCGCAATCGCATTCCGCTCGAACCGCAGGCGGTCAGGCCTCGAGCCCGATAGGACGATAAGGAGAAAAAGCGCCTGCGCCAGCCTCGACGCCGATCGAGCGTCGGCTCAGGACTTCTTGCCGGATTGCGTCGGCGCTGAGCTCCCGCCCTGAGACTTCTTATAATCGGACATCGAACTCTTCGGCTTATCCGCCTTCGGCTTCTTGGCTTCCTTGCTGCTTCGCATTTGTCCCTTCGCCATGGCTGTCCTCCTTCAGTAGCCAAGCGCTCGACTTTGACACAGAGAGCCGCGCGCCGCCACCATCCGAAGCGATAGCGATGGCGGGGGAGGCGAAGGATCGGCCAGGCGCGGACCGGCGACCGGCGTTACCCGTCGCGGCGCCAGTGATTGCGCCACTGGCCGTGCGCCATGCCCCGGCGGAAGAGAATGTCGAACCGGCGCTTCTGGCTGTCGTCCAGGCTGTCGTACAGGGGCTTCGCGGCCGCCGCCAGCTTCTGCAAGTCGGCGGCGCGCGTGCTCAACCTCTCGGAGGCGCGCGAAAGGCGCTCGATTGGGCTCATGTCCGGGTTGTCGTCTTGATTGCTCTCGCGCCGCCCGCGCCAGGCGGCGAATCGGGCGGCTCGTTCTTTGGCGAGGTCGCGGATCGCGGATTCGAGCGGCGCCCAGTTCTTCTCCTGTTCGGCGTTCAGTTGGAGGCCGGCCTTGAGCGCGGCGATGCGGGCGTCGAGAAAGGCGGCCCGATCCTCGGGGCTGAACCGGACATGGCCTACGCGCTGGGCGGAATCGTCCGCCACGGCGAAGCCGCTGGTCACGAATGGCGTCACAGTCAACGCGGCGGCGACCGCGATCACGGAAAGCGCTGTTTTCATGGAACGAATCTCCTCCATCTGCGTTCGGCCCACGCACAAACGCTAGTTCAGCGCTACGTGGAGGTCCAATAACAAGGGCGTGAGGGCTTCCTTAATCGATCGTTAACGCGACCTTCATCTTCGTGAAACCATCCGCCTTTGCTGAAGCTTAACTGTGCCGACACGCTCTTCTTCACAAGCTGCCCGGATTCACAGACCGGCAAATATTCGGGCGCACGGTCGCTCCACATCCGGGCTGTTCGCCAGAGTCGCCCGCCCGGGCGGAGTGCAGGTGCGTATGATGGCTTTCGCGATCGACAGGAGCCGGACGATCATCAGTGCGATGATCCTCGGCCGCCGGGTGACGGCGCAGGATGTCGCCTGGCTCAAGCGCGAAGTGTTCGCCAACCGCGAAGTCACGCGCGAATCGGCCGACGAACTGTTCGCCGTCGTCCGCGCCGACATGGACAATGCGCCGGAGTGGAAAGAGTTCTTCGTCGAAATGATCACCGAGCACGTCGTCCGGCAGGGCGAGACGTCCGGCGTCGTCGACAACGGACAGGCCGTTTGGCTTCTGGGTCGCGTCGACGAATGCAAGTCGGTCGAGGCCCTCGCCGCGCTGGTCAACGTATGCGCGGAAGCGCAGCGCGCGCCCGACTGGTTTGTCGCCGCGGTGAAGGAG
>Ga0153954_1000998_pt1 | contig 17496 bp, 13 predicted proteins | sample TSFL038MetaG_FD_102277 | JGI IMG/M metagenome (GOLD analysis project Ga0153954, IMG submission 102277) | Attine ant fungus gardens microbial communities from Florida, USA - TSFL038 MetaG | ecosystem: Host-associated > Fungi > Mycelium > Unclassified | place: USA: Florida, Wekiwa Springs State... | reverse complement strand
ACACCGTCTCGATCAGGATGAAGTCGACGCCGCCGTCAAGCAGGCCGTCGATCTGCTCGCGGTAGATGCCCTTCACCTCGTCGAAGGTGACGGCGCGATAGCCGGGGTCGTTGACGTTGGGCGAGACCGACAGCGTCTTGTTGGTGGGGCCGAGCGCACCGGCAACGAAGCGCGGCTTGTCCGGGTTCCTGGCGGTGGCGGCATCGGCGCAGGCGCGGATGATCCTGGCAGCCGCGACGTCCATCTCCTTTGCCATGTCCTGAAGCCCGTAGTCGGCCTGGCTGATGGCGTTGGCGTTGAAAGTGTTGGTCGCCAGCAGGTCGGCGCCGGCATCGATGTAGGCGTTGCAGATCGCGCTCACGATATCGGGACGCGTGATGTTCAGAAGGTCGTTGTTGCCCTTCTGGTCCTGCGCGAAATCGCGGCCGCCGCGATAGCCGGCCTCATCGAGCTTGTAGCCCTGGATGGCGGTGCCGTAGGGGCCGTCCTTCACCAGGATGCGTTCCTGGGCGATCGATCGGAGCTGCTCGGCTTTTTCGATGCGCGTCATTGGGCGTGTCATTGGGCGCGTACTCCCAGGAGGTGGCAGGTCGCGAAGGTGAGATCCGCGCGGTTCAGCGTGTAGAAGTGGAACTGTTCCACGCCCTCGCTCTGCAGGCGGCGACAGAGGTCGCCTGCGACCGTCGCGGCGATCATGCGGCGCGTCTCGACGTCCTTGTCGAGGCCTGAGAACATCTCGGCGAGCCAAGCCGGCACCTTGGAGCCGCAGAGAGCCGCCATGCGCTGGATTCCTTGGAAGTTCGAGACCGGCATGATGCCCGGCACGACCGGCACCTTGATGCCGAGCGTGGCCGCCTTGTCGCGGAAGCGCAGGAAGTCGTCGCACTCGAAGAAGAACTGGGTGATGCAGCGGTCGGCGCCGGCATCGACCTTGCGCTTCAGGTTCGCAAGGTCGGCATCGACACTTGCGGAGTCCGGATGCTTCTCCGGATAACCCGCGACGCTGATCTGGAAGTCGCCGATCTTCTTGAGGCCGGCGACGAGGGCCGCGGCATTCTCATAGCCGCCGGGATGCGGACAGTACTTGCCGCCCATACCCTGCGGAGGATCGCCGCGCAGGGCGACGATGTGGCGGATGCCGGCGTCCCAGTAGGCACGGGCCACCTCGTCGATCTCGCCTTGCGTTGCCGCGACGCAGGTGAGGTGGGCGGCGGCGTCGATGCCGGTCTCCTTCTTGAGGCGCGCCACGGTTTCGTGCGTGCGCTGGCGCGTCGAGCCGCCGGCGCCGTAGGTCACGGAGAAGAAGGTCGGCTTGAGCGGCGTCAACCGCTCCACGGTCGACCAAAGGACGCGCTCGGCTTCTTCCGTTTTGGGCGGCGAGAACTCGAACGAGACTTGCAGGCGCTGCGGGCCATGGGCGGGGTAGTAGGCGTTGATCACCGCGGGGCTCCTTGGGCGAGAGGGGCGTGGTGGGTGGCGCGCGCAGGAATCTCGCGCTCGCCACGCCAGATGCTGGTCATCAGCCGGCGGCCGGGGAAATGGATCGGTTCGAGCGCGTTCAGGCCGGCGCTCTTCAGCCAGCCCTGCACCTGGTTGTCGGCGAAGCCGAGATGGACATGCGCGTGCTCGCGCTTCAGTTCGACGAGGTCGTGCGGCTGGAAGTCGACGACGAGGACCACGCCGCCCGGCCGCACCACGCGTGCCGCCTCGCTCAACGCCGCGGCCGGATCGTCGGCATAGTGCAGCACGTGGTGGATGGTGACGACGTCGAAGCTGTCGGCCTCGAAGGGAAGCGCATACATGTCGCCCTGGCGGATCTCGGCATTGTCGACGCCGGCGCGGGCGAGGTTGGCGCGGGCGAGCGCCAGCATTTCGCGGCTCTGGTCGACGCCCACCGCGTGCTCGACACGGGGTGCCAGTACCTCGAGCAGCCGGCCGGTCCCCGTGCCGATGTCGAGCAGCCGCCGCGCGCCGATCGGCAAGTAATGGGCGACCGCAATCTCGATCTCCCGATCCGCAACGTGCAGTGCCCTGAGTTCATCCCAGCGTTGCGCATTATCCCGGAAGTATCGGACGGCAGCGGTCTGCCGCCGCTGCTGCAACGCGTCCAGCCGGGCGCGGTCAGCCGCCAGTCGCGGATGCTTCGGATCCAGCCGTCTCACGAATTCGCGAACCAGCGCCGCGTCGTCGCCTTCGGTCACCAACCTGAATCGGGTGAACTGTGCCTCCCGGAAACGCTCCAGCAGTCCGCCTTCGACCAGCAGCTTCAGATGCCGCGACACCCGGGGCTGACTTTGCCCCAGTACATGCACGTAGTCGCTGACGGTGAGGTCTTCTCGCGCCGCCAGGGCCAAAATCCGCAGCCGCGTATCTTCCGCCGCCGCCTTCAGCAGATTCAGGAGTCGATCCATGAGGATAGATATATAAGAATATCTTTATATTTACAACGATTATCTGGGCGCAAATTTGTGGCGGGAGCGTCACAGAGGGTGAGCTGTGTTCGGCTATGCACTTCAAAGTGAAGGATTCATGTGCAAGAGTGCCGCCCGCGGCGGGGGACCAAGCCGCTTTTCACGTTCGGGCCCTGCGCAAAGAGCAGGGAAGACTGGGGTTGGCGTTGATGGGCGGGACTTTCAAGTCGGTGGCGACCTGGGCTCGCGGTGGGGCCGCCGTCGCGATCATTGCGGCGTCGGCCTTGCTGGGCGGCTGTGCGACCCATGACACCGGCGCCACCGAAGTCTGGGATCCGCTGGAAACACCCAACCGCTTCATCTTTTCGGTCGACCGGTTCGTCGACCTGATCGCCATCCGGCCTGCGACGGTAGTGTACAAAACGTGGGTGCCGGAGCCGGCACAGCGTGGCCTGCATAACGCGGTCGAGAATCTCGGTGAGCCGGTGACGGCGATCAACGAAGTGGTGCAGGGCAACCCCGGCCGTGCCGCGACCACGGTTGGCCGCTTCATCGTAAATTCCACGATCGGTGTGGCCGGTCTGTTCGACGTTGCGAGCCATATCGGCCTCAGCAAGACCAAGGAAGATATGGGCAAGACCATCGGCTACTACGCCGGGGTCGAGCCTGAAAATGGCGGCTTCTACGTCGTCCTGCCGCTGATCGGCCCCTCCAATGCCCGCGACGGCGTGGGCATGGCGATCGACGCGTCCATCGATCCGTTCAACATCGTGACCTTCGCCATCAGCAATCAGGTGGGCTGGATCGCCAGCGCGGCCCGCTACGGCGCTACGGCCATAGACACCCGCTCGCGCACCATGTTCGCTCTCGACGATCTCGAGAAGAACAGCGTCGACTACTACGCGGCGCTGAAATCGGCATACACCCAGCAGCGTGCCGACCAGATCCGGCAGAAGCGGGAAAAGACCACCGCCCAGGGCGAACTGGACCGACGCGACAACCTCGCTCTGGTGCGCTAAGACTGGTGCGCCGCTAGCGCGGTTAATACCGCATCCATTTATCCGATCAGGGAGCGACCAGTGCCGCTGCTCGCCAATCGTCGTGTCGTCTTGCGTCTTGCCGCCGGTGCCTTCGCCGGTCTTGCTGCCGTCCACGCCCAGGCCGCCGACGGCCCTGCCGCCGCCTTGATCGAAAAGGTGGCAGCCCAGGTGATCGAGCTGGTCAAGACCAAGACCGGACCCGAGCGGGAGGCCGGCATCCGCCAGGTGCTCGAGCAGAGCTTCGATCTGCCCTACATGGCCCAACAGGCGCTGGCTACCCATTGGAACGAGACGAACGCGGACCAGCGCCAACGCTTCCTCAAGGCCGTCGTGTCGTCCGAGGCCCATGCCTATGCCGAACGCTTTGGCCAGTATGGCGGCCAGACGCTGACCGTCGGCAGGGTCATCCAGCGGCCGGGCAACGTTTCCATCGTCCAGAGCAAGCTCAACCAGACCAACGGCCAGCCCATCAACATTGACTGGGAAGTGCGCGACAACGGCCAGGGCCTGCGCATCTCCGACGTCAAGATCGAGGGCGTCAGCATGGTCATGACTAGACGTTCGGACTTCAATTCCTACATCTCAGGCCATGGCGGCCAGGTCGACGCGCTGATCTCCGAGCTGGAGGCCAGGGCCAAAGCCGCCCGCTGAATTGCAACACGGACCCTTTACACTTAAAGTTGGCGGCGGGAGGCGTTTCGAGCGGACCCGCTGTAGCCGCAGGGGTCAAGGAGAGCGCCATGGATAGCGCAATCGCCAAGAACGCGGCGGAGCCCCGCTCCGTCGACCCGGTATGGACGAAGATCCGTGAAGCAGCCCAGACAGCGGCCGCGGCGGAACCCATCCTGGCCGGTACCCTTCATGCCACCATTCTCAGCCAGACCCGCTTCGAAGGCGCGCTGAGCTACCATCTCGCGCGCCTCGTCGGCACGACCGAGGTGCCGGCTGCGCTGATCCGCCAGACCTTCGAGGAAGCCTTCACCGCCGAACCGGCCATCGGGCTCGCCGCCCGCTTCGACATCGTCGCCGTCGCCGACCGCGATCCCGCCTGTACGTCGCACATGGATCCGCTGCTCTGGTTCAAGGGCTATCACGCGCTGCAGACCTATCGCGCCGCGCACTGGCTCTGGACGCATAACCGCCGCACGCTCGCGCATTACCTGCAGAGCCGTGCCAGCGCGCTCTTCGGCCTCGACATCCATCCTGCTGCCGTCATCGGCAAGGGCATCTTCATCGATCACGGCACCGGCGTGGTGATCGGCGAGACCGCCGTCGTCGAGGATGGCGTGTCGATGCTGCACGGCGTGACCCTGGGTGGGACCGGCAAGGAGCGTGGCGATCGCCATCCCAAGGTGCGTCGCGGTGTGCTGCTGGGGGCCGGCGCAAAGGTATTGGGCAATATCGAAATCGGCACCTGCGCCAAGATCGCCGCCGGCAGCGTGGTGCTGGAGCCCGTGCCGGCCGGTTGCACGGCGGCGGGCGTGCCCGCGCGCATCATCGGCTGCGTCGACGTGCCGGAGCCGGCGTTGGAGATGGATCAGCGGATCTGACGCGCGCTTTGCCTCGCCTCAGGTCGGAATCCGGGGCGGGGTCAGGGCGTTGGGCGGCGGCCGGCGCAGGAACACGATGATCAGCAATCCGGCAAGCGAGCTCCAGGCGATCAGCCAGAACGCGTCGATATAGGCCAGCACATAGGCTTCGCGCTGCACCGAGGCGGCCAGCAGGCCGATGCCTTGTGCCGTGGGATCGCCGAGGCCGGTAGGGCGGCTTTCGAACACGCTCGAGAGCTGGCTCTGGACGCCCGCCGTCGCCGTTGCGCCGTCGATCACGTGAAGCCCGATCAGGTTCGAGTAGGTCTGTTCGCGCACCCGTACGAACGTCTGGATCACCGCGCTGCCCAGCTCGGCGCCGAAGAGGCGCGCGATCTGGATCGTCGTCGCGATCGCCGCCGCCTGCGCCGGCGTGATGTGGGCGACGGCATAGGTGACAAGCGCGGTGATGGCGAAGGCGAGGCCGACCGCTTCGACACATTGTGACGGGAGAAAATCCCTGCTCGCCCAGTCGTGGGTCAGGTCGGTGTTCATCCAGCTGCCGACCGCGATCGTTGCGAAGCCCACCACCAGGATGAGCCGGGCATCGAAGCGCCGGACGAGCAGAGCGACCAGCGGCACCAGCACGATCTGCGGCAGCGCGATCCAGTTGAGCGTGTCGCCGATCTGGATGTCCCGCAGCCCCTGGATCCGGGTCAGAAAGTCGGGCAGCACGAACCCGGTTGCCGTCGAGCCGAAGCCATAGAGGGAGATGAGAAGCGCCGGCCCCCACACATTGGGCTGCGCCAGGACGGACGGGTGGATCAGCGGATTGGGTATCCGTGCCTCGTGGACGAAGAAGGCGACGATCAGAAGCGCGCCGCCGATCAGCAGCCCGTTCACCAGCCCGGAATTGAACCAGTCCAGCCGATTGCCTTGATCGAGCCCGGCATAGATCAGCGCGAAGCCGACGCCGGCATAGACGATCGCGGCCCAATCGGTGCGGGCCAGCAGCAACCGATCGATCGGGCGGCTCGGCATCGCCATCGCCACCAGAGCCAGCATCAACAGCGTCAGCGGCACGTTCTGCCAGAAGATCCACTGCCAGTGACCGGTTTCCGAGTACCATCCTTCGAGCGAGCCCGCGATGTTCTGCGAGAACACGAAGCGGAAGGAATAGGCAGCGATGCCCCACATCCACCAGCGCGGCTGGAGGCTGCGCAGGACGAATCCCAACGCGGCGGGGATCAAGGCGCCGACGGCAAGCCCGCGCACGAACTGCAGGGCAATGATCGTGTTGTAGTCGTGCACCAGAGGCGGAAATAACGAGGTCAATGTGAACACGGTGCCTGTCCACAAGAGCACTCGCCGTGTGCTGAGCACCGTGCTCATCCAGGCGGCGGCCGGGGTGACGGCCATCTGTGCGACGCCGAATACCGTGCTGATCCACGAGGCTTCGTCGAAGCCGAAGCCCAGGGCGCCGCGGATGTCGGCGAGCCCGAACGTCGTCAGCTTGGTGTTGAGCGAGGAGATGAACGCACCAAGCATCACTGCCGCGATGCCGATGAGGGGACGATCACAGTGGCTCACGGCCGGCGCCGATACCGGCGCGATTTGCGCCGCGACGGTCATGGAGGCTGCGTCGTGTCGGTGAGTATCGTGGCCTCGACCGACATCCCCGGTCGCAGCCGGCCGGCCAGAGGGTTGTTGGGAGCAAGCGAAAGCTTCACCGGAATGCGCTGCACGACCTTGGTGAAGTTGCCGGTCGCATTGTCGGGCGGCAGCAGGCTGAACTGCGAGCCGCTCGCCGGCGCGATCGCCTCGACGCGAGCGCCGACCACCACGCCCGGAAAGGTGTCGATGCGGATCTCGGCACCCTGGCCTACGGTGACGTGCGTCAGCTGGGTTTCCTTGAAGTTGGCGATCACCCAGACCTTGTCGAGCGGCACCACCGATATGACCTGCGTCCCGGCATGCACATACTGCCCGTCGCGCACGCCGCGCTCGCTGACGACGCCAGTGACCGGCGCGGCGATCTTCGTATAGCCGAGGTTGATCTTTGCAAGATCGAGGGCGGCGGTCTTGGCCTTCAATTCGGCTCGTAGTTGCGATTCCTGAGTGTCGAGCACGGCAAGCTGGCGGCGCTGCGCGTCGAGCTCGGCCTTCCGGCTGGTCAGGGTCGCGGCGATGTGCTTGGCGTCGGCGTCGGCCTGCTCGACCTTCTGCGGCGTGCCATAGGACGTGGCGAGCAGGGCTCGTTGCCGGATCGCCTCGAGCCGCGAGCGCTCGGCGTCGGCTGCCGTTGCGGCAATCTCGGCCTGGGCGTCGGCGACTTGTGATTTCTGCGCATCTTTGCGGGCCTTGATGTTCTCGATAGCCGCTTCGGCACCGGCGACGTCGGCCTCGGCCTGCGCGACCCTGGCGCGGTAGTCGGCGTCGTCGATCTGCACCAGCAGGTCGCCAGCCGTGACGTATTGAAAATCATTGACCGGGACATGGCGGACATAGCCATCGACCTGCGCGCTGAGTGGCGTCACATCGCCTCGAATATAGGCGTCGTCGGTCGTCTCGCGCGTGGCGCTGCCGACCCAGCGGTTCCACTGTGTCGTGAACAGAACGACGATGGCGCCGGCAACGATCAGCGCGGCCACACGGACGGCCCAGTCTCTTCGCTGGTGCCGGGGCGGAGCCGGTGGAGCGGTCTCCGGGGTGGCTTGTACGGGCGGATCGGCCGGCGGGTTTTGCGGAGGAGATGGTTCTGTCATCGGCCCAGGCTGGTTGCTTGCCGCCTTTCTACCATCCCGCCGCGCCGCCGCACCGGTTCAATGATGAGAAGGACCGATCGCTTTCGTTACGCCGAATGCATCATCAGGGTCGCGTCAATACACGTCTGCCTGATATCGCCCGGACTTCTTGAGGTCTGCGATGAAAGCTTTTGCCTTCGCCTCATCCATTGCGCCGTGTCCGGTGGCAATGGCGACCAGCGCCTTCTCGACATCGCCGGCCATCTTCTGCGCATCGCCGCACACGTAGAAATGTGCACCACGTTGCAGCCAGGCCCAGAGTTCGGCCGCTTCTTCGCGCATGCGGTGCTGCACGTAGGTCTTGGGCATGCCGGCGTCGCGCGACCAGGCGAGCGAAAGCTTCGTCAGGATTTGCGCCTCTTGCAGGCCCGCGAATTCATTCTCGTAGAAGAAATCGCAATCGCTGCGTTGGTGGCCGAAGAACAGCCACGCGTCGCCCGGCGCTTGCATCACCATGCGCTCCTGTAGGAAGGCGCGGAACGGGGCAACCCCGGTGCCGGGGCCGACCATGACGATCGGTGTCGTGGGATCGGCGGGCAGCGCGAAGTTGTGCGCGCGCTGGACGTAGACCTTGAGCGGCGTGCCGGGTTCGATGCCGCGCGACAGGAAGGTCGAGGCGACGCCAAGCCGCGTACGTTCTCGGATGTCGTAACGCACGTGATCGACGGTGAGCGACAGCCGGTTGGGATCGACCTTGGGTGAAGACGAGATCGAATAGAGCCGCGGCTGCAGCGCCTCCAGGCATTCGACGAAGGCCTCGGGATCGGGCCGGATGCCGGGGAACTTCTCGACCGCTGCCAGAACGTCGAGCGTGGCGGCATCGCCGTCCGGGTCTTCGCCCTGGGCGAGCGCCCTGGCCTTCGCCTTGCGTTCGCCGCCGACGAGATAGGAAATGAACTCGAACAGCATGTCGGGTGCGATGCCGAGCGACATCTCGGAGGTCAGCATCTCGTGCAACGTCTTGTCGCCGACGGGAAAATCGGCCGGCGCATTGATCGCGGCGATCACCGCCTCGACTAGCGCCGGATCGTTCACCGGGTAGACGCCGAAACTGTCGCCCACCGCGTAGTCGAGTCCGCTGCCGGCGAGATCGAACTCGACATGCCAGGTCGATTTCTCGGACGCGCCCTTGTTCAGGAGACGCCGCGAGAGGAACCGCGCCTCGACCGGCGCCTCGCGCGAATAGCCCTTCGCCGTTCCTTCGGGACGCTCCGCAGCCTTCGCCTCGATCCTGGCCTTGGCCTCATCGGGATCGGTTGCGCCGCCGCCCATCTCCTCGATGAGCTTCTTCAGCATGCGCGCCGTTTCCTTGCCGCCCGGCACGCAGAGGTTCAGCCGCTCCTCGGCGTGTTGCACGATCTCGTTGGCATAGGTCTCGCAGGTATAGCCGCACTGGCCGCAATCCTGTTGCGCCATCGCCGCCATCATGCGCCGTCGCATCGGCCGGCCCTCGGCCATGGTCATGCGGTCGGCAAGCACGATCGCCGGGTCGTGCCAGGGCGTCTCGCCGTCGTCGCCGTCATCCAGCGGGTTGCGGAAGGCGGGATCGGCGCCGGCTGGCAAGGGCGGCGGCTCATTGGCCGCCGGCACGGTCGAGAGGAAGCCGGCGAAGAAACCGTTCAACCAGGCACGCTGCTCTTCCGTGAAGGGCGCGTCCTCCGGGATCAGGTTCGGCGGCGGGTCCTGAACGAGACTCATGCGAGGCCTGCGAGTTTGCGCAGGCTTTCGTCGTCGTGGCGCGCGGCGAATTGCCGGAAGGTCTCGTCGGCGTTGGCGCGGTTCGCGAGATAGGCGGCGAGCAGTTTTTCGATGAAGGCCGGCGTGTCCTCCGCCTTGATCTCGCGTGCGAAGTCGCGGCCGATCGTGGCGTCGGCGCCGTAACCGCCGCCGATCACGATATTGTATCCGTCGACGGTATCTTCCTCGCCCGAAGCCACCCTCGCGCCGACAAGTCCGATGTCGCCAATGTAATGCTGGGCGCAGGAGTTGGGGCAGCCGGTCAGATGGATGTTGATCGGTGTGTCGAGCACCACACGCGGCTCGCAATGATCGGCGATGGTGATCGCCATCTCCTTGGTCCGCGCGTTGGCGAGCTTGCAGCCGCTGGAGCCGGTGCAGGCGACGAGACCCGCGCGCAAAGGCGATACCGAAAGCGCGAGCCCCGCGTCGGCCATGCGCCGTTCGAAGGCCGTGCGGTTCGCATCGGCGACGCCGGTGACCAACAGGTTCTGCCACACCGTCAGGCGCACCTCGCCATCGCCCAGCTCTTCCGCTGCGGCGGCGAGCACGCGCATTTCGGCGATCTCGAGGCGTCCGACTGGAAGTGCGACACCGGCGTAGAAGAGTCCGGCCTGCTTCTGCGCGTGCCAGCCGATATGCGCCTGCCGATCCTGTGGCGGCCGTGGCAGGATATGCGCCTCGTCAACCCGATCGAGCGGACGGCCGAGCTTGGTTTCGACGGCGGCCACGAATTTATTCACGCCCCAGGCATCGAGCAGGTATTTCATCCGCGCCTTGGCGCGGTTGGTGCGATCGCCATTGTCGATGAAGACGCGCACGATGGCATCGGCCACCTTGGTCGAGTCGGCAGGCTTCACCACGATGCCCGTCGGTCGCGCGAGATCCTTGTGGCCGGTGATGCCGCCAAGACCCAGCCGATACCAGATACCAGCCGGCACCGAAGCGCCCTCGGTCACCTGCACGGCGGTGAAGCCGATATCGTTGGTCTCCTCGAGCGTGGGAATCGGCCCGCCGCCATCGAAGCCGACATTGAACTTGCGGGGCAGACCGGTGAGCGAGCGGTCGTTCAGGATATGGAAGTGCCAGCGCCGCGCATCGGGCCGTGTGTCCAGAAGTTCCGTCGGCGCGAGGCCGGCCGTCGCATCGCCGGTGACATTGCGGATGTTGTCGGCGCCCGAGCCACGGGAGGTGAGGCCGAGATCCTGCACGGCTTCCAGCACGTTGGTCGTGTTCTTCGCCTCGATGCCACGGATCTGGATGTTGGCCCGCGTCGTCACATGTGCGTAGCCCGCGCCATATTTCTCCGCGATGTCGGCAATACCCGCGAACTGACGCGCGTTCAGCACGCCGTTCGGCATGCGCAGCCGCAGCATGTAGAAGGGCTGGTTGGGCGCGAGATAGAAGAGGCCGTAGAAGCGCCAGCGGAAATTGTCGGCTGGCTTGGGGTATTCGTTGCGCTCGGCTTGATCCTCGAGTCGCCGATAGCCATCGAAGGGATGCTCCTCGCGCTTCCACTTCTCGGGATCGACAAGCTTCTTGCCCTCGGCCTCGACCTTGGCCATCGCGGCATGATGGGCGGAGTCGGGCCCAGCCGGCAGCGGCGCGGCCGCAGGACCAGCGCCACGCCCGCCGGCACGGCCGGCCTGCACGCCGGCGGCAAAGCCTTCGAGGTAGCGCTTCTGCTCGGGCAGAAATTCGCCGGAACTCACGGGCAGCTCTGGTCCTCGTTCGTCGACGGGCATTTTACAGTTCAGAATGCAGGATATGTGCCAGGGGTCGCCACGGTGCGCTCAAGCATCCGCCAGTTCCGGCCGCGCGGCTTGCGCGTCACGCAGAAGGCTCTTGAGCTCGGGAATGCAGGAGCCGCAGTTGGTTCCAGCCCGTAGCGTCCGGCCGATATCGACGACGGTCGTCAGCTCTTGCGCGGCGATCGCGCTGCACAGGGTGCCGTGGCCGATGCCGAAACAGGCACATACGATGGGGCCGGCATCTTCGGCATCGGCGGCCGTCGAGCACCCGGAGAGCAAGGTCAGTCGTGCTTCCGGTGTCAGGGGCGCCCCCAATGCGGCAACCAGGACCGACCGGTCCGGCAAGGCGGCGGCCTCGCGCGCGATGAACAGGCAGGCCTCCAGGCGATCATCGACGATGCTGGCATAGCGGAAGGTCGCTCGGGCAGGATCGGCATAGACGACCAGTTCGGCACCAGGCGAGGCGCCCAGCAGGCGCAGGACCCACGCTCGGCTATCGACACCGTCGGGTAGTTCGGAGAGGCCCGCGAGATCGAAGGCGTGGCCGCCCTCTACCGGGGCACGCGACCAGTAGACCTCGCCTTCGGGCTTTGACGCATCTGATTTCAACAATAGGGCGCGCCAGAGCGGCGCGACCGGCTCCACTTTGACGGGTGTTGCTTTGAGTTCGGGTTGCCCGGAGACCGGATCGACCGCGGCGCCAACGAGGTGGTCGATGGGACCGGCCGACGAGTGCGAGTCGTTCCAGTGCATGGGCGCGAAAACTTCGCCGCGGCGCTGGTCCGTCGACAGCCTCACGGGCATCGTGGTCGTGCCGTGCGGGCTTTCGATCCTGACCAGGCCGGTCTCGGTGATACCAAGTTGCTCCGCGTCGGTCGGGTGGATGTCGAGCATGGGCTCGCGGCGATGGGTCATCAGCCGTGCGACGACACCTGTTCGCGTCATCGTATGCCACTGGTCGCGAAGGCGACCGGTGTTGAGCACCAGCGGCCACGCCTCGCTCACCGGCACGGCGACCGGACGATAAGGCGTGGCGACGAATGTTAGAGGCCGCGCCGAAGTCTCGCCTTCGCCGAACAATCTCGGCGTGCCGGCCATCGAGGCACCGCGCCGCAATGGCCATTGCACGGGCTGCAGCCGCTCGTAGTGCTCGTCGGTGATGTCGGCGAGCGCGCCGATGTCGAACAACCGGTGTCCGTCCTCGTTCTCGAACGCCGAAAGCGCGGCATGCTCGCGGAAGATCTCGGCCGGCGTGGCGTAGGCGAACGCCTGTTCCCATCCCATGCGGCGGGCGACCTCCGTCAGCATCCACCAGTCGGGGCGCGCCTCGCCGGGCGCCGCGCGGAATGGTCGTTGCCGCGAGACGCAGCGTTCGGAGTTGGTGACGGTGCCGTCCTTCTCGCCCCAGCCCGCTGCCGGCAAGACGACATGAGCGAGTCGGGAGGTGTCGGTGGGCCAGCAATCGCTCACCGCGATGAACGGGCAGGCGCGGAGCGCGTCTCGAACCCGGCTTGCGCGGGGCATGCTGTCGGCCGGATTGGTGCAGAGGATCCACAGCGCCCTGATCTGCCCGTCGAGCACGGCGTCGAAGAGATCGACGGCCTTGAGGCCAGGCCGGCTGGCCATGCGTGGCGCCTGCCAGAAACGGCGGACGCGATCGATGTCGGCCTCGGCAAATCCCATATGCGCGGCGAGCTGGTTGGCGAGACCGCCGACCTCGCGGCCGCCCATGGCGTTGGGTTGGCCGGTCAGCGACAGCGGGCCCATGCCCGGCCGGCCAAGGCGGCCCGTCGCGAGATGGCAGTTGAGGATCGCATTCACCTTGTCGGTGCCGGCCGTCGATTGGTTCACGCCCTGGGAGTAGCAGGTGACGGTCCGCTCGGTGGTGGCGAACCAGGCGAAGAAGCGCGCGATGTCGTCGGCCGGGATGTCGGTCAGCGCCGCGACATTGCCGATCGAGGGAACGAAGCTGCGCGCGGCGTCGAGCGCGGCGCCGAACCCTGTGGTGCGATCCATCGTCCAGCGGCGATCGCAGAGGCCGTGCGTGTCGAGATGCGCCAGAAGACCGCCGAACAGAGCGACATCGCTGCCCGGCCGTAAGGCGAGGTGCAGATCGGCGATCTCGCAGGTCGCCGTGCGGCGAGGATCGATCACGACGATCCGCGTGCCATGCGCTTCCTTGGCGGCGGCGAGGCGCTGGTACAGCACGGGATGGCACCAGGCGAGGTTGCTGCCGGTCAGCACGACGAGCTCGGCCGCTTCGAGATCGTCGTAGCAGGCCGGCACCAGGTCTTCGCCGAAGGCGCGGACATGGCCCGCGACCGAGGAGGCCATGCAGAGCCGCGAATTGGTGTCGATGTTGGCGCTGCCGATGAATCCCTTCATCAGCTTGTTGGCGACGTAATAGTCCTCGGTCAGGAATTGCCCCGAGACATAGAAGGCCACGGAATCCGGCCCGTGCCTGGCGATCGTGTCGCCGAATTGGCGGGCAATGAGGTCGAGCGCCTCATCCCAGCTCGCCCTGCGTTCGCCGATCAGCGGGTGGAGCAACCGGTCGGAATCGATCAGCGTCTCGCCGAGCGCCGCACCCTTCGAGCACAACCGGCCGCGATTGGCGGGATGGTCGCGATCGCCCGTGACCGAACCGTCGGTCGACGCGACGACTCCGCAGCCGACGCCGCAATAGGGGCAGGTCGTGCGGATGCGTTCGCGGTCGCTCATGACACGGGCTGCAAGTTGGGCACGCGTTCGGCCAATGCACGGCCGAAGATCAACCGGTCGCGCAGCGCCGATATGTCGACCTTGCGGCGCATCAGATCGACGTACCACGGACCATCCGCGACATGGCCGTAGAGCACGCTGCCGACGACGCGATCGTCGCGCAGGACGAGCTTCTTGTAGATGCCATGGTTTGCGTCATGAAGCGTGAGCTCCTCATCCGTCTCGTCGGTGGCGGCGAGGCTGCCGGCGGAGAAGACATCGATGCCCGTGATCTTGAGGCTGGTGAAAACCGGCGGCGGCGCATAGGCCGCCTGCTCGTCGCCCGCCAGCCGCGCGCCGCAAACGCGGGCCTGTTCCCAGATCGGTGCGACCAGGCCGAACACCTGGCCGTTATGCTCGATGCATTCGCCAACGGCGAAGATATCGGGATCGCTGGTGCGCATGTCATCGCCGACCAGGATGCCGCGATTGACGTAGAGCCCGGCGGTTTTCGCCAGGTCGATATTGGGCCGGATGCCGATCGCCAGCACGACGAGGTCGGCAGCGATCGTGCGGCCGCCAACGAGACGCACGCCTTCGACCTGTCCGGCGCCGAAAATCTCCTCGGTCTCCGCCGCGGTGGCGAATTCGATGCCGCGCTCGGCGAGCGCCCGCTGCAGCAGCTCGCCCGCCGTCGAGTCGAGCTGGCGCTCCAGCAGCGTCGGCATCAGATGCACGACGGTCACCTGCATGCCGCGCCGCTTCAGGCCCCAGGCGGCTTCGAGCCCCAACAGGCCGCCGCCGATCACCACGGCACGGCGACCGTCGCCTGCCGCCGCGATCATGGCTTCGGTGTCGGCGATGTCACGGAAGGCACGTACGCCGTCGAGACCGAGCCCGGACAACGGCGGAACGAGAGGGCGCGAGCCGGTGCCGAGCAGGAGTTTGTCGTACGGCAAAGCGCCGGTGCCTTCGACCGTGACCGTCCGGGCGCGCGCATCGACCGCTGTCACGGGTTTGCCGGTCAACAGGCGGATGCCATTCCCTGCGTACCAATCGGGCGCATTGATCAGGATTTCATCGACGGCCTTTTCGCCGGCGAGCAGCGACGAGAGCAGGATGCGGTTGTAGTTGCCATGCGGCTCGGCACCCACGACGGTGATGTCGTAGCGTTGCGGGGCGCGCGACAGCAGCTCTTCCACAGCGCGCATCGTCGCCATGCCGTTGCCGACGACGACGAGCCGCTCCCTGGCAGGGCGTTGGTCGAACAAGGGTCAGCCGGGCGGATAAGCCGCCGCGATCATCATGCCCGACAGGGCGCCGTACGCATCGGTCCAGGCCGCGCGCACCTCCGGTGTGAAGTCGTCGGCCAAGCCTTTCTCCAGGGTCCAGAGCAGCGCCGCACCCACGGTCGCGTAGTGTTCCGGCTTCACGCCGTAGGCGACGTGGCGCCTGGCGAGGTCGTGGACCGTGGGGGCGATGGCCTCGATCCTGCCGAGACCATTCACGACGAGCGCGATCGCGCCCATCAGCTTCTTGCCTTGGACAGTCATGTCGCCCTTGAACAAGGCTTTCGTCTCGGGCGCGGTCTCGAACAGGCGGCCGTAGAAAAGGGAGGCCGCCGTGTCGGCGATCGGCGCGACCTTGGCGAAGCTCGCCTGGATCACGGTCACTTGCTGCGGGGTCATGGCTCAGATCCTCGCCTGGGCCAAAGTGGTAGGCGCCTGCTGCGCAAGGAAGCTCCTGCGCATGTAGTACCACCAGGTGAGGACGATACAGGTGACGTAGAACAGCAGGAAAGCCTGCAGCGCGAGGTTCACCGAGCCGGTTGCCGCGATCGAGGCACCAAAGCTGCGCGGAATGAGATAGCCGCCGCAGGCGCCGATCGCCGAGGTAAAGCCGATCACCGCGGCGCTCTCGGTGCGTGCCGCCTTGAGCGCGGCGGCGCGTTCGGGCTCGCCGCCACCCTTCACTTCCTTGAGCTTCTCTTCGCGGAAGATCGACGGGATCATGCGGAAGGTCGAACCGTTGCCGACGCCGGTCGTGACGAACAGCGTCAGGAACATCAGGAGGAAGCCCGGGAAGCTCTTGATGTCGATGAAGTAGATCGCGCCCATCGTCGCCATGCTCATGGCGACGAAGTTCCAGAAGGTCACGAGCGCGCCGCCGATCTTGTCGGCGAGCAGGCCGCCCAGCGGCCGCGCCACCGAGCCGACGAGCGGTCCGAGGAAGGCGATGCCGATGCCGATCGTCGGGAACTGCGTCTTGAGCAACAGGGGGAAGGCCGCCGAGTAGCCGATGAAGGAACCGAACGTGCCGATATAGAGCCAGGACATCACCCAGGTGTGCTTGCGCTTGGTGATGACGAGCTGGTCCTTGAAGGTCGAGCGTGCCGAGCTGAGGTTGTTCATGTATCGAGCAGCGCCGTAGACCGCGAGCACGATCAGGGGCAGCCACATCAGCCCGGCATTCTGCAGATAAAGACCCTGGCCGAGCGACGGCACGAGATAGAGGCCGATCAGGCCGGTGCCGATCAGGATCGGCGTGAGCAGCTGCACGGTGCTGACGCCGATGTTTCCGCCTGCGGCATTGAGGCCGAGCGCCCAGCCTTTCATGCGATCGGGGTAGAAGAACGAGATGTTGGCCATGCTCGAGGCAAAGTTGCCGCCGCCCAAACCTGCCGTGGCGGCAACGAGCAGCATCAGCCCGTAGGGCGTGTCGGGTTGGCTGACGAAGTAGGCGAGGAGGATCGTCGGAATGAACAGCAGCAGGGCGCTGACGATGGTCCAGTTGCGACCGCCGAAGATCGGCACGGCGAAGGTATAGGGAAAACGCAGCAGCGCGCCGATCAGTCCGGGCAGCGCCACGAGCTGGAAGAGTTCCGCGGTGCTGTAGTGGAAGCCGACGGCCGGCAGCTTGGTCGCGACGATGCTCCAGATCTGCCAGATCGAGAAACCGATGTGCTCGGCGAGGATCGACCAGATGAGATTGCGCCGGGCGACCGTCTTGCCGGTCGATTCCCAGAACGCCGTGTCCTCGGGATGCCAGTCGGAAATCCAGGTCTCGTGCTTGGCCATCGTTGTTGGGTCCTCGTGCATCGGATCGCCGGCGCTTGGCGCGCGGATCGGCTCAGGGTCGTGTGAGCAGAGTTCGATCGTCCGGTGGACCGCCCTTGGCCCACGATCACGCTTCAAGGTGGACTGAGCCACCCAAGGTGGTCGGCTCCGCCATTGGAACCGGCCATCTCCGAGGTCGCGCGCATTCGGTCAGCGCGCGGGAGCGCAATCACTGTCGCAAGCGTCGTGCCAAGGCTGAGGCCAATAAAATCAGAGGGTTAGGGGAGTGCCTATTTTCTGGGTGTGCCTAATTCACGAGCATTGGAGCGAACTGCGCGCCATCCATGAGCTGATCCGGTCCCATCGCTACGGGCGCCGGCGTCGCAGGCAGCAGCCAGGAGCCGACGTGCGTACCCTCTGTCTTGATCGCTTCCATCGGCACGGCAAATCCCAGCGACGTTGCCGCTT
>Ga0153954_1000997_pt1 | contig 17497 bp, 13 predicted proteins | sample TSFL038MetaG_FD_102277 | JGI IMG/M metagenome (GOLD analysis project Ga0153954, IMG submission 102277) | Attine ant fungus gardens microbial communities from Florida, USA - TSFL038 MetaG | ecosystem: Host-associated > Fungi > Mycelium > Unclassified | place: USA: Florida, Wekiwa Springs State... | reverse complement strand
CTGGCGGTGCAGGGCAGCGCCGAGTCGCTCGGCTCGCACACCACGGCCTCGGTGGTGAAGGGCATCTTCTTCGTCATCGTCATGGACGGCGTGTTCGCGATCTTCTTCGCGTCGATCGGGATGTGAGCATGGCCGAGCCACCGCAACCGATCTCCGACGCCATTATCCGGGTCCGCGATATCACCGTGCAGTTCGGCGCCACGCGCGTGCTCGACGGCCTCAACCTCGACGTCAAGCGCGGCGAGATTTTGGGTTTCGTCGGGCCATCCGGCGCCGGCAAGTCGGTGCTGACGCGCACCATCATCGGACTGGTGCCGAAAGTGGCCGGCCGCATCGAAGTGTTCGGCGTCGATCTCGACAAGGCCGATACTGCCGCACGGCGTGCGGTCGAGCGCCGCTGGGGCATCCTGTTCCAGCAGGGCGCGTTATTCTCCTCGCTCACCGTCCGGCAGAACATCCAGTTTCCGGTGCGCGAATATCTCAACGTCTCGCAGCGGCTGCTTGACGAGATCATGGTGGCCAAGCTCGTGATGGTGGGCCTCAAGCCCGAGGTCGCCGACCGCTTTCCGTCGGAGCTCTCCGGCGGCATGATCAAGCGCGTGGCATTGGCGCGTGCCCTCGCACTCGATCCGGAACTGGTGTTCCTGGACGAGCCGACCTCCGGCCTCGATCCGATCGGCGCCGGTGATTTCGACGAACTGGTCCGGACCCTGCAGCGCACTTTGGGCCTGACCGTTTTCATGGTAACGCACGATTTGGACAGCCTTTACACTGCTTGCGACCGTATTGCCGTTTTAGGGAACGGTAAGATCATTGCCGCAGGATCGATCGCCGACATGAAGGCCTCCCAGCACCCCTGGCTGCGGCAATATTTTAACGGCAAGCGCGCCCGCGCGGTCGTGAGTTAGCTTATGATCCAGGTCAGGTAATCGGAGTAACTGATGGAAACGCGGGCGAATTACGTCCTGATCGGGTCCTTCACGCTGGCGGTGATCGCGGCCGCGTTCGGCTTCGTGTTGTGGTTCCAGAGTCTCCACACCACGAAGCAGCGCGACCCCCTCCGCATCATCTTCGAGGGGCCCGCCGCGGGCCTGCGCAATGGCGGAAGCGTGAATTTCAACGGTATCAGGATAGGGGAGGTCGTCTCCGTCAAACTCGACAATCCGCGCCGCGTGGTCGCGTTGGCGCTGGTCGAGAAGAACGCTCCGATCCGCAAGGACACCGTCGTCGGCCTGGAGTTCCAAGGCCTGACCGGCGTCGCCGCCATCTCGTTGAAGGGCGGCGACGAGGCCGCGCCTCCCGTGCCGCTGGACGAGGATGGCATCCCCGTGCTGACCGCCGACCCGAACCGGCTCCAGGATGTCACCGAAGCCATCCGTGGCACCCTGCAAAACATCAACAAGATCGTCGCCGATAACCAGGTGGCGGTGAAGAACTCGCTGGCCAATCTGGAGACCTTCACCCAGTCGCTGTCGCGCAACTCGGAGAAGATCGACAACATCATGGCGCGCCTCGACGGCGTGATGGGCAAGGCCGACAATCTGATGCTTGGTCTCAACACGCTGGCCGGCGGCAAGGACGGCGGCGAATTGTTCCTGACGGTGAAGTCGATCCGCGAACTCGCGGAAGATTTCGACAAGCGCTCGGGTGCCTTGATGTCGGACGGCCGCAAGACGCTCGGCGACATCAGCCGCGCCGTGAACAATTTCGACCGCAACCCGACCCGCGTGATCTTCGGCGCGAGCAGCGGCAGTTCCAGCAACGCCCAGGCCGCGCAGCCGGCGCCCGCGCCGAGCGCGCAGCGGCGGCAGTAGCGACGACAACGCCCCATGGTCCCCACCTTTCGGGGCACGATTTCTGATTCGACTGTTCAAAGAGCGCAGAGGGTAGCCGACCGCTTTCCCGCGGAGCGGTTGCGCCCGGGGTGGTGCACCAACATCGTCCCTCAATAACAGAGGGCGCAGGGAATGCCGGATGCAGGCCGCACCCATGGCCCGCCTGCAACAAAAAAGCAGGCGGCAGTCACCACAGGCAAGGCCGGAACAACCGGCATTCCCTGCGCGATGGTGTTAACGGCTGCTCCGCGCTCTCCTCGGGGCTCCGGGCTTGTTGGCCCCCGTCACCTCGCGAAAATCGTCTCGCAGGCTTGTCCTCAGCGTCGGGAGGACAGGACCACACGGCTTGGCCGTCCGAGCGGATGCCTTCGTCGGCGCGCAAGCGCGCTTGAGCATCTTCTCGTCCACCGCATCCCGCTCCCAACGTCCGTGACGATCGCGATACGCCCCTCCTGTGGAGGCGGGATGAGGAGAGATAATCATATTTTTCGGAAAAACGGAAGTTGAATATTTTTCTGACAGGCGCTTGACATGATTTCCGATTAACAGAAGTGATTTGCCTGTCGGGCAATCGGGTCAGCTTCATTCGGCGAGCTCTGTGGGCTAGACTAGTCTCTCGGCCTGTCTGGTACCAGATGACGCCCATCTGGCGACGCGTGTTCGACCGTTCGTCCATACCTTGCATAGAGCGCAGGCAGGACGGCGAGCGTCAGCAGCGTCGCGCTGAGCAACCCTCCGATGACCACGGTCGCGAGCGGCTTTTGCACCTCAGCACCAGTGCCGGTTGCGAATGCCATCGGCAAAAATCCGAGCGATGCCACCAGCGCCGTCATGATCACCGGCCTGAAACGTGTGAGGGCGCCTATCTCGATCGCGGTAGCGAGTTCCATGCCGTCTTCTCGCAATTGTCGAATGAAACTCAGCATGACGAGGCCGTTGAGCACGGCTACGCCTGAAAGCGCGATGAAACCAACGGCGGCGGAAATCGAGAACGGCATGCCGCGCAGCCACAATGCAAACACGCCGCCGGTGAGCGCCAGTGGAATGGCGCTGAAGACCAAAAGCGCGTCGCGTGCCGAACCAATCGCGGCCATCAGAAGCAGGAAAATCATGATGAAGCAGGCCGGTGCTACAATCGCGAGGCGCTGCCGGGCGGCGACGAGATTCTCCAATTGTCCGCCCCAGCTGATCCAGTAGCCGGGTGGCAGGCGCACGCTCTGCGCGACGCGCGCCTGCGCTTCGTCGACCACCGAGCCAAGGTCACGTCCGCGCACATTGGCCGTGACGACCATACGCCGCTTGCCGTTCTCCCGGCTGATCTGGTTCGGCCCCTCGATGAAGGAGAAGCGTGCCACGCGGTTGAGTGCCAGGCTCTGAACTCGTGAGTCCGGCGTTGCCCTTGGAAGCGCCACGGGGAGATTACCCAGAGCTTCAAGGTCGGAGCGGACGTTTTCAGGCAATCGCACGACGATGTCGAAGCTGCGATCGCCTTCGAAGACCACGCCGGCTTCCTGGCCGCCGATGGCAGCGCCGATCACGTCCTGGACCGCCGATGCACTTAGTCCACGGCGCGCGATAGCCGCCTTGTCGACCTTGATGTCCAGCACCGGAAGGCCGCTACCTGTTCGATCTTGACGTCGGAGGCGCCTGGCACGGCCCGTAAGCTCGCGGCGACCTCGCGTGCGGCCCTTAGCATCGGCTCGAATTCATCGCCAAACACCTTCACCGCAATGTCGCCGCGGACGCCGGCCAAGAGCTCGTTGAAGCGCATCTGGATCGGCTGGGTGAATTCGTAGGCATTGCCGGGCAAGAGATCGACGGCCTTGGCGATCTCCTCGATCAGTGCTTCCTTGGTCATCGAGCCATCCGGCCACTCATCATGCGGCTTGAGGATGATGAAGGTGTCGGATGCGTTCGGCGGCATCGGATCGCTGGCAATCTCGGCGGTGCCGGTCCGAGAAAACACAAAGGCCACCTGGGGAAAGCGGCTGATCGCCCTCTCGACCGCGAGCTGCATCGCCTGTGATTGCGTCAGCGAGGTGCTGGGGATGCGGAATACGGTCAGCGCAACATTTTTCTCGTCCAGCGTCGGGATGAATTCCTGGCCTAGCCGCGCGAAGCCGAGCGATGCAGCGCCGAAGAGGATGATTGCTGCGGCGATGACAGGGGGCGGCGAGGCGATCGCATAGCGCAGAAGCGGCTGGTAGAAGAGCTTGAGGATGTCGACGAAACGATTTTCCTCCTCTCGCACGCGACTCGACAGACTGATGGCGATCAATGCTGGAACCAGGGTCAGCGATAGCACGAAAGCCGCCGTGAGCGCGAGGATCACCGTCAGCGCCATCGGTTCGAACATCTTTCCTTCGACGCCGGTGAACGTCAGAAGCGGTACATAGACGAGCAGGATAATAGCCTGCCCGTACAGGCTGGGCCGCACCATCTCGATCGTAGAGGCGCGCACGGTGACAAGCCTCTCTTCACGCGACAGCAGGCGTCCGAGCTCCCGCTGCTTCTCGGCAAGATGCCGCAGGCTGTTCTCGGTGATGATGACGGCGCCATCGACGATCAGGCCGAAATCCAGCGCGCCGAGGCTCATGAGGTTGGCGCTGATACGCCCCTGCCACATGCCGATCGCGGTCATCAGCATCGCGATCGGGATCACCAGCGCCGTGATCAATGCCGCGCGGAAATTGCCCAACAGCAGGAACAACACCGCGATCACCAGCAGCGCGCCTTCGGTGAGATTTCGCGTGACAGTGCCGATGGTGGCGTCGACGAGCTGGGTTCGGTCCAGCACGGTCGTGACCTCGACCCCGGCTGGCAGCGAAGGCGCGATCTCGCGTAGTCTCGCGCCGACTGCCGAGGAGACCGTACGGCTGTTGGCGCCAACGAGCATCAAGGCCGTTCCGACCACGACTTCACGGCCGTCCTCGCTGGCGCTGCCGGCGCGCGTTTCGCCGCCGATCGATACGGTCGCGAGGTCACGCACGCGCACCGGCACGCCGCCCCGGGTCGTCACCACGACGGCGCCAATCTCCGCGATATTTTCCAGGCGGCCGCCGGAGCGCACCACGATCCCTTCACCGTTGCGTTCAATGTATCGCGCGCCGCGGCTGACATTGTTGGCCTCGATCGCGTTGGCGACCTCCGCGAAGGTCAAGCCGAGCGCGATCAGCTTCGCGGCATCGGGGTGCACCTGATACTGCTTGAGGTAGCCACCGATCGAATCCACGCCGGCGACACCGGCGATTGTTCTGATCTGCGGCTTGACGATCCAGTCCTGCACGGTCCGCAGATAGGCGCTCTTCTCGATATCGCCTTCGAGCAATTGCCCGTCCGCCGCGAGGAAACGGCTATCGTGCTGGACGCCGGGCATGCCGTCGCGTTCGACCGGCATATCGGAAAAGTGAACGGTCCACATGTAGATTTCGCCGAGCCCGGTCGATATTGGGCCCAGCCTCGGCTCGATTCCGTGCGGCAGGCGGGCGCGCACCTCCGTCAGACGCTCGCCGATCTGTTGGCGCGCAAGATAGATGTCGGTTGCCTCGCTGAAGACGGCAGTGATCTGCGAGAAGCCGTTGCGAGACAGCGATCGCGTGCTTTCCAGACCGGGCGTGCCGGCCAGCGCCGCCTCGATGGGGAAGGTGACCTGTTTCTCGATCTCGACAGGCGACAAGGCCGGGGCGGTCGTGTTGATCTGGACCTGCTTGTTGGTGATGTCGGGCACGGCGTCTATCGGCACACGCGTAAGCGCGTATACGCCGAGAACCACGACAATGGCGCCGAGCGTTACCACGACCCAGCGCCGGCGGATGGCAAAATCGATGATCCACTCAATCATGGCTGTCAGTTGTGCTCCACTTCGCTCTTTTCGAGCTCCGCCTTCAGCGTGAAGGTGTTGGTCACGGCGATGGTCTCGCCGGGGGAGAGGCCACCGACAATCTCGATGTCGTCGTCGTCCTCGAAGCCGGTCCGGACCGGACGCGCCTCAAATCCCGCGTCGTCACGCACGAATGCTGTCGGCGTGCCGCGCACCGACTGCAGCGCCTTCTTGGAAACGATCACTTTCGATGCTTCGCTACCCAGCGGAATCTCGGCAGTGACAAACGTGCCCGGTTTCCAGCGGTGGTCGTGGTTGGGCATGCTGGCGATGACGCGCGCGTTGCGGGTTTCGCGGTCGAGCAGGGGACTGACGAAGATGACTTGCGCGCTGGCTTCTCCCTCGATGCCGATCGCGCGGATGGTGATCGGCTGTCCCTCGCGCACTGAGGCGATATCTTCCGGAGAGATGGCGAGATCGACCCAGATGTCGTCGAGATTGACGATGACGAAGAGCTCGCTTTCCTGTCCCTCGCGTCCGACGAGGCCGCCCAGGTCGACGCGTCGCTCGGAAACCCGGCCGGCGATCGGTGACCGAAGGAACTGCTGGCGCAGGCTTTCGGGAGGCTGGTTCGGTAGGTCCGCAATCTCGCTTTCCGACAGGCCCAGCGCAAACAGCTTTTGCCGCGCGCTATCGAGCTTGATCTGCGCGTCGTTGGCCGTCAGCCGGGTCCGCAGAAACTCGTTTTCCGAAATGGTGCGGCTCTCGACCAGCGCCTTGTGCCGGTTGAACAGCGTTTGCTGCAAGTCGTTGGTCAACCGGGCGGCGAGGTATTCGCTCTTGGCATCCGCGACCTCGCGGCTTTCGATCGCGGCCACGATCTCACCCTTTTCGACGCTATCGCCGAGCCGTTTTCGCAACTCATCGACAGTGCCGACCACCCGCACCGATACTCTCGCGATGTGGTCCGCGTCTGGGACCAGCGATCCCGGCGCCAGGAAGTGACGCTTAAGCCTGCCGCCGGCCGCCCGGGTCGTCGTGATACCGGCATCACGGATCTGATCCTCAGAAAGCAGGACGCGTTCCGGGCCGTCGTGTGCGCGGGCCTCGTCGGCGGCTTGCGGTGCAGCGGCGGTCTTTTGCTGCGCCGTCGGCAATGGCAACGGCCATCCAATCCAGGCTGTCGCCATGATGGCGGCAAGTCCGGTGCAGAGGCCGGCCATGAACAGGGGAAATCGTTTCATGTGCGCCTTCTCGCGAGCGCGCGGCAGTTACCGGTCGCCCTTGTGACAGTGATCCAAACGAGGCATGCCCGGCCCTCAGGGGAGGCCGGGTTCATTCGCCCCAACGGGCCGGATCAGGCGCGAGGTGGTTTGAAGGGAGAATCGAGATCGGCAGTGTCGGGAGTGGCCGCCGCCGCAACGCGATCGAGGTGGGTCACGTACTCGATGTTTGCGATATTGTCCTGCGGGGCCACGGTGGTGACATGGGCGAGGCAATGGCAGCAATGCGCCGTGGTAGAGTATGGGGCTGTCTTGTTGGATGTGTCGCAGCTCGTTTGCGCGACCGAGACCGTCAATGTCCCCTCGTCGCAATCAAAGCAGCAACAGCAATGCAAGAGCGAGCTCACCAGAGCCAGCGAGATGATCGCGGCGAGCAAAGCGCTCCATAGGCGAGTTCGGTCCAAACGCGTCGTCGCAGTGCTGGCTACCATGCATGCTGATTAGTCCTCACCAGTCGGATTTACAAGGCGGAACGCAGAGTGCTGCAGATGAACGATATAACGTTACGCGATGAGGGATGTGCTCGAAACAAAACGGAGGCTGGGAGGTTTCTGGTTTCCATTCGGTGTTTTGCGCGAGCTTATCCCAGCACTGCTATGCGCCTTCCTCGCCGCCAAGCTTGACCGCAATCGCAGCTTCCACTTCGCTTGCCAACACGCTCAAGTGCTCCGCCAGCCGCGTGAACAGTTCCCGTTTCTGGGGATCGGTAGCGAGGTCCCGGATCAACGCACATTCGGCGGCGTCAACGCGCAGCTTCTCCAGGTGCGTTTTCATGTCCTGCATTGAATGTCCCCCGTGCGCTGCATGAAGGTTAGCAAGCCAAGGCAGCGCGCGACGCAACAAATGTTAAGCCTACGCGCAAAACAAAACGGAGGCCGAGAGGCCTCCGTTTTTCATCTTGCTGTTGCCGCGAGTTCTATCCCAGCCGTCCCGCGGCATGCGCGAGCAGGGTATAGACCAGCCCGGTTTCCGAGGTGAGGTGGCCTCGCAGCGCCTGCGGCCCGCGATCCTCGCGTGCGACCTCGTCGAGCAGACGCTCGAACTCGGTGATGTAGCGGTCGACCGTCTGCTTGAAGGCGCGGTCGGCGCGATACTTGCGGGCGACCTCGTCGAAGGCTTTCTGGCCGGCCGGCGTGTAGAGGCGTTTGGTGAACGCCTTGCTCTCGCCGCGCTGGTAGCGGTCCCACATCTCGGCCGCAAGGTTGCGGTCCATCAGCCGGCCGATGTCCAGCGACAGCGATTCCAGCGGATTGGCGCCACCACCATTCTGCGGTTGCGGTTGCGGCTGGGGCTGCGGAGCGCGGCCACGCGGGGGAGGCGGCGGTGCGGCGTCGCGGCCTGCCGGGCCGGTGTCGGCGCGGTTCAGGAGGTCGGACAGCCAGCCGTCGCGGCCCTGGTCGGCCGGACTGACCGGCGGCGCCTCGGTGCGGCGCGAGGGCACGCCGAGATCAGGCGGGGGCAGGCTCGACGCGCTGTTGCCGCCGCTGTCGCGCATGCGCGGCTCGCTGTTGCCGGCGCCGGCACCAGCACCGGTGTCGCGTATGCGCAGCTCGCCGCGGCCGCCTACGGCCGCCGCCATGGCCGGCTCTTCCTGGCGCTGCACACTCGGACGGTTGTTGGAAACCACGTCCAGCCCGCGGCCGTGATGGGCGACGATGCGGTTCAGTTCGGCGAGCGCCTCGATCTGGTCGACGATCACCTTGCGCATCTGTGCGGTGCTCTCGGCCGCCTCCTGCGGCATCTCGAGCACGCCGCGGCGAAGCTCATTGCGGGTCGTCTCGAGTTCGCGATGCATCTCGGCCGCCATCTGCTTCATGCTCGAGACCAGGTTCGCGAACTTGTCGGCGGACTGCTTGAACATCGAATCCGCTTCTTCCGTGGTCTGCCGGTAGATGTCGTGCATCGTCTCGACGGTCTGCCGGTGCTCCTCCTCGGAGGCGGCGCGAACCGCCTCGAACTGCCGGCTGATCGCAGCCGATCCCGCGCCCGCGGTCTCGGCCACCACGCGTGCGATGTCGCGGGCACGCTCTTCGGCGGCTGCGAGCGATTCATCGAGCAGGCTCGTGAACCGCGAGAGCCGCTGGTCGAGATCGGCCGTGCGCAGGTCGATGGTGGTGACGAGCGACTCCAGCGTAGCCTTACGCTCGGCGACCGAGGAGGTCGTGGAGCGGTTGGCCTGCTCGACCACCGCGGCGGCCTCGACCAGCGTCCGGCCGTGCACGTCGAACTGGGTGGAGAGGGCGCCCAGATCTTCCAGCGCCTTCTGCGTCTTGTCGTTGAAGATGTTGAGCTGGTCCTCGAGAGTCTGGGTTGCGGTACCGTTGCGCGACGTGACGTCGTTCATGGCCGAGACGAAGTCGGCAACGCGAGTAACCAGCGCGCGCTCCAGCGAGTTGAGGTTGTCGTGAGCACCGGTCAGCACTTCCTGCAGGAGGATGTTGCCCTCGCGCAGGCGCTCGAACAGCGCCACTGTGTCGGTGCGCAGGATCTTCGAGGTTTCCTGCATCTCGGTAACGGCGGCGACAGAGACCTGGCGCGATTGCTCGATCGCCGACTTGGTGGCCTGCTCGAGGTCCTTCATCGAGCGGTTGAGCGCATTTGTAGCAAGCTCGCCGGCCGAGGTGATGGTGCGCGCCACGTCGTTGCCGCTGCCCATCATCGACTGCGAGAAGGCCTGGCCGCGGGTCTCGATCGAATTCAGCGCATCCGAGGTGACCCGGTCGATCTCGACCGTGAGCTGGCTCGTCCTGGTACCGATCGCCTCGACCAGCGTACCGCGCTTGCTGTCGATCGCCTGCGACAGTCGGTCGGTCTGCTGCTGCACATAGCCGACGATCTCCTCGGTCTTGCCGGTCATCGTCGAGCCGAACGCGTTGCTGGCGGACAGCACCGCACGCTCGATCTCGGAAGCCGTCGACTTCATCTTCGAGGAAGCGTCGTTGGAGGCGTTGACCAGCGCGGTCTGCGCGTTGACTGCGCTGCTCTGGATGTTGTCGGTGGTGCTGGCCGTCACGGTGGTGAGCGCGCGCTCGATCTCGGCGGACATGGCGCGGATCTGACTTGCGGCATCGGCCGAGGTCGCCGTGAGCGAGCTCTGCGCGTCGCGCGCGCTCGTAAGGATAGAGGCGGCGGTATCGGTTCCGACCGCCGAGAGCGTGCGTTCGATGTCGGTCGCGAGCGATTTGACGTGATTGGCGGCTTCGGTGGACGCGGCCACCAGCGTGCCCTGGGCGTCGCGCGCGCCCGCGGTGATCGCCTCGGCGGTTGCCGTTCCGACGACCGACAGGGTGCGTTCGATATCGGAAGCGAGCGACTTGACGTGATTGGCGGCCTCGGTGGAGGCGGCGACCAACGTGCCCTGGGCGTCGCGCGCACCGGCGGTGATCGCCTCGGCGGTGGCTGTTCCGACGATGGACAAGGTGCGTTCGATGTCGGAAGCGAGCGACTTGACGTGATTGGTGGCTTCGGTGGAGACGGCCATCAGCGTGCTATGGGCCTCGCGCGCACCGGCGGTGATGGTGTCGGCCGTCGAGGTGCCGACGGTCGACAGCGAGCGCTCCACATCGGCGGTCAGCGTCCTGACGTGGTTGACGGCCTCGGAGGAGGCATTCATCAGCACAGCCTGGGCCTCGCGGGCGCCGGAGGTGATCGCTTCAGCGGTCGAAGTCCCCGCCATCGACAGCGAGCGCTCCACATCGGCGGTGAGCGCCTTGACGTGGTTGGCCGCCTCGGACGAGGTATTCATCAGCACGGCCTGGGCCTCGCGGGCGCCGGAGGTGATCGTTTCGGCGGTCGAAGTCCCCGCCATCGACAGCGAACGCTCCACATCGGCGGTCAGCGCTGTGACGTGGTTGGCCGCCTCGGACGAGGCGTTCACCAGCGTGCTCTGTACCTCGCGTGCACCGGCAAGGATGGAGGCGGCGGTGGCGGAGCCGGCGGCTGACAGCGTCCGCTCGACATCCGACGACAGCGCCTTGATCTGGGCGGCGGTATCGCTCGAGGAAGAAACCAGGGTGGCCTGTGCATCGCGCGCGCTGGTCAGGATCGAGTTCGCAGCGCCGGTGCCGACCGCGGTAAGCGCCCGTTCGACTTCCGAAGAGGTCAGTTTCAGCTGCGCGCCGACGTCGGAGGAAACGTTCAACAGCGATTGCTGCGCCGTGCGGGCACCGGTCTGGATCGTCTCGCTGGTGTTGACCACGAGATTGGTGAGCGAACGCTCGGCGTCCTCGACATGCGACTTGATGCCGGCCGACAACAGTTCGGCACGCGCCATCAGTGCATCGCTCGCCTGCCGTCCGCTGCTCTCGATGCGCCCGGCCACGGCTTCGACGCGCGAACCGAGCAGGTCCTCGAACTGTGCCACACGCGTATCGATATCGGTGGCGACCGCGCCGACCTTGGTTTCGATGCCGGAGTGGATTTCCTGGAAGCGCGCCGTGATGATGTCCGACAGCTCGCCGCTGCGGCCGTTGATGGTCTCGGAGACATTGGCGATGCGGCGATCGACCGCCTCGATCGCCTGCGCCGTGCCCTCGGTGAGGGAAGAGGACAGCTGGGTGAGGCGCGTGTCGAGCGAGGCGAGCACCTGCGCAGCGCCGTCGGTGAAGGAACCGGTCAGCGAGACGATCCGGCTGTCGATGGTGTCGGTCACCGACTTCGAGTGCGTCTCGAAGGTGTTTTCAAGCGCCTTCAGCTTGTCGTCGATGATGTTGGTCACTGAGCTCGAACGCGTCGTGAACGTCGTCTCGAGCGTGATCAGGCGGCTCTCGATCGAGTCGTCGAACGACTTGATCTTGCTGTCGAGCGAGGTGTCGAGATGCTCGACCCGGCCCTGCAGCGTGGTCTCGAACTGCGCGAGCCGCTGATCCATCGAGGCCGTGATCTCGCCGCCATTGTTGGCGATGCGGTTGTCGAAATTCTCGACATAGTCCTTGAGCGTGTCGGAAATCTCCTGGGTGCGCTGGCCCATGCGCTCCACGATCTCGCCGCCGAAGGTCTTCACGGTGCGGTCAAATTCGGAAATGTGGCGGGTGATGAGGGCGCCGAGGGTGCCGGAATCGCGTGCGAATTTCTCCGCGAGCTCCGCGCCCTGGTTCTTCATCAGCTCGTCGAACGAGCTCATCTGCAGCGAGAGCGTGTCGTGCGTGGTTTCGGTCTGACTCGCGACCTTGGCCACCAGCGAATTGATGGTCGCATCGAGCGCGTCGCTCGCCTTGTCGCCGGAGGTGAGAATGTTGCTGGCGAGGCGATTGCCGGCCTCGTCGATCTTGCTGACGAGGTCGCCGCTGCGCAACTCGAGCTCGAGCAGCAGCGAGTCGGAGGAGTTTTTCAGGGAATCGTGGACCTGCTCGGTGCGGTCGGAGATGCCGTCGACGATGGTCGAGGAACGCTGCTCGAATTCGCTGGTGATGCGGTCGATGCGCTCGTTCAGCATTTCATGGACGCGGTCGGCCAGATCGACGAATTCGTCGTGCACATGGCCGGTCTTGAAGTTGAGGCTGGTGGTGAGCCGCTCGGAGGCGTCGAGCACGGCGCGCGTGGTCTCGGCGCTGGCTTCTTCCAGGCGGTCGAGCAGGTCGCCGCCACGCTCGCCGAGCGCGAGGATCATGTTGTCGCCGGCATTGGAGAGCGCGGAGGTGATGTGGGCGCCGCGCTCTTCCAGCGCGCTGGTGATGCTTTTCGCGACCTCGTCGACGCGGGAGGCGATTGCGTCGGAGATCAGGGCGATGTCATGGCGCAGGTCGATCTGCACGCCGGAAATGGCGCTGCGCACCTGTTCGGCCTGGCCGACCAGGTTGTCGCGCTGGTGGGCGATGTCCTGCAAGAGGGCGCGGATGCGCACTTCGTTGTCGGTGTAGGCACGTTCCAGCGCGGCCACTTCGTTGGCGACCAGCGTTTCGAGCTCACCGGCGCGCGCGATCGCGCGTTCGACGCCGTCGCCCATCGCCGCGACCTCGCGGCGGATCGCCTGGCCGACCGTCACCATGGAGTCGGCGGCGGTGCCTTCCGGCTCGGAGAAGCGGATCGCGACCTGCGCCATCGACTGTGCGATCATGCGCAATTCCTGGCCGCGCCAGGCGAGGCTCGCGAGGAAGTAGAACAGGAGCACGGGCGCAAAGAACAACGCCACCAGACCGCCGAGCGCGAGTACGCCGCCGGAGCCCTGGCCGATCGAGGCCTGCAGCGAGGGCAGGAAGCTCATCGTGAGCAGACCGCAGCCGATTACCCAGATGCCGGCAAACAGGGTGGCGAGCGTATAGACGTTGCGCGCGGGACGGCCGTTCTGGATCGCCTGCAGAATCTGCCCGATGGTCTCGCGGTCGTCATTGGCGGGGCGGCGCGCACTCGGCTCTTCGATCGGCGCGAACGCCGGCAGGTCGATGTTGCTCGGCCGCGTCTCGAACGCCGGCTCGCCAAAGGAGCGAGTCTCGGGCGGCAGCGGTGGCGCAGCTTCTTCGTGCGCGGGCGAACGGTTGGTATCGTCGGTTGTATCGCCGATGTTCAACGCTTCCTGAATGGCAGAAAGCGCAACCTCAGTGGGGTCTTTGACCTTCTTGGGATTGTTCGCCATGCTGAGTCCGAGCCCTCTTACTATTACGCGTGTCCCCGGCGAGCCTTGCGCGAGCGCCCTCCCACAAAGCTCGGAACCCCGAAAATCAAGCCCCTAAGCAGAGCCGAAGCGGGGCTCCGCTATTTCCGCCAAACATCCTATTGGCTGTACGATGCGAATGAAATGGTTGTGCTTAATACAATCTTAATCATCGTTAACAGCACAAGCCGGTAAGGCATTAAAAGTCTTGGAAATTCCCAGCTACTTGTAGGAATTGCGACGACTTTTCGTCAAAATGGCGGCAATCTTGCGGTCGGTGCGCCAAAACGTTCCATTAACCATGTTCTTCATTGGTTGCGGCGAACCGCGGCTGTGGCAAGGGAAAAGGCGGAACTCCTGAACCTAATCCTTGGCTTGATTCTTGGCTTGATCCTTATCCTTCGCTTGACCCTTGGCTTGAAGCTGCAACGGAACTGACGGATGCCGTCCTCGCCGACCGTCCCCGCCGACTGTCCGGTCGATCTCGATCATCTCAAGCGCATGACGCTTGGCGAGGAGAAGCTCGAGCGCGAGGTGCTCGAGCTGTTCCTTGCGCAGACATCGAGACTGCTTGACGCGCAGACCTCCGACGCCGGTGCGATGGCCCACACGTTGAAGGGCTCGGCGCGGGCGATCGGCGCGTTTCGTGTCGGCGACAGTGCGGCTCTGCTGGAAGCTGCGATCCGGCAGGGCGGTGATCCATCGCCAGCGCTGACGGCGCTGAAAGCGACGGTGGCGGAGGCGCGCGCCGCAATCGAAGCGCGGCTCGGCCGGACCTGATCCCCAAACGGCGCCAAAAGGCCGCTGATCCGGCTGTTTCGGCCGCCCCCGTCCCTAGCGCTCATCAAACCGACCCGTTATAGGACTGCCGGACCTCATTCATCCCATCACGAGCAATCATGGCCAAGATCAATTTTGTCGACCATCAGGGCGAAACCCGTACCGTTGACGTCGAGAACGGCGCCACCGTCATGGAAGCGGCAATCCGCAACGCCATTCCCGGCATCGAAGCGGAATGCGGCGGCGCCTGCGCCTGCGCGACCTGCCATGTCTATGTCGACGAAGCCTGGCGCCAGAAGGTCGGCGCGCCGTCGCCGATGGAGGAGGACATGCTCGATTTCGGTTTCGACGTGCGGCCCAATTCGCGCCTGTCGTGTCAGATCAAGGTGAGCGACGAACTCGACGGGCTTACGGTCTCGACGCCCGAGCGTCAGGCCTAGAACGACAAGCCTGGAAGCGTCCGTTAGCATTTGGGCTGCACGATTTCGACACCGTGGCGCAGCCACGGCTGAAATGCCGCGACGATTTCGGTGGTCAGCGGCGTCGGCTTGCGCGTCGCCTCTTCGATCAGGACGCTGACGGATCGCGCCGAGGCCACGCATCGATCTTGCGAGAACACCACCTGGTCGAACGTCACCGAGGTGCGGCCGAATTTGACCAGCCCGAGCCCCATCTCGATGGTGCCCGGCCAGCGCAACTCGGCGCGGAAATGCATGTCGAGCCGCACCATGATCCAGGCAAAGCCCGGCGGCATCAGTCCGCGGGCGCGGTCCTTCACCAGCGTGACGCGGCCGGTCTCGAAATAGCTGGCATAGACCGCGTTGTTGACGTGCTGGTTCGGATCAAGATCGGCGAAGCGCACGTTGTCCGTGATCCGGTAGGGAAAATCTTCCAGCCGTGGCTCGGCTTCCTGTCGTAACGGGGCATTCACGGGGCGCAATCTCCGCATTATCTCTTCATCGTTACTACCCGCCGGGCCGGCGGCTGCAAGGGGGCTCGCGGCGGAGCAGGCGCTCATTTATGGGCTTTTCTCGACCGGCGCGGTTGGCTAGACAGGGAACGCCCCTTTTGCTTTCTCCCAGGGTGCGGTCCAACCGAAAAGAAGCGATATGAGCGAAGCGATCAAAACCGATGTGCTGATGATTGGCGCGGGCCCGTGCGGACTGTTCGCCGTTTTCGAACTGGGCCTGCTCGACATGAAGGTGCATCTGATCGACATCCTCGACAAGGTCGGCGGCCAGTGCGCCGAGCTCTATCCGGAAAAGCCGATCTACGACATTCCCGGCATTCCCCTGGTCACGGGGCAGGGCCTCACCGACCAGCTGATGGAACAGATCAAGCCGTTCGGCCCGACGTTCCATCTCGGCGAGATGGTGGAAAAGGTCGAGAAGATCGGTGACCCCGGCTTCCGCGTCACCACCGACGCCGGCAAGGTGTTCGAGTGCAAGGTGGTGGTGATTGCCGCCGGCGGCGGTTCGTTCCAGCCGAAGCGCCCGCCGGTGCCGGGCATCGAGGCCTATGAGGGGTCCTCGGTGTTCTACTCCGTGCGCAAGATGGAGCAGTTCCGCGACAAGGATCTCCTGATCGTCGGCGGCGGCGACAGCGCGCTCGATTGGACGCTCAATCTCCATCCGATTGCGAAGCGCGTGACGCTTCTGCACCGGCGCGACGAATTTCGCGCAGCTCCGCACAGCGTCGAGCAGATGCGTGCGCTGGTCTCCTCGGGCAAGATGGAGCTGAAGCTCGGCCAGGTCACCGCGCTCGAAGGCGAGGGCGGCAAGCTCAAGGGCGCAACCCTCAAGGGCAACGACAACAGCGTCACGAAGATCGCCTGCGATACCATGCTGCCGTTCTTCGGGCTCACCATGAAACTCGGTCCGGTCGCGGACTGGGGCATCGAACTCGAGCACAATCTCGTGCCGGTGGAGACGAGCGCCTTCGAGACCAGCGTGCCCGGCATTTTCGCCATCGGCGACATCAATACCTATCCGGGCAAGCTGAAGCTGATCCTGTGCGGCTTCCATGAGGGCGCGCTGATGGCGCAGAAGGCGCATCGCTATGTCTATCCGGACAAGCGGCTGGTGTTCCAGTACACGACGTCCTCGTCGAGCCTGCAGAAGAAGCTGGGCGTCAACTGATTCCAACGCAATTGTGATCCATACGCACGCCGCGCAATCACATTCGGGCGGCGATGGCGGGGTCGAGGCACTGGAACCATCCTCGAAATGGCCGTAGTCTCGCGGCATTCAATTCGTGTCGTTCAATTGGTCGATTGGTCAGGTGATGACAATGCGGAAAACGCTGTCCGGATTTCAACTGCTGCAGGCCATCGCCGGCCTTGCGCTCATTCTTCTCGGCGCGCCCGTGGCTCGCGCGTTCGATCCGACGTCCGCCGCGGGCCTGTGGCAGAAGGTCGAGGACGGCAAGCCGTCGGGCTGGTTTCTGGTGATCGATCACAACGGCATCTTCGAAGGTGTCATCGCGAAGATGTTCTCCGACCCGGACGATCCTCCCAATCCGATCTGCTCCCAATGCACCGACGATCGCAAGGATATGCCCTGGCTTGGCATCCCCTTCATCCGCGACATGAAACGCAACGGGCTGAGCTACCAGAACGGCAACGTCCTCGATCCGCGTGACGGCAAGATCTACAAGGCCAAGATGACGCTGAGCGCAGACGGGCAGACGCTGACCATGCGCGGCTATCTCGGCATCTCGCTGTTCGGCAAGGACGAGGTCTGGACCCGTCTGCCGGATACGGCCTACACGCAGCTCGATCCGGCGATCGTCGCGAAATATCTGCCGGCCCAGGCCTCTACGATGAAGCCGCTCCCGGGCAAGAAAGCCGCCCCGACGCATTGACGCGGCGTGTTTCGATCCGATTTGCAAACAGCGTCTCCGTCGTCATTGCGAGCCAACGGGTGCTTGCGCTCCTCGCAATGAGGTCGATGCAGACAAGCCTCCACGTTCCCGCGGCACGACATGCCCGAGCGATGCATCGAGATCACCCTCGACAGAGGAGGGCGCGGGGAATGCCGGGTGCAGGCCGCACCCATGGCCCGCCTGCAACAAAAAAAGCAGGCGGCAGTCACCACAGGTTCAGCCGAAACAACCGGCATTCCCCGCGCGATGGTGTCACGGCTTATAGCGCGCTCTCCCTGGTGAGCCGGGCTTTGTTGCCACCATCGCT
>Ga0153954_1000996_pt1 | contig 17515 bp, 17 predicted proteins | sample TSFL038MetaG_FD_102277 | JGI IMG/M metagenome (GOLD analysis project Ga0153954, IMG submission 102277) | Attine ant fungus gardens microbial communities from Florida, USA - TSFL038 MetaG | ecosystem: Host-associated > Fungi > Mycelium > Unclassified | place: USA: Florida, Wekiwa Springs State... | reverse complement strand
GCCGAACTGGTGCTGATGGACGAGCCGTTCGGCGCGCTCGACGCCATGACCCGCGAGCGCCTGCAGGACGAGCTTCTCGACATCTGGCAGCGCACCGGCCTCACCGTGGTGTTCGTCACCCACTCGATCGAGGAGGCGATCTTCCTCGCCGGCCGCGTCGTCGTCATGACGCCCGGCCCCGGCCGCATCGAAAGCGACAATCCGGTGACGATCGCCCGCCCGCGCGACGTCGCCAGCCCCGAATTCAACGACATCCGCCGCGTCTTCGGCGCCAAGCTGCACAGCCATCACGGACGGAAGGCGGCGTAGCTTTTCGGATGGTTGCCTAGCCACTCCCGCCGCCGTATGACGACGGCGAAGACACGCTGAGGGACAATGGCGAACAAGGTCTACAAGGACGCAAAATCCGCGCTGCACGGTCTCCTGAAGGACGGCCAGATGCTGATGTGCGGCGGCTTCGGGCTGGTCGGCATTCCCGACAAGCTCATCCAGGCGGTGCGCGATTCGGGCGTCAAAAATCTGACGTGCGTCAGCAACAATGCCGGCATCGACGGGCACGGGCTGGGGCTGCTGCTCGAGAGCGGGCAGGTCAAGAAGATGATCAGCAGCTACGTCGGCGAGAACAAGACCTTCGCCCAGCTCTATCTCGGCGGAAAGCTCGAGATCGAATTCAACCCGCAGGGCACCCTGGCCGAGCGCGTGCGCGCCGGCGGCGCCGGCATTCCGGCCTTCTACACCAAGACCGGCGTCGGCACGCAGGTCGCCGAGGGCAAGGAAACCAAGGTCTTCGACGGTGAGGAGTACGTGATGGAGCGCGGCCTGTTCGGCGATGTGGCGCTCGTGAAAGCGTGGAAGGGCGACAAGTCCGGCAACCTCGTGTTCCGCAAGGCCGCCCGCAACTTCAACCCGATGATGGCGACCGCCGCGAAGATGTGCGTCGCCGAGGTCGAGGAGCTGGTCGAGGTCGGCCAGCTCGATCCCGACCACATCCACACGCCGTCGGTCTACGTGAAGCGCATCTTCTGCGGCGCGCCGTACGACAAGAAGATCGAACAGCGCACCATTCGCAAGGCTTGAGGAGAAACACCATGGCCTGGACCCGCGATCAGATGGCGGCGCGCGCCGCGAAGGAACTGAAGGACGGCTTCTACGTGAACCTCGGCATCGGCATCCCGACGCTCGTGTCGAACTACGTGCCGGAGAATGTCGACATCACGCTGCAGAGCGAGAACGGCATGCTGGGCGTCGGTCCCTTCCCGTTCGACAACGAGGTCGACGCCGACATCATCAACGCCGGCAAGCAGACCGTGACCGAAGTGAAGGGCACGTCCTACTTCAGCTCGGCCGACAGCTTCGCCATGATCCGCGGCGGCCACATCGATCTCTCGATCCTGGGCGCGATGGAAGTGGCCGAGAACGGCGACCTCGCCAACTGGATGATCCCGGGCAAGATGGTGAAGGGCATGGGCGGCGCGATGGATCTCGTCGCCGGCGTGAAGCGCGTGATCGTCACCATGGAGCATGTCTCCAAGGACGGTCAGTCCAAGCTCCTGAAGGAATGCACCTTGCCGCTCACCGGCAAGCGCGTCGTCGACATGGTGATCACCGAGCTCGGCGTCTTCTCGCTCGACAAGCATGGCGCCCCCGGCGTGACCCTGGTGCAGCTCGCCGACGGCGTCACCGTCGACGAGGTCAAGGCGAAGACCAAGGCGACGCTGACGATTGGAGTCGTCTAACTGTCATCCTGAGCGCATAGGCGCTTTCGAGCGCGAAGCGCTCGAAACGCCCAGAAGGATCCTTCGGCTGCGCCTCAGGACGGTAACAGGCTTGCGCCTGTTACCACTTCGCCAGGAAGTGACGCAGCGGCTCCGCGCCTGGGTTGGCGAAGCGCCGCTCCCGAATGATGGAATGGCCGGTCGCGCCCTGGCCGTAATAGAGCTGGTTCCAGTCGTTGTCGGCGTCGAGGTACGAGCCCTCGAGCGAAGCGCCGGCGAACAGGCCGTTGGAATTCGAATAGGCGACGATGTCGGTCCCGGCGGCCGCCGTCGTGGCGCCCTCGATGCCCATGCCGACCGCGACCATGGTGACGCCCGCTTCGGCGCCGAACTTGAATTTCTTGTCGAGCAGCGCGTTCAGGCCCTTCTCGGTCAGGACGATGAAGACGATCTCCGACACCTTGCCGCCGATCTGGAAGCCCAGGCTGCCCGAGCCCATGTCGTAGAAGGCAGGATAGGACCAGTCGCCGGGAGCGCCGCGCCCCATCATGACGCCGCGGCCGCCGGCCGCGCCGATAATGAAGCCGCCCTGCACCAGCTCGGGCACGATCAGCACGGCCTTAGCCTTGGTCATGTTCCGGAGGGCGTCGGGAAAGTCCTTGCCGTTCAGCACCTTGGCGGCGGACTTCAAGGATTCGTCCACCAGCGACTGGCGCTTGGCGTCGGCGCGGGCGGGCGAGGCGACCAGCAGCGGCGCGGCAAAGGCAGCCGCAGTGCCGGCCAGAAGGGATCGGCGAGCGAGCGTCATTTTCGGCTCCATTTGGTCAAGGCCAGCGCCGGGGAAGCGCCTTGTGCGGCCACAACAGCTGAATCATAGCATATTTCGCGGCGAAAGTGGGGCGCCGGGTGGACCCGGTCACCGATTAGTCGCGAGGCGCAGGCCTGTCCTTCAGCACCAGCGGCAGGCCGGCCGTCATCAAGATCACGCGGTCGGCGCGCTCAGCCATGCGCATATTGAGCCGGCCTTGCGCGTCGCGAAAGGCTCGGCCGAGCGGCGTGTCGGGCACGATGCCCAAACCGACTTCGTTGCTTACGAAAACGATCGGCACGACGAGTTCGTCGAGGACACGCAGCAGTTCGTCGGCCTCAGCGTCGAGATCGGCCTCGGCCAGCATGAGGTTGGAAAGCCAGAGCGTCAGGCAATCGACCAGCACCGGCCGGCCGTGACCCGCCGCTTCCGTCAGCGCCTCGTCGAGCTTGGTGGGCGCCTCGATCGTGGTCCAGTTGGCGCCGCGGCGCGACCGGTGGGCCATGATGCGGGTCGCCATCTCGACATCGCCCGCCTCGGCGGTGGCGATGTAGACGACCTCGCGCGGCGGCGCGCCGAACAGGGTGCCGGCCACCAGCTTCTCGGCGTAGGTGCTCTTGCCCGAGCGTGCACCGCCCAGCACCAGGCAGACCGGCGGCAGCGAATAGGTCGGCCGATGCTCCATCAGCGCTTCGAGGTGCGCACCAGCCAGCAGGCGCCGTCGAGGAACACGCCGTCGGGTTTGGCGTGGGGCTTGAGCGCGTCGGCGACAGCGGCCTTGGCCTTGGCGACCTGATCGGGCGGAGAGTCGGCGAAGGGCCTGACCAACGGCCCGAAGCGTGTGATGTTGTCGATCGTCTCGTCGATGGTGGCGCCCACACGCAGCGACCGGTCGAGCTTGCGGAAGGTCGGCGGGGCGAGGCCCGCTTCCTTGAAGATGCGCTCGACCCTCGCGGTGTCGCCGAAGGAGAAGGGCCCGGGATCTTCGGGGCCCGGACGATTGATCGGCGCGAGGAAGGGCGCGGCGGCCCGCACCGGCACCGACACCCAGGGGTTCTCCGGCGGCGTACGCCAGCAGACGAAGACGATGCGCCCACTGTCCTTCAGCGCCTGACGGAAATTGGCGAAGGCCGGCACCGGATCGGCGAAGAACATGACGCCGAAGCGCGAGAAGACGAGATCGAACGAGGAAGGGTCGAGCGGCTGGGTGGCCGCGTCGCCCAGCACGAAAGTCGCGTTGGGAATCTCTTGGGCACGCGCCACGTTGAGCAGGGTCTCGGAGACGTCGACGCCCAGCACGCGACCCTGCGGACCCACGGCGCGCGCGAGATCGGCCGTGGTCTGGCCAGTGCCGCAGCCCACGTCGAGCGCGCGCTCCCCGGGGTTGACGGCGGCCTCTTCCAGCGCCTGCTGCCCGAAGGGCGTGACCGTGCGCTGGATGCGCTCCCACGAGGCGAGCCAGGCCTCGCCGCCCGGCCCGTTCCAGAACGCCTCCTGGTCGGCCGCGATCTCGTCCTTCGTCTTGCTCGTTCCCGGACCACTCATGCCTTGCTCCCTGCGTGCGCGCCGCCGGCATGAGCCATCACGATCTCGCGCGGCATGTAGTTGGTGAACGCGACCTTCCAGGCATGCGCCGGGTCGGCATACTCGAAATGCTCGATCAAAGTGATCGACACGTTCTCGATCTCGAAACGCACCGCCGCCTCGGGATGCATGTTGAAGGCGTGCGCGAGCGCCGCGCGGATCGTGCCACCATGCGCCGTCGCCACGATGTCGCGGCCGCGATACTTGTCCGTCAGCCGATCGATCGCGCGCACGGTGCGTTCGCGCAGATCGCTGAAGCTCTCGCCGCCCGGCGGCCGGAAATCCGGCGGCGCCAACCAGAAGAGATGGCCGTTGCCCGGCATGTCGGTGATCTCGGAATAGGTGAGACCCTGCCATTCGCCGAACGATTGCTCGGCGAGATCGGGATCGATCACCACCTCGCCGAACTCTGCACCCGCCTTGCCAAGATGCTCTGCCGTCTTGCGCGCGCGCAGGAGATTGGACGAGTACCAGACCGCGTTCCTGGGCAGCAGCGCCGCCTGGTGCCTGAACAGCGCCTCGTTGCTCACGTCGCAATCCTTGTCGAACTGGCCGTAGCAGCGGCCCTCGGGATTGGGCACGGGCGCGTGCCGCACCCACCACCAACGCGTGACCGATCCCGTGTTCTTGGGCCGTACTGCCATGACCAAGCTGTCCTTGTATTCAGTGCGCGATCATCAAGGCGCTGACGACGAGGAAGGCGATCTCCGCCTTCTGCTGCACCGCGCCCAGCGTGTCACCAGTGTAGCCGCCGATGCGGCTCGCGATCCAGCGCGCGGCAAACCACGCAGCGAACAGGGAGATGAGCGGCGCGAATACCGCCACGAAAAATCCCTTGCCCAGCAGAAGCACGAAGGCGAGCACCGCGCCGATACCGATCGTCAGCCAGACATCGTTGTCCGTCGGCTTGCCGGCCTGCGCGCCGAGCCCATCGGTATGCACGGGCGAGTAGGCGAGCAATGGCCAGGCGAGCGCCGCGCGAGAGAGCGTGTGCGCCGCGATCAGCACCACGAGCCCCGTGGCGCCGGCGAACTGCGCAAGACACGCGACCTTGACCAGCACCGAGATGACGAGCGCCAGTACGCCGAAGGCACCGTTGCGGCTGTCGCGCATGATCTCGAGCCGCCGCTCCGGCTCGAGCATGTGCGGCCCCAGACCGTCGGCAGTGTCGGCCAACCCATCTTCATGCAGGGCGCGCGTGATGATCACCGCCGTGCCGACGGCCAGCACGGCCGCAAGCCAGCCCGGTCCCGCGATGCCGCGCACGACGGCGAAGACCACTCCGGCCGCGAGCCCGATCGCCGCGCCGAGGAAGGGCAGGACCGGCAGCACCTCGGCCAGCGGCCAGCGGGGCACGCCAACATCGAGCTTGATGCCGGTGAAGAACGAGGCCTGTTCGCGAAAGGCCTGTTTCCAGTCATCGAATGAGGACGGGCGGCCGCCGTCGAAGCCGTTGGGGCTGGTCATGGTCCGGCAAATATAGGATGGTCCGCGCCCGCGATGAACGCCCCCCCTCCATCATCCGAGCCGTCCCGGCCCACGCCACCCTCCTTCGAGGAAATGCGTCGCATCCTGCGCGATCTGCCGGGGCCGGACCTCACGGCGCAGACCGAGGTGGTCCGCCGCCAGGCCGAGCTCACCAAGCCGCCCGGCTCGCTCGGCCGGCTGGAAGAGCTGGCCGAGTGGCTGGCCGCCTGGCAGGGCCGCGCCCATCCGAAGGTCGAGCATCCGCGGATCGCCGTCTTCGCCGGTACACACGGTGTGGCGCGACGCGGCGTCTCGGCTTATCCGCCGGAAGTCACCATGCAAATGGTGAAGAATTTCGTCGACGGCGGTGCCGCCATCAACCAGCTCGCCAGCGCGATCGACGCCGACCTGCGCATCTATGAGCTCGACCTCGCCCATCCGACCGAGGACTTCACCCAGGCGCCGGCCATGAACGAGGCGCGTGCGTCACACGCGATGGCCTACGGCATGATGGCCGCCGAGAGCGGCGTCGATGTGCTGTGCCTGGGCGAGATGGGCATCGCCAACACCACGAGCGCCGCCGCGCTCTGCGCAGCGCTATTCGGCGGCACGGGCGCCGACTGGGCGGGACCAGGCACGGGCGTCACGGGTCCGGCCCTCGCCAACAAGATCGCCGTCATCGACGAGGCGCTCGCCCGCCACAAGGACGCGATCGCCGCGCACGATCCGCTGATACTGCTGGCCGCTGTCGGCGGCGAGGAGCTGGCCGCCATCGCGGGCGCCGTGCTCGCCGCCCGCGTGGGCCGCATCCCCGTGCTGCTCGACGGCTATGTCAGCACGGCGGCCGCCGCCGTGCTCTATGCCTTCGACCGTCACGCGCTCGACCATTGCCGCGTGGCCCATCGCTCGGCCGAGCCCGGCCATCGCCGCCTGATCGAGGCGATCGGCCAGCGGCCGTTGCTCGAGATGGACATGCGGCTGGGCGAGGGCTCGGGCGCGGCGTTGGCCGTGCCGATCCTCAAGGCCGCCGCCGCCTGCCACAACGGCATGGCGACCTTCGCGTCGGCCGGCGTCAGCGGCAAGGTTTGACCGTTTTCTGACGATCGCCTAGTTTTCATCCGCTGGATGGGGATGGGGTTCCCCCGACAACCGCCGCAAGGCTGATGACTCCTACCGGACGCTCGAGTGCGATAGGAGATGGTTGTCTGAATGTCTTTCCCTGATTTTCTGATCGCAGTCGCCCTCGTCTCTGCAGGCGCCGTCGTTGGCACGCCGTTGCGCGTCCTGGTGTCGAGCTTCGTCGGGCATCACCTCGGCGAGATCTTTCCCTGGGGCATCTTGGTCGTGAACGTGACCGGCTGCCTGATGATGGGCGCCCTCATCGCCTACGTGCAGGCCCACGGCCTGGCCGCGACCTACGAGCTCTGGCTGCTGGCGTCGGTCGGCTTCCTCGGCAGTTACACGACTGCCTCTTCCTTCGCGCTGCAGACGCTGACCCTGATCCACGACAAGCGCGTGCATCTTGCCGTTGCCTATGTCGTGGCCTCCGCCGCGTTCGGCCTCGCCGCGGCGGGCGCGGGCTACGAGCTGGTGCATCCGATGATGGGAGCCCGCTGATGTTCGGGCCCGAGATGAGAGTTTACTTCCTCATCACCGTGGGCGGCATCATCGGCAGCCTGCTGCGCTGGCTGGTGGCGGTGCTCGTGCCCATGACCGTGGGCGGGTTGCCCTGGCCGACCTTCATCGCCAATGCCATGGGCTGCTTCGTGATCGGCCTCGTCTCGACCTCGACAACGGCGAACGGCCGCTGGCCGCTCGGAGCGGCGACGCGCCTCTTCATCATGACCGGCATCTGCGGCGGCTACACGACCTTCTCCGCCTTCAGCGGCGAGGAGCTGCGCTTCCTTCTCACAGGCGACCTGCAGCGCGCCGCGCTCTATCTCGTAGCTTCGATCGCAAGCTGGCTCTTCGCCGTGTGGCTGGGCGACACTTTTGCGCGCCGGATCAACATGACGCCGGCGCGCTGAAACGCCGCCTCCTACGACTTGGGCGTGATTGAAGCCGCCACCAGTCGGTTGTTGATCTCCGTCAGGCTGTCGCCGCGCTTCACGCGCGACAGCTGCTGGCGGCCTATATCCGAGGTCACGCCATAGGTGCGCACTTCGCCCCCACCGGGATTCACCAGCGTGATGGTGCCGGCGGCAGGATCGACACCCACGACCGTCCAGTTGGCGATCGAGTTCGAAAGCCTGCCGCCCGCCACGTTCTGTCTGGTCGCCACAACGGCTGACACGGACCCGGAGCCGGCGGCTGGCGTCTGCACCCCTGGAGCGGAGAGCACGAAAGTACGCGTATCCTCGACGGCCAGCACCACGTTGTCGCCGACCCTCGTGCTGCTGATGTTGGCCGCCATCGGGCTCACGTTCAGCGTGCGGCTGGCGCCGTCGGCGGATGTGACGGTCAGGGTGCGGGCAGCGACATCGACGGCCGCGATCTTCCCCTCGAGCGAGTAGTGGGTCGTCGTCTGTATGCCGGCGCTCGCCTGATCCGGCTGCGCAATGGCTTGGCTGCCCACCAACGCCGATCCCACAAGAGTAAAGGCTATCAGGGATCTTCTGTTCAACATGATCGGTTCCTTTCCCCTTTGGCTGCACGCTGACTATCAATTCAATCGGGGAACTTCAACGCTGCGCCCGCGCATAGGAAGCTGTCGAAATCGGAGCTCCAAAACTCCAGGCAACCGCCGCGGATGAAGGGCCCCTTGCTAAGCCCCGCGCTTGGGCAGGAAATCGTCGAGCGGCACGCCGAAGCTGTTCAGGGCCCACGACACCATGTTGTATTGGCCGACGGTGAAGACGGCGTCCATGAGCTGCTCGGTCGAATAGGTCTTCGAGAGCGTCGCCCAGGTTTCTTCCGACACGACAGAGTTCTCGTGCAGATCGTCGGCCGCCTGCATCAGCGCCGCTTCATGCGCGCTCCAGCCGGCCGCTTTCGGGCCTTCCTTGATGCGCTCGATATCGGCGTCGCTCACGCCGCCTTTTTTGGCGATCAGTTCGTGCTGCGCGAACTCGTACTCCGCCTGGTTCAGCCAGCCGATGCGCAGGATCAGGAGCTCGCGATCGCGGAAGGGTAGCGTCTGCTTGCCGAGGATGTGGCCGGCGAAGGGCGTCCAGCGCTTCACCAGCTTGGGGTGATGCGCAAGCACCTTGAAAATATTGAAGATGCGTCCGTTCATCGCATTCTTCTCGACAGCCTCGCGATCCTCGGCAGCCATGGTCGAAAGGTCGCGCATGGGAATGCGCTGTTTTCTCCGGATCATCGTGTTTCCTCCATGATGCCAGCGTAACATGCTTTCGCTGCATGTCGTTCCCCGTCGACCGTCGCCGCCTGCTTTTCGCCAGCGCCGCCTTTGGCGTCGTGCCGACGCGCGCTTTCGCCCAGCGCGAGGACACATTCGAGATCGGCAACGCCGAGACCGCGACCATCGACGGCCGAAAATGGGACACGCCCATGACGGGCGGCACGACGGTCGATGCCGTGCACCGCTCGGTGCTGCTGCGCTTTCCCAAAGCCGCCGACGAGATCGTCCGCATCCTGCGCGGCGGCCGCGTGCTGGCGCGCGCCGAGCTGGTGCTGGGCTATGCCAGCTACGAGATCGTGCCGGACGGCTACACGGTGCGTGACGGCCTCGGCCGCAAGCGCTGGACCGACGATCCGCCGAGCTGGCACGTCGAGGCCTTCCCCGTGCGCCAGCCGTGGAAGGCCGACCGCGACAGCGGTCCGACCTTCAACGCCTCGGTCAACGGCAAGCGCTACTGGGCCCATTACGGCGCGGCCGACCCCGCGCGCGACCGCCTCGTCGGCCTGCTGGAGCCGCAGGAACTCTCGACCTACCAGCATGAGGCGCGTTTCGACATCACGCCGCTGCTGGCGACGCCCGTCGTCGAGCGCGATCCCGGGGCGCGCCTGCTCTGGCTCGACTCCAAGGGCTTCCTGCTGCGCAAGCTCGAGACCTACGACACGCGCTATCGCGACCTCGGCGACGCCTATGAATGGGCGATGCCCATCGGTGGGCACGGGCTCAGCTTCAACAATCCGCGCATCGTGCTCGCCTGCCGGCGCACGACGGGCATCGTCACCATCTCCATGCCGCCCGACCTGCAGGCCGAGTGGGAGATGCGCGCGCCGGACGGGTCGCAGCCGACCGCCGTCATGCCCACGGCCACCCAGGTCGCCGAGCGCGGTCGCCTGGCGACGGCGATCCGCGGCCCGGCGCGGCCAGACTGGCAGCTGCAGCGCATCGCCGAGCTCGAAAAGGTCGGCGGCGATCATGTCAGCCAATGGACGAGCTTCGCCGATCCCGCGAACTACCCGGCCTATCTCAAGGAAGTGGCCGCGCAGGCCCGCATCACGCCGCGCTACTGGATGGGCTGGGAGGTCGAGGACCTGCTGCTTCTCTGGCATCTGTTCCGGACGCTGATGCCAGCGCCACTGCAGGATCAGGCCAGGGACTACTGGAAGGCATGGCTGCAGCCGGACCTGCCGACCAGCTCGTTCGTGCATCCGCAAAGCAAGGAAGCCATCGACTACTGGAAGCGCACGCACGACTGGCGCGGCCGCGCCTCGTTCTTCCGCGACGGCTACAACTACGCGGTCAGCACGCAGAACTTCAACCACACCGCGGCGATGGGCGCGCTGCTGGGCGGCGCCATGATCGATTCGGCCAACGCCATGGCCGACGGCCGGCACGGACTCGAGTTCCTTCTGCTGCGCTTCTGGGGCTTCCTCGACGGCACGACGCAGGAGATCCTCGACCACTACTATCTCTCGATCTCGCTCTCCGGCCAGAAGATGTTCGCCGACTTCGCGCCGCTGCCGGTCGATCGGCTGATGGGCCGCATCCTGGTCGATCGCACGATGGAGATGCTGATCACGCTCTACCATCCGCGCTTGCGACGGTTCGTGTCGTCGTCGAATCGCGCGCGCCTCTCGGGCGTGCTGGTCGAGCAGGACGGCATCTACGGCGCGCTGCACACGATCTCCAAGGACGGCGCGCTGAAGTATCTCGACCTGAAGCCGGAGAGCCGCGTCAAAGGGCTGAGCGTCTGGGGCTACGATTTTCCGCCGGGACGCGTCGCCATGCAGAGCCTGCCTTCGCCGTGGGCGCCCGCCTGGATGTCGGGCCTGGTCGACGACAAGCCCGTACCCTTCGAGGAGACCTCGGCGGAGACCACACGCGGCACTTTCAAGCCGCCGCTGTGGCGGCGCAGCTGGCTCGGCCGCTGGCACGGACTCGCCAGCACCGATATCCGCGGCGGCACGGTCGATCTCCTGGCGCAGTGGACGCGCACGCCGGAGAAGTCGGCGAAGATGGAGGATCTCGGCTCGCTGACCGTGCGCTACGTCATCAACGAGCCGGACATGGCCTCGACCTACGACGGCACGGTGACGGTGGGCGGCATGGTGCTCACCTACCAGAGCCGCAACCGCGCCATCGTCTTCACCAAGCCGCAGACCAACCGCGACCGCATCCGGGCCGGGCTCAACAAGGCAAAGGGCATCGCCAAGCTCGCCACGGTGATCGCACTCTGGAACTTCGCCGAAGGAAAGAGCTGGGACCTCTACATCGACTACAAGAAGATCGAGAGCTTCCCCCAGCGCATGACCGGCAAGCAGCGCCTCTTCCTGCATGACGGCGTGAGCTATCTCGCGATCCTGCCGCTGCCGGCCACCGATCTTGGCCGCGACGTCGAGATCGAGATCGGCCCCGGCGGCGGCGGCAAAGCGCCGCCGAGCAACGAGCCGCTCGCACCCGCGCTGATCATCTCGCAATACAACATGAAGCGGCCCGAGCAGGTGCCGCTCGCCGAGCTCGAGCTCGGGCCCATCACCAGCCGCACCTATGGCGGCTTCGTGCTCGAGATGGGCGACGTCGAGCAGTACGGCAGCTTCGAGGCCTTCGTGAAGCACATCCAGGCGACGACGCTCACCGCCACCTGGCGCGACGACCGCAACCAGATGGATATTTCCTACAGGACAGGCGACGACCTCATGGAAGCGGGCTTCACCACCGACTTCACCCAGCCGACCGAATGGCATTTCAGCGTCGATCCCGGCCAGCAGGAGAAGGCGATCCCCTACCGGCGGCTGAACGGCAAGTGGCCGTACCTGTCCGGTGGATTGGAGCGCGACACGAGCTGGTCGCAGCAGGGCGTGTCGGGCCGGCTGGAGAAGAACGGCGCGGTGCTCACGACCGAGGCCGGCCGCAAGGCCTATCTGCTGAGCGACCCGATGAGCGGCGGCGTGGTGGCCTACAATCCGCTGCCCGATCCACAAACCTTCGCGCTCGCGACGAAGGACGGCATGACGCTCCGCGCCGACGGCAAGGTGGGGCTGCTGCGCGCCGAGTATCGGCCGTGGGCGCACGAGATCGACATCACCCACGCACTGAAGCCCGACCAGTTCGCCGACGACTTCGCCCGGACCTTCACCGTCACCGGACTGAAGAACGCGCCCAAGGTCACGGTCAACGACAAGCCGGTGCCAACGACCGCCATCGCCGACGGCTTCCAGTTCCCGTTATAGTCGGGAAATCATGACCCTGCCGCGCGCCCGCTTCCTCACGCTCGCCGGCGCGGCGTTGCTGGGCGGACCGGCGATGGCGCAGACAGGAGCCCGCATGAACAAGCGCAAGATCCCCTCGACGGGCGAGCTGCTGCCGGTGATCGGCTGCGGCACCTGGCGGACCTTCGATGTCGGCACGGCCAAGGCCGAACGCGCGCCGCTCGCCGAGGTTCTGCGCGTGCTGTTCGAGGCGGGTGGCTCGGTGATCGACAGCTCGCCCATGTATGGCCGCGCCGAGGGCGTGGTCGGTGATTTGCTGGCGGAGGCGGGTACGCGCGACAAGGCCTTCATCGCCACCAAGGTCTGGACCAGCGGTCGCGAGCAGGGGATCGCGCAGATGGAGCGTTCCTTCAAGCTGCTGCGCACCGACCGTATCGACCTGATGCAGATCCACAATCTCCTCGACTGGGAGACGCACCTGCCGACCCTGCAGGCGTGGAAGAAGGAAGGCCGCATCCGCTATATAGGCGTCACGCATTATACGTCGAGCGCCCACGCCGCGCTCGAGGCCGTGCTGCGGCGTGGCGGCTTCGACTTCGTGCAGGTCGACTATTCGATCGACGATCGCAGCGCCGGAAACCGGCTGCTGCCCTTCGCGCGCGACAATGGCGTAGCCGTGCTGACCAACCTGCCATTCGGCGGCGGCGGTCTCCTGGGCCGCATCGGCCGGCGCAAGCTGCCGGACTGGGCGGCCGAGATCGGCTGCATGAGCTGGCCGCAGATCCTGCTCAAGTTCGTGCTGGCCAATCCTGCGGTCACCTGTGCGATCCCCGGCACCAGCAATCCCGAGCACATGCGCGACAACCTGCAGGCGGCCCTCGGCGCCTACCCAGACGCCGCCCTGCTGAAGCGCATGATCGCGGAGATCGGCGGCTAGCGCTTTTTCGAAGAGCGCAGCGCTTCCTCCCCATCTGAATGGGGAGGGTTGTTGATGTGTACAAAGAAAAAACCCCGGCATTGCCGCCGGGGTTTTCTTTTCGATGCGAGGGCCGCTCCTACTGGAACAGCGCCAAGGAGGCCGTGATCGTCTTGTACACGCCCCAGGCCAGGGGAATGCCGACGAAGACCCAGGCGAGCGCGACCTGCGCCGGTGACGTGCCGTTGTTCATCTCGTTCCTCCCTTAGCCGCGCGCGGCGGCGGCGACTGCCTCGTTGCCGTTCTTCATGTGATGGCGTTCGTGCACCGCCCGGACACAGGCATTGCAGATCAGGCCGATCACCAGCAAGCCGGCCATGATGTACATGGTCTCGTCATAGGCGTCGTGCTTGGGCACGCCGCGGTTGATCTGGTACTCGCGGATGTAGTTCACCAGCACGGGACCGAACACGCCAGCCGCCGACCAGGCGGTGAGCAGCAGACCGTGGATGGCGCCGACATAGCGGGTGCCGAACATGTCCTTGAGATAGGCCGGTACGGTGGCGAAACCGCCGCCATACATGCTGAGGATCACCAGGAAGCAGAGCACGAACAGGGTGACGCTACCCATGTTGCCGGTGTACGGCACCAGGACGTAGAGGACCATGCCGATCAGGAAGAAGCAGTAGTAGGTGTTCTTGCGGCCGATCAGGTCCGAGGTCGAGGCCCAGAAGAAGCGGCCCAGCATGTTGAACAGGCTGATCAGGCCGACGAAGCCCGCCGCCGCCGCCGGCGTGACGCGGCCGGGGAACATCTCCTGGCTCATCGCCGAGGCCTGACCCAGCACGCCGATGCCGGCGGTCACGTTCAGGCAGAGGACCCACCAGATCAGCCAGAACTGCGGCGTCTTGAGCGCGTCGTAGACGTAGACGTCGTTCGTGCTGATCAGCTTCTTCGGCACGGCGGGAGCCACATAGCCTTCCGGATGCCAGCCCGGCGCGGGCACGCGCACGATGGCGGCGCCGACCCAGGTGAAGCAGAGATAGATCGCGCCGAGCGTGATGAAGGTCTCGGCGACGCCGATATGGGTCGGCGTCGAGTAGTGGTTCATCAGGAAGACCGAGAGCGGCGAGGCGATGAAGGCGCCGCCGCCGAAGCCCATGATCGCCATGCCGGTCGCCATGCCGGGCCGGTCGGGGAACCACCGGATCAGGGTCGAGACCGGCGAGATGTAACCGATGCCCAGACCGATGCCGCCGATCACGCCATAGCCCAGATAGATGACCCAGAGCTGGTGCGTGTAGACGCCGACGGCCGAGACCAGGAAGCCCGCGGTCCAGCACAGGCCGGCGGTGAACATCGCCTTGCGCGGACCGCTTTCCTCGACCCAGCGGCCGAACAGGGCGGCGGAGAGACCGAGGAACACGATGGCGATGGAGAAGATCCAGCCCAGCTCGGTCAGCTTCCAGTCGTCCGGCGCGGATTTGGTGATGCCGATCAGCTTGGTCATCGGCAAGTTGAACACGCTGAAGGCATAGGCCTGGCCGATGCAGAGATGCATGCACAGCGCGGCCGGCGGCACCATCCACCGGTTGAACCCCGGCTTGGCGACGATCCTTTCCCTATCCAGAAAGCTCATTGGCGTTGTCTCCCGCTGATCTTGTTGTTTGCTTTGTTCGTACGTCTTATGCCGAGCATTAGTAACACAAACTGAAACCAATCGGCAGGTTGGTCTCAGATCAATTGCCCTTCAAATCAATTGATCGTAAGGCAGGAAGGCCACCTCCGTTCCGGCGTCGAGCCGTGTCATGTCCTCGGGAAGCTCGACCAGACCGTCGGTCTCGGTGAGCGAGGTCAGCATGCCGGCCCCTTCCTTGTGGTAGCGCTTCGCCTTGGCGAGGCCGGTGGCGGGGCGATCGAGCGAGGCGCGTACATATTCGCGCCGACCGGTCTTCTTCTTGTAGGAAAAGTCGCTCAGCACCGGGAAGCGGCGGGCGATGTGCGGCGTCGTTGCCGAGAGCGCCTCGATCATCGGCCGCGCCACCAGCGCGAAGGTGAGCAGCGCCGCGACCGGATTGCCGGGCAGGCCGGCGAGCGGAGTCGAGCCGACCTGGCCCATCGCCACCGGCCGGCCGGGCTTGATCGCCAGCCGCCAGAAATAGAGTGAGCCATGATTGGCGATGGCGGTCCGGACGTGGTCTTCCTCGCCGGTCGAGACGCCGCCCGAGGTGACGATCAGATCGCTCTCGGCTGCCGCTTGCTGCAGCGCGTCGCTGAGACTCGCCGGATCGTCGCGCACGATGCCGCGATCGGACACATCGACGCCCAGCCCTTCAAGAAGACCCGCGAGGATGTAGCGATTGGCGTCGTGGATCTGGCCGCGCTTCAGCGCTTCGCCCGGCTCGCGCACCTCGTCACCCGTCGAGAAGAGGGCGACCGACAGTTTACGGCGCACCGGCACTTCGGCGAAGCCGAGCGCGGCCAGCAGGCCGAGATCGGCCGCGACGAGACGCCGTCCTGCCTTGAGCGCCAGGGCGCCGCGCGCCACATCCTCGCCGGCCTGGCGCGTATTGGCGCCGCGCTTGATGCCGGGCCGGATGGTCACGCGATCGCCGTCGCGTTCGCAATCCTCCTGCATGATCACGACGTCGGCGCCGTCGGGCAGCAGCGCCCCGGTGAAGATGCGCGCCGCCTCTCCCCGCTGCAGTGCCGCCGAGGGATCGTGGCCCGCGGCGATGCGATCGATGCAGCGCAAGGTCGTCGCACGATCGGCATGGAGATCGTCGAAACGCACGGCGTAGCCGTCGACGGCGGAATTGTCGTAGCCCGGCACGTTGATCGGCGCGGCGATGTCCTCGGCCAACGTACGGCCGAGCGCGCGGCGCAGCGGCACCGGCTCGATACCGGCAACGGGCTGCACGCGCTCGAAGATCATCTCTCGCGCCGCCTCGACGTCCAGCAGGGCGCCGCCGAAGGCAAAGCAGTCGTCGGACAGCTGGGCCATTATTCTGTCCGCCGCCATCGCGGGGCGTCATGCTCATTCGGAGCGCGGGCTTCCAGCCCGCTCATGATCATGAGCGGGCTGGAAGCCCGCGCTCCGAATGACAATGTCATTCCGCCGCTACCGCGACTTCGTGCGCTGGCTCGACCTGGGCGGCGCAGAACTTGAATTCGGGGATCTTGCCGAACGGGTCGAGGGCCGGGTTGGTCAGCAGGTTGGCGGCCGCCTCGGCGTAACAGAACGGGATGAACACCATGCCGGCCGGCACGTCGGTGTCGGCACGCACCTTGAGCTCGATGGCGCCGCGGCGGGTCGAGACGCGGATCACCTCGCCGCGCTCGACGCCGAGCTTCTCGAGCTCGCGGGGCGCCATGAAGGCCATGGCCTCGGGCTCGAGCTCGTCGAGCACCATAGAGCGCCGCGTCATGGCGCCGGTGTGCCAGTGCTCCAGCACACGGCCCGTCGACAGCACGAACGGATACTGGGCGTCGGGGATCTCGTCGGGCGGCCGCACATGCGCCGGCACGATCTTTCCGCGGCCGCTGGCCGTCGGATAGCCGGCGCTGAACAGGATCTCGTTGCCTGGCTTGTCGGTCGCATCGGCGGGATAGGTCACCGCGCCCTCGTTCACCAGCCGCTCCCAACTGATGTTGTTCAGCGACGGCATGGTCCCGGCCATCTCGGTGTAGACCTCTCCCACGTCCTTGTAGGTCCAGCCGCAACCTATGCGATTGGCGAGGTCGATGATGATGTCGAGGTCGAGCCGCGCGTTGCCGGGCAGCGGCAACGCCTTGCGGCCGAGTTGCACCCGGCGGTCGGTGTTGGTGAAGGTGCCATCTTTCTCGGGGAAGACCGAGGCCGGCAGTACCACGTCGGCATGCCACGCCGTTTCGGTGAGAAAGATGTCCTGCACCACGAGATGCTTCAGCTTGGCCAGCGCCTGGCGTGCGTGATGCACGTCGGGATCGGACATCGCGGGGTTCTCGCCTTGAATGTACATGCCCTCGATCGTGCCGGCGTGGACCGCGTTCATGATCTCGACGACGGTGAGGCCGCGCTTGGGATCGAGTTCCTTCCCCCAGATCTGCTCGAACTGATCGTGCGCCGGCGATTCGACCGGCCGGTAGTCGGGATAGAACATCGGGATGAGCCCAGCGTCCGACGCGCCCTGCACATTGTTCTGGCCACGCAGCGGATGAAGCCCAGTACCCGGCCGCGCCACCTGGCCCGTGGTGAGCGCCAGAGCGATCAGGCAGCGCGCATTGTCGGTGCCGTGCACGTGCTGGGAAATGCCCATGCCCCAGAAGATGATCGAGGCCTTGGAACGCGCATACATCCGCGCCACGGTCCTGATCGTCTCGGCCGGGACGCCGCAGACCGGCTCCATCGCCTCGGGCGAGAAGTCGCCGATCTTCTCGGCGAGCTCGGGGAAGCCTTCGGTGAAGCCCGCGATGTACTGC
>Ga0153954_1000995_pt1 | contig 17517 bp, 15 predicted proteins | sample TSFL038MetaG_FD_102277 | JGI IMG/M metagenome (GOLD analysis project Ga0153954, IMG submission 102277) | Attine ant fungus gardens microbial communities from Florida, USA - TSFL038 MetaG | ecosystem: Host-associated > Fungi > Mycelium > Unclassified | place: USA: Florida, Wekiwa Springs State... | reverse complement strand
TCACCGCGGCCATCGGGTTCTTGTCTTTGAGGTATTCGGCGGCCCCAATGGCGTCCGCCTTGTCGTTGCGATGGCCGCGTGGCACGGCGTCAACCATGATCTGCCAGCGAGCGCCGGGATTCGCCTTTTTCATGGCGGCTCCTTGTGCTTTGAGCTCGGCGATCTTCGCCTCGACGGCTTTGATGTCCCGGCAAAGGAAGTCCGCGAGCTCACCCACGGACCTTCCGCACCGCATGCTGTTATGCAGGCGCCAGAGATCCATTTCGGACCACTCCTTGCCCTTGTCGGCGTCCATTACTTTCTCCTCATTGCCGGGCCGCGGGCCCATCGCGCTCATAAGCTGAGCAAAGCGCGTGCTGACCGCGCGGGCCGATCTTCCGTAATCGGGGCGGCGAGGCCTTCCGGCGTGCGGCGGAGTCCCCTAACTGTCGGCGTGTTGTGGTCGGCGGAGAGAACCTCACCGCTACTGGCTCCGTGTGACAGGTGGTAGTGACCGTAGCGACCTTTTTGTTGCTGCGCTTGACTTCGAATTCGGTCGACGCCGGCGCGAGGCGGCGCTGTGATCGAGGTCACCGCTCTCGCGGACGGTGACATAATCGAGAGAGTAGCTGCCGACATAGGCGCACGCCGAGCATCGAACCACGAAGAGGCGTTGGTTCTCCTCAAATGCCGGGGCTATGACAGTCGTGGTGCCGCACTTAACGCACGGTGGCGGTTGTGGTTGGAATCGCGAGGGCATCATGTTGGCTCCCTGATCTTCAGGCGGGAGCGCGATCGGTCTCTCAGTCACCGACGCCCGGGCCAGAGCCACTACCGGTGATGAGGAAGTTTACGCCTATTTAGGGAATTCCACCACCAATTAGTAGTAGCGCGGCTGGCCTGCTCGCGCGACGAGTCGCCTGTCGCCGCCGCTGCCGGTTTCGGGGTGAGCAATTGTGCTCAGACATAACGCGTGAGTCCGGGTAGTCACGCAGCGCGCCGCCTCCCGTCAGACAAATTGCAACCAATTATCTCGCTTCATCAAGCGCACGCCAAATCGGCATTTTCCGCGAATATACTTAAAAGCGGACGAAATCGTGAGGCGACCGGCAAATCCAAGCGCGGTGTCCCGAAAGCGGAATTCAGTACATCAAAGGTTCAAGAGAAAGGGCTGAGATTGACGACTGGATGCCCGCAACCCGAGGCATGGATTGGGGCGGAGTCCCCAGGTTACGCGAAACTCTCTTCTAACGCGTTTGAGGCGAAAGAACATGGCTGAGAAGTTTATCCTTGTCTGGACTATCGAGGGGGCGACCGTGAGCAAGCACCATTCAACTCAGGCTGAGGCATTGCAGCAGGCCGAAACGCTTTTGCGCGAGCATGGTTGCGATCTGGAGATCGCCATGCATTTGGATCGGATATCTCTGCCATCGTCGGGTTGGTTCACGCGACGGCGAATGCGGGATTGGTGTCGTGCCGGCTTTCCAATGGTGCGAATCTAAAACTACTCCTTTAGGGTGGCCACGGGCCATCTCCGCTAACACTTTATCTCCAATGAGGAAGATGAAGGCGCCTGTGGCGGATCGACATGCCTCTGCATGAAAATCGCGCGGGCTTCGGGGGCGACGCCCTCACGCGCTGGTCAGGAGCTTGAACCCACCGAAGATCATGCGCTTGCCGTCGAACGGCATCGCCTGGGGGTTCATCATCTTCGCGAGGCGGGGGTCCTTCATCACCTTGGCGTTGGTGCGGTCGCGCTGCGCGCGCGATTTGTGCACGATCCGCGAGAACACGACCGTTTCGTCGGGCTTGAGCTTCACGCTTTGCGGAAGCGACGTCCATTTGCCGACTTTCACGTCGTCGGCCACCCATTCGCGGAACTCGAGCGCGCCGTGGTCGCGCCAGACCTTACCCGCCTTTTTCGCCATGGTGCGGTATTCCTTGAGCTTCTTCTTCGGCACCGGGACGACGAAGCCATCGACTAGGGCATTGCAGACCTCCTGTGTGGCAATCCGGAATGGATGCGCGCATCCGAGGACGAATACGCGACACCGGTTCCGACATCGCGTGGCGGTATTTCCGGCGCCTGCGGCGACTTGTCGTCGACTACATATCGAATATTAATATTGACTGCGACAGGAGATTGAAGTAGAGGTCAGATCAGCCTTGCTCATCGAGGGGCGTCTCCGGAGACGATCCCGCAGGCGGAGCAGGTTTGGCGTCTCGCGACGACCGGTTCGTGACCACGTCGAGGGGGCCTGAAGCCACCGCCGCCAGGCACCCTGGTGGGGCGGAGCTCGCGAAGCGGATGTGGATCGATCCAGATCCGCACCTGCGCGGGCCCTTCGGGTGAAAACCGCCACGGTTGGAGCGCCGAGAGGCTGGCTATCCCTGCGGCGAGAGGGATGCCAACGCCTCGCAAGCGTCGGCGTGCCGGACGTCATTGGCACGTCGTTCTACCCGGGTGCGCCTCTTGGCGCTCCATCCGCCCCTCGATCGGGGCGCGAGTTTCAAGGCTCGGACGCACCGCGTCGCGAGAACGAATTCTGCTGTTTGACATTGTGAATTGTAGGATGGGTTGAGCGATAAGCGCGTTTACGCGCGTCTTCGACGCACTATGGCGAAACCCATCACCTTCGTGCCGCGGGCGCGACGATGGGTATCGCGCGCCGCTCCGCTGGCCGCGTGGATGGGCCTCGGATGCGCGCTCCACCCATCCTAAGTAAACGTGGGATCAGTCCCACAATACGGGCCGCTTGCCGCATGTCGTTTTGTGGTTGACGGCGGCTTGTCCGGCGTGCGCTTGATCGGCGGAAAATTGCCGTGGAGGAGCCTCATGTCCAGAACCAAACCGCCCTTCCGTGCCGATCATGTCGGCAGCTTCCTGCGCCCCGCCGCGCTCAAGGAGGCGCGCGCCAAGCATGAGAAAGGCGAGATCACCGACGCCGCGCTCAAGGCGGTCGAGGACCGCGCCATCGAGGAGGTGATCAAGAAGCAGGAGGACGTAGGCCTCAAGCTTGCGACCGACGGCGAGTTCCGCCGCTCATGGTGGCATTTCGACTTCTTCGGCATGCTCGACGGCGTGCGCATCTACGAGCTCGATCACGGCATCCAGTTCCAGGGCGTACAGACCAAGCCCAAGAGCATCCGCGTGACCGGCAAGATCGGCTTCTCCGACCACCCGATGCTGGAGCACTTCAAGTTCCTCAAGGCGCACACCAAGGTGCTGCCCAAGATGACGATCCCGAGCCCGTCGGTGATGCATTTCCGCCTGGAGCCGGGTGCCGTCGCCAAGGAGGCCTATTCCGATCGCGACGCGATCTTCGACGATCTCGCCGCCGCCTACCAGAAGGCGGTGCGCGCGTTCTACGACGCCGGCTGCCGCTACCTGCAGTTCGACGATACCGCGTGGGCCTATCTGTGCTCGCAGGAGGAGCTCAAGAAGGCGAAAGAGCGCGGCCTCGACGTCGACCACCTGCAGGAGACCTACACCCGCACCATCAACAAGGCGCTGGAAGCCAAGCCCGCCGACATGACGATCACCACCCACGTCTGCCGCGGCAACTTCCGCTCGACCTGGATCTCCTCGGGTGGTTACGAGCCGGTAGCGCAGAACATGCTCGGCCGCTGCAACTACGACGGCTATTTCCTCGAATACGATAGCGAACGCGCCGGCGGCTTCGAGCCGCTGCGCTTCCTGCCCAAGGGCAACAAGCAGGTCGTGCTCGGCCTCGTCACCTCCAAGAGCGGCACGCTCGAGAAGAAGGACGCCATCAAGCGCCGCATCGAGGAAGCCGCCGGGTTCGCGCCGCTCGACCAGCTCTGCCTGTCGCCGCAATGCGGCTTCGCCTCCACCGAGGAAGGCAATGTCCTGGCGGAGGAGGAGCAGTGGGCGAAGCTGCGCATGATCGTGGAGCTGGCCGGCGAGGTGTGGGGAAAATAACGTGTAGGATGGGTTGAGCGCAGCGAAACCCATCGTCTTCGTGCCTCGCCGTGACAGGATGGGTTTCGCCATAGTGCGTCGAAGACGCGCGTAAACGCGCTTATCGCTCAACCCATCCTACACGGGATCTACACGGGATCGCCAAGAATCCCGCGAACCAACCGGAGGAAAAAAATGTTCGCGTCACTGAAACAACGAGCAACTTCTCTCATCGCCGCCGTCCTGCTGGCTGCGCTCGCGTTGCCCGCGCAAGCGCAGGCGCCGTCTGGCGAGCCGATCAAGATCGGCTTCGGCATGTCGCTGACCGGCCCGCTCGCCGCCAACGGCAAGATGTCGCTCGTCGCCATGAAGATCTGGGAAGAGGACGTCAACGCCAAGGGCGGTCTGCTCGGCCGTCCGGTCAAGCTCATCTATTACGACGACCAGAGCAACCCGGGCATGGTGCCCGGCATCTACACCAAGCTGCTCGACGTCGACAAAGTCGATTTTGCGGTCAGCCCCTATGCGTCCACGCAGATCGCGCCGGCAATGCCGATCATGATGCAGAAGAAGCGGCTCTACCTGAGCCTGTTCGGCACCGGCATCAACGACGAGTTCAACTACGACCGCTACTTCTCGATGCTGCCGACCGGGCCGACGCCAAAGCCCGCCTTCACCAAAGGTTTCTTCGAGGTGGCGCTGGCGCAAAATCCCAAGCCGACGACGGTGGCGATCGCGTCCGCCGATGCCGAGTTCGGCCGCAATGCCTGTGAGGGCGCGCGCGAGAATGCCAACAAGGCGGGGCTGAAGATCGTCTACGACAAGAACTACCCGCCCTCCACGACGGACTTCTCGCCGATCGTGCGCGCGGTGCAGGCCGCGAACCCCGATCTGTTCGTGATCTGCTCCTACCCGCTCGACTCCGTCGGCATGGTCAAGGCCATGAGCGAGATCGGCTTCAAGCCGAAGATGTGGGGCGGCGCGATGGTCGGGCTGCAGGCGACCTCGTTCAAGACCCAGCTCGGTCCGCTGCTCAACGGCATCGTCAACTTCGAGACCTGGATTCCCGCGCCGACCATGCAGTTCCCGGGCTCGATGGAGCTCGTGAAAAAGTACCAGGCGCGGGCGGCAGCAGAGGGCGTCGACCCGCTCGGCTATTACATGCCGGTATGGGCCTATGCCTATCTCCAGGTGCTGGGCGACGCCATCACCGCGACCAAGAGCCTCGACGACGGCAAGCTCGCTGACTACATCCGCAAGACCACGTTCCCGACCGTGGTCGGCGACGTGAAGTTCGGCGCCAAGGGCGAGTGGGACAAGGACCGCATGCTGCTGATCCAGTTCCAGAACATCAAGGGCAACACGGTCGAGGATTTTCGCGATCTTTCGACCGAGCCGATCCTCTATCCGCCGCAGTACAAGTCGGGAAACCTGATTTATCCGTACGGCAAGAAATGAGGATATGAACTCGTAGCTCGTAGGTTGGGTCGAGCTCTTCGCGAGACCCAACATTCTTCGCAAGCCGTCGTTGGGTCTCGCAAGCGCTCGACCCAACCTACAAAATGAGAGACTGATGCTCCTTCCCACGACCCTGGTCGGCTCCTACCCGCAGCCCAATTGGCTGATCGACCGGGAGCGGCTGTCGAAATCGGTGCCGCGGGTGCGCGCGCAGGATCTCTGGCGCATCGAGGAGGCGCTCCTCGAGGAGGCGCAGGACGATGCGACCCTGGTCGCGATCCGCGACCAGGAGCGAGCGGGGCTCGACATCATCACCGATGGCGAGCAGCGGCGGGAAAGCTACTCCAATCGCTTCGCCACCGCGCTCGACGGCATCGATCTCGACAACCCCGGCAAGACGCCCAACCGGATGGGCGGCTTCGCCACCGTGCCGCGGGTGGTGGGGCCGATCCGCCGCAAGCATCCGGTCGAGGTGCGCGACCTCAAGTTCCTGCGCGCCAATACCGACCGCCCGGTCAAGATGACCGTCCCTGGCCCCTTCACGATGTCGGCGCAGTGCCAGGACGATTTCTACAAGGACGAGGAGCGGCTCGCGCTTGACTACGCCGCGGCGGTGAACGCCGAGATCAAGGACCTGTTCGCAGCCGGCGCCGACGTGGTGCAGATCGACGAGCCCTGGATGCAGTCGCGTGCGGAGAAGGCGCGCAAGTACGGCATCAAGGCGCTCGACCGCGCGCTCGAGGGAGTGACCGGAACCACCGCGGTGCACATCTGTTTCGGCTATGCCGCGGTGGTGAAGGACAAGCCCGCGGGCTACGCGTTCCTCGAGGAGTTCGACCGCTCGGCGGTCGACCAGGTCTCGATCGAGGCGGCGCAGCCCAAGCTCGATCTCGCGGTCTTGCGGCGGCTCCCGTCGAAGACCATCATGCTGGGCGTGATCGACCTCTCCGATCTCGCCGTGGAGACGCCGGAGACCGTGGCGGAGCGCATCCGCAAGGCGTTGTCGTTCGCGCCTGCCGAGCGGATCGTGGTGGCGCCGGACTGCGGCCTGAAATATCTTCCCCGCGAGATCGCATTCGGAAAGATGCGGGCGATGGCCGAAGGTGCCGCGATCGTGCGGCGGGAAATCACGGCGACGCATAACAAGGACAGCTGATTTCAGGAGGCATCCATGGCCTATGTGACGGAAGACAACCTGACCGACGTGGCGTTGGAGCGCTGGAAGAACATCCCCGATCCGCGGCTGCGGCAGGTGATGCAGTCGCTGATCAAGCACCTGCACGGCTTCGTGCGCGACATCGAGCCGACGCAAGCCGAATGGGCGACCGCCATCGACTGGCTCACGCGTACCGGCAAGCTCTGCACGGAGAAGCGGCAGGAGTTCATTCTCTCGTCTGATGTGTTCGGCGTGAGCATGCTGGTCGACGCGATCAACCACCGGCAACCCGGCGGGGCGACGCCGTCGACGGTCGAGGGACCGTTCCATGTGCCAAATGCTCCGGCGGTTGCCGATGGCGGCAACATGGCCGAAGGCGCTCCGGGCATTCCGTGCTTCGTCACCGGCACCGTGAAGGGGCTCGACGGCGAGGCGGTCGCGGGCGCCGTGCTCGATCTCTGGCAGACCGACGGCGAAGGCCTCTACGAGGACCAGCGCGGCACCGACGGGCCCTACATGCGCGGGCTCTACCACTCGCGGCCCGACGGCTCCTACACCATCCGCACGGTGGCGCCGATCTCGTATACGATCCCGATGGACGGCACCATCGGCGAGCTGATGAACCGCACCAACATCAGCCACATGCGCCCGGCGCACATCCATTTTGCCATTTCGGCGCCCGGCTATCACGGCTGCGTCACCCACCTGTTCCAGCGCGGCGACGAGTTCATCGAGACCGATGTGGTCTACGGCGTGAAGGAGCCGCTGATCGTCGAGTTCGTGAAGAAGCCGCCGGGCAAGGCGCCCACCGGGGAGACGGTATCGACCCCGTTCTACGAGGTGAAATACGACTTCGTGCTGCAGAAGCAGGCACAGGCCCTCGCCGCGGCGGAGTGATGTTTGTTTGTAGGGTGGGTCAAGGCGCCTGACGGAACAGTGGGGCTGGCAAAGACTCGGGCGCGCCGCGACCCACCGACGACGGGTGCCGGACGGCACGATGGTGGGTCGCGGCGCGCGGGAGCACGGCAAATCTCGCGCTCTCGTCAGGCGCCTTGACCCACCCTACGAAACAAGGGGACAAAAATGCAGAACACCAAGCCGCCGTTCCGCGCCGACCATGTCGGCAGCCTGCTGCGTCCGGCCGCCCTGCGGCAGGCGCGCGAGAAGCGTGCCAAGGGCGAGATCACCGCGGCCGAGCTCAAGGCGGTCGAGGACCGCGAGATCGAGCGCGTCATCAAGAAGCAGGAGGAAGTCGGCCTCAAGGCGGTGACCGATGGCGAGTTCCGCCGCTCCTGGTGGCACCTCGATTTTCTCTGGGGCCTCGACGGCGTCGAGCGCCACGTCATGGATTCGGGCATCCACTTTGCCGCCGTCACCACCCGCAATGAGGGCGTGAAGGTCACCGGCAAGCTCGGCTCGACGCTGCATCCGATGGTCGAGCATTTCAAGTTCGTCGCCGCGCACACCAAGGTCATGCCCAAGATCACGATCCCGGCGCCGTCGGCGATCTACGGGCGGCCCTTGATGACGCCGATCGACAAGAAAGCCTATCCGACGCTCGAGGGTTTTTTCGCCGATCTCGGACAGGCCTATCGCAAGGCGGTGCGCGGCTTCGCCGATGCCGGCTGCCGCTACCTGCAGCTCGACGAGGTCTTCATCGCGATGCTGTGCGATCCGAAGTATCGCGAGCAGATGCGCGCGCGCGGCGACAATCCCGAGTGGCTTGGCGAGGTCTATGGCGACCTCATCAACACGGCTATGTCGGACATTCCCTCCGACATGACGATTACGATGCATCTGTGCCGCGGCAACTACAAATCGACCTTCATGGGAGCCGGCGGTTACGAGGCGGTGCAGGAGATCCTGTTCAACAAGATCAACGTGCACGGCTACTTCATGGAGTACGACGACGAGCGTTCCGGCGGCTTCGAGCCGCTGCGCATGCTGCCGAAGGGCAAGCAGGTCGTGCTCGGCATCATGACGACGAAGACCGGCAAGCTCGAGAGCAAGGACGAGCTCAAGCGCCGCATCGATGCAGCCGCGAAATTCGCTCCGCTCGAGCAACTCTGCATCTCCGGTCAGTGCGGCTTTGCTTCCACCGAGGAAGGCAACACGCTGACCGAGGACGAGCAATGGGCCAAGCTCGGGCGGCTGGTGGAGGTTGCCCGCGAGGTGTGGGGCTGATACGCCACGCCTTTCGCTCAGCCGAGAGGTAAATCTGGATGGCTTCAGGACTGGTCGCCGGCAAGGTCGCAATTGTTACCGGCGCAGGGCGCGGCATTGGTCGCGGCATTGCGCTGCTCATGGCGCAGGAGGGCGCCAAGGTCGTCGTCTGCGACATTGGGGCGAGCCTCGAGGGTGCCGGCACCGACGCGAGCCCGGCGCATGACGTGGTCGCGGAGATCAAGAAGGCCGGCGGCGAAGCCATCGCCTCGACCCTGTCGATCGCGGAACCGAAGAATGCCGACGAGATCATCAAGGCGGCGCTCACCGCCTTCGGCCGGGTCGACATCCTGGTCAATAACGCGGGCATCCTGCGCGACCGCATCTTCCACCGCATGAGCTGGTCCGACTGGTCGGACGTGCTTGCGGTGCACCTCAACGGCTCCTTCAACATGAGCCGCGCCTGCGCGGTGCAGTTCCGCGAGCAGGGCGCCGGCGCCTTTGTGCACATGACCTCGACCTCGGCGCTGGTCGGCAATTTCGGGCAGGCCAACTACATGGCGGCGAAGTTCGGCATCGTCGGGCTCTCGCGCGGCATCGCGCTCGACATGCAGCGCTTCAAGGTGCGCTCGAACTGCATCGCGCCGTTCGCCTGGACCCGCATGATCGATTCCATCCCGGCCGAGACGCCGGAGGAGAAGGCCCGCGTCGAGCGCTTCCAGCAGATGACGCCCGAGAAGATCGCCCCGCTCACGGTCTATCTCGCTTCCGACCAGGCCGAGGGCATTTCCGGACAGATCTTCGGCGTGCGCAACAACGAGATCTTCCTGTTCAGCCAGCCGCGCCCGGTGCGCACCATCCATCGCTCGGAAGGCTGGACGCCCGAGCGGATCGAGCAGCAGCTCAAGGGCGCGTTCGGTCCATCGTTCACGCCGCTCGAGCGCTCGACCGACGTGTTCTCCTGGGATCCGGTGTAGCCTCGAAAGAAAGCTGTCGTCCCCGCGAAAGCGGGGACCCAGTAACCACCGACCGGCGTTTATGGCACGATGGGTCCCTGTCTCCGCGGGGACCACAGCTGTGCATGTTGAACCGCCGATGACCAATGCCGAAACGGAACACCCCGCCGACGACATCGCGCAGATCCGCGCGTCGGTGCGGGCTTTGTGCGCCAGGTTTCCCGGCGAATATTGGCGCGCGCTCGACCGCGAGCGGGCCTATCCGCGCGAATTCGTCCGGGCCCTGACGGAAGCGGGCTTTCTCGCTGCGCTCATCCCGGAGGAGTACGGCGGCAGCGGGCTCTCCATGGCGGCGGCCGCCGCCATCATGGAGGAGATTCACGCGTCGGGCTGCAACGGCGCCGCCTGCCATGCGCAGATGTACACGATGGGCACGTTGCTGCGGCACGGCAGCGCCGCGCAGAAGGAGCGCTGGCTGCCGCACATCGCCTCGGGCGATCTGCGCCTGCAGGCCTTCGGCGTGACCGAGCCGACCTCGGGCTCCGACACGCTCAACCTGCGCACCACCGCGGTGCGCGAGGGCGACCACTATATCGTCAACGGCCAGAAGATCTGGACCTCGCGCGCCGAGTATTCCGATCTGCTGCTGCTGCTCGCGCGCACCACGCCGCGTGAGCAGGCAAAGAAGCGCACGGACGGGCTCTCGGTCTTCCTGGTGGACATGCGGCTCGCGCAAGGCGCCGGCATCAGCATCAATCCGATCCGCACCATGATGAACCACGCCACCACGGCGTTGTTCTTCGACGATCTGCGGGTGCCCGAGGAGAACCTGATCGGCAAGGAAGGCGAGGGCTTCCGCTACATCCTCAGCGGCATGAATGCCGAGCGGATCCTGATCGCGGCCGAATGCATCGGCGACGCCAAGTGGTTCATCGCCAAGGCGTCGGCCTATGCGAAGGAGCGCGAGGTGTTCGGCCGTCCGATCGGCCGGAACCAGGGCGTCCAATTCCCGATCGCGCGTGCCTATTCGCAGATGCGCGCCGCCGAGCTGATGGTGCGCGAGGCGGCCACGCGCTACCAGGCCGGCCTGGACTGCGGCGAGCAAGCCAATATCGCCAAGCTCCTCGCCGCCGACGCCTCCTGGGCCGCGGCCGATATGTGCGTGCAGACCCATGGCGGCTTCGGCTTCGCCGAGGAATTCGACATCGAGCGCAAGTTCCGCGAGACGCGGCTCTACCAGACCGCGCCGATCTCGACCAATCTGATCCTGTCCTACGTCGCCGAGCACGTGCTCGGCCTGCCGCGCTCCTACTGAGTTTGCTCAATCCAGCGCATGCGCAGCGGGCGCACTGCCCGAACCGCGCGCGACCCGCGACGAGCCGATGAAGAACACCAGCGGAATGGTGGCGAGCGTCAGATACATCAAGACCTTGAAGTCGTTGGCATAGGCGATGATCGCGGCCTGCTGGGTGACGATCACATCCATCAGCGCGCGCCCGCCGTCGGTCGCCATGTTCAGGATCGAGGCGACGCCCGGCATCTTGAGCGCATCGTTGAACGGCGTGATCCACTCGACGAGATTGGCGTGCATGCGCACGGTCGAGTTGGTGAGCTGTGCGATCACCAATGAGATGCCGATCGAGCTGCCGATGTTGCGGACGAGGGTGAGGATCGCGGTCCCTTCGGTGCGCAGGCGGTCGGGCAGGGTGGTGAACGCCACCGTGCTCAGCGGCACGAACACGAGGCCGAGCCCGAAGCCCTGGATGATGCTCGCGGTCACGATCGTGCGCGACGAGGTCTGATCGGTGAAGCCGACCATCTGCTGCAAGGTGAAGGTGGCGAGCGAGAGGCCCACCAGCACCAGGTAGCGCGCCTCGACCACTTTCAGCAGCCGTCCGACCAGGATCATCGCGATGAGCGTACCGACGCCGCGCCCCGCCAGGAGGAGGCCCGCGGTCAGGATCGGATAGCCGATGACGTTCTGCAGGAACGGCGTCACCAGCGCCATGGTGCCGAACAGCACCACGCCGATCACCATCATGAAGATGCAGCCGGCGACGAAATTGCGGTCCTTGAACAGCTCGAGCCGCACGAAGGGTGTGGCCGTGGTCAAGGAATGCGCGAGGAAGAAGTAGAAACCAACCGCCGAGATGATCAATTCGACGATGATCTCGGAGGAATCGAACCAGCCGACTTGCTCGCCGCGATCGAGCATCAGCTGCAGCGAGCCGATGCCGACCGCGAGCGCGATGAAGCCGAACCAGTCGAAGGGCCGTCCGGTCTGCTGCCCGGTCTCCTCCATGAACACCATGAGGCCGATCACGGTGAAGATGCCGACCGGCAGGTTGATGAAGAACACCCAGTGCCAGCTGTAGTTATCGGTCAGCCAGGCGCCGAGCGTCGGTCCCATGATCGGGCCGAGCATCACGCCGATGCCCCAGATCGCCATGGCGGAGCCGCGCTCCTCGGCCGAATAGGAATCGAGCATGACCGCCTGCGAGAGCGGCACCAGCGCCGCGCCGAACGCGCCCTGCAGCAGGCGGAATCCGACCATCTGCACGATCGATTGCGCGAGCCCGCACAGGATCGAGGCCACCGTGAAACCGGCGGCGCAGACGATGAACAGCCGCTTGCGCCCGAACCGCTCGGCGACCCAGCCGATCGGCGCGGTCATGATTGCGGAGGCGACGATATAGGAGGTGAGCACCCAGTTGATCTGGTCGAGCGAGGCCGAGAGGCTGCCCTGCATATAGGGCAGCGCCACGTTGGCGATGGTGGTGTCGAGCGCCTGCATGATGGTGGCGCTCATGGCGCAGACCGTCACCATGACCCGGCGCATGCCGGGCGCGGCGGTGCTGGCCGAAGTCACGGCCGCGCGTCCTTGTTCGCCTCCGTGGCGTGGCTCGCGCTGGCGCCGAGCAGCGAGGCGAGCGTGCGGCGCCGGCCGGTGTCGATGTCGACGTTCACGCTCATGCCGGCGCGCAGCCGCGAAAGGTCCTGGCCCTGGTCGAACGCGATGCGCACGGGCACGCGCTGCACCACCTTCACCCAATTGCCGTTGGCGTTCTGCGGCGGCAGGATCGCGAATTGAGCGCCGGTGCCGGGGCTGACCGAGGCGACGGTGCCGTGAAAGGTCTGGTCGGGAAAGGAATCGACATCGAGCGAGACCGGCTGGCCGACGCGCAGATAGGTGATGTCGGTCTCCTTCGGATTGGCGTCGACCCACGGCGCGGTGTCGTCGATCACGCTGAACACGGGCGTGCCGGCCATGACGAAGCGGCCGAGCTGGATGTTGTCGACCTGGGTCGCGGTGCCGGAAATCGGCGCGCGCAGCACCGTGTGGTCGAGGTCGCGCTTGGCCTGGTCGAGCGCCGCCTTGGCCTGCCGGTAGGGCGGAAACTCCTCGATCGGCAGCTCGGCCTTGCCCAGGAGCTGGTTCATCGTGCTGCTCAATTGCTGACGGCCGATCTGCAGCTCGAGCTCGGCGGTCAGCAGCGCGGAATTGGCGTTGTCGAGATCGACCTGCGTGCCGCTCGCCTTCGCGACCAGTGCGGTCTTGCGCTCGACGTCGCGGCGCTTGAGCTCGACCGTCTGCTGGCTGAGCTCGACCAGGCGGCTGAGCGATTGGTAGTTGCTCTTGAGATTGGCGAAGTCGGTGCGCACGGCATCGAGCTTGCCTTGCGCCTGGCGCAAGGTCAGTTCGAACGGCGTCGGATCGATCTCGAACAGTTCGTCGCCGGAGGTGACACGCTGTCCCTCGCGCACCAGCACGCGGGCGACCTTGCCGGAGATGTCGGGCGTGATCAGCACCTTCTGGGCGCCCACATAAGCGTTATCGGTGGAGATGTAGCGCCCGCCGGCGAGATAGAAGGCGAGCCCGCCCGCGAGCGCGATCAGCGGCAGCACCACCAGCAGGATCGGCCGCGCGCGGGCGCGCAGGAAGCCCGCGAGCGAGCGCGCCCGCGTGCCCTTGGCGCCTGCCGGCGCCGCGTCCTGCTGCGGCGAAAATTTCAAGACCGTGTCAGCCATAACGGCGTTCCAGGCTCGGCTGCCGGCGCTGCACCGCGTGGCGCAGGTTCTCCTTGAGGGTGGTGAGGCTCTCGAGCAGCGCCGCGATCTCGGGTTCGCTCAAGCCGGCGAGCGCAGTCTCCATCAGCTCCTCTCCGAGGTCGCTCAGGCGCTCGAGCAGGGGGCGCGCGGCCGGCGTGAGGTAGAGGCGCTTGGCGCGGCGGTCGTCCGGGTCGGCGCGCCGCTCGATCAAGCCGTTGTCGCCGAGCTGGTCGAGCAGCCGAGTCAGGGTGATCGGCTGCAGGTCCAGCATGTCGGCGAGCTCGTTCTGCTTGAGGCCCTCGGAGCGATCGAGCCGCGCCAGCACTGCCCACTTGGCGCGCGTCATCCCGAACTGCGCCGCCTTGTGGTCCGCATAGATCCGCAACAGCCGGCCTACATCATTGATAGAGAAGGCCAATTCTCGATTTCTGTGAGTGAGGGGCACGTCGGCTTGCTCCGCGAAGATATCATAAGCTTGCTTATTATAGCTAAGCTTCTGAATTCAGGCAGCCGTAAGGCGATGTCCGGGCGGCGAAATTTTTGCCGCTTGCGGATCGCGGCTACGCCATGGAAAGGAAGTCGATCGGGAGCGTTATGTCCGGGCCATGACAGTCGTCCTTCTTGCCGATATCGGCGGCAGCAACAGCCGTTTCGCACTCGCCAATTTCGGGGGGCGGCCTGAGCGCGTGCTGGCGATTGAGAACGACACGGTCGCGAGTCTCGAAGCGGCGGTCGCGCGCTACCTCGACGAAACCGGCGCGCGCCCGCACGCTGCCACGTTCGCGGTCGCCGGGCCGCTCGACGGCGAGGAGGTCGCGCTGACCAATCGGAGCTGGCGCTTCCGGCCCGCCGACTTCGCCCGCCGTTTCGGATTTTCATCGCTGCGCGTGGTCAACGACTTCGAGGCCATCGCCTGGGCCCTGCCGCAGTTGCACCCCGGCGAGACGCGCTTGCTCGGCAACCCGACGACACCGCGCGACGGCGTCAAGCTGGTGCTGGGCCCCGGGACCGGGCTTGGTGTCGCGGCGCTGTTGCCCGAGGGCGGCCGTTGGCATGTCGTGGCGAGCGAAGGCGGTCACGCCGCCTTCGGTCCGCATGCCGCGGACGAGGACGCGGTGTTCGCGCGACTGCGCGACGCGGTGGGGCACGTCAGCGCGGAATCCGTTCTTTCCGGACCCGGCCTGGTGCGGCTCGCGCGCGCGCTCGACCCTGCATCGCCCTACCGCGAATCGCACACCATCGTGGCCGGTGCGCTGGCGCGTGAGCCATCCGCGCTCGCGGCGACGCGGCTGTTCGTGCGGCTGCTCGGCCGCTTCGCCGGCTCGCTGGCGCTCACCTTCAAGGCGCTGGGAGGCGTCTATATCGCAGGCGGCGTCGCCGGCGGGCTCGGGCCGCTGCTCGATGACCCGCAGTTTCGCTCAGCCTTCGAGGAGCATCCGCCCTACGAGGCGCTGCTCGCGGCCATCCCCACCATGCTGATCACGTACGAAGAGCCGGGCCTGCTCGGCTGCGCGGCGCTCGCGCAAGCGGCGGAGCGTGTATAGCGAGGCCGCCGCCGACTTCGCTGGGGTTGATTCGTGCGTAATTTTGGAAGATGCGGCTCTATCGCTGAATCGCGTTACGTAGTCAAGACTGCCATCCGCCGCGATTGCTTCGAGTGGCCAAGCTTCACGCCAAACCCAGCTCCGCGAACGCATCGCTGTGATGCGCGGCCGAATCCGGCGAAAAGCAGCAGAACACCACGTGCGTGATGCCGCGTGGGGCGTGCGCGATCTCCGCCGTTACAGTGCCGACCGCAATGCGAGCGGCGCGGTCGGCGGGGAAGCTGTAGATGCCGGTCGAGATCGCGGGAAACGCGATGGACGAGAGGCGATGCGCGGCGGCAAGGCCGAGTGCCGTGCGATAGCAGGACGCCAGCAGGTCGTCCTCGCCCGCGCCGCCGCCGTTCCAGACCGGGCCGACCGCGTGAATGACATGCCGCGCCTTGAGCCGGTAGCCGCCGGTGATCTTGGCGGAGCCGGTGTCGCATCCGCCCAAGGTCCGGCACTCCGTCAACAACGCCGGGCCGGCGGCGCGGTGGATGGCGCCGTCGACCCCGCCACCGCCGAGCAGCGAGCGATTGGCCGCGTTGACGATGGCGTCGAGGTCGAGCGTGGTGATGTCAGCGACGCGAACCTCGAGTTGCGTCGATCCGACTTCAGCCGTGAGCAGGGGAGGTGAAGCCATGCCCCATATTAGCCCAGCACGTCGCACGGGATAAATGCTGAGTAGACGCTAAAATTCATTCTCCGCCACGACACCGCATCCGTCTCGTCGCGGGCGTGGGCGCGGCTTACGCGCCCGGTTTGGTCAGTCGACGAGCTCCGGCTCGACGGCGGTCTCGGCAAGATCGATCGTGCTGATGCGCCCAAGGTCGTCGAAGTGGGCGTCGAGGAAGCGGCGGGTGGCGCGCTGGCCGAGCTTGCGCAGGGTCTCGAAATATTCGTAGTCGGTGTTCAGCGTGGTGCGCGCCGGGTCGGTCTCGCTCATCTCTTCCATCACGATCCGATGGAGACGCAGGCGGCGGAATTCGCCCGGCCGCGTCCCGCGCGGCAGGCGGCCCTCGTCGATGAGGCGGTTGACGAATGCGACCCCGCGCAATTCCGACAGCAGCGAGGCGTTGAAGCTGATCTCGTTCACGCGGTTGATGATCTCGCCGCGGCGCGTCGGCACCTTGCGGCGCTCGCGCGGATTGATCTGCACGACGAGCAGGTCCTCGCTTGCAGTCGCGCGCAGGAACGGGATCACGGCCGGATTGCCGCTGTAGCCGCCGTCCCAGTAGGGCTCACCATCGATCTCGACCGCGCGGAACAGCAGCGGAAGGGCGGCCGAGGCCATCACCACTTCCGGCGTGATCTCGGCGCGGGTAAATACGCGCAATTCCCCGGTCTGCACGTTGGTGGCCGAGATGAACAGCTCGTGCCGGTGATCGTTGCGGATCGCCTCGAAGTCGACGAAGCGCTCGATCAACTCCTTGAGCGGATTGATGTTGAGCGGGTTGAGGTCGTAGGGCGAGAGCAGGCGCGACATCGCGCCGAGCCACAGGTTCTCGCGCGGCAGGAAAGGGAACAGGCGTTCCACCACGTCGCGCTGCAGAGCGGGCAGGTGACCGTCGACGCTCACTGCGCGCCAGAAATCGGCGAGCCGCCTGCGCGCCTCGTCCGGTCCGCCGCGGGTGAGCCCGTCGGCCAGCATGACCGCGTTCACGGCGCCCGCCGACGCGCCGGAAATGCCCTCGATGTTGCAGCGGCCGTCCGCGAGCAACTGGTCCAGCACGCCCCAGGTGAAGGCGCCGTGAGCGCCGCCGCCCTGCAGGGCGAGGTTGAGCGACTTATTGGGCGATCTGTCGGGCGATTTGGCGCCGTGCGGTTTATGGGGCGGCGCGAGCACGCGGCCGCGTCGCCGCGGGCGGCGCGGCGCCAACGCCTGGGACACCAGGTTTGCGAGCAGGATCGGAAACATTTGCGTACCGCCTACTGGGAGACGACCTCTGTGAACCCGGGAATCTGGGGATTATATTGTGCAATGCAATATCAAATTATGGCGGCGCAACAAGGCGAAACTCCGTCAAAACGGATAAAGTCTGCCCAAAGACCAGGGTCGCAACCGATGCCCAAGGCCAAAAGCCGATCGTCCGCCGTTTTTCCGCCCCCGGACCACGATCATGACCGCTGCTCCAGCGACGGCATGGCGCTGGCGGAGGCGCGCTGCCAGGAGCGCGGACAGCGCCTGACGCCGATCCGCCGCAAAGTGCTGGCCGCGTTGCTCGACAGCCACAAGCCGCTCGGCGCCTA
>Ga0153954_1000994_pt1 | contig 17519 bp, 15 predicted proteins | sample TSFL038MetaG_FD_102277 | JGI IMG/M metagenome (GOLD analysis project Ga0153954, IMG submission 102277) | Attine ant fungus gardens microbial communities from Florida, USA - TSFL038 MetaG | ecosystem: Host-associated > Fungi > Mycelium > Unclassified | place: USA: Florida, Wekiwa Springs State... | reverse complement strand
CGACCAGCACCAGAAGGCCGGCTTCGATCAGGGTCTTGTAGACCTCGTTGATCGAGGCATTGACGAATTTGGTGGTGTCGAACGGGGTGTCGTATTTGATGCCTTGCGGGAAATTGTGCGACAGCTCCACCATCTTCCTCTCGACAGCACGCTCGACCTCGAGCGCATTGGCGCCGGGCGACTGGAATACACCGATACCGGTGGCGGGCTGGTTGTTGAGCGAGAAGATCTGGCTGTAGGTCTGCGCGCCGAGCTCGACCGAACCGATGTCGCGCACCCGCGTGACGTCGCCATTATTGCCGGTCTTGACGATGATGTCCTCGAACTGGCTCGCGTCGTCCAGGCGGCCGTTGACATTGAGAGTGACCTGGAACGCCTGTCCGGGCGGCGCCGGCGGTGTTCCGACCTGGCCCGCGGTGACCTGCTGGCTCTGCTGCTGGATCGCCTGGATGACGTCCTGAGGCATCAGGTTGCGCGCCTGGAGCTTGTTCGGATCAAGCCAGACACGCATGGAATATTGGCCGGCGCCGAACACCGTGACGTTGCCGACGCCCGGCACGCGCGACAGTTCGTCCCTGATATTGATGGTGGCGTAGTTGCTCAGATAGAGACTGTCATATTTCCTGTCGGGCGAGGTCAGCGTGACGAAGAGCAGGATCGAGGTCGATTTCTTCTGGACCGTGACGCCCTGGTTCTGCACCGACGTCGGCAATTGCGACAGCGCACTGGAGACGCGGTTCTGCACCAGCACCTGTGCGAAGTTGAGGTCGGTGCCGATCTTGAAGGTCACTGTCAGCGTATAGGTGCCGTCGGAAGCGGCATAGGACTGCATGTAGAGCATGTCCTCGACACCATTGACCTGCTGCTCGATCGGCAGGGCCACGGTATCGATCACGGTTTTGGCGCTGGCGCCGGGATAACGCGTCGTCACCTGCACGGTGGGCGGCACCACGTCGGGATATTGCGCCACCGCCAGATTGAACAGCGCGACGCCGCCGATCAGGATCATCAGGAGCGCTATGACGTTGGAAAGAACCGGCCGTTCGATGAAGAATTTGGATATCATGACGCGCCCTACTTGGACGATGCCTTGGATTCGTCTGCCTTGACGTTTGTCTTGCCATCTAGCTTGGCGGCAGCCGCTTTCGGCTGCTCGATCTTCTGCAGTTGCGGGTCGACCTTCTGGCCCGGGATTGTCCGCAACAATCCGGCGATCACGACGCGGTCGTCCGGCTTCAGGCCATCCTCGATGACGCGGAGGCCGCCATCCTCGAGCGGACCGATCTCGACATGGCGCTGCTCGACCACGTTCTCGCCGTTGAGCACCAGCACATAGCGCCCGCCCTGGTCACTGCTGATCGAGGTGTCGGGGACGAGCAGGGCGTCGCCCATCTTGTCGTAAGGAACGCGCACACGCACGAAATAGCCGGGAAGCATCTGCCGGTTGGGATTGGGCACGATGCCACGGACCGGAAGCGTACCGGTCGACTGGTTGATGTTCGGCGCAATGTAGTCGAGCTTGCCCTCATGCGGATAGCCCTGCTCGGTCTGCAATCCGACCTCGACCGGAAGCTGACGCAGCTCGGCCACCGTAACGCCGCGGCGGACGGCCTCGGCGCGGATCCGCAGCACGTCCTGCTCGTTGACATTGAAGTTCACATAGATCGGGTCGAGTGCGACGATGGTCGCCAGCTGGGTCGGCGACGCCGCGCCGACGAGTTCGCCGACGGAGACCAGGTGCGCCGTGACGTAGCCGTCGAACGGCGCTGTCACCTTGGTGTAGCCGTAGTTGACTTCGGCGATCCTGGTATTGGCCTGCGCCTGCTGCAGATTGGCCTGCGCATTGTCACGGTTGGCCGTCGAGGTATCCAGCGTCGCCTGCGACACCGCCTGGCGGGCGACCAGGTCGCTCTGCCGCTTGAAATCGAGCTCGGCCTGCTTCAGCGAGGCTTCCGCGCCGACTTGCGCCGCCTGCGCCTGGTCAAGCTTCAGCTTGTAGGTTTCCGGCTCGATCGTGAACAGGGTGGTGCCCTCCTTCACGAAGTCGCCGTCCTTGTAGTTGATCGACGCGAGAAAGCCCTGCACCCGCGCCACCAGATCGACCGACTTGGTCGCCGCGGTGTTGCCGGTTGCCTCCAGATAGCGCGTTACCGGGTGCTTCAAGGGGATGGCGACTTCGACCTTGGGCGGCGGTGGCGGCACATAGGTGTTTTGTTCGCAGCCGGCAAGGACGGTCAGCGCCAGCACGCCGATTGCGGCCTGTGCGATCGGCCGCAAATGTCCGCTCCGCATCTGCCCGGGATAAAATGGACGTCGTGCAGGCTTCATGGTGCGGCCCTGATTCAAATGCCTGCGAGCAGGCCTTCCATCGTCTTGAATAGCAACAAACCGCCCGCGGTGGAACCCGAGGGCGCGGCACCATAGGGGCACAGGCTGCTGCGCGAAAATACCATGAACATGGCATGACAATTCTGCCGGTTGACGTGCAATTGCGCTTTCAAGGCCTGCCGCGATCGACCACAATGAAATGCTGAAGGCTCGATGGATCGCAAAAAAGCGAGCCAGGGTTTGGAAAAAATGATGTGGGGAAGGGATGAAATGTCCTGTCGATCTGTGCCGGGGCTTGCCGGCCTTATGCTGGGTGTTGTGATGATGGCCATGCCGGCAAGTGCCGAAGACCTGAAGAGCGAGATCGCGCCGACGGGGAAACTACGTGTGGCAATCGGGATCAGCGCGGCCGGCGGCGCTTTCTGGTCCAACAAGAACAACTCCGGCGGCTATTCCGGCGTGCCGGTCGACCTGGGGAAGGATATGGCGGCGCAGCTTGGCGTGCCCGTCGAATATGTCGCGTACCCGAATTCGGGACAGATCACCGACGCTGCATCGAAAGGCGCCTGGGACGTCACCTTCCTGCCGCAGGATCCCGAGCGCGAGACCAAAATGTCGTTCGGGCCGATCTATGAGGTCGCGGATGCCACCTACATCGTCAAGGCAGGCTCAACGATCAAGGATTTCGCTACGCTCGACCAGCCGGGCGTCAAGGTCGCGGCCGTCAACAGCACCACGACCATGCGGGGCGCGCAGGCGCATCTGAAGCAGGCCAAGGTCACCGGCTACCAGACCTATGACGAGATATTCAACCTGCTGAAGAACGGCGAGATCGACGCGTTCGCGCTGTCGCGCGACCAGCTCAACGCGATGGCGAAGAAGATCCCGGGCACCAAGGTGCTGGATGAGACCTTCAAGAAGACGGTCACCGCGGTCGCCGTGCCGCTCAATCACCCGCAATCGCTCGCCTTCGTCACGAAATTCATGAAGGACGTCATCGCCAACGGCACGATGCGCAAGGCCTATGACAACAACGGATTGAAGGGCACGCCGATAAGGACGCAGTGAACCTTTCCTCTCCCGTTAGCCGCGGACGCATGTGAGCTCGTCATGCCCGGCCTTGTCCCGGCCATCCACGTCTTGCTCTTACTAGCGTAGGACGTGGATGGCCGGGACAAGCCGGGCCATGACGATCTAACCATTCCTATTGCGCCTAATGCGTCACTGCCGCCGGGATCGGCTCCATGCCGCTCTTGACGATCTCGGCATTCGCGGCCGGCGAAGCCATGAACTTGATCAGCGCACGGCCCGCTTCCGGCTCTTTCGATCCCGTGACGATCCCGGCCGAGAAGATCGTGATCTTTTGCAAGGGATCGGGCCGCGGACCGATGATCTCGATGCCGGCGACCGGCTTCAATTCGCTGATCTGCTGGAAGCCGGGCTCGGCCTCGCCCCTGGCGACGATCTCGCCGACCGGCGTTGCCGGGATTTGCCGCGCCTTGCCCTTCATTTCTTCCTCGATGCCGAGCTTTCTGAACATCTCGGTCGAGATGTAGACGCGCTTACAGGTTCTTCTGGCCTCCATTGGTCGGCCGCGCAAACGGCGTGACGTTGGATTTCGCTTCGCCGGGCGGCGCGCCGAGCCGAGCTCGCGCCGCAGCCAATATGGCCTCGCGCAACCATTTGTGTCCGGGGTCATCGTCCATCCTGACGTGCCATGCCATGTAGATCTGCTGCACGGGGAAGCTTACCGGCACCTCATAAATATCGAGATCGAATTTTGAGGCGACGTAGGTCGCGAAAGGCCGGGCCATGAAGGCGATCAGGTCGCTGTCAGCGACGAGCGGCGGGATCGACCACAGCCGCGGTACGCCGTAGATGAAACGACGCTTGATGCCATGCGCCAGGAGATCGCGGTCGATCATGGTCATGTGCCGCAGATCCGGTGCGAGGCCGACGAAGCCCAGACTGCTCAGGGCCTCGACGTCGAGCGCGTTGCCGATGCGCGGGTGATTGCGCCGTGCAATCACCACGAAATCGACCGGAGCGAGGGGCAGCACCGAGATTTCCGGCGAGGTGATGGGATAGACGTAGCAGATGAGATCGAGCGTGCCGTTGAGAATGTCCTGCGCGAATTCCACCCGCGGCTGAATGCCTTCGATCGAGATGCCGGGCGCACGCTCGGCGATCAGATTGATGATCGGCGGCATCAGAATCGGTTCGAGCAGCTCGAACAGGCTGATGCGGAAGGTGCGCCGATAGGTCGCCAGATCGATCTCGGCGCTGTCGCCGAATTGCCGTCCGATCAGCCCGAGGGCCTCACGCACCGGGCCGATCATGGTCTGCGCCTTCACGGTGGGCTCGACGCCGCGCCGGCCGCGCGCAAACAGGGGATCGTCGACGAGTTCGCGCAGGCGCGCGAGCTGATTGGAGACGGCCGGCTGGCTCATCGCGAGTTTTTCGGCGGCGCGGCTGATATTGCCGGTGGAGTAGATCGCCTCGAAAACGACCAGCAATTTGAGGTCGAGATCTCTCAGATTCACAGCGGCAACTACCCCGATGGACGCGCAAGGGAATGACGGGTTCCCGGCAATATAACGCCGATCTTATATCACCTATTCCACAAAAAATTTCGAGAGCTCGCGGGTTCCACAAGCGTGCCGCTCAGTGCAAGCGGGTTCAGCCGATAGCGCTTTCCAGCGCGACTTCTTCCTTTGTCGTGATCTCGGCACGCCGACGCCATTGGCGCGCAAGTGATCCAGCGTCTGGTCAAGGCCAATCCGGGTTGCGCGCTCGAGCACGGCACCGGCATTGCTCGCCCCGACACGTGTCGAATTGGTCAGCCCCGCCGATTTCAAGACTGCCGACATGCCGCCGGCCAACGACAGGGTGCCGCCGGCGGCGCCCTGGAAGTGAGCCATGTCGTCACCGGAGGAATTAACTTTTTGTCGTCGGCTGCTGGTTGCTCGCCGTCGCGCTCCCGCTGGATCTGGTGCGCCGCGTCCCGGTGGCGCCGACATCTAGCCGTGAACAAGTGAGTACACAGTCAAACCACTGATTCGGACGCGATTCGTTCGCGCCGCGTTCCGAATCTTAAAGCTCACTGGTTTGCCGTCGCATTCTGATACGGCGCACGCACAGGCGAGGGCCTGGATCGCCTTCGCGACTTCGGCCCTCAAGCCATGCGTGCGTCAGTGCCTCGGCAGCCGCCATCCCACCACGGTCGCCTCGACCATGCCGCCCGATTCATGATTGTGCCACCTGCCGTCAGAGAAGTGGCATGAGAACGGCAATTGATAGGTTCCGCTGTGATCCTCGCACAGGACCTGGACCGGCAGGCCTGCCGGCGGCACTCCCGAACCATCAAATTCAGCCAGTCGTCGTTCGCGTGTTGCCATTTGATCTATTCCCCTAAATGAGCGGCGCGCCCGCGCCGCTCTTGAAAATCCCCCGCCCGGATTTTTTCCTCGTCCAGCCACGCGCAAATCACAGCGCGTGAATGAGGTATCAATGTGATATTGGTTTGGCCCGCGCGCTCGCTCAATTTGGTGTGAGCCGCTATCCGACGCGAGGATTTGATGAGGCTGAAGATTTTTCTTTCCATCCTGGCGCTCGCGCTACCGACCGCGATACCGGTGGAACTTCATGCGCAGGATGTTCCCGGCATCGAAATCTGCACGGTGGAGAAGGCGATGGATCGCCGCACCTCCTGCCTGCAGAGCAATGTCGACTTCCTGCAGAAGACGATCACCAAGCTCTCGTCGGATCACCAGCAGAAGCTCGACGCCGCGAATCGGCAGATCGAGGCGCTGAAGGCGACCGTGGCTGCATTGCAGAAGACGATCGGCGATCTGCAGGCGGCGCAAAAGCAGATCGCCGATGAATTGAGGAAGAAGGCCGACGCGCCTGCGGCGAAAGAGGGGGCCAGGTGACTGCGCCGGCAGTTACACCCGATACTGCTGCATCACGTTGAGGTCGGGCTCATAACCGAGGCCGGGCCCTTGCGGTACTGCGACATCGCCGTTGGCGTCGGCCTCGACGCGGCCACGCCACAGGCATGCGGCGCGCTTCATGTAGAAGACCTCGATCGGCCCTTCGCTGCGTACCGACATCAGCTGCAGCGTCGCGAGGAAGCCCGGCCCGAAATAGGGCGAGTGCGGGATGATCTTCACGCCGAGCTCGTCGGCAGTCGCGGCGACCTTGAGGAATTCGGTGATGCCGCCGACCTTGATCACCGAGGGCTGCGCATGGCTGACGGCGCCAGCGTTCATCATGGCGCGGAATTGATATTCGGTGCAGGCGTTCTCGCCGGCGGCAATGTCGAGCCCGCCTTTCTTGCGTACCTCGGCCAGTGTCGCAAAGTCCTCCGGCGGCCAGACCGGCTCCTCCAGAAACATCGGCGCCGCGTCGCGGCAGGCATGCGTGAAAGCGATGGCGTCCGCGCCGCTGAGCGGGCAGTTCATGTCGACCATCAGCGGCACACCGGGACCGATCGCCTCGCGTGCGGCGAACACCGCTGGCGCCGTCGTCTCGTGCAGCTTGATCGCGCCAAACCCTCGGTCCCGTGCAGTCGCGCATTCCGCGGCGATGCTTTCCGGGTTGCCGATCCGCAACAGGCTCGCGTAGGCGGGAATTTTGCTGCGCTTTGCACCGCCGATCAACTGATGCAATGGCACGCCCTTGATCTTGGCGGCCAAATCCCACAGCGCGATGTCGAGGCCCGAGATCGCAAACATGGTGACGCCGTAACGGCCGAACAGATGCAGGTTGCGCTGGATCTGCTCCATCAAGGCGGGGATCTTGTCGGGCTCCGGCACCTGCTGGCCGCGCGCCTGCGGCGCGATCATCTCGTCGACCGCGGTTGCGGTCGTGCGCGGGCATACATAGGCGAAGGCGTCGCCCCAGCCAGTGAGGCCGCCATCGGTCGTGACCTCGACCATGACCATGTCGAGCGCCGAAATAGCTGACGCGCCCTGGCGGAAGCTCGCTGGTCCCGCGTCATAGGGAATGCGGAGGTGATGAGCGCGTACGTCGGTGATCTGCATGGTTGTTTCTCTTGTTTGTTTTGAACGCTCGCGCCACGAAGAAAATACAGGGTGGGCAAAGCGCGAGCGTGCCCACCAATTTTGCTTGAGATCAGATCAGTCAGGTGGGCACGGCGCTGACGCGCCTTTGCCCACCCTACAGATTCCCGACAAAGAGAGGAACGGGGACTTACGAGTTCTTCTCGCCGGACATGATCGGCCCGAAGCGCTCCCAGGCCTCGCCCTTGAATCGCTGCATCTGCAACTGCTCGATCGGAGAGAAGTCGGTCGGGCTGGTCTTGATCTTCGTGCCCGGCAGGTAGATGCCGATCTCGAAGTTGAGATTGGCAGCCTGCTTCATCACGTTCTCGCGGGTGAGGTTGTCGCCGCATTGCCGCAAGACCTGCTCGAGCCCCTTGGCGACCCCGTAGCCGAACACGGTGGCGGCATCGTCCTGGTCGCCTTCCGGGTACCATTTGGTCATGAACGCCCGCCATTCCGTCATCGCCGGATCGTTCTTCCATTCGGGATCCTTGGGGTCCTTCAGGTAGGCGGTCGAGAGGATGCCCTGGTCATTCTCGTAGCCGGCTGGCTTCATCACGCCGCCGATCGAAGCGGAGACGTTGGTGAGGAATTGAGCCGGATGCCAGTCCAGTTCGCCGATCTTCTTGATCGCCTGAGCCGCGAATTTTGGCGTGGCGATGTTGACGAAGATGTCGACATTGCCGCCCTTGATCTGCACCACCTGCGAATCCACCGTCGGCGACGAGGTCTCGTAAGCGGACTCCACCGCGATCATCTTGTCGGCCTGATCACCCAGGCCTTCACGCAGTCCGATCACGTAGTCCTTTCCGAAATCGTCGTTCTGATAGAGGATACCGATCTTCTTGCCCGGATAATTTTGCAGGATGTATTTGCCGTAGATTCGAGCCTCGACCTGGTAGCTGGGCTGCCAGCCCATGGTCCATGGGAAGTTTTTCGGGTCGTTCCACTTCGCAGCGCCGGTCGAGACGAACAGCTGCGGCACCTTCTTGGCGTTCATGTATTTCTGGATCGCGCTGTTGGAGGGCGTGCCCAGCGGGTTGAAGATCAACAGCACCTCGTCGCTTTCCACGAGCTTGCGCGCCTGCTCGACTGCTTTCGGCGGGCTGTAGGCGTCGTCATAGGAGACGAAATTGACCTTGCGGCCGTTGATGCCGCCTTCGGCGTTGAGCTTGTTGAAGTAGGCGGCCTCGGTCTTGCCGATGGTCGCGTACGCCGACGCCGGTCCCGAATAGGGCATGATATTGCCGATCTTGATCTCGGTATCGGTTGCGCCGGGGTCGTATTTCTTCTGGGCCTGCGCGGTGGTGGCGACTGCCGTTGCAAGCAAGACGGCTAGCGCGATTCTCTCTGCGGTCTTCTCTAAATTTTTCTTGGCGTCCTTTAAGACACGGCTGTGCATTTTCATCGTCCTCCCTGACGTGCTTGGCCGATGGCTCTTGCAGTCTTTTTGTCGGGCAGCTTTTTTAAGCCGTCGGATCGAATGCACGTCCAGTATGCACGATTGGGAATATGTTACCAGTAAGTGCATTGCGGTAATTTTTCCGCACCACGGAAGGTCTGGAGAGCAAGGACTGTCAAACGCGGCAAAGGCGAGGCGCGCATGATGTGCGTGCTTCGAAAGGAAAGCCTTGATCCATGAATCCTGCGCAAAAGGCGCTATGGTACATCGAAAGCCATCTCGCGCGCCCGCTTTCGCTCGACGAGATCTCCGAGGTCGCTGATGTCTCGCGCTTCCATCTGGTGCGTGCATTCGCCGCGGCGACCGGGTTTTCGGTGATGCGCTATGTGCGTGCACGCCGTCTCACCGAGGCGGCGCGTGCGCTCGCGGCCGGCGCGCCCGATATCTTGCGTGTCGCGCTGGATGCGGATTACGGCTCCCACGAAGCATTCACCCGCGCGTTCCGCGACCATTTCGGCGTCACGCCCGAAAGCGTTCGCGCCAATTCGTGTCTCGACGAGCTCAAGCTTCAGGAGCCCATCCTCATGGATTCAACCGCACTCGATAAAGTCGCCCCACCGCGTTTCGAAACCGGCAAGGCCATGCTGATCGCCGGCGTCGGCGAGCGCATCAGTTGTGACAATGGCGCGGGCATTCCGGCCCAGTGGCAGCGCTTCCATCAGACCATCGATGACGTCCCCGCTCGAGTTGGGAATGTCGCCTACGGCGTCTGTTGCAACGGCGATGATGCCGGCAATTTTGACTATATCGCTGGCGTCGAGGTTGCTGATTTTTCCGATCTGCCGCGCGAATTCAGCCGTGTCCGAATCCCAGCGCAGAAATATGCGGTCTTCACCCACAGCGACCACATCTCGACCATCAGGCGCACCGTCAGCACGATCTGGAATCACTGGCTGCCGGCGTCGGGCCATGAGGTCGCCGATGCGCCCAACTTCGAGCGCTATGACGAGAAGTTCGATCCCTTGACCGGTAATGGCGGCCTCGAAATCTGGGTGCCGATCAAGGCATAGGCATTCTCGCGAATAAAGCGCGTCAAAGCCATGGTCGCTCGGCTGCAACGCAGCCTTGCGACGTTGCGTGATTGCTTGGCAAGCCTCCGCCACTTTGCCATAACAGCCGGCAACGACATGTTGCATGCGCGGGGCTATTTTTGAGAATCCGCCTGCAGCCAAGAAAAAGCGGGAGGATTTGATGGCCAATATTCGCGTGCTCGCCACCGGTCTCGAATTTCCGGAGGGACCAGTGGTGATGCCGGACGGCTCGGTCGTGCTGGTCGAAATCCGCGGCCAGCGGCTGACGCGGGTTTATCCCGACGGCCGCAAGGAGGTGGTGGCGCAGGTCCCGGGCGGGCCGAACGGCGCCGCACTCGGGCCGGACGGCAAGATGTATGTCTGCAACAATGGCGGCTTCTCCTGGATTCCGACGCGCAACATGATCATGCCGGGGCCGCAGCCGGACGACTATCGCGGCGGCTCGATCCAGCGCGTCGACCTGCAGTCGGGCAAGGTCGAGACCGTCGTCGACAAATGCGGCGAGCACGGCTTGCGCGGGCCGAACGACCTCGTCTTCGACAAGCATGGCGGCCTGTGGTTCACCGATCTCGGCAAACGGCGCCACCGCGAGATGGATGTCGGCGCGGTCTATTACCTCAAGCCCGGCCTGAAGGAGATTGACGAGGTGGTGTTCGGCGTGCTGCCGGCCAACGGCATTGGTCTTTCGCCGGACGAGAGCACCTTCTACGTCGCGGAGACGCCGACCGCGCGGCTATGGGCCTATGATCTCTCCGCGCCCGGCACGCTCAAGCCGCGCGACGTGATCTATCGCGGCGAGCGGGGACAGCCGATCGCGGGTCTCGGCGGCTACCAGATGTTCGACTCGCTCGCGGTCGAAGCGTCAGGCAATGTCTGCGTGGCGACCTTGATCTCGGGCTGCATCTCGGTGATCGCGCCCGATGGAACGCTGGTCGAGCAGGTGCCGACCGGCGACCGCGTCACCACCAACATTGCCTTCGGCGGCCCGGAATTGAAGACTGCCTACATCACGCTGTCAGGCAAGGGTGAGCTGATCGCTATGGACTGGTCGCGGCCGGGGCTGCCGCTGAATTTTTTGAACAAGTGACGATTGCGAAAGCAATCGTCACTTCGGGGCGATGCGAAGCATCGAGCTATGGTGCGCAATTGCGCACCTGAGAATATCGAGATTCCGGGTCTGGTGCTGGCGCACCATCCCGGAATGACGCAGGATAAATTGCTTTTCTTCGGGAGTTTCTCAAATGCCATGGCCTGAACCCGTCACCCTGCGCGGCGAGCATGCGCGGCTTGAGCCGCTGTCGTACGATCATCTCGACGGGTTGGTTGAGGCCGTGAAAGACGGCGAGCTGTTCAAGCTCTGGTACACCTCCGTGCCGAAGCCGGAGGACATGACCAAGGAGATCGACCGCAGGCTGGGCCTGCAGAAGGCAGGATCGATGCTGCCGTTCACGGTATTCGACGCCGCGGGCAGGATCGCCGGCATGACCACCTACATGAATATCGATGCCGCCAACCGTCGCGTCGAGATCGGCTCAACCTGGTACGCCAGGCGTGTGCAGCGCACTCCGCTCAATACGCAGTGCAAACTGCTGCTGCTTGCGCATGCGTTCGAGGCGATCAACTGCATCGCGGTCGAGTTCCGCACCCATTATTTCAACCATCAGAGCAGGCGCGCGATCGAGCGACTGGGCGCCAGGCAGGACGGCATTTTGCGCAGTCACCAGGTTGCGCCGAACGGCACGCTGCGCGACACTGTGGTCTTCAGCATCATCGCGGCCGAATGGCCGACGGTGAAGGCGCATCTCGAATATCAGCTCAACGACAAGCCGCGGGAATAACCGCGCCAGAACAAGAACGGCAAAGGGTCCGATGGAAACGTTCGATTATGTGATCATTGGTTCCGGCTCCGCCGGTAGTGTGCTCTCCAACCGCCTGAGCGAGGACGCCGGCAACTCGATCTGCGTGCTCGAAGCCGGTCCCCGTGACTGGCATCCCTACATCCATCTGCCGGCGGGCTTCATCAAGACCTTCCACATGAAGAGCATCAACTGGGCCTACCAGCAGGAGCCCGGTCCCTATACCGGCGGCCGCAGCATTTACGCGCCGCGCGGCAAGACGCTCGGTGGCTCGTCGTCGATCAACGGCCATATCTATAACCGCGGCCAGCGCCAGGATTTCAACACCTGGGCGCAGATGGGCAACCGCGGCTGGGGCTATGCCGATGTGCTGCCTTACTTCAAGCGGATGGAACGGCGGGTGGGCGAGGGCGACGAGACCTATCGCGGCCGCGACGGCAGCCTCACCGTCACCACCATGGACTGGAAGGACCCGCTCTGCGAAGCCTTCATGGAGGGCGCCGTCAGCCTCGGCATTCCGCGCAACCCCGATTACAACGGCGCCATCCAGGAAGGCGTCTCGTATTGCCAGCGCACGATCCAGAACGGCCTGCGCATGAGCGCGGCCAAGGCGTTCCTGCATCCGGCGCGCAAGCGGCCCAACCTCCATGTCCGCACCCACGCGCACGCGACCAACATCATCTTCGAGGGCAACCGCGCGGTTGGCGTCCGCTACCTCAAGGGCGGCGGCGGCGGTGAGCCGGTGGAGGTGCGCGCCAACAAGGAAGTGATCCTGTGCGGCGGTACCTACAATTCACCGCAGCTCCTGCAATTGTCCGGCGTCGGCTCGCCGGAATTGTTGAAATCGCATGGCATCGAGGTGCGTCACGCGCTGCCAGGTGTCGGCGAGGGCCTGCAGGACCATTACGCGCCGCGTTCGGTCGCGCGCGTGAAGAACATCAAGACCATCAACGAGCTTCGCAAGGGCTGGCACCTCTGGGTGGAGGCATTGAAATGGGCGACCACGCGGCGCGGCCTGCTGTCGCTGTCGCCGACCATGGTCTATTGCTTCTGGCATTCAGGCGAGACCACCGAGAGCTCGGATTTGCAGCTCACCTTCACGCCCGCGAGTTACAAGGAAGGTGTGCAGGGCACGCTCGAGGATCTGCCCGGCATGACGGTGACGTCCTGGCAGCAACGCCCGGAGAGCCGCGGCTATGTGCGCATTCGCTCCAGCGATCCATTCCAGCAGCCGATCATCCAGACCAACTATCTCACCCATGAACTCGACCGCCGGATCATTGTCGCCGGCATGAAACTGGCGCGGCGGCTTCTGAAGTCGGAGCCGTTGGCGCCTTACTATGACTACGAGGATTTTCCGGGACCGAAGGTGCAGAGCGACGAGGAGTTTCTGGCCGCTGCGACCCAGCGCGGCACCACGACCTTCCACCCGGGCTGCACCTGCCGCATGGGGCCGGCCGACAGCACATGGGCGGTGGTCGACGACCAGCTCCGCGTGCATGGGCTGCAGGGGCTGCGCGTGGTCGACGCCTCGATCATGCCACGCATGATCTCGGCCAATCTCAATGCCTCGACCATGATGATCGCGGACAAGGCATCCGATCTGATCCGCGGCAAGGTGGCGCCGGAGGCGGTGAAGCTTCCGGAGACGGCAGTGGCTTAAAGACAGCTCCGTGATTGCGAGTTTAGACCGGCCAGAAGAGGCCGACCCGCCTTGGATGAAAGTGCATGTATCTCTTCGTCATTCCGGGGCGGTCCGACCTGTCCGCCGTAGCTCTTGAGCGAAGGCGGAAGCTATCCGGACTTTCTCCGCAGCGAGATTCTGGATTGCTTCCGCCTTCGCTCGTTGAGCTACGGCGGACAAGTCGCGGAGCCTGTCATCGGGCCGCGCCATAGCGCGTCGAAGACGCGCGTAAACGCGCTTTCGGCGCGGACCCGTTGGCTCGCAATGACGAGCGTGCCGAAGTGTCTCGCGCCTTACACTTCCCGCCGGCTCAAAAACGCCAGGCGTTCGAACAGGTGCACATCCTGTTCGTTCTTCAAGAGCGCGCCGTGCAGCGGCGGGATCAGCTTGCGCGGGTCGCGTTCCCTCAGCATCTCCGGCGAGATGTCTTCGTTGAGCAGCAGCTTCAGCCAGTCGAGCAGTTCCGAGGTCGAGGGCTTCTTCTTCAGGCCCGGAACCTCGCGTACCTCGAAGAAGATGCGCAGCGCTTCCTCGACTAGCCGCTTCTTGATGCCCGGGAAGTGCACGTCGACGATCTTCCCCATCGTATCGGCATCGGGGAACTTGATGTAGTGGAAGAAGCAGCGGCGCAGGAAGGCGTCCGGCAGTTCCTTCTCGTTGTTCGACGTGATCATCACGATCGGCCGGAGCTTCGCTTTGATGTTCTCGCCGGTCTCGTAGACGAAGAATTCCATGCGATCGAGCTCGAGCAGGAGGTCGTTGGGAAACTCGATGTCGGCCTTGTCGATCTCGTCGATCAGGAGCACCGGGCGCTTCTCCAGGGTGAACGCCTCCCACAACTTGCCGCGCTTGATGTAGTTCGAGATGTCGGACACCCGCGCATCGCCGAGCTGGCTGTCGCGCAGACGGGACACCGCGTCGTATTCGTAGAGGCCCTGCTGCGCCTTGGTGGTCGACTTGATGTGCCAGGTCAGAAGCGGCGCGCCGATCGCCTTCGCGACTTCCTCGGCCAGCACCGTCTTGCCGGTGCCGGGCTCGCCCTTCACCAGGAGCGGGCGCTCGAGCACGATCGAGGCATTGACGGCGACCTTGAGGTCGTCGGTCGCGACATAGTCCTTGGTACCGGTGAATTTCATCTATTCTTGCCTCGTTGGGGCTTCTCGGGCGCAGCGGCTCTGTTCCGCCTTTAGCAGGAAAATCCAGCCGGAACAGCCTATGTTTCGCGAATAGGGCGATGCGTCAGGCGCGCCTGACCAGCGATAATATGACGAGGATAATAACAGCACCGATGGTGGCATCCAGGATCTGCCCGAGCGTGCCGGCCGCGAGCATGACGCCGAGCCGCGGCAGGATCCAGCCTGCGACCAACGCGCCGAGGATGCCGATGACGATGTTGCCGATCAGCCCGAACCCTGCGCCGCGCACGATGACGCCGGCCAACCAGCCGGCGATTGCGCCGATCACGAGTGCTGCGATGATACCCATGGAGAAAACCCCCGCCAGAACCCCTGTCCGGCCAATTGTAGATGAAAAAGCCTGCCGGTCTAGGCCTCAGGCCGCGGCTTCCACCCTTGACGTTCACCAAGCGACGGGCAATCTGTAAGCCATGTTCCTGCAATTCTTCACTTCGCTCCGCGACGCCCAGGTCCCCGTGACCTTGCGAGAATATCTGACGCTGATGGAGGCGCTTGACGCCGACCTCGCCGAGCAGACGGTCGAGAATTTCTACTATCTGTCGCGCGCGGCCCTGGTGAAGGACGAACGCAATCTCGACAAGTTCGACCGCGTCTTCGGCACCGTGTTCAAGGGCCTTGAGAATCTGCTCGACGCCATGGATAAGGCGGAGATCCCCGAGGAGTGGCTGAAGAAGCTCGCCGAGAAATACCTCACCGAGGAAGAGAAGAAGCAGATCGAGGCCATGGGCTGGGACAAGCTCATGGAGACGCTGAAGAAGCGCCTCGAGGAACAGAAGGGCCGGCACCAGGGCGGCAGCAAATGGATCGGCACCGCCGGCACCTCGCCGTTCGGCGCGCACGGCTATAACCCGGAAGGCGTGCGCATCGGCCAGGAGAAGAACCGCAATTTCCGTGCGGTGAAGGTGTGGGATCGCCGCGAGTTCAAGGATCTCGACGGTAGTGTCGAGCTCGGCATCCGCAACATCAAGATCGCGCTGCGGCGCCTGCGCAAATTCGCGCGCACCGGGGCGCCGGACGAGCTCGATCTCGATTCCACGATCAAGGAGACGGCGAACCACGGCTATCTCGATGTGATCATGCGGCCGGAGCGGCGCAACGCGGTCAAGGTATTGGTCTTCTTCGACATCGGTGGGTCCATGGATTCCCACATCGAGCAGGTCGAGGAACTGTTCTCGGCGGCCAAGAGTGAATTCAAGCACATGGAGTATTTCTACTTCCACAACTGCCTCTATGAAGGTGTGTGGAAGGAGAACAAGCGGCGCTTCACGGACCGCACGCCGACCTGGGACGTGCTGCACAAATACCCGCACGACTACAAGGTCGTGTTCGTCGGCGATGCCTCGATGTCGCCCTACGAGATCATGGTGCCGGGCGGCTCGGTGGAGCATGTCAATGAGGAGGCGGGCTCCGTCTGGCTCGATCGCATCGTGCGGACCTATCCGCACGCGGTCTGGCTCAATCCGGTGGCGCAGAAGCACTGGGACTATTCGGAATCCACAACCATCATCCGCCGCATCTTCTCGCAGCGCATGTATCCGATCACGATCGAGGGTTTGGAAAACGCGATGAAGGAGCTGGTGCGGTAGAGACAGGACACGTCATTCCGGGGCGTCGCGCAGCGACGAACCCGGAATCTCGACATGGCATGGCTCGATCGAGACTCCGGGTTCGGTGCTTTCGCACCGCCCCGGAATGACGGACAAGAAACTGAAAGGGAGATGGAATGCCCCAGACCATTCATCGCGGCATCAAGGCCATGATCGACGAGGCCAATGCCGAGATCGAAACCCTGAGCGCCCCCGAAGCGATCAAGGCAGCGCAGAATGGCGACGTGGTGATCGTCGATATCCGCGATCCCCGTGAGATCGAGCGCGACGGAAAGATCCCCGGGGCGTTCTCCTGCACACGCGGCATGCTGGAGTTCTGGATCGATCCGGCGAGCCCTTACGCCAAGCCGGTCTTCCAGGAGGACAAGAAATTCATCTTCCATTGCGCGGGCGGCTTGCGCTCGGCGCTTGCGGCCAAGACCGCGCAGGACATGGGGCTGAAGCCGGTCGCCCATATCGGCGGCGGCTTTGCCGCCTGGCGCGATGCCGGCGGCCCCGTGGAGAAATGGGAGCCGAAGAAGAAGGGTTGAGGAACTCGTTTTACATGTCCGCCGTCATTCCGGGGCGATGCGCCAGCATCGAACCCGGAATCTCGAGATTCCGGGTCTGGTCCTTCGGACCATCCCGGAATGACAACGGGGATTTTCATACATGACTACCAACGATCCCCTCGTATCCACCGACTGGCTTGCGGCGCACATCAATGATGCGAACGTGAAAGTCCTCGATGCCACCTTCAAGCTGCCGGGCGTGCTGCCGCTGCCGAAGGACGACTATCTCGCCGCGCATCTGCCGGGCGCGGTGTTCTTCGATGTCGACGCGGTGTCGGATCACTCCAATCCGCTGCCGCACATGTTTCCGAGCGCCGAGCAATTCGGCCGCGATGTCGGCGCGCTCGGCGTGGGCAATGCGGACACCGTGGTCGTCTACGATTCCGGCGGCTGGGTCGCAGCGCCGCGTGCGTGGTGGATGTTCCTCTCCTACGGCCATCCCAATGTGCGCGTACTCGACGGCGGCCTGAAGAAATGGCGCGCCGAGGGCCGCCCGGTCGCGAGCGGCGAGGTCAAGCCAAAGCCGGCGAGTTTCACGGCGAGCTATGACGCCAAGCGCGTGCGCAGCATGCAACGGATGGTCGCCAATGTCGCGAGCAGGGCCGAGCAGGTGATCGATGCGCGCGCCGCTGAACGCTTCGAGGGCCGCGCGCCGGAGCCGCGGCCGGGCATCCGCTCCGGCCATATCCCCGGCGCCCGCAACGTGCCCTACAATCTGCTGTTCGATGCCGCGACCGG
>Ga0153954_1000993_pt1 | contig 17528 bp, 13 predicted proteins | sample TSFL038MetaG_FD_102277 | JGI IMG/M metagenome (GOLD analysis project Ga0153954, IMG submission 102277) | Attine ant fungus gardens microbial communities from Florida, USA - TSFL038 MetaG | ecosystem: Host-associated > Fungi > Mycelium > Unclassified | place: USA: Florida, Wekiwa Springs State... | reverse complement strand
CGAATTCCTGGCCCTGGGTGCCTCGCTGGAACATCTGGCGCAGACCCATAAGAACGCCGATGTGCAGGTACTGGCCGAGACGCTCGATGAGGCCAACGGCAAGATCCTCGAGTACAATCGGTCACCGGCACGTCGGGTCGGCGAGCTCGATAATCGCGGCTCGCATTTCTACCTCGCCCTGTACTGGGCGCAGGCGCTGGCGGCACGAGACAACAGCTCCGCGATGGCAGCGCGCTTCAAACCACTGGCCGACGCGCTTGCGGCGAACGAGGCGAAAATCAATGCCGAACTGATCGCCGCTCAGGGCAAGCCTATGGACACTGGTGGTTACTATCTGCCGGACACCACGAAGACCTCGGCGGCCATGCGGCCGAGCGCGACATTGAACGCCGCGCTCGCGGAGCTCTGACCGAACGTCAGCCGGCAGTCCGTCGCGGGGGACCGGACGGGCGTGGCGAATGTCGCCACGTACCCGCTCTGGGCAGCCAGCCTGGCGGCCGCGTCCGGCCGTTCAGCGCAGGTCGCGCGCTGGTGCCGACCTGTCGTTTCGATTGGCTTGCGCTCAAATTGACGGTAGGAGGTGCCCGCGGGTCTTCGCCGCAGCTCGACGTGACCAAGGAGGTGGTTGCTGTGTGCCCGGATTTGCGCCCTCGGCCGACTTCGATTTGTCATTGACGTGACGTCCGGACGTTTACCCGTCTCCAACCACCGCAACACGCCGGCGACGCCCGCCCCGATCGCGGCGTGGGCCCGTATATCGCAATGAGACCGCCCTATCGCGCGTCAGACACAGCCGATGCGCGTGTCCGGTCAGACCAGTCAGCCCGAAGGTTTGAGAAGTGGCAGGTCTGACCACAATCCACCTTCGTATCTGGGCGGTCGGGCCGTGAGGACAGGCAAGCACCTCTTCGGCGCCGCCGGGATCATTCTCGTCACCGCCAGCCTGGTCGTTCTGATGTGGGTCGCGACCGTCGAGAGCATTCGCACCACGAGACAGCTAACCACAGCGGAGGTCGAAGCGGCCCTGAGCGGACAGGCGACCGCGGCGGCTGCACAGATCGGGCGCCAGATTGCCGCGATCGACCAGACACTGATCCAGATGGCTGCGGCGTGGCAGGCGGACCCGGCGCATGTCGATCTCACACAGCTGCGCGCGCAGGCCGTTGCGGTCGATGGCCTCGCCAGGGACGTGCTGATCGCCGACGCGAACGGCGTGATCCGTCAATCCACGTTGCCGGACGCGATCGGTCAGGGTGTCACCGGCCAGGATTATTACCTTGCGCTGGCCGACCAAACCAACCGCGGCGACCAGCTATTTCTCGGTTCGGCCACGATCAGTCCGTTGCTGCGGCAATGGCATATGAACGCCGCACGCCGTTTGCGTGGTCCGGATGGGATTGCGGCCGGTAGCATCGACACCGATTATCGCATCACCGCCATTACCGATGTCCTCGGGCAACAGAGCCTTCGCTCCGGCGGTCTGGCGTTTTTGGTCGGGTTGTCCGACGGCAAGTTGCGCGGCGTCACAGGGGCGCCGCCAGGCGATCCGGATGTATCGATCAGCGACACGCCCCTTTTTGGTCAGCTCAGGTCGCAGGACCAGGGGATCTGGACCGGCCGTTCCCCGATCGATGCCCTGACGCGGATCCACGCTTTCCGGCGCATCCCCGGTCGCGACCTCGCCGTAGCCGTGGCGATGGACGAGCAGGCGGCGCTGGAACCGGCGCTCGCGTGGCGGCGCGATGCGCTGCTGTTCGCCGCCGCGATGACCGGCACGCTGATCGGCATCGCATGGCTGCTGGTCGGCCGCGTCCGATCCTCGGCACGTACCGCCGCCGCTGTGCGACGGTATGAGGAAGACCTCGCTACCGCCCAGGCGCAAACCGAAGTGCACCGCCTCATTGGCATTGCGCGGACCGAACAGCTTGACACCACACTGGATGGGGCAAGCGACGGCATCTGCGTGATCGACGGAAACATGTGCCTGGCCGAATGGAACGGCCGCTTCGCCGACCTGGCGGGCATCCCACCGGCGGATCTGCGGGTCGGCGTTCCGCTGGAAGAATTGCTGCGGCTGCAGCTCGCGGCAGGCGAATTCGGGCCGATCGCTAACCCGCAGGCCGAAATCACTCAACGCGTCGCACGCCTGAAAGCCCGCTCCTACAGCCCAGTGCGGCGACAGCGGCCGGACGGGCAAATGATCGAGGTGCGCCACAAGGGCCTGCCAGACGGCGGCTTCGTCGCCTTTTTCACCGATGTCACCGCCTTGACCCATAGCGAGGGGGCGCTGCGCGCCATGCGAGCTGCCCTTGGGCAGGCCAGGGCGGACAACGTCAGGTTCATGACGACAATCGCAGCGAAAGTACAATCCCACGCCGAACGCCTGCTCGCCGCGATCGGGACGTTCCGGGACACGCCACTGCCGGACAGCAAGGCGAAGCTCATCGGCGTTGCCGGGCGGGAGGCCGCATCGCTCGGTGCGCTCGCCGACGACGTCGGGATCCTGATCGGCCTCGATGCCGGCGAAATCGTTAATCGTCCGGGATTGTTCGATCCTCGCGCGCTGATCGACGACGTGGTCGCGGCATACGCCGGTAGGGCTTCAGAGGCGGGTGTGAGTGTGCAGTCCGCCTCCATCGGCGCGCTCCCATCCGATCTCCTTGCTGATCGCGGGCTGTTGCGCCGGCTGCTGATGACGCTGGTGGCTGTCGCCATGGATCGCAGCCACGGCGGCACGGTTCGGCTGGAAGCGCAACCTGCCCGGAACCAAAGTGAGGGCGCGGTATTCGCGGTTCATGATACCGCGCCGCCGCTCGACCCTGCGACAAGGCGCACGATGTTCAGCCCTGCCGTTCGGCCGGAAGGACCCGATCCGTCGGGGTTGTTGGAGTTCAACCTGCGGCTGGCGTTGTGTGGGACGCTCGCCGAACTGATGCATGCCGATATCTCCTGCCAGCCGGCTGAGGCTTCCGACAGCTTGGGAGGGAATGTGGTCCTGGTGGTGTTGCCGGCCGAGGCCTTGCCTCAGAGATCGACTGAGGAGGACTGGTCGCCAGCCGCAATTGGCCCCGGCGACCCGGTTGAGCTCGCACCGCGGCGCCCGCGAACACGGGTGCTGTTGGTGGAGGACGTGCCGGCCAATCAGATCGTGACCGCCACTCTGCTCCGCCGTGAAGGGCACACGATCGATATCGCCTCGAGCGGACCCGAAGCGATCGAGGCGGTGCGACGGACGCCCTATGACCTGGTTTTCATGGACTTCCTGATGCCGGGGATGAGCGGAAAGGCGGCCGCGGCAGCGATCCGCGAATTGCCGGAGCCAGGCCGATCCCTGCCCATTCTTGCTCTGACCGCGGACGTGCTGGCTGACGATGAGACAGAGATCCGCAAATCCGGGCTGGATGGGTTTCTTAGTAAGCCGGTGAGCCGAGCCGCTCTGCTGGCCGCGCTGGACCGGTTCGTCTGGTACCGCTCGGCGTCTCAGGGGCTCCTGCCGCAGCCGGCCCGCCTTGCCGAGGAGGGTCAGGGCCCCCCGCAGGTTCTCGCGACGGAAAGGCTGCTGGAGCTGCGGAGCAATTTGTCGCCTGAGACATTCGTCAGGCTCATCGAGGAATGCCTGCTCGATCTCGACCAGGAACTCCCCGCATTACGGCGGGCCATGGCGACCGGCAGTCTTGGCTCCATTACCGCCCATGCGCATGCCATGGTTGGCATGGCCGCGAGCTATGGCATGGCGTCCCTGGAAGCCTCGTTGCGCACAATCCTGGCGGCCGCCCGGACACAGGACAGCTTCGGCCTCGGAGCGGAGGCGATGGCGCGGGTTGAAGCTGAGCATGCCGCGGCGAGCCGCGCGCTGCGCGAAATGATGCAGGACGTGCTGGCCTGATTGGTGCCGAACCATCTGTCGTGCCAGCGTGGACTGGCGCACCCGGCGTTAATCAATCATTTACCGATTGGGCCTAAAGGACAGCCGCCATGCTCACGCCAGCAACACTTGCGGGGGTTGCGACCACGGTTCGAGGTCATACGGCGACACAAGTGCGCCCGGCGAGCCTTGCACCCGTCTCCCCTTCGCTGCCGCCGACCATCACAGCACCCGCTCGTCCGGCACCCAACCCGGCACCACCGCCCTCCACATCACCACAGACATCGCCGCCGCGCGGTTTGCCGCGCGGCTCGCTGCTCGACCTGAGCGTATAGTCGCGGTCGCCTGACGGCAACTATAGGTTGCTTTCTCTCAAGGCAATTCTACCATAGTTGCGTTTCCACTTGATCCTCTACCGCAAAGGCGCCAATTTCAGGCTTATGGCTTCATTCAGACGCCGCGTCCCAGAAGGGGACAATCGGGAGCGATCGGTCTGCACCGACTGCGGGTTCGTTGCATACGAGAATCCAAAGATCGTGGCCGGCTCCGTCGTGGTCCATGACGGACGCGTGCTGATGTGCCGTCGGTCCATCGAGCCGCGACGGGGTTTCTGGACGTTGCCTGCCGGCTACATGGAGCTTGGCGAGACGCTGGAAGAAGCCGCCGCCCGCGAAGCTTTGGAAGAAGCCGAGGCGACCATAACGCTCGACGGTATCCTCGGCGTGTTCAGCGTCGCCCGCATCGGCCAGGTGCAGGTGATCTTTCGCGCGCGCTTCAGCGATCCGGCGCAACCTTTCTTCGCGGCCGGACAAGAGAGCCTGGAGGTCCGGCTGTTCGATTGGGATGAAATCCCCTGGGACGAAATCGCCTTCCCGACCGTCGGGTGGGCTCTTGACGCGTGGCGGGCCACTGGCGTTGCCCCGTTGGGCGCGCCCTCGGTCAATCCGGCCATCGATCCACGTGGCACGCTTGGTCTGGCTGGGCTGTCAAAACCACATGGGAGTGGCACATGAACCGAATTCTCGTCGTCGGTCTGTTGCTCATCACCAGCCCTGTGTTGGCGGAACCCTTGCCGGTCCCGCCGGTGCCACCAGCACAGCAGGTGCAATCCCAGAATGCACCGGTGCCGAACCCCGATGCCGATGGCTGGGTGCCCCAGGAGGAGGCGCATTCTTACGTAGCGATACGGAACTTCAAATCCCCGCTCGGGCAACCAGGTTCGGGCTACACGCCTGGCTCCCAGTTCCGTACTCCTGAAGATCGGAAGGCCATTCAAACACCTGGTGTCAGCTTCACGGTTCCGATCAATTAGCGTGGCGGCCTGACCTGGAAGCTCGGATCGCGGAGCGCGGTGTCCGCCACTTCACATGGCCCGCCGGAACAGCCCGCGGTGATGTCCGAGCGATTTCATCCCTAACTGTGTATTGTGAGTTTCACTGCCGGAGCAGGTTCCGTCCCTGGCAAACCCGGCACGCCGCGGCCGTCGCGGGTGGTTCGCCGCGCTGCCGCGGATGACATAAACATCATCGGGCGGTAAGGCTGGATTCCGTTAATCTTTCGTTTACCGGTCCCAAGTAAAGAGCGGCGTGGAGGCATGCCCCAACCTATTATGATGGAGACCGTGATGGAAAAGACACGAAAACGCACTTACGTCTTGTCGGTTGGACCGCCGGACACCCTCCTGCTTGACGCGAGCCCTGGCCGCATCCACGGCGCGACCATTACGTCCTGGAATGGACCGCCAGACATCGATGTGACGTCGCTCTTCGCCAACGCCGCGTCGAAGGTGTCGGTAGGCGGAGGCGCTCAGTCGCCGCAACTCACGCCGGCCGGCCAGGCAACCGATGCCAGCACCGTTCGCCTGTCGGACGGGACGAAAATCACGTTTGCTACTGCTACTGAGCCGCCGATCACCACCCACGCGTGATCCCGAGGGGCGGAAAATCGCTCCTGCTAGGGCGGAGCTGCATCCGCCGGTTCCCAAAATCGTGAAGGATGCACCGGGCAAAAGCCCTCGCCTCCCCTGAGGGGATTGTGTTTCCTTGCATATTCCTATCTGCTCTGGCCGGGCTAGGACTGGCTGAGTTCGCTGGCCGTGCAACGACGGCGCCACGCGAGCACGCTCTGGTCTGACAACTCGACGCCGAATAAGGGCCAAAAGCCTGATGGTGAGACGCTTCCGTATCGTCGCAGCAACGGATGCGCGGATAAGACGCGCCAGCGGCGATGACCGACAACGCCGGCTGCCGCCGCGCTGGGACAATGCGGGCGCACAGCTCGCGCGCCCCGCGGTGTTGGCATGAGGTTGTCGACGCGAATCACCCTGCTCGTCATGGGTTCGCTGCTTCCCATACTCGCCGCGCAGGTCTACTCGCAGGCCACACTTCACGCCACGCGGGAACGCCAGCTTGCCGATATTGCCGTGCGGCAGGCTTCGCTTGCGAACAATGGTGCCGCAAGCGTGGTCGATGCGGTCGGGCAACTGAGAACGATTCTGGCGGATTTTCGCGATGTCCTGGCGGACCCTGGTCATTGCGCTGAGCGCTTGACGACGATCGCGCGGGAGCTGCCGCAATACCGCTCGCTTGGGCTGTATCGAAGGGATGGCAGCTTGATTTGCGGCACCATTGGTGCGGCAGACGCAACGGCCAATCATAGCGCGGATTGGCTGGCCTCACTGGCAGGAACGAGCAAGCTGGCCTTCGGCCCGGCCACGGGCGCGGTGGTCCCGATCGGCGCCGGTTTGGCAAGCCGTCACACCGACGACACCGATGCGGTGCTGGTGGCTGACCTGGATCGGCACTGGCTTGCCCACCACCTTGATGCCGAGGTGACACCATATGCGCCAGATGTCCCGTACGCGGACCTGATGATCGCCGATCGTCAGGGCACGATCATTGTCGACATTTCAAATGAGGGCACCGCGTCACGAGCAACCGTGCCCCCATGGCTCCGGCCCCTGCTCGACCGGCCAGACAGCGGAGTGGTCACAGTGGCCGACCCGGAAGGTCGCGCCTTCCTTGCGGGCTACGTGCCCCCTTCGGTTGATCCACAAGGCGTTGCGGTCATCGAAACGTTTCCGCTACCGCACGCGATGGCAGACGTCGAACGCGCCGCCCGGCTGGACCTGATCGTACTGGGCCTGGCCGCGGCGCTCGCTATTTCCCTGGCCTGGCTTGCCGGGCGCCGCTTCATCTACGCACCGACAGATGCGCTGCTGCGGGCCGTTGGCAAATGGCAGAACGGCGATCTGAGCGCGCGCGCCAATCTTGGCGATCAGGGCATGGAATTCGCCACTCTTGCCAAAGCGTTCAATGACATGGCCGCGGTGCTGGAAGCGCGGGAGGCGGAGCTGGCCATGCATGCAGCCATGCTGGAGGCAGAGGTCGAGGCACGGACCCGCGCACTGTCGGACACCAACAACCGCCTGCAGGTCGAGATCACCGAGCGTGCGAAGACGGAAGCTGCGTTGCACCAGGCGCAGAAACTGCAAGCTGTCGGCCAGCTCGCCGGCGGCATCGCACACGACTTCAACAACATGCTGGCGACCGTTCTCGGCAATCTCGAGCTGATGCAGCGCCGATTCGGCCAGACCGACAAGCCCTGGGCCGAAGCCGATAACGACCGCATGCTGCGTCTTGTCGATCGTGCTTCGACCGCAGTGCAGCGAGGCAGCCGGCTGACGTCTCGCCTGCTGGCATTTTCCAAACGCCAGCAACTCTCGCCGCGACCGGTCGACATCAACGCGTTGCTGCGCGACCTGCTGACACTGGCGCGCAGTACGCTGGGCAGCCGCATCGAAATCGTCGCCAACCTGCAGGATGGTCTTTGGCCAGCGCTGGCGGATCCAAGCCAGGTCGAAGCGGCCATCCTGAATTTGTGCCTGAACGCTCGTGATGCCATGCCCGAAGGCGGCACTCTGACGATCAGCACGGCGAATACCACGAGCGAGGCAGACGCGCTGAACGAGGATCGGCCGCAACTGCCGCAAGGCGATTATGTGCGCATTGGCGTCAGCGACACCGGGTTTGGGATGACGCCGGAGGTCCGCGCGCGCGCCTTCGACCCATTCTTCACCACCAAGGGCCCAACCGGGACGGGACTTGGCCTCAGCCAGGTGTATGGCACCGCACGCCAATCAGGCGGCGATGTGAGCATTCGCAGCCAGCCCGGCGCAGGCACGGAAATATCGATCTACCTGCCGCGCCCGCTGGAGATCGAGGCGGAGGAAACCGATGATCGGGCGAATTACGGGCGCCGCCACCGACACGGCCACGAAACGGTGCTGGTGGTGGACGATGACCAGGAAGTGCGCCAGGTCACAGTCGATATGGTCCGCCAGCTCGGCTGTGTTGTGGTCGAGGCAGAGTCAGGCCCCGCGGCACTGGCGTTGATCGATGCGCTGCCATCACCGCCCGCGTTCATCCTGCTGGACTACGCGATGCCCGGAATGAGTGGCCTACAGCTCGCCCTGGCGCTGCGTTCACGGGGAATCAACACGCCCGCCGCCCTGATCACCGGCTACGCCGACCTGTCCGAGGCCGAGCTTGCCTCAGCCGGTTTCGTCGATGTGCTGCACAAGCCATTTTCGATGCAGGAGCTGCGTAACTTGATCGACTTGTTGCGTCAACATGTCGAAATGCACCAGCACGAGACCGTTTCCCACCCCGTCTGAGTGCCGCCTGATGCAAATCAAGGCGATCGCGTCCATCATATGGCACCGTCGTAATTCGCCACTCAGGGGGAGAAACCAATGGCACTGAAAGACATCCTCGTTCACCTCGATACCGATCCGCGAACCGCGGCGCGGCTTGGAATCGCCGCCGATCTGGCGATCCGGCACGGTGCCAGCCTGACCGGTCTTTATGTCGTTGATGTTCCAAACACGGATTACTTCTACGGCGCAGGGCTGCCGATGGCGGGTCTCGGACCGGATCAGTTGGTCGATATCATGATCTCGGAAGCGCGTGCCGCCGCGGTACCGGTCGAAGAAAACTTCAAGCAGGTGCTGAACCTCAATAACCTACCGGGCGAGTGGCGTCTGGTCGAGGGGCAGACCGCTCCCATCCTCAGCGCCGACGCCCGCTACGCCGACCTGCTCATCGTCGGCCAGCCCGACGACCCGCGCCGGCAGGACCAACGTGGCAGGCTTGCCGTCGAGACCGCGCTGATGACGTCAGGACGCCCGGTTCTGACGATTCCATACGCAGGCGAATTCTCCAATTTGACCGATCACGTGCTGATTGCGTGGAACGGCAGTCGCGAAGCGACCCGCGCGGTGCATGACGCGTTGCCCCTGCTACGGACCGCAGGCGCAGTGACCATCCTCGCGGTCAATCCGAGCATGCCCGACGCTGACGATGAAACGCCGCGCACCGACCTCGCAGTGCATCTGGCCCGTCATGACATCGAGGCACAGACCAACCGCACGGTCGCGGACGAAATATCCGACGGCGAGGCGCTGCTGTCCTACGCTTCCGATATCAGCGCAACGATGATCGTCGCTGGCGGATACGGTCACTCCCGCGCGCGCGAAATGATCTTCGGCGGCGTGACGCGTACCCTGATGACCGAGATGACGGTGCCGATCTTCTTTTCGCACTGATACCGGTCACCAGACCAGCCGCGGCAACGTGGCGATCGGATCGAGTCCAGCTTCAGTGGCGGCAGCGTCGACCTTCACGAGGTCGAAGCCGCCACTGCCGTCCGCCAGCGCCGCACCGTGGATGCCGTCTAACACCCAGCACGCGGCGAGGTCCACGCCGGCCGCGCCTGCAATGTCGGTATGCAGCGAATCGCCGACCGCAAGGACTCGTTCCGGCGGAAGGCCCAGTCGCTCGAGCACCGGCTGATAGATCGCGGGATCGGGCTTGCCCAGCGATCGCACGTCGCCGCCCAGCTCCTGATAGCGCGCCGCCAGGGCGCCGGCACAGAGCACACGCACGCCGCCTCGGATCACCACGAGATCGGGGTTGGCACAGATCATCTTCAGCCGATGCTGCATGCACGCTTGCAATGTCGGCTCGAATTCGGCCATCTCGCTGGGATTGCGGTGATCGTCCGGGCCGGTGTTCAGCACGAAGTCAGCCGCCTCAGGCGTCGGCGCGTCGATCAAATCGAGACCTTCGATGACCGGCCGGTCCCGCTCCGGCCCAAGCAGGAACACCCGCCTGCCGAGCTCGGTCCACCACAGGTCGGGCGGGGATTGCAGCGCCCGGCGCACCGCCTCGCCGCTGGTCAGGATATCAGTGTAGAGGTCGTCGTCGATTCCCATGCGCCGCATCATGCGCTGCACGGCGTGGTTCGGCCGCGGCGCGTTCGACAGCAACAGCGTCCGCTTTCCGGCAGCGCGAAGCTGGCGCAGTGATTCGACCGCATGCGGGAAAGCGTTGACGCCGTCATGGATCACGCCCCACAGGTCGAGCACGAACCCGTCATAGCGCTCCGCCAACGGGGCGAAGCGGTCAAGATGCTGCATTGGCTGTTCTCTCTGTCAGCGCGATTGGCGCAACTCTATCACGGCGCCCCACGGCGGAGGTCAGATGGCGGCGGCAAGCGCATCAGCGCGCGTGCCGACCGCGTCCTGCACGGTAGCAAATCCCTGCTGGCGCAGAGCATCGAGAAGCTCCTGCTTGATGCGCGGGATCAAGGCGGGACCGTGATACGCGAAGCTGGTGTAAAGCTGGACGAGCGAAGCTCCGGCCTGGATCTTCGACAACGCGTCCGCTCCGCTGAACACGCCCCCCGTCCCGATCAGTGTCAACCGCCCGCGCGAGAACAGCGAGGCCCGCGCCAGCATGGCCGTGGACAGCGTTAGCAACGGGACACCGGACAGTCCTCCAGTTTCCCGCGCCAGCGGCGAGCGCAGCGAGGCAGGGCGCGAGATCGTGGTGTTGCCGACGATCAGCCCTTGCACCGCGTTGGCAACGCAGGTCTCGACGACCGCCCCCAGTCCGTCGATGGAGAGGTCAGGCGCCACCTTCACCAGGATCGGCGGGCGCCGCGACACCTCGGCAATGGCCGCGAGGATGGCCCGCAGCTGGGTTTCCCCCTGCAGATCCCGCAACCCGGGGGTATTTGGCGATGACACGTTGATGACGACATAGTCGGCTAGCGCGCTGACGGCAGCGACCAGAGCGGGATAATCCCGCGTCGGATCAGCCCCCTCCTTGTTGATGCCGACATTGGCGCCGAGCGGGACCGACCGGTCGGCGAGCCTGCGCAGGTTTGCGGTGTAGACATCAAGGCCGCGGTTGTTGAAGCCGAGGCGGTTGATGATCGCCCGGTCCGGCGTGAGGCGAAACAGCCGCGGCTTCGGATTGCCTTGCTGCGGCCGCGGCGTGACCGTCCCGGTCTCGACGAAACCGAACCCGAGGCGCATGAGGGCATGCGCCGCTTCGGCGTTCTTGTCGAAGCCGGCCGCAAGTCCGATCGGGTTGCGGAATGTCAGGCCAAGCGCGTTGACCGCAAGAGCGGGATCGTCATCCCCGGCAGCGGTTCCGCCGAACCCCCAGCGAAGCGCCCGAATGCCAAGCCCGTGCGCACGCTCGGGGTCGAGTCGGCGGAGCCAGGGCATTGCAGCGGCGGAAACCAGCGACAGCATAGGAAGGGCTTATGCGCCGCCGCCGGCAACGAAAAAAGGGGCTACATTGCCGGCTTGCATTGCCGGGCTGGTGGTTCACGATCGCTCACCGGTGCGCACAGGCCGGCGACCGGCCGGCGCAAGAGCAGCGTTTGCCCTTGCCGACCGGCCGCCTGCCATCCATCAAGGGGCAATGTGGAATGAGCCGTATCTGGAAACCTGCTGCCGCGCCGCGCTGCATCGCCTGTTTCTGAGCGGACCGGACGGTCGGCCCTGTGGCATCAGCGACGATCCATGTCTGCGGCGCCTCGCGGAGGCCGGGCTATGCCGGCCGGACGTAGACGGACGCGTCATGCTGACGCCGGAAGGTACCCAGCGGCATGCGACAGAGGTGCTGAAAACCCCTGCCGCACGTGTTGGCCGCGATGCTGCGACCGAAGGCGCCTCGGTTACGACAGCGGGGCGGTGATCGCGGTCTCCACATCGGCGAGCGTCACAAACAGAACGCGCGCCCCGTCCGAACCCGAGGCCATGACCATGTCGCCGGCCGTCAGCATGTCGGCCGCGTCAGCCATATAGTTGGCCTCGGCGATCTCCTGCAGCGTGTCCTTGCTGGTCTTGTAGTGCCAAAGGGTAAATCCGTTCGCATAGGCGAGCACGGACAGATTGCGAATTGCAAAGGCCATTGAAACAATCTCCGGATAAAAAAGCCACTGCTGCCTGAAAACTGGCAGCTCAAAACAGAAAAAATCTTAGCCAGGCAAATCAATGCCGTCGATTTGTCTAATCTACAGGAGACAGGCGACGTCTGTCAACGATAATTTTCCTATTATCGCCGAAAAAGGCATCCTGTCCCAGACATGCGCGGGCGCGCCGGGATCGGGAACTCCGGCATAAGCCAACGCCAAAGTTTTAGCCGCCGGTCGCTCCGCCGCGAGAGATAAGGTCCGCGACTGGGCGGCTTGCATGCGACGGACGTTACCGAATCCCACGTCACGCCCGACCAGCGCTGGATGACAGCCTCCCCCAGAATACAAGGGCGATGCCCTTCGCGTTCTGGCGCTGCCGTCCTGCCGGGGCTCCGACAGCCCGAAGCCACCTCCGTGGCCGGAAAACCTGCCGCGACGGCACAAGCGAATACACGCCGGAACTGCCACCACCTGTCGTTGCGGATGAATAGGTGTGGCGTGGTCGTTTTTCCTATTCCTTTTGGCGCGAATTCCTAGGATAATCAGCCTCACGAATCGCGCTCGTGGGAGCCCATCACGGCTTGGGTCATCCGCCGAGGTCGCGCAACGAACAGAATGGAGAAGGACACATGAAGCACGAAGACGTATGGCGCGCGCTCGACACGCTCGCGGCAGAAAACGGCCTGTCGGCATCTGGTCTCGCCAAGCGCTCAGGGCTGGATGCGACGACATTCAACCCGTCCAAGCGGCGAATGCCGGATGGCCGGGCGCGGTGGCCGAGCACAGAAAGCCTGGCCAAGGTTCTGGACGCGACCGGGGCCTCGCTTGAGGCGTTCACCGCCTTGGTGACTGGCGCGCGCGCACTGAGCAGCGGCGGCAATTCCAACCGCGCGGCGGTCCGGCGGGTGCCGCTGATCGGCCTCGCACAGGCCGGCGGCGAAGGCTATTTCGACGATGGCGGCTATCCCGTGGGCGGCGGCTGGGACGAAGTCAGCCTGCCGGAAATCGCCGACCCAAATGCCTATGCGCTGGAAATCAGCGGCGATTCCATGGAACCGGTATTTCGTGACGGTGACCTCGTCATCGTCTCGCCCGCGGCACCGATCCGACGCGGTGATCGCGTTGTCGTGCGCACCACCGGCGGCGAGGTCATGGCGAAGCAGTTGGCGCGCCGCTCCGCACGCCGGGTGGAATTGAAGAGTCTCAATCCGGAGCATCCGGACTATAGCTTCGACCTGAACGAAGTGCTTTGGATTCATCGGATTGTGTGGGCCAGCCAATAGGCCCCGCGATAGATTTCCTTTGACGCACGGGCGGCTCTGGGCCTCAGATTGCTTGCAGGAGGCAAGCGAGCATGCGCCGGACCGTCCTGATCGCTGTATTGGCTGCTGGTCTTGGTCTCACCGCTCCGGTGCGGGCGGTCGCCGAGGATGTCGATCTGGCGCTGGTGCTCGTCACCGACGTGTCCCGCAGTATCGATGACAGCGAATACCAACTGGAAAAAACCGGCTACGCCACCGCGTTCAGCAACGGCAAGGTGCTGCAGGCCATTCACGATGGCCCGTTGGGAAAGATCGCAGTCGCCTATGTCGAGTTCGCCGGCAACTACGAGGTCAAAACTGTCCTCGACTGGACCGTCATCGATAATGCGGCGTCGGCGCGGGCTTTTACCGATCGCCTGAGCGCGGCACCACGCTCTTTCTGGGGCCGCACGTCAATCAGCGCCGGTATCGATCAGGCGATGCAGTTGTTCGCCGAGGCCGGGCTGCAGGCAACACGGCGCGCTATTGATGTCTGCGGCGACGGCACCAACAATGCCGGCCGCGAGGCTTCCGATGCCCGCGACGATGCCGTGAAGGCCGGCGTGACGATCAATGGCCTGACCATCATCAACGATCACCCGGTGTCCTGGACATTCGCGCATGTGCAACCGCCGGGCGGACTGCCGAACTACTATCGCGAAAATGTCACCGGCGGACCGGGCAGCTTTGTTCTGGAAATTCATGATTTCGCGTCGTTCGGCGATGCCATGACCCGCAAGCTGGTTAACGAAATCGCAGCGCGACCCGGCGACACACGCTTCGCACAACAGCGTTAGAGCAATACCAGCCTGACTGGAATCGTCAAGCGAATCAGGCTGATGGAATTGCTCGTGGAGCAAAAGCTGGAGCGTTTCCAGTGACGCTGGAAGTGCTCTAGCAGCGCCTTCTGCCCTCGATCGACACCAACTCGAATGACCCGTGTGCGTTGCGGACGCGGGCAAGACAGCGAACCGTCGCGGGGCTATGGTCTCCGGGCGACGGTCGAGGTGAGCGCACCCGGCTACAGCCTCACAGCGTCGGAGAAATAGCATGGGTTCACTGGTGAACGGCGTCTGGCAGGCGCAGGAGACTGAAGCCAACACGCAGGGCCGCTTCGAACGCAAGGCCTCGGCGTTTCGCAACTGGGTAACCCCGGATGGCCGTCCAGGCGCGAGCGGAACCGATGGCTTCTCCGCTTCACCAGGGCGCTACCATCTCTACGTGTCGCTGGCGTGCCCGTGGGCACACCGCACGCTGATCATGCGCGTGCTCAAGGGACTCGAATCGATCGTTCCGATTTCCGTCACGCATTGGCTGATGGCAGAGCAAGGCTGGACATTCCAGCCCGGCGAACGCGTGATTCCGGACCCGCTTTACAACAGCCAGACCATTCATGATCTGTACGCGCGGGCCGACCCTGCCTATACCGGGCGCGCTACCGTACCGGTGCTGTGGGACACGCAAACCCAGACCATCGTCAACAACGAGTCGGCCGAAATTATCCGCATGTTCAACAGCGCCTTCGACGGTGTCGGCGCTGCGCCCGGCGACTACTATCCAAGCTCATTGCGATCGGAAATCGACAGCATCAACCAGCGCGTCTACGAGACCCTCAACAACGGTGTCTACAAGTGTGGCTTCGCCGCGACGCAGTCGGCATACGAAGAAGCAGTCGCCCCGTTGTTCGAGACGCTGGACTGGCTGGAGGAGCGGCTTGCGCACTCGCGCTTCCTGTGCGGCAACCAGCTGACCGAGGCTGACATCAGGCTGTTCACCACGCTGGTGCGGTTCGATGCGGTGTACCACGGTCATTTCAAATGCAACATTCTGCGCATCGTCGACTACCGCCACCTTTGGGCTTATACTCGCGACATCTACCAGCTGCCCGGCATCGCCGCGACAGTCGACTTCATGCACATCAAGCGGCACTATTACATGAGCCACCGGCGCATCAATCCGAGCGGCATCGTGCCGGTCGGGCCGCTGCTGGACTTCGAGGAACCGCCGGAGCGCGGACGTGATGTCGACAAACTGATCGTGTTCTGACCAGCGAGATCATATCCGCCTGAACGCATCGAGGAGGACACATGCAGATTCGCAACCTCGGCCAATCCGGCCTGCGGGTTTCCGAAATCGGGCTCGGTTGCAACAACTTTGGCGGCCGCCTCGATGAGGCTGGTACAAGAGCAGTGATCCACAAGGCGCTCGATCTCGGAATAACCCTGTTCGACACCGCCGATGTCTACGGAGAACGTGGCGGATCCGAAACATTGATGGGTCGTGTGCTCGGCGCAGACCGCAAACGCATCGTGCTGGCCACTAAGTTTGCCATGCCGATGGATGATAGCGGGGAAATGATCGGCGGCTCGCGCCGCTACATCATGTCAGCGATCGAAGATAGCCTGCGCCGCCTGCAGACCGATTACATCGACCTGTATCAGATGCACCAGGTCGATCCGCGCACGCCGATCGAGGAGACGCTGCGCGCGCTCGACGACCTGATCCGCCAGGGCAAGGTGCGCTACATTGGCTGCTCGAATTTTGCCGCCTGGCAGATGACCGAGGCCGCCTGGACGGCGCGTCACCTTGGCTTGAACAGCTTTATCTCCTGCCAGGACGAGTACTCCCTCGTCCACCGCGCCCCCGAGGCCGAACTCCTGCCGGCGGCTCGCCAGCTCGGCTTTGGCCTGTTGCCCTACTTCCCACTTGCGAGTGGGCTGTTGACCGGCAAATACCGCCGTAACGTCGCACTGCCGCCGGGCACGCGCTTTGCCGGCACGCAACGCCTCGCGGACCGCTACCTGACGGAGCGCAATTGGACGGTGGCAGAGAAGCTGGGCGACTTCGCCGAGGCCCACGGCCATACGATGCTGGAACTGGCGTTCTCCTGGCTGCTGGCGCAATCCCCGGTGGCCAGCGTCATCGCAGGCGCGACAAAGCCAGAGCAGCTTGAGCAGAACGTCAAAGCCGGCACATGGGCACTCACCCCGGATGAGCTGACCGAGATCGATCGGATCGCCACCTGACGCTGATACCAGCCGGCCGGAGCATTGATCCTCTGTCCACGGTCTGCCGGCTGGTATCTTATTGATTTCGCGCGCGGCCGCCCCGCCGCCGGGCGGCAAGTGACCGACTGGCCCGCGCGCATAGCGGTCAACGCCAGCGTCGACCCGTATTACGCGGCGAGCCGGCTGCCGCTGACGCAGGCGGCGAGTCCGGCCACCGCCGCTGCGATGAACAGGGTCATGATCGGACCGTTCTGCGGAAACGTCGTGAAGACCATGGCCACCATCGCTGCACCGGTCGACTGACCCAGGAGGCGTGCCGTCGCCTGCATGCCGCTTGCGCCGCCGGTTCGGATGGGTGGCGCGGAGGTGATGATCGCCCGGTTATTCGGCGTATTGAAGAACCCGAAGCCCAGGCCGCAGATCGTCATGCGCCACGCGATGTCGGCCGGGGTCGGATGCGCCGGCAGAATGGCCATCAGGAACAGACCCAACGCCATGACCGCGAGGCCCATTCCGCCCAGCAGACCCGCGGGATAGCGGTCGGCCAACCGACCGGTGAACGGTGCGATGACAGCAACAACCAGAGGCCATGGAGTCATCAGCAGACCGGTCATGACCTGATCGAGACCGAATTGATGTTGAAACAGGAAGGGCATCGAAATCTGCCCCATCGCCTGCGCGATAAACGAGCAGATCGATGTTGCAACGGATAGCGCGAACAGCGGAATTCGCAGCAGGTCGACCGGCAGCATCGGGGCGGTCCGACTCAGCTGCCGTGTTACCAACAGGACGCCGCAGGTAGCGGCGGCGATCAGTTCCACCGTGACGTGCACCCAGGAATCGCCATGACCGAGTTCGGAGATGCCAAACAGCAGCAATCCGAAGGTCACGGCTTGCAAGCCAGCGCTGGCGAAGTCGAAGTGAATGCCCGACCGCGGCGTGTCCGGCAGCGCCTTCAGCGCGATCGCCGCTCCCAATACGCCGAGCGGCACGTTGACGGCGAACAGCCATGGCCAGGGAGCGATCGATAGGATACCGGACGCCACGGTTGGTCCGAGAGCCGAGGCGATCGAGCCGACGGTG
>Ga0153954_1000992_pt1 | contig 17529 bp, 11 predicted proteins | sample TSFL038MetaG_FD_102277 | JGI IMG/M metagenome (GOLD analysis project Ga0153954, IMG submission 102277) | Attine ant fungus gardens microbial communities from Florida, USA - TSFL038 MetaG | ecosystem: Host-associated > Fungi > Mycelium > Unclassified | place: USA: Florida, Wekiwa Springs State... | reverse complement strand
GGAGTTGGACAGCAGGCTGACACCGCTTTGCAGCAGGGTGATCAGGATGGCGCCCAGGATCGGGCCACCAAACACCGCGGTGCCGCCGATATAAGCCATCAGCAGAGCATTTGCCGACAGCGGTGCGGCGAGCGCGTCGAAAGTGACGATCTCATAGGTGATGGCGTAGAGCCCGCCGCCGATACCGGCAAAAAACCCTGACAGCGTGAACTGCAGGAAGCGCACCATGCGTGGGTCGTAACCCATGAACTGCGCCCGCTCATAATTGTCGCGGGTGGCGTTGGCCATGCGGCCGAGGGGCGTCTGGGTCAGGAAATACATCAGCGCGGTAGCGATGATCGTCCAGCACAGGATGAGGTAGTACACCTGAATGCCCGAGGCATAGGTGAGACCGAACAGGCTGCGATCGATCATGCGATCGGTGGTGACGCCGCCCTCGCCACCGAAGAAGTGGTGGAACATCAGCGCCGACGTTGCCATCAGCTCACCTATACCAAGGGTGATCATGGCAAACGCGGTTGCGCGCTGACGTGTCGCCATCGCACCGAATACCGCTGCGAGCGCCAGGCCCGAGAGACCGGCCAACAGTGGCATCACCTCCATCGGCAGCGGCAGGTCACCGGAGCCAGCGGCATTCAGAAAGTGGGCCATCGCATAGCCACCGATGCCGAAGAACGTCGCGTGGCACAGCGAAAACAGCCCGGCCTGGCCGAGCAGCATGTTGTACGACAGGGCGAGGATGACCATCATGCCCATCTGGCTGAGCATGGAGATCATGAAGCCGGAATGGCGGTGGTGAACAAAGTCGTAGGACAGCCAGGGCGCGGCGATGGCGATCAGCACCACCACCAGAATTAGCCATTTCATCCGCATCATGTGTCGCGCGTCCCCATCAGGCCGCGTGGGCGGAAGAACAGGATGGTGATCATCATCAGGAACGGCAGCAAGGCGCCGATGCGCGCGACCGGAACGGTCATCACCTCGGTCAGCAAAGTATCGCCACTGATCGCGATGCCCAACGGACGCAGGAGATCGGCGAAGGAATAATCGATGACCACGGCGAAGGTCTGGATCATGCCCATGATGATGGAGGCGATGAAGCACCCCATCAGCGAGCCGAGGCCACCAAAGACCACGACGACGAATACGATCGGTCCCATCGCGTCGGCCATGCCGGGTTCGGTGGTCTGATAGTTACCACCGATAACACCGGCGAGACCGGCCAGCAGGCAACCGCCGGCGAAGACTGTGGTGAATACCACCGGAACGTTATGGCCGAGCGCACCGACCATGCCGGGGTGGGTCAGCGATGCCTGGATGATGAGTCCGACACGGGTTTTCTTCAGCAGCAGCCAGGTCGCCAGCAACATGCCAGCGGAGACCAGCAGCATGAAGCCGCGATAGGCCGGGAAATTCGCGCCATACAGTGTGAATAGCGGAAAATCCAGCGATGGCGGCACGCGGTAGGCCATCGGCAGCATACCCCAGGTCATCTGCACGACGCGGCCGATGATGAACACGAGCCCGAAAGTGAACAGCAGCTCGGCGATGTGGCCGTTGTGGTGAACGCGGCGCAATCCCCACACCTCGATCGCCGCGCCGATCAGCCCGCACAGCACCGGCGCGATGATCAGGGCGGGAAAGAAGCCGATGTAACGACTGATCTGGTATGCGAAGTAAGCGCCCAGCATGTAGATGCTGGCGTGCGCGAAGTTCAGCACACCCATCATGCTGAAGATCAGGGTCAGTCCACTGGCAAGCATGAAGAGCAGCATGCCGTAGACCAACCCGTTCAGCAGGGAGATGACGAAGACCTCCATGTCGGTGACCGGGTCCCGTCTACGAGGAAGGCCGCTTCATCTTGCAGGTTGTCGGCAGGGTCAGATCCTCGGTGCTGGCGATGAAGTCGGTCTTCCAGCCCAGGCCGGTCTTTTCGGCGTCATACTTCACCGGCTTGGTGAAGGTGGCGGCGTAGTACGGCATCAGCAGCTGATGGTCGTCCTTGCGCATTTCCACCGGGAAACCGACCAGGTCGACCGCCTTCATGCCCTCCAGCGCGTGCGCCACCTTCAGCGGATCGGTTGAACCCGCCTCGTTGATCGCTCGGGCGAGCATCTGGAACATGGTCAGGAACGGCACTTCGGAAAAATCGGTGTCATGGTTGGCGCGCCAGGCGGTAGTCAGAGCCTCGGCCTCTGGCTTGTTCAGTTCCACCGGCACGTTCGGATGGAATTCGGTGACGGAGGACAGCCGGTCCTGCCCGGCAGCCCCGATCGCCGTCGGTCCGCCGATCAGGTGCGCCAGATAGGTATCGAAACGAACATTCAGGCCATTATCGACGGCCGACTTGATCAGCAGGTTCAGGTCTCGGTTATAGTTGCCGGTGATAACAGCCTGCGCACCCGATGCCTTGATCTTTTCGATGTACGGCGAGAAATCCTGCACTTTGCCGAACGGCATCAGCTCATCGCCGACAACCTGGACGTCGGGACGCAGTTTCGCCAGCCACTTGCGGGTGTCGCGCTGGATCGACTGTCCGAACAGGTAGTCCTGGTTCAGCAAATAGACTTTGGTGACATCCTTCGGAAGTGCCTTGATCCGCGCGACCGCGCGCATCTCGACGTTTCCAGTGAAACGGAATTGCCAGAAATCACATTGCTCATTGGTCAGCTCGGTGGCGAGTGCACCGCAGTTCAAGTACAGTACCCGATGGTCGGGATTGCGGGCATTATATTTCGATACGCCGTCCAGCAGTGCGGCTCCGACATTCGATCCGGTGCATGACATCACAAACGGAATATTCTGGTCAGTCGCCGATTTCAGTGCGATGAGCGCCTCGGCTGGCTGCAATTTGTCATCGAAGGGCACGATCTCGAACTTCTTGCCGAGCGCGCCGCCATCGGCATTCACCTTTTGCAGGATGAAGGCGAAGACTTTCAGGAATTCGTCGCCGCCCGAGGCGAACGGGCCGGAGAATGGGTCGATATAGGCGATCTTGATGGTATCGTCGGCGGCCAGGGCCGGACGCAGGCCCAAGGCGACAAAGGCCATGACAATTGTAACGCAGACGTGGCGGTACAGGCGCGGCATGTTTCCTCCCAAACAGCTTGTCTAAGCTGCGTATTCGTTGGGGAAACAGTAGGCATCGGCCCGCAGGCGAGTCAATCAGATTGGCCGCGAGTACGCCACAATGGTGCGGCATCAGAACGTCGCGGGCGACCAGCCGGACGGATCACCGTCCGACCGGCACGGCCTGAAGCTGACCCGGTGGCAAATTACTTGGCGCGGAACGCCTTGTGACAAGCGCCGCAGGCTTCGCCGAGCGACTTCACGTTCGCCGCGAAGGCATCCGCGTCGCCGGCCTTGGCAGCATCCGCGACCTTGGTCGCCGCCTCACCGAAATTGGCGGCATCCTTCTTGAAGCCGGCCGGGTCAGACCAGATTTCCGGCAGCGCCTTGGTGTCGCCCTTGTCACTGCCCGGGGGGAACATCGACGGAATCAGCGCCGCCCATTTGGCGATGCCGCGGGCCACCGGTTCGGCGCCCTTCATGTCGCCCTTGGATGCCGCGATGCTCCTGAGAAAGGCGAACGAGCCGTTGTTCAGGTCGAACGCCACCTGGCGCACCGTGATGGGATCGGGGGCCTGAGCATGGGCGATTCCCATGCTCGCCAGGGCGACGACAGCGGCCAACGCAAGCGTATTCTTCATCCGAAGCTCTTCCCCTCAAGCGATCGACACGGACACCGGGCAGCCATGCTGCACCGCCGCAATCATTTGCTAGCAGATTCGTTGGCTTCAGGACAGACTGCGCCGGAACAGAAGGATAAGCATGACGACTATTCACTCTCTTGCCGTATTCTGCGGCTCCCGCGTCGGTAAAAGCCCGATTTACGCTCAGGCCGGACGTGCTCTCGGCCTCGGTCTCGCCAAAGCCGGCATCCGGTTGGTCTATGGTGGCGGGCGCATCGGCATCATGGGTGTCGTTGCCGACGCGGTGCTCGAAGCCGGCGGCTCCGTTCTGGGGGTGATCCCCGAATTCCTAAAACAGGCGGAGGTGGAACACCAAGGCGTGCAGCACATGGTGGTCACCGACAGCATGCACGTCCGCAAGACCCGCCTCTACGAGGAGGCCGACGCCTTCCTCACCATGCCGGGCGGGCTCGGCACATTCGATGAAACATTTGAGATCATCACGTGGCGGCAGTTGGGACTACACGACAAGCCGATCCTGCTTTGCAACGTCGATGGCTGGGCCAACGCCTTGGTGGCCACGATCGATACCGCGATCGCCCAGGGTTTCGCCGCGCCGGGGTGCCGCAACCTGTTTGAGGTGCTCGACGGTGTTCCGGCCGTTCTCGATCGGCTCCAGACGCTGCCGGCCGGCGGCGGCGGAAGAAGCGACCGGTTGTAGCAGCGTTTCGCTACAGCCTCAGCGGACATTACGTCGGCGGCATCGCCCGCGCTGACGCGCCGCGGTGGCCGCGGTTCGGCATGGTCCAGCAAGGTCTGAACAGCTTCGGCACTGAGACCGGCGAGCTGGAAAAGCGCGAGCGGCGCGGCCGGATTCAGCCCATCCTCCCCTATGTCGATTTGACGTGTGCACAGGACGGGCAATCGGCGCACGCCAGCGCTGCGAACCGCGATGCGCACGACATCTGGACATAAGGATATGTTTATGTCATTGAGTCCGGACGATGGAGACCCTGCTCGCCAGCCTGCGCGCCGCCGCCGAACCGACCCGCCTGCGATTGCTGGCGCTGGCTCAGCGCGGTGCGTTCTGCGTCATGGATTTCACCGAAATCCTCGGCCAGTCGCAGCCGCGCCTCTCCCGCCACCTGAAGCTGCTATGCGAAAATCGGCTGCTCGAGCGGGTACGCGAAGGTTCCAATGTCTGGTTCACGCTGCCGCACGGTGAGGCCGGCGGGCTGCCGAAGGAACTGATCGCGCGCCTGCCGCCGGACGACCCGATCCTGGAATCCGATCGCCGCCAGGCCGCGCGCGTCCTGGCCGAACGGGCGCGGATCGCCTCGGAAAGCTTCCGCCAGAAAGGCGCCGACTGGGACGAGATGCGCGCGCTTGGCCTGCCGGCTCAGGCAGTGGAGGACGCGCTGCTGTCGCTGATGCCGGACACGGGCGGCGGCACGCTGCTCGATATCGGCACCGGCACTGGCCGCATTCTGGAATTGCTGGCGCCGCGCGTGTCCCGGGCGCTTGGCGTCGACGCCTCGAAGGCGATGCTGGCGCTGGCGCGGGCGCGACTGGCCGGCCCGGAACTCGGACATTGTTCGGTGCGGCTGGCTGACATGTACCGGTTGCCGCTGGCCGATGCCAGCTTCGACACCGTAGTACTGCAGATGGTGCTGCACCACGCCGACGATCCCGGCCTGGCACTGGCCGAGGCAGCGCGCGTGCTCCGCCCCGGCGGGCGGCTGCTGCTGATCGACCTGATCGCACACGAGCAGAAGGACCTGACCGATCGCCTGGCGCATCGCTGGTCGGGCTTCTCGGACGCGACGATCGACGCGCTGTTCGCCGCGCTGGATCTGACGCCGACGGCGCCACTGACGATCGACGGTCCCCTCGCCGTCCGCATCTGGACCGCCACTGCCCCTAACCACACCGTGACAGCCCCTGCCCCTGCCTCCGCGCTCGAACGCGCCTTCTGCTGAAAGCTGCTGATGCCCCGTCCTCACTTGCTTGAAACCCTGCGCGATCGCGTGCTGCTGTGTGACGGCGGTATGGGCAGTCGCGTCCAGGCGCTGACCCTCGACATCGAGAAGGACTATTGGGGGCGCGAGAACTGCACCGACGTGCTGGTCCTGTCACGCCCGGACCTGGTGCGCGAGATCCATCGCGGCTACTTCGAGGCCGGCGCCGACATGGTGGAGACCAACACCTTTGGCGGCTCCCCGGTGACGCTGGGCGAGTTCGACCTGGCCGACAAGACGTTCGAGCTGAACCGACAGGCGGGCGAATTGGCGCGCGAGGCGGCGGAGCAGTTCTCCGACGGGCGGCCGCGCTGGGTGATCGGCAGTATCGGACCGGGCACCAAGCTGCCGTCGCTCGGCAACATTGCCTACGACCCTCTGCAGGCCGCGCTGGCGGAGCAGTGCCGCGGGCTGATCGCCGGTGGCGTCGATGCGATCCTAATCGAGACCTGCCAGGACACGCTGCAGATCAAGGCGGCAGTGAACGGCGCCAAGATCGCCCGCGCCGAAGCCGGAACCGACACGCCGATCTTCGTGCAGGTTACGGTTGAAACCACTGGCTCGCTGCTGGTCGGCCCCGACATCGCTGCCGCCGCCGCTGTGGTGCATGCGTTGGACGTGCCACTGATCGGACTGAACTGCGCCACCGGTCCGCAGGAGATGGCGGAGCATGTCGGATGGCTCGCGGCGAACTGGCCGGGTCTGCTTTCGGTGCAGCCCAATGCCGGCCTGCCGGAACTCGTCGACGGAAACACGCACTATCCGCTCGGTGCCGCCGAACTGACGTCGTGGCTGGAGCGTTTTGTCGAGCAGGATGGCGTCAATCTGATCGGCGGCTGCTGCGGCACCACGATCGGGCATATCCAGTCGCTGGACGCGATGCTAACCCGGCGCGCGGGTGCCGGCGTGCGGCCCGCGCCGGTACTGCGCAAGCCGGTGTGGATTCCGTCGGTGACGAGCCTGTATCAGGCGGTGCCGTTGCGGCAGGAGAACGCGATCTTTGCGATCGGCGAACGATGCAATGCCAACGGCTCAAAGAAATGGCGGGAACTGCAGGAGACCCAGGACTGGGACGGCTGCGTCGCCATGGGCCGTGAGCAGCTCGGCGAAGGCTCACACGCGCTGGACGTCTGCACCGCCTTCGTCGGCCGCGACGAACTCTCGGAAATGACCGAGGTGGTGCGCCGCTTCACCGCATCGGTGAACAGCCCGCTGGTGATCGACAGCACAGAAACCCCGGTGATCGAAGCCGCACTGAAGCTGCATGGCGGCAAGCCGATCATCAACTCGATCAACTTCGAGGATGGCGAGGGCCACGCCACCGACCGTCTGAAGTTGGCGAAACAGTTCGGCGCCGCAGTGATCGCGCTGACCATCGACGAAGTCGGCATGGCGAAGACCGCCGAGGACAAGCTGCGCATCGCCCGAAGGCTGGTTGATTTCGCTTGCAACAAGCATGGGCTGCCGCAATCCGACCTGTTGATCGACCCGCTGACCTTCACCATCGCCACCGGCAATGAGGATGACCGCAAGCTGGCGCTGTGGACGCTGGAAGGGATCAAGGCGATTCATGACGAATTCCCTGACATCCAGATCATCCTCGGCCTGTCGAATGTCAGCTTCGGGCTGAACCCGGCGGCGCGTGCCGTGCTGAACAGCGTGTTCCTGGATCACGCACGTCGGGCCGGCATGACCGGCGCGATCATCCATGTCTCGAAGATCCGGCCGATGCACCTGATCGCCGAGGAGGAGAGGCAGGTCGCCGAAGACCTGATCTTCGATCGTCGCCGCGAGGGCTATGATCCGCTGCAGCGGCTGCTGGAATTGTTCGCCGGGCGGAAAGCTGCTGACGCGGTCAAGAAGGAACGCGCGGCGACGCCGGAGGGGAGGCTGAAGGATCGCATCGTCGATGGCGACCGCAAGGGCCTGACCGAGGACCTCGACGACGCGCTGAAATACATGCCGCCGCTGGAGATCATCAACAACGTGCTGCTGGACGGCATGAAGGTGGTCGGCGACCTGTTCGGCGCCGGCAAGATGCAGCTGCCTTTCGTGCTGCAAAGCGCCGAGACGATGAAGGCTGCCGTTGCCTATCTGGAACCGTTCATGGAGCGGATCGAGGGTCAGGAGAAAGGCACCATCGTGCTGGCCACGGTCAAGGGCGACGTGCACGATATCGGCAAGAACCTGGTCGACATCATCCTGACCAACAACGGCTACCGCGTGGTCAATCTCGGCATCAAGGTGCCGCTGAACGACATGCTGGCCGCGGCAACGGAGCATCGTGCCCATGCCATCGGCATGTCCGGTCTGCTGGTGAAATCCACCGTCGTGATGCGGGAGAATCTGGAGGAGATGTCGCGCCAGGGGGTCGAGATCCCGATCCTGCTGGGGGGGGCCGCGCTGACCCGTAACTATGTCGAGGACGACTGCGTCAGGGCCTACGCCTGCGGCCGGGTCGCCTATGCGCGCGACGCGTTCGACGGGCTGCACCTGATGGACCGCGTCACCGGCAACGCGTTCGACGACTACCTGGCGGCGATCCAGGCCAAGCGCGTCGGCAAGGCACGCAACACGTCCCGCACCCTGGGCCAGGCCGATACGCGCGCGTTTCAACCGGTCGATGTCGTTGCGGTGCAGTCGCGGCGCCGGCGACTCACGCGCGACGTTCCGGTGGTGGAACCGCCCTTCTGGGGCGCCCGGGTGGTCGAGGCGGCGCCGAAGGCCATCGTCCCGTTCATCAATGAACGCAGCCTGTACCAATTCCAGTGGGGGTTCCGGAAGCAGGGCCGCTCGCTGGACGACTTCCTCGGTTGGGCGAAGCAGGAGCTGCGTCCGGTGATGCGGCGGATGCTGACGCTATGCGACCAGGAGGACATCCTGAAGCCGCAGGCCGCCTATGGCTACTGGAAGGCGGCCGGTCAGGGGAACGACCTGATCATCTTTGAAGCGGACGGCGAAACCGAGGTGACGCGCTTCACCCTGCCGCGGCAGCCCAAGGAAGACGGCGAGTGCATCGCCGACTTTTTCCGCGATGTCGACGACGCGGAGCGCGACGTCATCGGGCTACAAGTGGTCACAGTCGGACAGAAGGCGTCGGACACCGCGCGCCTATGGTTCGAGGATAATCGTTACCAGGATTACCTGTACCTGCACGGCCTGTCGGTCGAGATGGCTGAAGCGATGGCGGAATACGTGCACAAGCGGATCAGGGCAGAGTTGGGCTTTGCCGCCGAGGACGATCGCGACATCGAAAAGATGCTGGCGCAGAGCTATCGCGGCAGCCGGTATTCGTTCGGCTACCCCGCCTGCCCGCGCCTGGAAGACCAGGCCCCGATCCTCGAGCTGCTGGGCGCAGAGCGTATCGGCGTGTCGCTCTCCGATGAGTTCCAGCTGCACCCGGAACAATCGACCAGCGCCATCGTCGTGCTCAATCCGCGGGCGAAATACTTCTCGGTGTAGACGCCGATCGCGGCGGAGCGCAGGCCGTCAGACGACCGCGATCCGCCGCGTGGGTCGACAGCCTGCGCGATGCGCCGGACCGACGACGCGGTATTTACGCCCGGTCTGGACGCCCGCGCCGGCGCAGCGAACCAAGCACACGCAGCATCGGAAGCAGAAGCTGCGCCAAAGTCAGCATGCGCACCATCTCCGCCACCGCCCTCCTGCGCACCTCCAGCGCCTCACGTTCCGTGCGGCTCGGGCCGGAACGACTGGCGATGAACAGCAGCACCCCGGCGACCACAAGGTCGAAGCCGCCGAGCACCAAGGCCGTCTCGTAGAAGTTCAACGCCCAACTGATGCGCAGCCAGTACCATCCCGCGAGATGGGCGAACGTCACGGCACCGATCACAAAAACCAGCGCGATACAGGCGCACGCCAGCCGTGTAACTGTGCGCGCTGCGAAAGCCTGCCAGCGAACTGTCTCGGCTTCCGCAGCGATCCGGACCAGCCGTACCGGCCGCATCAGATCAGCGTATCGTGCGACCGATCAGCCACCCTATGGCGGCGGCGACCAGGATCGCGGCAAGCGGCCGCTGACGCACTTGTGACGAGACTGCCTCGGCCTGATGCTGCACGGCGTCCCTTGACGCGCCATACGCGCTCTCCGCGCGGCCGGCCAGATCGGCGACCACAGGGGTGACGCGATCCTTCATCAGCGACTCAAGCTGCTCTCGCAGCCGTGTGATCTGGGCTTGCGTGCTGTCCATCTTGTCCTGTGCCTCGGTCGAAAAGCTCATGCGCTTGCTCCTTTTTGTCAGACCGCGCGCTGGCGGACTGGCTCGCAACGTTGCTGCCCCGATACCAGAAGGCACCGGCACACGCCACGTCCGACCGCCGCCGGTACGATCTGGCTGTTGCAACACCGTCGATGTGGGGCGGATTTAAAACCCGTTCAAGCGCCGGAACGCGGCCTGCGACCGGCTGTGGCGATGAACTCTTCGAGTTCAGCTGCGAACACGACCGTGTTATGGCTGATCCAGTCGCGATACGAACGCTACTCCGGCCAGGGGCGCAGGACGTCGTCGCCTTGCCGGTCGTTCCGCGATCCCATCGCGCGGACGCCGGCGGTGACGTCCGGGATCACGATCATCTGATAGGACCCCGCCCGCGACCACCGGGCGCGCCGCGGCCCGGCAACAAACCTACGGCGAACTCACGACGCCGCAGCAGCTCGGGCTGGCATCACAAGCCATCGCTGCGCTAATTCCGCATAATTGCAACCTAAGGTTGTGGTCATGCGAGCTCCGTCCGAGGCCGAGAGGCTTATGCGATGGCTGCATCGCCAGGCGAGATCATCACCTGGTCGTTCGGTGGGATACTGCCGTCTCCCCGAACCCGAGCGGCGCGCATATTGGTGAGGCCGATGCGGAGGTCGTGGCACGACACCACGAAACGGAGGAACTGCTCGGCGTGCATCGCGTGCATGTCCTGGCAGGCCTCAGCCATCAGGCGGAATCGGGTTGCGTAGATCCGCGCCGCCCGAACACTGCAGAAAGCGAAGCGATCGTTCAGGCCGCCCCAGCTCTGCCAACCCGGCAGGATGAGGTCGGCCTGACCGTTGACCAGCGGTTCCAGATCCCGTTGCGGTTCGAGACGATCAAGATACAGCAAGTCCGCGCGCAGCAGCAGCACGAGGTCATCCGGCCAGGGCGCGAACAGATGCAGCAGCGACCAGAGGCGGTCGAGGCTGCGCAACTGATGGCACAGATTGGTCAAGCTGGCGTAGTTGTCCTCATAGACATCCGGCAACGCCTTGATCGCGGACATTTCGGCGTCGATCGTCTCATCGGCCTGGCGTTCCACCCAGCACAGGTCGAGATCCAGGAGTGTCGCCTCCGACCGGCTCGACAGCACCCCAGACTCTCCGCCCGGCCCCATGGCTGTGGTTTCCGGCAGGTTGAAATGACCGGCGGTCAGAACCGGAATGCCGGCGTCGCGCAGCGGATCGAGGAACGCCCACCGGATCGATTCGATGGTGTGCGACAGCGAGCGGGTCAGTCCGAAGAAACCGATCAGGCAGTGCATCGTATGATTAGTAACGGCATAAGCTTAACAGGTGATGAATCTGTCATGCCACCAAGGCTGACTGCCTGATCGATTTCGCCTCGAACGCCGCGAGGCATCGGGCCGGCGCGTCGACATCGGATCTGTGGCTGAAGCCCGACAGCAGGTGGGCGAAACCGGTCCGGTCCAGGCCGTACGCGTGGGCGATGGTAGCGTCGACAGCGGCACGCAATTCCTCGTCGCGCTTTGCCGAAAGACGCCGTGCGGCGTCCGCGAGGAAGCGTTGCTGGGCCGGTGCGAAATCCGGAACCGGCAGCCCCTCGAGCAGATACAGGCTCAGATGCGTGGCCGCCTTCTGCCGCACCAGCCAGTCGAAGCAGAACGAGTTGAACAGCGCGCACAGCAGCATGGCATCACCGATCGGACGCAGCCACGGCGTCTTTTCGACCGTCGCGGTGTGACCGAACACCACGTTCGGCGGGGCCATGAAGGCGATCATCGTGCGCGTATCGTTAGAGCGGGCGATATCGCGGAATGCCACCCGTGACTGCGCGGCGGCCTGAACGACCGCAGCGGGCAGTCGGGCTGCGCTGACGCTGTGGCGCGGTCCCGTCTCCCACGATCCGGTATACTGATGGAACGTTTTGCCCTCGTGCAGGATATGCGTTCCTCGGCCGAGCGGCTGGAACAGACCGCTGTCGTGGGTCATGTGCAGATCGCAGCCGAAACGGATATGCCGGGCGGCGCACCACGGTCCAAGGCGGTGCGGCGTATCGAACATCCGCTCGGCGAGCAGCAGATCGGCGCCACCGCGCAGTTCAAGCGGCGCTAGGCGGTCGCCGCCCGTCCGAACGAGCAATTCGGCGTCATACGTCATGATTTTCGCCAGGTCCGCGGCGTCCTGGATGTGGTCGAGATAGAAGCCACAACGGAACGACCGCGTTGGACCGGGGCGATGGCCGACCAGCAGGTCGAACTTGTAGCGGCTGTCGATGTCGAAGGCACGGCGGCGGTTCTCGAAGCTCAGCAGCCAGTCCAGTGACAGCTCGCTGAAGTAGGCACGGCGGATGGCAGCGCTGCCGTCGTTGGCGTGGAACGATGACGGCAGCACCCACCCGATCCCAGCGTCCGCGCCGGCGAGGCGCAGAGCACGCTCCGCGAACAGGCGATAGAGGTCGAGGCTGCCGGTCGCCTGCCCTGTCCGCTGCTGATGCCGATATAGCACCGGCACGATTTTCTTGAGCCGCTCGAAGCCGGCGCGATAGGTGTCGAAGGCTTTGGCGATGTCGGGAGTGGACATCAGCCTGGCCTCGATCGTGGCGCGGGCGGAACGGGAGTTGGCATCGAGGATCGTCAGATCGTACGCGGAGAGGAAATCCTTGGTGTTCGGCAGCACGACGTCCCATGGCGGATTTCCCAGAATTACCGTGAAACCTTCGGGGAAGGCCTGGGGGAACGTCAGGTCCCATGGTACCGCCTCGCGACCGGCATCGATCAGGCGCTGTTGTCGCCGCGTCGGACGGACCGGCCAGGCAAAGCTATCCGCCACAATCCGCGCCAGCGACAACCAGACGTCATCGGCATCGCGCTCCCGTAGCATCGCTGCCCCGGCCCAGGCCTTCGCCAGTTCGCGCAACGGATGCAGCAGCGCATCGAGCTGGTGCTTGAATTCCTGTTTCGATACCAAATCGTCGACGTCGTGGCCGACGGAGGCGTCCAACGCGCTGACCAGGTGCCGGGCTGTAACGAGCGCGGCGTCCAGCCGATCGGTCACCCCACGGGCAAGGAGTGGATCGAGCGGACCGCCGGTCACCGGCAGCGTCGCCAGGCATTCGAAGAATGGGCCGGTCAGCGCATCGCCGGCGACCAGACGGTGGTCGAGGAAGGTAAGCGACAACCCTTCCGCATGGGACTCGAGCCAAAGCGAAAGTTTCGCCAGCTCGACCGCCAGTTCATTGCGGTCGCAACCATACAGGCAGTGCACCGCAACCAGACGACGGCAGATGGCCCGTGCCTTCGGCTCCGCAAAGCCGTGGCTTGGCAAATAAGGAATGACGTCCGAAAACGTTGTCAATCGCTCTGTCAGACCGCGTGAATCACAGTCGATGCAGGCGGTCAGCACCGCATCGGCCAATTGGCGGCAGGCTTCGACCAGGAAGTGCCCGCTGCCCATCGCCGGGTCGACGATCCGGATACGCAACAGGGCGGCGGGATCGGGCGTGCCGCGCGGACTGCGCGAGGCGATCTGCGGCGCCAGTGTCTCGCGCACCAGGAACTGCACGAATTCCTGCGGCGTGTAGTAGGATCCGCTGGCCTTGCGGCCGGACCCGGCACGCAGGAAGAAGGTGCCTGGCGCGATATCGGCCGGGGTGCCATTCGCCGGCACGATCGCCTCCAGCTTGCCCCGCCGTTGTCGGAGCATCGGCTGCTCCGCAATGCCCGGCTCCTGTTCGAGCAAGGCCTCATAGATACCGCCCAGGTCTTCGACGTCGAGCGAGCCGTAGTGGACGCGCATGCGCTGCCTGTCCTGTCCGCTGATCCAGACCAGCTTGTCGAGCAGAATCGCTGTCGCGTGCTCACCCCAGTCGATGCACTCCAGCACAGGCAGGCCATCAGCGCCAAACAGGCTCCCACCGAGCGGAGCAATGCAAAGCTGGTCGCATCTGATACCATCTCGGAACATGGTGAACAACGTGCGCAATCCGTCCTGCAGCATGCGTCCGGTGTCGGCGCCACGATCCAGATGCTGGCGCACCAGCGGGCCAAGCGCCTGTGATGGGGACAAGGAGGATCGCCAGACAACGGTGGTCGCAAAACTGAAAGCGTCCGGCGTCGCCTCCAATTTCAGGGCAAACAGCAGGCGGTAAATCAGTCTGAGTGAGTCGCGCCATAGGGCGTTCGGGTCCAGACCATGTCGTGTCGGCAGCGCATTGATGAAGCCAAGGATCGCCTCCCTCGCCTGCCGTCGCAGCTCTGTCGTGAGCCGGACCTGATGCGCGGCGGCTTCGCGTAGGATGTCGGGCAGGTGTCGCAGGCTATGGGCCCCGGCAAGAGCCAGCAGAACGCGCCAGCTGTCCGAGAGCGCGGTCTGGTCTCGCCAGGCATGCGGTGGGAACGCAATGAAACTGTCCCCGCGGGCGGTGTCGCGCAGCAGCAGGCGCAGGCAGTCGCCGTTGGTGAGCAAGCCGGCCGTCTCGCCTCGGGTCAGCAGCACGCGTTGCGCCGCGCGCATCACCGCCGCACGGCCACCGGCGTCAGGATCGACACTGGACGGCAGAGACCACAAGCGGATTTGTGAGCCAATGTCTGCCTGCATCACCCAGCCACCATCCTCGGCACCTTCGCGGGTGACGACCGGATCCTGATGCCGCAAAGTGCGATAGCCCAACGCGGTCGCAAGAATCCGCGGGCGGATGGAGGAAGGTGGCGTCGCGTCGGACGGTGGCAATATGCCGAGCCTCGCGAGACTGGGTGCCAAGCCATCGTGCAAAAACGCCGGCGTCATGGCGCTGCCGTGGACGGAAATGTCGTTCAGATCGAGTGCTACGGGCACAGAAACAGCACTCCGATCAGACGAACGGTGCGCTCGGGCAATGGCTTCGGATCCGGCATCAGGCTGCGAAAGACGCGAATGGCCTCGGCGGCATCATGGCGTTGGTCGCGCGACGCCGCAGGGTCCGCAGCGAGGTCAGCCAATCGCCGCTCCGGCTCGCTGGCGGAACGCCAGGTCGCGATATCCGGTGCGGACCTGAACAGATCGCCCGTCACCGTCACGGGCCGACCGCACAATGCGGCCGCCCGCTCGGCGAGCCAGGCTTGTGACTTAGCGGCGGTGCGCTTTTGTCGGGCGTTGTGGGCAGCCGCGAAATCTCGCGTGAGGCGATCGGCCAAAGCCTGGGCCTGCGGGTCCGCCGCAACGATCTGGTCGGCTGGCCATGGTGGCGTGGCAGCGGAGGGCAGGATAAATGCGAGCAGATCGGTATGTTCCCGCACCGTCCCGTCGCCGCTGATATGCAGCCCGAAGACTTTGCGAAACAGCGTTCCGACCTCGACGACATAGGTGAGCAGCAGCCCCGGCTGGTCAGCCTCCGCAGCGCTGACGCGACCGGCGTGCGACTGCCGGACGGATGCGATCGCGCGGCATGTCAGGGGATGAGCGCGACCCGGATAGAGTAGCGGCCGGCCGAGCGCGTCGTTCTGTTGGGCAGGGTCATCAGTTAGTCGGACCGTTCCGGTCGTGCGGTCAAAGCCGTCCAGTCCGTCGAGTGTTATCTGCCAGCTCCGTGGAATACGGTAACCGTCGTCAGCGTGCTCCAAGACCGACGCGACGAATTCCGTCAGATGGATCGGCGGCGAGTCGGGAAGCAACGGCGTCGCGGTCGATTCGCCGCCCGACAGCCAGCCGTGCCGCACCGCCATGCGATCAAAGCTGCTGAACGCGCGGTCAATTTCGCGCAACAAGTCGCGATAGGCGTCGCTGGCCTCGTCCTCGGCCGCAAGATCAAGTGTCTGCACCAGCGGTGCGCCGAACAGCGTCGCTTTGCGCTCCGCGAAACCTGCGAACAGTGGCTCATGCAGGCCAGCCTGTGCCGCTGCCATGCCCAGCGTGTTCGGCATGAAATCGAGACAGGACCGAGCCTTCTCGTATTTGCAGATCAGCTGCAGCAACAGCCGCTCTTCGAACGTGCCGGACAAATAGAGATAGCGGATCTGCGGATCGTGGCGTTGTCCGTAACGATCGATCCGACCGTTGCGCTGCTCCAGCCGGTTCGGATTGTACGGCAGGTCGAGGTGGATCAGATGATGACAGCGCCGCTGCAGGTTCAGCCCTTCGGCCAGCGAATCCGTGCTGACCAGGACAATATTGTCCTCGCTCGCACACCGATCCGCGGCACGGGTGCGGTCGGCCTCGGTGTCCACGCCACTGATCGTTAGCAAGGTGCCACCGAGCGCCTGAAGCGCACGGACAGCCGCCGCCTGGGTGTCGGCATACTCAGTATAGACAAGTATATTGGCCGCCGGCTCCTGCACTCGGATCAGGCGAATTTCTCGCAGCAATGTCCCGAATTTGGGATCATGGGGCAGCGCGGCATGGCCCAGCCGGATCATCGCCTTCAGGGATGACGCCGTGTCTTCGGACAGGCTGGCGGCCATCTCCTCTGCCTCCAGCTCCGCCAGCGTCGCCTCACCGCCTGGGTCGAGCACGCCGAAGCGCGCCAGCCGGTTACGCCATGCTCGAAGTGCGCGTTGGCGTTGCCCGCGTGGTCCGGTGGTCCGTCCGTAGCGGGCTGCCACCACTTGTAGCGTCGCAAGGCAGGCCGCGATGCTGGAGAGCGATCGTTTCAACAGGCTGACGAAAGCGAGTGCATCGGTCAGCCCTGCTCTGCCGTTGCAGCGCAGACGAGGGGCGACAAATTCCGTGAGTGCGTGGTGGAAGGCCAGCACCTCCGGCGCATCGGTCAGCCCCACCGGGACCGGAATGACGACACGTGGGCGAAACATCGGCAGCCCAGAGTGTCGGTCACGAATATGGTTCTTCAGCCGCCGCACCACATGGCGTCGATACGTCGTGCCGATCAGGCGCCCATCCGAACCGACCAGGCTCGGATCCAGCAGCTCGATCAGCGAGGTGAAATGCGCATCGTGGCCGTCATGCGGCGTTGCGGTCAGCAGCAGCAATCCGTCGCTCTGACGGGCCAGCACCTCGGCCAACCGGCGGCGCTGGCTGTCCTCGGCTGAGCCGGCGACGCAATGATGCGCCTCGTCGATGATGACCATGTCCCAGGAGGTCCGCTCAAGCTCTGAAAGCACGTGATCCTGCTTGGCGAAATCCAGTGACGTCAGGCATAGGGCGATGGCGGCGAACGCGTTGCCGCCGAGTTCCAAACCCGCACGTGCGGCACGCAGACCGGCTGCGTCGGCGACCAGGGTGAAGCGCAGGCCGAAGCGGATGCGCATCTCCTGCTCCCACTGATGCAACAGCGGGCCCGGCGGCGCCACCACCAGGACACGGTGTGACCGGCGGCGCACGATCATTTCCGCAATGATCAATCCCGCCTCGATCGTCTTACCCAGGCCGACGCCGTCGGCGAGCAGCAACCGTGGCCGGATCATGTCGAGCGCCCGCAGCAATGGTACTAGCTGATACGGTTCGATCGTCAGTCGCCCGGCTGGCACCGGCACGCCCGGTATTTGATCAAGCAACCATGCGATGTGATATCGCCGCCAGAGCGCCAATGGTCCGAAATCTTGCGGCGATACTGCATCATGCAACGGCGTCACGGCTTCCGCCGGATGCAGTAGCTTCCATT
>Ga0153954_1000991_pt1 | contig 17545 bp, 10 predicted proteins | sample TSFL038MetaG_FD_102277 | JGI IMG/M metagenome (GOLD analysis project Ga0153954, IMG submission 102277) | Attine ant fungus gardens microbial communities from Florida, USA - TSFL038 MetaG | ecosystem: Host-associated > Fungi > Mycelium > Unclassified | place: USA: Florida, Wekiwa Springs State... | reverse complement strand
TTAGACAAGGGTGCGAGCGATGGCTCGTACTGGAGGGGCGTGACTGGTTGGCACAAGGCCCAGATCGCGGTCGCCGCACCGGGACTCGCACCGGCCTGGGTCGAGGCCGGCGACATGGTCAAGCAAGGCGAGATGGCGCTACGGTTGGTCCGGGACGATGTGCCCGTCCGCGGGCGAGTCCTGGATTCGCAAGGCCGTCCTGTCGCCGGGGTGGTCGTACGGGTCAGGGCCATCTGGCAGATCAACGACGGGACCGACCTCGACGCCGTTCTGGCCTCGGGCGCGGTGGATGAAGAGAACATGATTCGGATCGCGCACCTGTATGGTGACTCCCTCGGTGAATCGACCCCGGTGTGGCGAGCGGATCCCACTCCTCTATGGCCCGGAGGTCGGAACACCTGGACCACCGGCGTCGACGGTCGTTTCGAGGTTCAGGGGATCGGGCGTGACCGCATCGCCCGGCTGGAATTTCACGGCGGCGGCGTGGCGGACGGCACGCTCGACGTGATGGCCCGCCCCGCGAAGGCGCCGCCCAGGGCCCGGCCGTTTCCCAGCATGCGGAGGGACACTGCGTTCAACGGTCTCTACCCGCAGGGGACCCAGCTCGTCGGCGCGACCTTCGACTACATCGCCGGCCCGACCAAGCCGATCGTTGGCGTCGTCCGCCTGAAGGGGTCCGGCAAGCCGGTCGAAGGCGCCATCGTCCGTGGAGCCGACCCGGGGACACATACCGCCGTCACCGCCCGGACCGACACGGCGGGCCACTTCCGCCTTGATGGGGTGCCGAAGGGGGAGTTCTACCAAATCCAGGTCAATCCGAGGCAGGGAATCGACGCGTTCCTCCGCCGCTGGGAGATCATCAATGACACGGAGGGACTCAAGCCGATCGAGACGACGATCGAGGTGCCCCCGGGGGTGATCGTGATCGGTCGGTTGATCGACAAGGCAACGGGCCGGGTGGTCCCACCAGGAAATGTCGGATACACCAAGGCGCAGGATAACGTGGCCGAAGGAGACACCCTCGATTTTTCCCGGCTGGCCGACTCGGCGTTCGGGCTCACGGTTCCGCCCGGCCGCGGGATGATCGCCGGCGCCTCGGCCGTCGAAGGGGCGGTCGACCCGTACGTCGCCGCCCGCCTAAAGCCAGCAGACCGGAGAGACAATACGCTCGAGGACAGGGTATATACGCATAATCTCGTCGGCCATCACGCCTATCGATTCATCGACGTCCCGGCCGGCTCGGGGCCGCTGACTGTGGACCTCGAACTGGCCCGCGGCCCGAGCCGCATGGGCCGGCTCATCGGCCCGGACGGGCAGCCCGTCGTCGGCGCCGATGCTTACGGCCTCAGCGCCTGCGACTGGGGGGGGACCGAGGGCTCCCGACCGCTCGACGCCGATACCTTCGAGGTCGGGGGCCTGGAGTCGGGCCACCCCCGGTTGCTCGTCTTCACGCACAAGGCCCGCAAGCTCGTCGGGGCGGCCGTGCTCAAGGACGAAGACCTGAAGTCCAACACCCCGTTGGAGGTCAAGCTCTTCCCCGCAGGCGCAATCGCGGGACGGCTCATCGACGAGGATGGCCTGCCCTGGGCGGGGGCGATGTTCAGAGTCGTGATGACCGACCCGGGCGGTTCCCCGGGCCACGGATGTTCCTTCGGCCAGAAGGTCGCCGCAGACGCCCAGGGTCGCTTTCAGGTCGATGCGTTCGTGCCGGGCGTGGAGATAGAGGTGACGATCGAAGCCCCGGATCGCGGGAACGTCCCACTCGATGGCGGCGATGCCCTCCGGAAGCCTGCCCTGAAACCGGGCGAACTCCATGACCTGGGCGACGTGAAGGCCAAGGAAATCCCCAGGCAATGACCGATCGGGAAGGAAGAAGCCGATGCGATTGCTCACCGTGAGACCGAGATCGGGCGACCCCTGGGCGCCCTATGTCCCCGACGAAGAAATGCCCTGGAACCTGCGGCGGGTCGTCCACCTGCACCGTCGGGCCGGCTTCGCCGCCACCTGGGAGGAGTTGCAGCGTGATTTGAAGGACGGCCCCGAGGCGTCGATCAACCGGCTCCTGGAGGGGAAGTCCCGATCCTGCGGCATCCCCGCGGATTTCGCCGCATTCGCCGACCGCCTGGCCGACCGGGCGCTGGCCGCGCCCGACTCCAGTCGCCTCAAGGCCTGGTGGGTCTACCGTATGCTCTTCGGCCCGGACCCGCTGACGGAGCGCCTCACGCTCATGTGGCATGGCCACTTCGCCACCAGCAACGGCAAGGTCAACAACGTGGCGCTGATGCGGCGGCAGAACGAGACCCTGCGTTCGCTCTGCCGGGCCCCGTTCGGATCACTTCTGCGCGCGATGCTCCGCGACCCGGCCCTGCTCATCTGGTTGGACGCCCCTGATAACATCAGAGGCCAGCCCAATGAGAACCTGGCCCGCGAGCTAATGGAGCTCTTCACGCTCGGTAGCGGTCCCTATTCCGAGGACGATGTCAAGCAGGCGGCTCGCGCCCTGACCGGCTGGCGGTTTGTGGGTGATGAGGTCCGGCTCATTCCCTCGCGGCACGACCAGGGCACCACGACCATCCTCGGCCGCACGGCCGCGTTTGACAGTGACGGACTGGCGGCGTTGCTTCTGGACCATCCCGCGACATCCCGGCGGCTGGCCTGGCGGCTGTGCCACGAGTTCTTCGGCGAGGGGGCGGTCGACGAACGTGCGGTTGAGGCACTCGCCGGAGGACTGCGGGCGCACGACCTGGACATTGGCTGGGGTATCGCAACGATGCTTCGGTCGCGGCTGTTCTTCGACGTCGCCAATCTGGGCCGGCGCATCGCCAGCCCGATTGACTATGTCGTGGGCACGGTGCGGGCCCTCGAGATGTTCGACCCGGCTCCGAGCACGCCCGTGCTGGCCGAGTGGTGCAGGGGGCTGGGCCAGGACCTGTTCTATCCGCCCAACGTCGGCGGCTGGCCCGGGGGCCGATCCTGGATCACGACCCGCTCGGCCATCGGACGGACCAACTTCGCCGCGGCAGTGGTCGACGGCTCGCACGTCGGCCTGGGTACGTCGTTCGACCCGATCGAGCTGGCCGCCCACCATGGCCAGGGGCGGAATCCGTCGTTCTTCGCGCAATTGCTGCTCGGTGCCGATGGCCCCGAGGTCCCGCTCGATGCGCTGGGGCCGTCCCGGCAGGCCCTCGTTCGACTACTGTCCTCGCCGGATGCTCAGCGAATTTGACCCCTTTACCGGGAGGTGAGACCGTGATCACACGCCGTTGCTTCCTCGCCCGTGGCCTTCGGGATTCGACGCTGATCGCGCTGGCGCCCACGCTGCCCGGCTTCCTGGCACGCACGGCGCACGCCGCCGGCCCGGAGCAAGATGGCCGCATCCTGGTCGTTGTGCAGCTCGACGGCATCAATACGGTCGTCCCGTTCCGGGACGAAGGGTACGCGAAGTACCGCAAGACGCTCCGCCTGCCCGAGAAGCGGCTGATCCCGGTCAATGGGGAGGTCAGTCTGCACCCGGCGATGCGCGACGCGGGCAAGCTGCTGGAATCGGGCCGGCTGGCGATCGTTCCGGGCGTGGGGTATCCGAACCCGAGTCGTTCGCACTTCCGTAGCATGGCGATCTGGCAATCGGCCCGGCTCGACGAGCGGGACCACACCGGACTGGGCTGGGTCGGCCGCGGTTTCGACGAGGGGCCGCCGACCCGCGACGGCTCCCCGGCCGCGCTCCTGATCGGGCCCGACGACCCGCCGTCGGCCATCCGCGGCCGGCGGTCCGTCAGCGCCGCGCTCGACCGGCTCGACGACTATGCCCTGATCGACAAGGAGGCCGAGTCCCGGCCGATCGGCTCCTCGTCCGCCGGCGACGACCTGGGGCAGTTCCTCCGCCGCAGCCTGCTGGACGCCTTCACGACCGCGGACCGCCTCAAGGCCCTCGGCGATGCGCGCGGCGATGCGGCTTATCCCGAGTTCGAGCTCGCCCGTCGGCTGAAGCTGACGGCACGGTTGATCAAGGCCGGGATGGGCACGCGCGTCTATTACCTCGAGCAGGGAGGCTATGACACCCACGGCACCCAACTCCCGCACCACGCCCCGTTGCTGGAGGAGCTTTCGAGGTCGCTCCGGGCGTTCCTCGACGACCTGGCCGCGGCGCGGCTGGCCGACAGGGTCCTGGTGCTGGTCTTCAGCGAGTTCGGCCGGCGCGTCGCCGAGAATGGGTCGAAGGGGACCGACCATGGGACGGCCGGCCCGGTCCTCCTGGCCGGCCCACGCGTTCGGCCGGGGCTGCACGGGGCCTACCCGAGCCTCACCGATCTAGTCGACGACGACCTGAAGGTCACAGTGGACTTCCGCCGCGTCTATGCGACTGTCCTGAAGAACTGGCTCGGTCTGGCCTCGACGGAGGCCCTCGGCGGTGCCTTCGATCCCCTGCCGCTCCTCCACGGCTAACCGGAGTGCCGGCCCGAGGGCCACGACCGGGGTGGGCGGCAGGATGCCGCCCCTCGGCTGGGGCTGAGAGGCTATCCGGAAAGAAAATTTTGATGGGATAATGCGTGATTTGGGTGGCCGGGGACGAGTCTTCGAGGCCCCGGGGATCGGCCGAGGCTCGTCCCGGGGCGTCGCTTCGCTCCTCCCCGGCCACCCATCTTTTCTAATCTCACGCGGCCAAACCCTATCCGGATAGCCTCTGAGCCCTTTGTCGCAAGTCCATAACGCTCAGAGCGATTCGAGCCATGCGAGGATAACGGGGCTGGACCGCCAACCGGCCACCGGCTGCTCCCCTCGACCGACCTCGCACGCTTGCAGGACCTTTCGCTTCATCTCCAGGTCGATCTCGATGTAGCGGTTGGGTCGTGGCGATGCTGGTGTGCCCGAGCCAGCCCCGGATCACGACATGTCGGACTCCTGCGCGGGCCACCTTCGAGATGGAGCGGATACGGTCGGGGAAGACCAACGCATTCCCGCCAACTCAACTGCACGCGGGAAAGGGACGGTCTCGTTATGTGGTCAGCAAAATCCGGCTTCCCCGACCCACGGAGGAAATCTCCGCGCAACCTTATATAATCCTTTGATTCAGCATAATGCTTGTTACGTGATTAACAATATGACAAGCAAATACTGATGCGATCAGTGAGGCCTCTTCGCCGAGGCATGTATCACTTTTGAAGCCGCTCTGCGGCGATCTCGCGAAGCCTGCGGAGGTCGATCTTGCCGGATCCCAGGACCGGGATCTCGTCTACCTGCACGAAATCGTCCACCGAAGGAATCCAGAGCCGGGGCAACGAACTTGCATTGAGCCGCCGGCATACTTCTTCGTTCGACACCTCGAGCGGCGCGTGGATGACGCAGAGCCGTTCCCCGCGCTTGGGGTCGGGGAGCGACGTCACCGCGACCTGCTGATCGTTCGCTCCTGCCACCTCGGCAATGGCCGCCTCCACGGCCATATGGGGAACCATCTCGCCGCCGATCTTCGAGAACCGACTCAGGCGGTCTGTGACCTTGAGAAACCCGTCGGGGTCGAGGTAACCGAGATCCCCCGTCGTATACCACCCATCCTTGAGTACTTTCTCCGTCGCCTCGGGCCGATTCAAATAGCCGACCATGACCTGAGGTCCCGAGACCAAGATCATCCCCTCGACCCCTGGCGGTAATTCCACTCCGGTGTTCGGATCGACCACCTTGATTCTCGTTCCCGGCAGTGGCAGGCCCACCGTTCCAGGATGATTCCCGAAGATCTTCCGACCGTCAGCCAACGTCACATCGTAGGGCACGTTCACCGCAACGACGGGCGAGAGCTCGGTGCAACCATACCCCTCCAGTGGCTCGATGCCGAGCTTGTCACGAATCTCACGCGCAAACTCGGGCTTCAACTTCTCGGCCCCGAGGACGAGGTGAACCAACGTGGCGAACTGCTTGGGGTCGCAACGATGGAGGTACGCTCGGAAAAAGGTCGGCGAGGCCGGCAACAACGTCACCTGATGCTTCTCGCACAAGTTCCCGATGATCTTGGCATCGAGCGGGTTGAAGTGATAAACCACCCGCTTGCTCAAGCACAAGGGCGTCCAGAGTGTGACCGTGAAACCGAACGAGTGGAAAAACGGCAGGATTCCCAGGACCGACTCGTCGGGGAGTAGCTGGAGTTGATTGAAGAACTGAAAGATGTTTTTCAGGATATTCCCGTGCGACAGGACCACTCCCTTGGGATCACCGGTGGAACCCGACGTGAAGATGACGGTGGCCGTCGTTTCGAGCCGTTCGTTCCTGAGGCCGGGCAGAAAGAGGCTGAGCATCCCGATTGGAACGATTTTGGAGACGGCCGCGGCCCAAATCTTGTCGGCCAGGGTCACCTGCTTGGGGATCTCCTCGAGAAGAACGAGCTTGCCTTTGGGCGTGACCTTGAACCTGTCAAGTACCTTACCCGAGGTCAAGACGTGCGTGATCCCGCACTGGTCGATCGAGGAATTGATCAGGTCCTGGCTGGCTGTGTAGTTCAGATTGACCGGAATTTTTCCCCAAAGCGCCAGCGCGATGTTGGCAACCGCCGATGGCACCGTGGGTGGGAGCAGTAAGCCCACATAAGGCGCGGGCCCAAGAATCCGTGAGAGCACGCGGCCCAAGGCCAGCGCGCGCAAGAGCGTCTTCGAGCACGAAAGATCAGCACCGGTGCTGTCACTGATGCAGGCTCGATGAGGGTGGTTGCGAGCCTCATGGACGAACGCGCGCGGCAGCGACCGCCAGTGAGAGGGCAAGGGAGGGAGCACTCTCTCCGCCCCTGCTTGACTTGAAGCCGTTCCGACGGCAGTCTCGGTGGTCATGGCGATCTCTCGGTTGGTGACCCGGCGTCACAGACACGGCTTGGGTTTCCCGGGTCGATCGATGGAGGGAAGAACCCTCAATGTACGTGACACGTCGATTCCTTACAAACCATTCCTGCGCGGTCTTGCGCCGGAAGTGCCAATCTAGCGATCGAGTTGCGGCGAGCCTGTCAAAAACGGCGATCCGCCCCAACCTCGTGTGGATTTATTCGGCAAGAACCGAGCTCCCGATTAATTCGTGAACGATCCGTGCGTCCGCTCGAGCCGAAAAGAGCATAGGGACATACGATAAGTCTGCCGTGCTCATGACATGGTCTGAAAAGACCGTCGCGTCCCTTGGCTTCGTCTCCCGGTTGCCCATTGACTCTCGACGCTAGAATGGCACCGCGCGAAGGGCGGGAGACGCTCTCGCTCTGACCGAGGCCGGCAACCGCCATCAAAGCGTCGCGCTTCCCTTACGATTGTACCCGAGGAAGGTGTGCCTTGTGCCAGGGGGGCTCGACTCGAGTCTTGGGTGTCCTTTGTTAATTGTTGGAGGTCGCGCGGCCAAACGCGCGTTGCTGATCCATGGAGCCGCCACTTGCCGGGAGTACCCCTCGGTTACAAGTCGAACTACCATTGCGAGTTCAAGGGTACGACATCGACTTCGCTCGGATTGTCAGTAACATCGTCTACGTTCGTTGGCTCGAAGACCTACGGCTTCACTTCTGCGATCGTTACTATCCGGTTGAGGAGATGATTGCTCAGGACTTTGTGCCGGTGCTCGGCAGCACCCACATCGAGTACAAGCGCGCCATTCGCTTCGGCGACGAAGTCGTTGGCCGGATCTGGTTCCACGAGTTCGACGGTCCGCGTTGGACGTTCCACTTCGAGATCCTGGTGAACGGTGCGACGTCGGCCACAGCGACCCAAACCGGCGTCTTCGTCCGCCTTTCGAACACGAGGCCAATCCGTGTCCCCAAGGATCTCTTCGAGCGTTTCCAGGCGACCACCCCTCCCGGCCAAGCCGAATAAGAGCCGATCCCGACAGTCGAGATCCGCTGAACCCGTGCGGAAGAGGCCAAGGCGCTGAAGCAAGAGGCGGGCTTCAAGGCCAGCCGCCGGGTTGGGGGCGAACCCACCGTGGGATAAATCGGGATCGTTCGGATCCTGATCCGCTAGGAGAAGATCCTAGAGAATGACTTCGATATGTTGCATCGTGTGTGGTTGGATTGTATGTCGATGTATTCGTTTGCTGGAATAACCCCAAGCCACAACGCCCCACCATCACAATGCCGAATCGCTCCTGCGAAGAATGCCGCTGAAAACCTTCGGCATTTTTCTAGTAAGGGCTTCCTGGTGGCCCCGGTCGAGGCCATAACTCATTCTCCTTGAGCCACTTCAGGCTTTGGAAAATCCTCGGTTCCTGCCTGAATCAGCTAGGGACGATGCCGTTATCTCCTCGCCGCGTCGACTCGCCGGACAACTGCCGTTCATGGCGAAGAGGGGGTATTTGATCAAGGCATCGTGAAACTGAGAGGCTATCCAGATAAGGGTTAGCCATATGAAAACAGGAAAGGCGGGTGGCCGGGGAGGAGCGCAGCGACGCCCCGGGGATCGGCCGATGCCTGCCCCCGGGGCGTCGCTGCGCTCCTTCCCGGCCACTCAAACAACGTATTCTTGTATTCGTGTTCACTTGTCTGAGAGTCTTTAGAGATGTGAAGAATTTGGTGGCCTATGATGAGTCTTCGAGGCCGCAGATCCTGACCAATCGAAAGCCTCGGAGTCTTGAAGACTCGTCACAGACCATTGATTTTGTCGAATCAACATTGTCAAGAATGCGTTTCGGATAGTCTCTGAATGAATTCTTTCAGTCGCTCAATGTCCAGTCGGTCGGCTCGGAAGGCGATGTAGCCGTCGGGACGGATCAGGAAGAGGGCCTGAGGGATGTCGGCACTCAGCCCATAGGCCTCGAAGACCTGGTTGGATTCGGCCTGGAGGATGCGCGGGTCACGGCCGGCGAGCGAATGCACGATGAGGTGCGTCTCGATCTCGATGCCGATCGTTTTGGGCAAGCAGGCAAGACGCTCAGTGAGAGACTGGATCTCCTCTGCGGAAAGCGGCTGCCGTGACAGGGCAAGGACGTGGAAGCGATAGCCCTGAATCAGACCGAATACGTCGCGGTTCCTCGCAAACAGGGCGTTGGGAGCACGCCGCCCTGCGGTCAGTCCTTCGCGCCAGGCTCGCGGAGCCTCTGCCGATGAGGCATCGAGAACGAACTCACTCTCGTGGTAGCGGATCCCGAGCTGCGATAGGAAATGGAATGCCTTGGCGCGAATCGTTCCGCTTCGCGAGAGCGTCGTCGCGAAGATAGGGATCAACTTGTTACGCAAGCTCGTCACCCAGCCCGACTGCGAACTGATTCCCGTGAAGAGTCGGTCGGTATAGTTCAAGATTTTTTGACCGATGGGCCAGCGTTCGGAGTGGTAAGTCTCAAGCAGGCGGCTCGGAGCCTTCCCTTTGATGACCAAGACCAGCTTCCAAACGAGGTTGGCGGCATCCTGGAGGCCGGTGTTCATCCCCTGAGCACCGGCCGGACTATGGATGTGTGCCGCGTCTCCGGCGACGAAGACTCGACCCGCAACGTAACGATTCACGGCCCGATGGTGAATCCGGTAGCGCGAGGTCCAAACGGGGTCTCTGAGCGTGATGTCGATTCCCGACGCTTCGCGAAGCGCCTGCTCCACTTCCTCGAGGGGCAACTCGGAAGATCCCTGAGACTCGAGAGGCGCGGCCGTGTCGGATTCCATCGGCTTGATCGCGATGATCCGGCCAAACTCCTTCCCTTTGAGAGGCAAGTAGACGGCCAGGTTGCGGCCTCTCAGAAACATTTTCATGTGATCGTAATCAAGCGGCCAATCAATCTTGCAGTCGGCGAGCAAGAAACCCTGGGCGTAGGCGGCCCCCTCGAAGCTGAGTCCCATCGTCTTGCGCACGATGCTATGGGCGCCGTCGGCCCCGATCAGATACGTCCCCCTCACTTCAAGACTTGCGCCGGTCTTGTCCTTGGCGTGGACGATGACCCCCTCGTTTGTGGAGTCGAAACCTACGACCTCAACGTTGTGTTCGACCTCGACCCCGAGTCGGCGAAGGTCATCGACCAGGATCGCTTCAATCTCCCACTGTGGAACCATCAAGATAAAGGAATAGGGAGTATCCGCTCGGCCGATGTCGTCGAAGTTGAAACCACCCACGGGTTCGCCATCGACGAAGACCTGTACCCCCGAGGGGATCAAACCTCGGTTCAGGAACTCGTCGGCCAGGCCCATGTTCAGGAACAGTTCCATGGATTTGGCGTGCACGCCGAAGGCACGCGACTCATGGGCCTGCTGCTCGCTCTTGTCGAAAATACGGATGCGAACGCCGCACCGGCTCAAGAGCGCGGCGGCCATCAAGCCCGTGGGCCCCGATCCCACAATCACGACATCGGTCGTTTGGGAAGTCTCCACGGTCGGGGGCAAGGATTGGGCATTCACCATGGGAATTCTCCTGCCAGCGTCCGTCATTGTTGATGAGGTCGGTCGGAACCGCGCGGAGTGCCCCAGGCAACGAACGCTGAATCACGCGCAGAGGCTCGGGCCGGTCACGGGCTATCAAATGGTAACATCCAATAATTTATCTTCGCTGAAATCAGGATTCAGACAAGAGCTGATGATCTGCCGGAGTTCTGTCGCCATCGAATCGTCCTCAGCCATCCGCCCGATACCCCCGCGGTCGCATGGCCCCTGACACTCGTGGGCTCACTTGGCATGTGGCTCCTGATGACGGTCATCGTCGAGAGGGGCATGAAGCCGCGGGGAGGCCAGACGTTCACAACAGTGGGCTGAACAACCGGGCTAGGTGTTGGGCAAGCTTTCGCGGGAAGGAGTTTCGCCTCCACTCTTCGAGCGTCAACAGACAACAATTCGAGAAATAACGCTCCTGTTCGGTTCGCAATTGGCTGGTCACGCCTCGGTCATAGATGACGAGCACGAGCTCGGCGTTGAGGACGAACGAGCGGATGTCCATGTTGCTCGTGCCGATCAGAGCGATGTCGTCGTCGATGCTGAGGTGCTTGGCGTGGAGGAAGTTCTGCCGATACAGGTGGATCTTGACCCCGGCCTCGAGTAATTCCTCGTAGTACGACTGCTGCGCCAGCGAGACCAGCACCTGGTCGGCCGTTGCGGAGAGCACGAGGTGGACGTCCACGCCGCGGAGCACGGCCGTCTGCAGGGCCTGGAGGAGCGGTTCGTCCGGGATGAAGTATGGGGTCGTGATCACGACTCGCTTGCAGGCGCCGTGGATCAGGGCCACGATGAGCCGCTGGTTGTTCTGGGTGGGGAAGTCCGGCCCACTGGGCAGCGCCTGGATGGGGACGGAACCCGCGACCCCCAGGTAGGGAAAGACCTTGTCGCAATCCAGCACCTCGCCGGTCTCCAGGAACCAGTCGGCGGCGAAGATGTACTGCAAGTCCCACACGGCCGGGCCGGTCACGCGTAGCATCAGTTCCTCGTAGGTGATCCCCTCCTTGAACCCGGCGGCCACGAGGTTCTGGGAGCCGGTGTAGGCGACACGTCCGTCGATCACGGCGATCTTCCGGTGGTTCCGCAGATCCAGGCGGGCCGACCTCCAGCGGGACAGGCCGACGGGGAGCATCTCATAGATGGTGACCCCTGAAGCCGTAAGTTTCGGGATCAGGGTCGACAGGGCCGAGCGGGAACCGACCGAGTCGACCAGCACGCGGCAGCGGACGCCTCGGTATGAGGCCCGGCCCAGGGCGGCGATCACGGGCGCCGTCGCATCGTCGTCCGCAAAAATGTAAAAGAGCAAATGAACGTGATCCTCGGCGCGGTCGATGTCCGCCACCAACTGGCTGAGTACCGCATCGTAGTCCACCAGGATCTCGGTCGCGTTGCCGCCCAGTACGGGCATCTGGCCCAGGTTCTCGGCAAGTAGGACCGCCTGGGAGAGCTCAGGGGTGAGCTGGGGGCGGAAGACGTTCGGGTGATTTGCGAGCCGGTCGAGTACCTTACCCATGGCGTGGGGCAGTTGGGAAATCCGCTCGTTCCGCCAGCGCGGCAGGGTCGCCCGGCCGATCAGGAGGTAGAGCACGAGGCCGATCCAGGGCTCGAAGAAGATCAGCAACAGCCAGCCCTTGGCCGCTGCGGGCGTCCGTCGGAATGGGACGACCGTCAGCATGACCACCCGGATGACCCATTCCCCGAGGAAGAATACCCAGGTCCAAAACGTTGCGTCGAACCAGGTCATGAGGTCGTCGTCCGCCAGGTTGGAACCGGCCCGCCTTCCTCCGGCGACGCCCGAGCCTGGCCGAAGCCGAATTCCCTTCGGGGCGGCAGGTGTGCAGGAAAAGGGGAGAAACGTCCGTCCGAATCTCCCTGCCGCCCCGCGGCCGGCTCAATAACGGAGGACGGCCGCGATTCCCTGGTGGAGGTCGAGGACGCCGGGATCGTAGAAGAATACCTCGCCACCGTCGGCGATGACCATCTCGATCACCTCGTCCACGGCATCGTCCAGGGCCGCCGCCCCGCGACCGCCGTAGGGGAGCAGGCGATCGCCTTGCGGGGAGAGGTCCGCGGGATGCTCGAAACCGGTCTCGACCAGCAGGATCTGGCAGCGCTTCTCGAAGGCGGCCCGCCAGACCTGATCGATCCCCGACGCATGTCGGTTGACGCTGACCGCCTCGTTGAGGCGAGCGAGTGCGCGGGTTCGCCTCAGGGTCGCACCCAACTTGAAGACGGGCCAGACGAGCTTGCCGAGCGCCGTGGGATTAGGGTCGTCATAGCTCCCGGCCACGACCCCCACGATCGCGTCCGGGTCCTTGGTCACCTCCTGGTAGAACGCAAGGTAGCGTTCGACGCCCACCACCACCACGGGGAGGTGCTCCGTCTTCTGGATTACGCCGAGGGCTTCGTCCACCTTGCGGAAAAACTGTCGATGCGACTCGTCCCGCACGGCGGATCGGTTGATCCCCTGGCCCCCCGGGAGTCGGGTGGCACCGCCGGGCCCCTTGTGGACCATCGGAAACGGCTTGGTGGTGTATTCGGTCAGGACGTTGGTCGTGGCGTCGAACAGCCGCGTTGGTTTCTCGGTCAATACCAGGACGCGGTAGCTCGGGGAGCGGTTGAGCGAATAGACGAGGTCGCGGGTCGCGAACGTCTCATCGATCACGACCCTCGCCCTCGGGCGGAACGGGAGTTGAACCATGGTCGCGACGTCTCGACTCGCGAAGAGGGCCAGGCCCTCGAGCGAATGCTCCCAGTCCACACGATCGACGAGCTGGTTCAGATTCTGGACCAGTGCCGCGACGTCGCGCTTCTTGAACTCGCCCTGAAGGCGCTTGACGCCCTCCGCCGCGAGATTCTTCACGACGATCCGGTCCTTCTGATTTGCGGGGGCCGTGCGGTGGGTGGGGGCGAGCAGGGAGAGCGACGGGTAATCCTGCAGGCCCTGGAGCTGCTTCAGCTCGATACGACAGATCATGGGTCACCTGGTTTCCGGACGAGTGGAAATCTCGCCGATGCGGGCGAGTACGCAGGCGGCCCGTGGGCGGTACCGGACGATCGCGGGCCGATCCCGATGAGGATGTCGACGGATGGGGTCAAGCGTTGCCCCGGACCATGTCGCGCTCTTGGAGGATCTGCTGGATCCGGTTGAGTTTCCGGTGGACCCTCAGGACGTTCGGGACCTCAAACTGCTCAGCGTTCGTGCCGGCCGTCCGGACGGTCAAGTCGCCGGACCCGAAGCCGAGAAGCCAGTGGCGGAATATGTCGTCCTTATGCTTCTTAACCAGCACCCCGAACGTGTCGTACGTCTTCTCTCCCGCCCCGATTGCCATGCGGACGCGGAGCTGACCCCGACTGAAGATCAGGAATAACTGGCGGTCGTACAACAGGACCGTGAACGCCCAGATGGGAAAGAGGAAGAGCCCGATGGACAGGTAACCGAGGGCGTTGATGTGGACGTCGAGTATCCCGAAGGTCTTGAAGAGGACGTCCCACCAGCCCAGGAACGCGAACGAGATCGCGGCAAACACGATCGCTAGAATCACGATCAGCGACCATAATCCACGCATGTGGATGTTGGTGATGACGATCACCAGGCACAGGGTCGTGACGAAAATCGCGCCGGGGTTATTGCTGACCGCCATCCGCAGCCGAGGCTGGAGCAGGGCCCCGGTCGCTTGGTTCACGGGAAGTTGCTTGCCCGGGGGGAGAATCAAGACGTCGCGGGGTTCGTCGTGCCCACCAACGGTCTTCGCTTGCTCGGCGACGGTTCCCACCGGGACAATGGCCATTTGGTGGCCGTCAAAGTAGGTCCAGGCTGCCATCAGTAAACCGACGACCCAGACCGGCCACCAGTAGAAGATTGGCGAGTGGCTGATGACCACGACCGCATTCGGCGAAGTTGTGCGAATCGCAGATGCCATGTGGTTATCCATCACGCTTGAGGACCCGGGGCGGACGACTCGTCGCCCCCGGAGCAGATCCGGCCGGGGCGGATTGCGTGTCCTTTAACGAAAACGATCCACGCCAACTGACGGTCTCAAAATAGAAATGGTATCAGGGATGTTAACGTAGATTGAACTCAAATACTCTATTCGCTCTGGAGTGAAAAATCCAGGTTTCGACGGAGCCGAGGAGAATTCGTACACGCGACTCGGCGATTCCCTGAGCTCCCGGGGAAACCGCATCAGGCGACCACACACGGAAGTCACACTCGTTGCGCCTTTGTGACCGATCGCGCACCGAGGAGATCCTCAGGGTTTCGGGTTTCCGTTGATTGAAACTAAGAAATTATCAAACCTTAAAATAATAAACTAGTGATTTTAAAGGTGCCGGATTGAGTATTGATCAATTGGTGGTGATCCGGCCTGTGATGGCACCGATAGGCTGAAGCCCAGCAAGGCCGGCCCGACGACTGAGGCACAGCCGAGAGTCGCCAGCGCGAAGTCTGAGGTGGATCCCAAGGAGTTTTGATGGATTTTTCAGATCAAGTGATCTGATTTATCTGCTTGTTGATGCCTCGTGCTGTCTGTGACTTCCTCGGCCTTCGGTCGATTGGGCAAGGTGTCCCATTTGAAGACACGCAACAGCAACAGGATTGAAGGGAAGAGAATGATCGAGCCCGCGACGAGCGCGTAGAGGAGGAATCGAAGGGTTGTAATGGGAGCGGCGCTGTTGGCGAGCGTGCGATGGGGTGGGACGAGGTAGGGGGCCTGTGCCAACGCGCAGCCCAGCAGAATCAGACTCACTTGAATCATCGCGCCGGCCCGGGCGATCTGGAACCAGCGGAAGTAGAGTGAGAGCAGGGTGAGTACGGCGAAAACACCCGTGGCGACTCGGACAGGAAAGCCCCAAGGGGAGGAGTCTAATCCCTCGTAGATCAACGGGGCCTGGAGCCGGGCAACGAGGTAAACGATCAGGGCCAAGGGCCCGAGAAGCATTCCCGAGCCAAGGGCCTTGCGGCGGAAGTCGTTTTGGACGGCGGGGTCATCGGTCTCCAGGGTTAGGTAAACCGCGGCCAGGAATGCAAAGATATTCAAGGCGAACAGCCCCACGACCCAGGGAAACGGGCTGAGCCAGACCTGGCCGAGGAGAGCCGTTGAACTCTTGACGCCCGACTCGAGCTGGCCGGTCGCGATGGTGCCGATGAGCACGCCCAGGAAGATGGGGGTCGTAAGGCTCGGGATGGCGAAGTAGCCGCCCCAGCGGCGGTGAGCGGACTCGGTATTGTCGTAGGCACGGAAGGTAAAGGCCGAACCTCGAAGAACGATTCCCAAGAGCATCAGCACAAGCGGCAGATGGAGATGGATCATCAGCACGCTGAAGACGACCGGGAACGCGGAGAACAGGAGGACGATCACAAGGATCAACCAGACGTGATTGGCCTCCCAGACCGGACCGATCGCCTTGGAGATGACCCTCCGCTGGGCCTCGGCGCGCGGACCCCTCGCCAGCAAGTCCCACACCCCCGCGCCATAGTCGGCACCGCCGAAGAGGGCGTAGATGATCAGGCCCCCAAGCATCGCCAGGGAAACCAGCGCGGCCTCATTAATGGTGGTGGGCATCGGATTCTAGGCTCGCGGGGTCTTTGAGCGCTTCCACCGTGGGGCTGGCGCGAAATTGATACCACAAGAGTTTCGCGACGATCACCCCCAGGGCGAAATAGAGAACGGTGACCCCAATCAAGGAGATCCAGATCCCTTTGAGCGGAGTGACAGCCTCGGAGGTGCGCATCACTTGATGGATGATCCAAGGCTGCCGGCCGACCTCGGTGACGATCCAGCCGGCTTCGATGGCGATCATCCCCAAGGGACTTGCGAGAACCAGGGCCCAGAGGAAGACTCGCCTGTCGGGAAGACGCCTGGTTCGCCAGGCAATCCAACCACCCCACAGCACGACGAGCATCATGAGGCTCCCGCAAGCGACCATGATCTGAAAGGCAGGATGGACGATGCGGACATCGGGTTGATCTGTGACGGAAACCTCGTTCAGGCCGGCCACCCTGGCGTCGAACCGGCCGTACGCGAGCCAACTCAGGAGACCGGGAATCTCGAGTGCGTACTTCGTGGTTTGCTGTTCGGGGTACGCGACGCCGCCGATCCGAAGTGGAGCTCTGGTCTCGGATCGGAACTGTCCCTCCATCGCCGCGAGTTTGATCGGCTGAGTTCGCGCCACGACTTTGGCCGAGTAGTCGCCACTCAGTGGTTGCAGTAGCGCCGCTACGCCTCCGAGTGCGAGTGCGATGCCGAGAGCGTGACGATGAAACGCGTTGGTTCGGTCCCGCAAGAGCCCCATTGCGTGGATGCCCGCGACCAGCAAGCCGGTCGCAGCGTATGCGGCTAGCGTCATATGCAGGGTTTGCGACAGGGCGGCCGGTGTCAAGAGTGAGGCGATGGGGTCGACGTTAATCGGTTGGCCGTCTTTGATCTCGAAACCCTGAGGGGTGTTCATCCAGGCGTTGGCCAGCACCACGAGTATTGCCGAAGCCGCACCGCTGAGAGCTACGACGACTCCCGCGAACCAGTGGGTTATCGGGCGGACCTTGTTCCAGCCATAGATGAAGATGCCGAGGAAGATGGCTTCGGTGAAGAACGCGAATCCCTCGAGCGCAAAGGCCGGACCAATGATCCCCCCGGCGAACTCCATGAACCTGGGCCAGAGCAGGCCGAGCTCGAAGGACAGGACCGTCCCCGAGACAGCTCCCACGGCGAAGAGTATGGCCGCACCGCGCGCCCAACGCTGGGCGAGAATCCGATAGACCGGATCTTTGGTACGGATCCAAAGAGCCTCGGCGATGACCATGAGCAGAGGCAGAGCGACCCCAATCACCGCGAAGATGATGTGGAATATGAGTGAGATGGCCATCTGCCAACGGGCGGCCAAAAGATTCGACATTCCCGCCAACTCCTCGACCCGAGATCGTCGGGTCGCACGGGAGGATCAGTCAGCTCAGCGGGAGCTGAGGCCGAGCGAGACCTTGCCGTTCGGGCGGCGGACGGCGGGACCGATTCCTCAAAGTGGCCCCCGCCGACTCGCTTCGTTCGGGGCCGACGAGAGCGTCGGCCCGGCCTAGTGCTTTGTCAACGTTCGATTGACGGGTAAGCGATTCCTTTTGGTAGGGTGGGCATTGCCCACCAAACTGTTGGCCTCAGCGAAGATCGGTGGGCAATGCCCACCCTACGGTAGGCCGTCTGC
>Ga0153954_1000990_pt1 | contig 17551 bp, 18 predicted proteins | sample TSFL038MetaG_FD_102277 | JGI IMG/M metagenome (GOLD analysis project Ga0153954, IMG submission 102277) | Attine ant fungus gardens microbial communities from Florida, USA - TSFL038 MetaG | ecosystem: Host-associated > Fungi > Mycelium > Unclassified | place: USA: Florida, Wekiwa Springs State... | reverse complement strand
TATTTCCTGTTCGTTGAACTGCGCCTGTTGGGCTCGCTGTGGTCCTTCGTCTTCGCCTACGCGACGCAGACCACTCCGATCGTCATGCTGGTCGCAACCAGCGCCCTTCGTCGGGTGAATGTCTCCCTGGAACGGTCGGCCATGATCCTTGGCGCCTCGCCGCTGCGCGCCTTCTTCTCGGTGACCATGCCTGCGATATGGCCCGCGCTCGCCGCCGCGGGCCTGTTCGCCTTTATCCATGCCCTCGACGATGTGGTGATTGCGGAGTTCATCTCCGGCACTACTTCGCAGACCTTGCCGAAGAAGATGTGGGTCAGCCTGGTCTATTCGATCGATCCAACGATCTCGGTCGTCTCCACAGTGTTCCTCACCGTCACCGCCGTCCTGCTGGTCTTCATCGGCATCGTCCAGGTCGTCGCCGGCCGTCGGCAGGCGACGCCAAACTGAACACCTTCCCCTTTCCCCATCCGTCCTACAGGAGAGCACACATGCCGTCCGCGGCACCCGACATCGAGTTCCTGAAACAGTACGACACACCGACAATCTGGAATGCGCTAGTTGGCTTGCGCGGTCACGGAACCGCGGGAATGACCCGAGGCCGGCCCGTGGTGACCCATCCGCAGGCCGCCGCCATGGTCGGTTATGCCATGACCGCACGGCTGATTTCCAGCGCCCCTTCGGAGCAATCCGTGGAAGCGCAGCTGGCGCTGCGACACGCCTACTATCGCTATCTGGGCGCAGGGCCTCGCCCGGGGATCGTCGTCATCGAGGATTGCGGAGCCGAGCCCGGCGTGGGCTCCTTCTGGGGAGAGGTTAACAGCGCCATCCATCGTGGCTTCGGACTGAGCGGCGTCATCACGACGGGGGCCGTACGCGATCTCGACGCGCTGGATCCAACGTTGCCGATCCTGGCCGGGACTGTTTGCCTGGGCAATGGCTTTGCTCATCTGACCGAGATCGATGTGCCCGTCGAGGTCTTCGGTATGCAGGTCAAGCCCGGCGACCTGCTGCACGCTGACCGCCACGGCGCCATGGTCATCCCGCCCGAGCATATTGAAGCTCTACCTGCTGCCATCGCGGCCCTGATGGAGCGGGAGCGCCAGGTCATAGCCAGCACACGCGAGCCTGGGTTCAATGCCGAGGCAATGATTCGAGCCTGGCAATTCATGGGAGCCAAGCATTGACGCCCGCAACCCGGGGCAGCGCCGATCCGCTACGCATCCTGGTGATCGACCCGCTGTTCGACGAGGAGCCCGACATCGAGCGGGAGGAGGCCGGTCCCGATATCGAACTGATCTTCCGCCGTTCCGAGAGAGGGCGCTTAACGAACGACGCCGACTACGCGGCCGCCGATGCAGTGCTGAACTGCCGGAGCGCTCATCTGCTGCCACGCCCGACCATAGACAAGCTGACGCGCTGCCGCGCCATCGCCCAAGGCGGCGTCGGATACGGCCACGTCGATCTATCGGCCGCCGCCGAACGTGGAATTCCGGTGCTGCACACGCCCGATTACGGCACCACCGAGGTCGCCGATCATGCCGTCGCGCTGGCGCTCTCCCTGTTGCGCGGCATTCAGGCCTATGACCGACGGCTGCGGCGGTCCAACGACTCCTGGGATGCACGGCTGCTGCCGGTGGTGAAGCGCCTGACCGGACTGCGTGTTGGCCTGGTCGGGCTGGGGCGGATCGGCACGGCCGCCGCCCTTCGCTTCGAGCGATTCGGGATGGAGGTAGGATACTATGATCCCTATCTACCGGTCGGCCATCAGCTCGCTTTCGGCTGGCGGCGCTTCGACACGCTGGAGGCGCTGCTGACGCGCAGCGACTTACTCAGCATCCATGCCCTGCTGAATGACGAAACGCGCGGCATGATCAATGCCCGGACCCTCGCCCTGCTGCCTGACGGCGCCGTGCTGGTCAACACGGCGCGCGGCGGCATGGTCGAGTTGAACGCGGTGCACGCAGCGCTTCAGAGCGGCAAGCTCGGAGCCGCGGGACTGGATGTCTTCGAGACCGAGCCCTTGGACCGCCAGCATCCGCTCATCAAGGCCTGGGCCGAAGGCGACCCCTGGCTCGATGAGCGACTGATCATGACGCCTCATTCGGCGTTCTACAGTACGGCAAGCATCCTCGACATCCGCCGCCTGTCGATGCGATATCTGATATCGCATCTGCGGCATGGCTCGCTGCGCACTTGCGTCAATCTGGAGATGCTGAAAATGCGCGGGCGGGACGCGACCGCCCAGTCGACCCCAGTTCGTGGAATTTGAGAAAACTCAGCCGCTCTCGGCTTGGTATGCTCGCTGTGCCGTGTGTCCCGTACCTACTACCGATTCCCAAAAGAAAAAGGCGGCTGGCGATGATGCCGGCAGCCCATGCGCGATGCCGGCCAAAGAGACGATGCCGCTCCTCTGCATTTCGCGAACGACAGCCAATGTAATCGCGTTTGTCTTTGCCGCGTACTCGGACCGAGCGGCGCGCGCCTTGGCGGCCTACAGGGCAGCTTTGTGTGCTCGCTGATCCAGCGCGCGTCATTCCCTTGCTTTCGCGATCTTCCGCTATACCGGCGTTGGCAAATCTGATGCGGTTAAACTCGCCCTCGGCCATGAGTTCACTGCGCACGACAGCAAGGGACATCCCTACCCCACTCTGCGCTTCAAGGTCACGAAAGGAAGCAAGCGCAAGCCCAAGCCGGGAGAGCCTTGCCCTGAACCGAAATGGCTACGCGTCGCTAAATTGAAGAAGAACGCCTTCGTTGGTGAAATGGCCGACCATATCGATGAGTTCGAGCCTGTAATCGACGAGGCGGTAACCGAACCGGTCGACGGCCTGCTCGAGCAAGGTGGTGAGCGCCTCGTTGTCGATCTCGACGATGCGGCCGGTGGAGCGGTCGACCAGATGATGGTGACGACGCCCGGTCAGCTCGTAGCGCGCCTTGTCGTCGCCGAACATGTGCCGGCTCAGCACCCCCACCTCGGTCAGCCGGCTCAGCACGCGGTAGGTCGTGGCGAGCGCGATGCGCTGGTGCTGTCTCACCCGCCGGTGAATCTCCGCCGCGCAGGGGTGGTCAGTCGATGTCTCCAGTACGTCGAGCACGACACGGCACTGCTCGGTGAGCTTCACACCCTTTTCGCGGCAGGTTTGCTCCAGGCGGGTCATGTCTCACCTCCTGAGGAAGAACTGGATCGGCACCACCAGTTCGAGAGTCTCGCCGGGCTGATCAGCCGGCAACGCCGGCAACGGCTGCGCCCGCTGCAGCAGGTCGAGCCCTTCCTGATCCAGGCTGGCTATCCCCGACCCCCGCTCGATGCGGGCGACCAACACCCGGCCGTCCCGGCTCATGGTGAAGCGCATGTAGACGACGCCTTCCTGGCGATGCCGCTCAGCGTCGGGCGGATAGCGCTTGAACTGTTCCAGCCGCCCCAGCAGCAACCCCTTCCAGGTCGGCAGCGTGTTCGATGGCGGCGCCGATGACACGCCTGGCGCCGGCGCCGCGGCTGTCCTCGCCTCCTCCGGCGCCGCCTGCGGAGCCATGACCGGCTGGACCGGCTTCGGCTTCTCGACCTTCTAGGGCGGTGACGGTTTCAGGTCGACCGGCAGTGGCGGGTCGGGCGCCAGCTCCATCATCACCACCCGCCAGCGGGACCTATCCAGAGCCGGAGACCACCGCCGTCAGAGAGCTTCTGAAGTTTGGTGGTTGGCGGAATCTGCCGGCACCTCAGGTCCGAAAGTGCCATCGTACGATTCTCCGATGACGCGGCCAGATACCAACAGGCGATCATGAGATACCAACAAAAATACCAACACGACCTCTCGTCGGACGGCAGCCGACCGCGTGCGCTGACACCTGCCCGACGACGCAAGCGTTGTCGAAAAATAGGGCCTTTTCAACGGTCTATAGACTGCAGCGTGTAGGAGTGACGATGTGAGGGAGTGGAGCGCGGAGAGAGAATGGTGCCCAGGGGCGGAGTCGAACCACCGACACTGCGATTTTCAGTTGGAGCCTACGTCAACTACATCAAAGACTTAGTAAATGCTCCAAGATGAAAACGGGTCCAACTAATTCCATGTAGTGCAAACGCCAGCGGTATCGGCTCCCCAGCCGCATTCAGTGCCGAGCATGCTTCTTGCCGGCACCCCAATGTGGATCGCCCTGTCCCCCACACCGTATAGGACGAGCCCTCTCAGCTCAATCGCCGGCTACTTTGTCGCCGGCGGCGGATAAGCAGGTTGTCAGCGAGGCCCGCAGTGCTTAACCATGGGCCTTTCCATAATCTAGTTGGTTGTGCGGCTGAATTTCAATGGTTTGCACCGGACGGTCGTAGATTCGGTGTAGCCGTGCGCGCCGCCGGCTACGGTATGATCAATGACCTGAACGACATAGGAACCCGCAGGGCAAGCTACCGGAGCTTCTGTTATCACTTCCCCGCCCTCATAAATGGACTTCTGTATCTGAGTTACGTCAGCTCGAAGGGCTGCCAAGTCCTTACGCATTAAGTCGAAGGGGGACGTGGTGTAACCCTTCAGCACGACTGGAAACGGCCCATCGGCAAGACGAAGGATTAGCGTGGCATCGGGAGCCGTCTTCACGGCGACATTGTCGATCATCTGAGTCTGGGCTTCCCGAGAGCAGGTCATTGACACGTAGTTGGTCGATGTCAACTTGGCCGGAAAGGACACTGGCATTCCAGTGCATGTCATCGAATTGGCGGGCAAGATGTCTATGCCGACAAGGTCCGCGCCGCTCGGACTCAAGTTTGAAACCGAAAAACTCACGATGTCGGGGCCAGTTTGACGGGCTACGATTGACCAGCTTCGGGCAGCTTTCTCCAGACAAAGATTAACGGTTGCCAATCCTTGATCGAAGACCACCTTCGCATTGCGATATTCGGTGCTATTATAGCTCAGAGCACTATCTTCTTTCGTGCATTCTGCGTTCTTCCGCGCATTGTCGTATTTCGCCCCCAACCCGAAGCTTTGATACGCAATGTCTAAAGTTGCTCCCGTCGTTGTCTGAGACGCTGAGCAGTTCGCATAATGACGCATTGCGTTGAGCTCGTTGGTCGAGAGGCTCGTCGTCAAACCTGCTGCTACTGTAGTGGCCAGATCGACACAGGTTTGACCTGTCACGGGCTGGGCATGGGCAGCAGAAAGATCGAGGCATAAGGCAAATGCGGACACAAATGTAAGTCGCATGCTGTAATCTCCCCCTAGACTACGTGCAGTTGCACGTATAGAGACGATGCCCGCTCTCAATAGTAGAATCAACAGGCTTCCTTTCGCCTATTTATTCCACCATCGATTAGCCGATGCGAAGGGGCTGACAAGCGGGCGGCTCATCGCCACGAAGAGCCCAAGTGTCTATTGCTTGGACGCGGTCGGCTGTCGGTGCCGAACAAGAAAAACCGATTTACGCGCCGTCTAGTTCCTCGCTGACAAGTGCGAGCATTCGCGTTCGCGGAACTGATAAGCCAAAGTCCAGCCAGTACACGACGTTGTAGTAGCGGTGCTCCGACGCCATGTACTGGTCCATGAGCTCAACGATGCGTTTACGGGGAAGAGCGCGCAAGCACTTCAGAACTGCGATTCGCCGTTCCGAATCAATGTTCGAGTGCAAAAGTGACCGGAGAGACATGTTGCTCAATCTCGCAAACTGGCTGTTCGGACACCACTCGATTAGCCTTTGCCGCAACTTCGTGGGAGCATCGAGCGTGAGGATGTCACGCGTCTTGTTGCGGCCGAGGGCGTAAATGGCACGAGCGGCGGCATCGTAGGCATTGTCATCTTCATCGGACAGAATAGAAAGACCGCGGAACTGTCTTGCAGCGGCGCTGACGATCAATTCCACATCCGACCAGCTTCCATGTTTGCCGAGAAATTCCATTGGATACTTAGAATAACCAACGAAGCCTTTCGCTAGAACAGCGCGCACCAGTGGGAGTTCCGAAGCCAAATCACCGGGAGATGCCAGAAACACTCGAACAACCTTGAGAGTGTCAGCCAAAATCGTAGCCTCGTAAGTGTCCCGCCTTCGCGATCACCGTGCTTGTCGGTCATCAGCGACGGCACAAACTAGAATTGCACCCAATCGCGGAGGAACTTTCAAGAACTTGTTCCGGGTGGGATTTGGACATCCAGTACAAGTACAGCTCTCAGAACGCGCCATCGCTAGAGGGCAGTTTGTCAAAGACACGCTTGAGCTCATCTTGCAAAAGCGCACGTACCTCATGTGTTACTGTCGTCGCGCCATCAAATGAACCGTCCCATTGTCTTCCGTTGTAAGAGGACAACTGCGTAAATCCTGAAAATCGGGGAATAAGGGAGCTTGGGCGATTCAACCGCCTCAGTGCTTCTCGTGTTTCCTTAACATCCCCGAACGGAAGCTGCTCGTCCGTGAAGGTTACGTCAGCGCCAGCCTGATTCCACGATTCAACAGGAAGCCACTTGAAACGAAATGAAACCAGACCATGCCGTCTACTTTGTTTGGAGACGTCCAACTGCCAGCGCACAGGCAGGGCTGTGTAGAATCCTTCTCTATCAAGAACATTGGGGAATGAGGCCTGAACAACTTCCGCAAAAGCCAGTTGTTGACGGCGATAGTCCTCGGCCAACACAAGACGGATGACGTCCTCATCTTGTTGGCCCACGTTTTCTTTCCATCCTAGACGGAGCCACCAAAGGTCAAGCGCAGCCTGTCCCTCCGCCCGAAGCGTCGCTATGTCATCTACAAGAGACTGAATCGAAAATCTCTGATCACCGGAAAAGCCACTCTCGTCTACCCATTTGCCGGCGAATGGTCTCAGGACTCCTTCAATCTCATCGAATGTCGCTGTTGGACCAATCGGAAGGTCATACCTCTCGGCCAAATAACGAACGCGGCCAATGAGTCGCTCCGCCGCCCAGACGGGACCCCCTTTGAGCTGGAGATGCTTAACCGCATCGAAAACTGACTCGCGGAGAAGGCTCGCCCCAAGCAAGTGGGCGCTATCGATCCGATAGCGCGATGTGTCCAAATTTACGCTGCGTATTACTCCCGGGAAGCTCGGTCTACCTACTGTCGCGCGAGGACCTTGTGGTGAACGAGCGTGGAGCTTATAGGAGAGTGCCCCTGGGTACGCATGAACTAACCCTGTAACGGCTAGAGAGCCGCTTTCGCCACTGGTGAGGTTCTCCAGTACGGCTTTCGCGATTTGTGGGAAGAAGCCTTCTAGTGGCGTCTCGATGCCTTCCACAAGCGCTTCCAAATATTCTCCTGAAAGCTTGGACGAATCTAGGCGTTCCAACTCATCTGAAACGTCGAATCGGTAGCGCAGGGCATCAAAGTAGAGATCGAGGCTGAGCGTTGAAAGGCGCTTCCACAAAGCCGACTGCAGCCGGTGAGTGCGAAGTTGCGCCATCAGCATAACCGGAAAAAAGGAATTCGCCGGCATCGCCATGCTTGGCAGGAGCGAAAGAAGTTCTTCTTCATCAGTCGAAGCGAACGCCTTAGCTCGCAAATAGTCAGCGAGCGCTTCGTGTTGAACTTCAATTGTCGAGCCAGTGGCCTGAATCGCATCGCAAGCGACTAGGTCTCTTAGGATCGTATCCGGAATACCATGCTCTTTCAGCACATTCAGTGCTTGAACTGGGGTCAAAGGCGAAGCGAAGGTCGCCTGTGATAGCAACGTCATACCCAGTTCACGTTGCACCGTGGAGATGTAGTCGCTTGTTTCTGTTGCGATCAAGTTGTTCAGCCACGACTGAAATAGTCGCTCGATTTTCCGAGGGAAGTCTTGTTCTCGCTTCCAGTATTGGAGTGCCTGACTAAGCACGAGAGGATTAAAGCAGAGAGACCGTAACGTTGGCGGCATCATGCCTATGATGGAATAAGAGCCCGACCTTCCATCACTCAATATTTCCTGCTCAAGCTCTCGCGCTTGATCGTCTGATAGTGGTTCCAGACTCAGCAAGGGCAAGGAAATCGCGGGCGTTATACTGACCCGTGAGAAGACGAATAGCTGCAGACGTGGGTAGTCACGTAGGAGGTTTGTGAATTCAGCCGAAACTCGCTTTTGGAACAAAGTCGAGGTTCTATCGAATCCGTCACAAAAAGCCGTTGCCCCGACGTCGCGTAGTAGTCTTGTAAAGGATGCCGATGTTACGCCGGGGCAGTGAGCGGCGAGGCGCTGGCGCATAAATTCAAGAATGGTGATGCTAGTTTGTTCGACATCCGGTAGCGGCACTTCAAAGGGAAGACGCTCGTTGTCGCCGCGCCAACGCTTTTCTATGGCTTGGCAAAGAAGGTGCCGGGACAGAGTGGACTTTCCATATCCCGAAGGGGCCACAACAATCGAACCAGACGAGTACCTCGTGAGTAAGGCGTTCTTGTCGACGATTCGGGCAATTTCTCGTTCCTGGGCGTCATGTAGTGTTCGACCAATCGAGCGAGTATAGAGCGCGAGCCGTGCCAATTCTGCGGTCTCGTACGGTCCGTAGTCCGTAGAAGCTTCAAGAATCGTCTTAACGTGAAATGATCGGCAGTAGTTTAATACAGCCTCTTTGCCGAGCACGCTTTCGACCATTCCGCGTTCCGCCGTCAACGCGGAGACCGGTATCGCCAGAACACGAGTACTCTCGCGAGTGGCTTGTAGTTGCCATACTTCCAGCTCCTCACCGTTTGTTAGAAGGAGAAGCGGTGCTCGAAGGTTCGCAGCATATGAGTCGCCTTGGCTCTTCCCGTCCGGGAGGGCTTCCCCTAGCGTCTTCGCTTCGACAACGACCAGAGACGTGTCTTTATTGTGGAGAGGACCGTAGAAGCACACTAGGTCGGCCTCCGGCTTCCGACCCAGTCGTCCCTCTTGAAAAATCACGGGGTACTTTGAATCGATATCCGCTGGTTCGTAACCCAGTGCATGCAGCAGAGGAATGACGAGACGAAGCTCCACATTTGCTTCGCCGCGCATTTCTTCTGTCGTTGGTAGGTTGTTCCAGAAGTCGGCCATGGGAAAGCTTGCCTCTTAACTCCTTGATGCCTTCCTACACCGCGCTCCGCTCAGTCGCTTTCGCGGATGCACACTGTTTCACCTCTGCGCGAGTAGGCAGCCTGCCCGAAGACCTGCTAGCAGGGATGGCTTGCCAGCACCAGGAGGCGACCAATGCGCTCCTTTGTTGTCCTGGAGGTGTTCAGCGACCCGCCATCTGGCGGCCAGTACTACGGGCCTTCGCCATCGCCCCCACCTCCCCGGTTGAAAATGTCGAATTCCATCCAATATTACGTTGTGAAAGGAACCTTTCACAATGAAACCCCTCAGATATGTCGCCTACCTTCGCGTCAGCACGACGAAGCAGGGCGCGCAGGGATTGGGTATGGAAGCCCAGAAAACCGCCGTAGAGGACTTTGTGGGCCGGCATGGGGGCACAATTTTAGAGACCTACGTCGAGGTAGAGACCGGAACCCGATCAGACCGCCCCGAATTGGCAAAAGCCCTCGGCGCAGCGAGCAAGGCCAAAGCAACGCTAATCATCGCCAAGCTGGACCGGCTCGCCAGAAATGTCGCCTTCATCGCCAACTTGATGGAAGCCGGCGTCGAGTTCGTCGCTTGCGATCAGCCCTTCGCGAACCGGCTCACTCTGCACGTGCTGGCCGCCGTGGCAGAGGATGAAGCCCGGCGAACCAGCGAGAGGACGAAAGCTGCTATGGCAGCCGCAAAGTCCCGAGGCACTAAGCTCGGATCGCCCGTGGCCCGTCAAACCGTCGCCAAGGCTCGTGCAGCCCGGTCGGCCTATGTAAAGAAGTCCAACGCAACCACCTTATCTGTCATCAAGGACATACAAGCAGGTGGCGTCAGTTCACTGGCCGGGGTCGCCCGCGCACTTCAAGCACGGGGCGTCCGGACGCCCGGCGGGCGGTCGGACTGGCAGCCCGTTCAGGTTTCCCGGCTGTTGGCTGCAATCGATTGCAGTTGAGGTAGTGGAGCTCAACTGTGTAACCATTGCTGAATTTGTGGACGTTCTTTGGGATAGACGAGCGCGTCGAGCGCTCCACCAATGAATGCGAGAAGCAAAGTCCACTTGACCATCGAATGAACGATTGAAGCCAAGAATATCACTAGTTGAGTTCCGGCACCTCGATCAGTGTAGTGGATAGCCCTGCCGGAGACGATGGGTCCAGCTCGCAGTTGCCCACAGCATGGACCTACAACCTGCTGGGCGAACCCTTGAGACCTTGCTGCAATCAATTGCAGTCACGTTGTGTGCTATCCGTGACGTCTTGCGCGTCGCGCTGCTCTTCTTCGCGCATCATCTTCTCGTAGTCAGCCTTGGCAATGGGCGTCCAGTTATCAGGGCCGATATACTCAAGCCAGCGCTTGTAGCTCGCGTTGAACTCGGGGGTATTGGTCGCTTTGTTCAAAGCATCCACAGTCAATTTTCCCCAGTCCATCTTTCCGGCGTCACTCATGCCATTCCTCACTGTCGTTACCCCAGGCCCGGTTGCATCCTGCACTGGATGCAAGCTACGCCTGCGATCTAAGAGAGCGTGACAGGTCGCGCTTGTACAAGGGTGGCAATATCGACCCAATATTGTTCATACCCTCCAGTCAGTTAGCTGGTTTTGTTTCTTGGTTTTTACGGATTCCGGCCGAAAAGCGGAACGGCTATCCCCCGAGACTTTACTGCAATCATTTGCAGTCGGACTCGCGCGATCATTGGGAGGCTTTATCCGTAGGATCGCCGGCGACCTGGCTAAGTCTGGAGCAATCCATCGGCGGTAAGCTTTGCTGTCAAAGCGTCGACTATTTCTTCCGATACCTTATGCGGATCGAGCTTGTTGATCCTGGCGGAGAACCTCCCAGCCAGATCGATAGACGAGCGCCAAACAATCCGTTTCGACGCCACATCAAAAATGCTGCCAGCGAGGGACATGTTGCTGATAAGGTACCCGTGATAGGCCACGGTCTTCGCCAAACTCAATTGCATCACCTGGGTGGGTTTGAATTGCGTCATAGCGACGGCCACTTGGTTCCCCAAATCGAGCGGCTGCGCTTCGATCTCGCGAACAGTTACTCCGAACGCCGCCCAATTTCTCGACATGACCTCGCCAATCTCAGAAGGCACGATTGGCGTGTTCGCAAGATCCGTCTTGTTTTTAAGGTCCATCAAGACAAGCACGCGCTGTAGTTTTAACGCATAGCTTTGATCTTTGTTCGACGTCACACTCGGGTGAACAGAATAGCTACAGCCGGTCAAGCATAGCGATACAACGCCCAAAATGGCACTTCGCCGCCTTTGCATCCTTCCCCCATTGATCCAGCGGTTGTGCCTGCAACCATTCCACGACCGCTTTAAGGGCGCAACACGCCGACGTGGCTATCGACCGCCCCGGCGTGGCAGCCGCAACAGCTCGGCGGGCTCGATGTCCAGTGCCTCTGCCAGCCGGCCAATAAAGTTCAAGCTGGCGTAGTAGGTCCCCTTCTCTACTTGGCTCCGATTGGGCTAATCACGAGACGCCGTTTCTGCTTGGTCGTATTTCCGGTCTTGTAGTTCGTATTCTGCCCACGTCGGGATTGTCTTTAGCTCAACGATTTTGCGAAGTACGCGAGAGCAAATTTTTAAACCCTGCGCGGCCGTCTCCGAATCCGCTGGCTTGGTCTTGTGTGCACCGTGCACTGCTTTGCTTCGCAGCGTGTAGAAGTCTGCCACCTGCCTTCGAATCGCGAGCCCGTCGGCGAGATCAGTTGCCGTCAGCAACGCTGATCTCAGCGAGAGCTTGTAACTGAGTTCTCCCGGCTGCGAATCGCCGAGTAGTGACTCCAGACATATGCAGCCATCTATAGCTTTGTTGGCGGGCGAGATACGATTGCGCGCCATGATCAGACGAGACGCCGCGACATCCACTTTGCTCAAGAGTTTGGGCGGCAATTCCAGAATGGCTTCGACCTTTGAAACGCTATCAGGGCTCATCTTTAGCGTGTACCCGAAGCCACGAGCACTAGGACCATCGTAAGGCGAGAACGATGAGCTCATCAGTGGGACGTTGGCATCTTCCAATTCGGGATCAATGAACTCCACCCACGATTCACCAGAATACGGGGCAGCCAGATCGTCAACTATGGCATGCGCTCGAATCGCTTCCTCAATTGGGTCCGCGCGAGGTGAGCTTGGGGTTTTCGCCGATGCGGCCATCTCCGCCACTTCGTACACCGCCGCAATTGGGGTAACCGGACCAGAGAAGAACCAAGGGGCTTCAGTTCGCAGGTGCGCATTGAATAACTGCGCCCGCTTGGATGGTGGAATATCCCTAAATGCACAAAACGAAACCCCATTGGAGAGTCGATAGGGGGCTTCCATGAGAATGCCAAAGGCTTCTGTGACATATCGAATGCCTGCAGACTTTATCGTGTAGACACGGGTAAGCCAATCAACTGCCGATGCCGCGCCGACTTGTACAGCCTTGTTAATTAGTAGCCGGGCCGCCTGAGACGGGTTCTTATGGAGAAGCTTCGCACCGAAATGGGTGTTTCCCTGTTGCTTGAATAGGCTGTGCTCTGCGGTCAACGAACGCAGATGAGCATGCACGCCATCCGGAATGGAGAAGTGCATGGGAAAGTATTGAGAGTCCCTAGTTCGGGCTTCGAACTTGGCGACCTCCGGGAGGTGGCTCACTAGCGCGTCGATAATGATCTGGTCAGAACTCATGGCTTCCGATCCGGACGACCGGGAGTGCGTACGGTAATAAAAACCCCAAGATATGAATAGCGAGAATCCGCGAAGGGGCGGATCGCTTTACGGGAATAGAGCGGCTCGAAGAAAGCCTTAGTGGATCACGTCCTCTTGCCCGGACAGTGAAGCCTTGAATCGTTCGAGCGCGTTTCTGAATCTTATCGATCATGTGACCAGGGCGCGCAATCGACAGAGGCCTCGGTAGCGCCACTAGCCCGCGTTTTCATAGGTGATCATCGCCGCACTGCAATCGATTGCAGTAGCGCGAACCCGGCATCTCAGCAGCTGACATTGCAACATCGGCCCGTTTAGCGAGAGCATAATTTTTCGCTTCGCAACCGGAAATACTTTGCTAGCTAAGGAGACCTGAACTTTTCAGGTGATCAATGCATCCTCTTCAAAGATCGATTCAGGCGCACGCAATCCGACTAGGCCTTGGCTCGGAGGACACGACCGAGCTTAAGAGAATCACCAAATCCCATTGCTCCCGGCTCTCAAAGATCAGCGGGGCAGCAGCGGCAGGCGAAAATCAAAAGCTCGAAGTCCAGCTCAACCACTTCTTTAATTCTGCCGCTTCTAAGGTCGTTGCCATCGCGCGCACCATCAAGCGCAAAGCCTCGGATGCCCCGATTTCACTGACAGACCTAAAGCAACTTGCCGGTCGCCTAGACGCCTTCAATCCCGTGAAGGAGTCGGTGCGGGTCGAATTGGAACCAAAGGGCAATGGCACTTTCCGCCCCATCTGCACGTTCGGCCAGAAGCGGCGCGCGCTACAAACGCTCTGCACTGATGCACTCAGTGCGATCTTCCCTGCCTTCAAGTTTGATTTCTTGGAGAAGGGCAACGGCGGCATGGTTGCCGCCATCTGCCATCTGTTAGACCAGATTAAAGGAGGACATCATGAATATCTTGTAACGACCCGATGTACGGCGTTGCTACGAGTCCCTAAAGCCAGACGCCGTGGTTGATTTGCTTCCCTTACCGGAGGCGATAACCAGGAACGTGATCCTCATAAGCGAGGGCACTATGATAACCACAACAAAGGAGACACTAAGCCGGCTAGGCCATAGGGGACTAGATCGGAGCTATCTCGATACAGCGGCCCAGAAGGGTCTGCCCCAGGGTTCACCAGTTTCCCGTCTGGTGATGTCGCGAGCAGTGTTGGGACCGCTGCTAAATACGACGCCTTTTGTTGGTCGGCTCGTCCTTTTCGGGGATGACGTGGCCGTGCCGGCGAAGGACCAAACTGAGGCAGAGGATGTATTGCATACCCTGCGATCTCGCTATGAGTCGTGCCCGACTGGCTCGCTGATTATCGGACGCCAACAGGTCGAAGATATACGATCCAAAAGAGTTTACTTCGGCCAATACGGCATCAAACGATGGCCAACTTTTCTCGGCGGCGGCGTGGATATTACTCCTGCCTATAATAGCTTTGAGCGCAGCAAAGACAAAGTCTTCGACATCGCGTGTACCGGTGACGCGGATACTATCGAAGCACGCGTTTCTGACTACCTGTGTACTTGATTTAAGGCCTTTCACCTATGGCATCCGGATGGAGCAGAACTCGAAAAATTGGAAGGCGAGATCAGTGAAGTAGTGAAGCAGGCGCTACAGGCACGAGCCCTCCTTGGGAAGACAGGAACCGCAAATGGCTAGAAAGCGCATGGCAGTGTCAGAGGCGGTGTTGCTGTCGAGGGCAGACGCCCGCACCTACTGCGGCTGCCTTGGTGAGCAGAGATTCGACCGAGAGGTAGGACCGCACGTCACGCCCAAGTTGATCGGAAGCGAAAGGTTCTACCTCCGTCAGCAGCTAGATGCTTGGGCTGGTGTTGACGGGCAGAAATCCGATACCCACCTATACAGTGCAGATTGGATAGATAAGGTAATGGGGGAATGACCGCGATCAAACTACCCGGGATTCACCGGAAGGTAGCCAAGGGTCGTGTTTACTACTATCACGCGCGGTCCGGGGCGCGCATAAAAGCAAATCCCGACGACTATGCAGCGTTTGTCGCGGAGGTTGCGGCCCTCGATGCGGCCCTTCCTCCCAAACAAGAAGTGCAGCTGGTCTCAACACTGGGCGGTCTCATTGCGGCGTACAAAAAGTCGCCAGAGTGGCAGGCGCTCGCCCCCGACACGCACAAGTCCTACAATCGGGCGTTTGACGCTGTGAGGGTGATAGACGCCATTCCAGTGACGAAGCTTGACCAGCCATCCGTGATCCGCATCCGAGACAATGTGTACGCGAAGAATGGCAGATGGCTTGGGAATCAAGTCGTTGCTGTTCTATCCATCGTTCTTGGCTGGGGTGTGCCGCGTGGCCACGTTAGGCTCAACGCGGCGCAAGGTGTCCCAAAGATCAGGCGCAATCGCTCGCTGGGTGTAGCGAACAAGGCATGGTTGGCGGATGAAGTGTACGCAGCCCTGGGTGCTGCGCCGTCACCCGGCATACGCAAAGGCATTGCGCTGGCCTACTACACGGGCATGCGCAAGAAGGACGTGGTCGCTGTGCCCGCAGCAGCCAGGGCATCTGGGGAAATCAACATTCACTCCAGCAAACCCGGCGAGGCCCTGTCAGTGTTCGAAGCAAAGCGCCTCTCTGCGATCCTGGATGAACCGGATAGCTGCGAAGGCCTAACTCTCGTACGCAATCTCGATGGCAGGCCTTACTCTCGTGACGGCTTCGACACGATGTTTGACAAGCTTAAACGTAAGCTGGTGAAGGAAGGAAAAATCAGGCCCGGCCTAACCTTCCATGGCTTGCGTAAGTCACTCGGCCGCGACGCCGCAGCGCTTGGGTTCTCCGAGAACGATATTGCCGGAGCACTAGGACAAAAAAATCCAGCGAGCGCCCGTCCATACACCATCGAACATCAGCAACGCGATGCCGCGAAACGCGTCATCGAAGCTCTTGAGCAGAAGGGCAAAAGATAGAGTGAACGAGCGGAGAACATCCGCCGTGAAAACCGCAAGGTCATAGACGTGAAAACTCTGTACCGTTCCGGTCCTTTTCGAACTCTAAGTCATTGAAATCCAATGGTGCCCAGGGGCGGAGTCGAACCACCGACACTGCGATTTTCAGTCGCATGCTCTACCAACTGAGCTACCTGGGCGCACCGGGTTGGCGGCGCGCTGTATAGGCTGCGTCAGCGCCGGTGTCCAGTTGGACGGTCGTCGAGATCACCCTCCCCGTCGCTCGGACTTTCGTCGGTCTCAACGCGATAGCCCTCTTTCAGCCAGCGGCCGAGATCGATATCGGCGCAACGCTTGCCGCAGAAAGGCTGATACTTGGCCTGCGCAGGCTTTCCGCAGACCGGGCATTTGGCATCAATTCGCACCGCACGCAGCGGTGCCGTTCGATCGGGCGGCGTCATGGGTCTTATATATACCGCCCGAGCACAAATACCGCCTACCCCGTCGCCCGACGGATTTCGGGCGGCGGATCATCCGCAGGGAAAAGCTCAAGCGTCGATCAACTCTCGTACCGGAGCAGCGGAGGGCTCGTCCCCGTCAGTGAACAAGTCGTCCATGCCAAGCTCGAGTTCGACCACCACCAGGCTGGCAGTCAGACCGGCATTGAGGCTTTGCAGCGAGACGATCTTGCCGTTGGCGAAGCGAACGGCGTCCTTGTGCAGGCCGGTCTCGAGGCGGGTCATCACCACCTCTTCTACTGGCCCTATGCCCAGCGCGGCCTGCAGTGCCTCGCCGATCCCGGACAGCCTCAAATGGGCATCGGCCGGCACGCAGGCTGCGGTATCGCAAGTCTTCCCGGCGGCAAATCCCATCGAACCGGTGCCGAACCGGGTCAGCGTGTATTCCTCGCCGGCAACCGCCGGCACCGAGCGATAGAGCTCCAATGAATAGTCGCACATGGGTACCCTCCTTGGATCAGGGACCTCGTCGCTTTCGGATCGAAAGCTGACGGCCACCAAGGCAACGCCGAAAGGCCAAACGTCGTTGCGCGCCACGCCATCAGAATCGCGACTGCGGCTTGCGCGCAGGTCACCTCTCAAACTTCATTTCGACGCAATTAACGAGCGGCCTCAGGTCTCTTCCAGCGCCTCGAGCTGACGAGCAAGCGTGGCGCCACGACGGGCGCGCGTGAGCTCGAACAGACCGAGACGCGTGAAGCCGTAGATCTGGGTCGGTACGGGATCGTCCGATAGCGCAGCCGCAAAAATTGCCTGCACCTTGTCACGATCATAGGCGCTGCGCATGCTGACAAAGTCGATCACGACGGCTCCCGCGATGTTGCGCAGGCGCAGCTGCTGGGCGATCGCCGGGGCAGCCTCGAGATTGACTTCGACCGGCCGGCGCGGCGCGCGGCCCTGACGGCTGCCGGCCTGGGCACTGTCGACGTCGATTGCGGTCAACGTCTCGCCGGGCTCGAACAGCACTTCGACGCCGCTCGGCAGCGCGATACGCGAAGCGAGGGCGGTATCGATCTGACCTGCCACGTCGTCGATATCGAAAGCCGGCATCGCACCGTTGTGCCAGCGCACACGGATCTTCTCCTGCCGGCGGTCCATCTCATCCTGCAATGCCCGCGCCATGTCGCGGTCGTCGAGGATCACCTCTTCCAGATGCGCGCCGTGATCGCGCAGCAGGCGCGCAATCGGATCGCGCTCGCCGGGCAGGCGCGCGGTAAGATCAGCCGGCGGCGCGATACCCAGCGCATGGCGGCGCAACGCCTCCCAACGTTCCATTACTTCGGCCGCATCGGCACGCAGCAGCTCGGCGGGCGCGCCGGCCGCAGCCGTGCGCAGAACGATGCCGCCTTCCAGCAAGGCACGCACATGACCGGCCAGCCGCTCGCGTTCGGACTCGCCCTCGATGCGCCGCGAGAAGCC
>Ga0153954_1000989_pt1 | contig 17578 bp, 19 predicted proteins | sample TSFL038MetaG_FD_102277 | JGI IMG/M metagenome (GOLD analysis project Ga0153954, IMG submission 102277) | Attine ant fungus gardens microbial communities from Florida, USA - TSFL038 MetaG | ecosystem: Host-associated > Fungi > Mycelium > Unclassified | place: USA: Florida, Wekiwa Springs State... | reverse complement strand
CAGTTGCGCTGCTTAGAAATTCTTATTTCATGTCCCTCTCCGCCTGCTTGGCGGGGAGGGACATGAGAAGTGGGAGGCGTGCCGTCAGAACCGCTTACGGCTTGACCTTACGCTTCAGCATCATCTCGTAGACGCGCAGGATCGAGGTGCTGTCCTCGGGACCCCAGCCCATGCCTTTGGCAAGACGCTGCAGGTTGTGCGTCGAGGCGCCCTGCTGGAGCGGCACGCCCAACTCGTCGCCGAGTTCGAGCGCGAGATGCAGGTCCTTGTAGGCGAGGTCGAGCGCAAAGGAGGGCGGATCGTAGAAGCCCTTCAGCGGCCGCAGGGTGAAGTTCTTGATCGCGTTGGAGTTGCCGCTCGAGTTGGCGATGGCGTTCAGCAGCTTCTCGGGATCGAGGCCGTAGCCTGTGCCCAGCATCATGGCTTCGCAAAGCGCCGCCATGTTGCAGAACGACAACATGTTGTTGCAGAGCTTGGTCACGGTGCCGCTGCCGAGGCCGCCCATGTGCAGGACATTGGCGCTGAAGGACTGCAGCACGGGAAGCGCGTCGTCGAACACCTTCTTGTCGCCGCCCACCATGATGGCGATGGTTGCGGCTTCCGCGCCCGTGGTCCCGCCGCTCACGGGAGCGTCGAGCATGGGAATGCCCTTGGCCGCGAAGGCCGCACCGATCTTCTGCACCATCGAAGGCGCGTTGGTGGAGAGGTCGATGTAGGTTTGGCCCTTGCCGATATTGGCGAGGACGCCACCGTCTCCCAGAGCCACCTTCTCGACGTCCTTGGGCATGGGCAGCGAGGTGAGCACGATGTCCGCACCCTTGGTCGCGTCGGCGACGGACTTGGCTGCCGTGCCGCCGAGGTCGGTGCAGGTCTTCACCGCCGCCGGGTTCAGGTCGAACACCGTCACCTGATGGTTGGAGCGCTTGATGATGTTGCGGCACATGGGGCCGCCCATGTTGCCGACGCCGATGAATCCGACCTTCACTTTTCCCTCCGCTTTAGTTCGCTTACGCGCACTATAGGGCTTCGCGCCCCAGTCACAAATCATCGCCATAATCGCGGTCATAATTCCGTCGCCCGTTTGCGCTTGCGCCCGTCGCTGGCCGGGCCGAAGCTCGTTTTCCAACCGACAGGAGGTTCCCATGGCCGATGGCGCGCAGAACTTCACGGACATGTTCCAGAAGCTCGGAGAGCAGCTCAAAATTCCGCCATTCGATGTCTCCAAGATCATGGAGCATCATCACAAGAACATCGACGCCATGGGCCGTTCCTGGCAGGCGATGGCGAGCGGGGTCGCGGCGGTGGCCAACAAGCAGCGCGAGATCTTCGAAGCGACGATGCGCGATGTCGCCGAGATGGCACGCGACTACAAGCCCACCGGCGCGCCGCAGGAAGTCTTCACCAAACATACGGAATTCGCCTCCAAGATGATGGAGGCGGCGATCTCCAATACCCGCGACGTCGCGGAACTCGTGCAGCAGTCCGGCGCCGATGCGATCAAGATCCTGCATGAGCGCATGCAGGAGTCCTACGACGAGATTCGTTCCGGTCTCGAAAAGAAGTAAAATCGTCCCCCTGATAGGGGGGACGATGGAGCGGTTCTGGCTCAAGAACTATCCGGCCGGCGTGCCGGCAGATGTCGATGCGTCGGTCTATCCCAGCGTCGTGGCGCTGATCGAGGAAAGCTTCGCCAAATACCGCGACGCCCGGGCCTACATCTGCATGGGCACGGCGCTCACCTTCGGCGAGGTCGATGCGCTCTCCAGGGCGTTCGCGGCGTGGCTGCAGGGCAGGGGTCTCGGCAAGGGCGCGCGTGTCGCCATCATGATGCCGAACGTGCCGCAATACCCGGTTGCCGTCGCGGCCGTGCTGCGTGCCGGCCTGATCGCAGTGAACGTCAACCCGCTCTACACCGCCCGCGAACTCGAGCATCAGCTCAAGGATTCCGGTGCCGAGGCGGTGATCGTGCTGGAGAATTTCGCCTCGACCCTGCAGGCGGCACTGGCGGGGGGCGGCTCGGCGGTGAAGCATGTCGTCGTGGCGACGATGGGCGATCTGCTGGGTTTCCCCAAGGGCGCCATCGTGAACTTCGTCGTGCGCCACATGCGGAAGATCGTGAAGCCGTGGTCGCTGTCGGGCCACGTCGCCTTCAAGGACGTGATCGCAGCCGGCCGCGCGATGACCTACGCGCGGCCCGATCTCGGACCCGATGACGTCGCGGTGCTGCAATACACCGGCGGTACGACGGGCGTGGCCAAGGGCGCCACGCTGCTCCATCACACGATCGTCGCCAACCTGCTGGCATCGGAAGCCTGGATGCAGCCGGGCCTCAGGAGCAAGAACCTCACCGGCCAGTTCACGATCGTCTGCGCGCTGCCGCTCTATCACGTTTTCGCTTTCATCACCTGCGGCCTGCTGGGCATGCGCACCGGCGCGGTGAACCTGCTGATCCCCGATCCGCGCGACATCAAGGGCCTGGTCAAGGAGCTCGCCAAGCATCGCATCAACATCTTCCCGGCGGTGAACACGCTCTTCAACGCGCTCGCCAACGACGCCGACTTCGCCAGGCTCGATTTCTCCGGCCTCGCCATCTCCAACGGTGGCGGCATGGCGGTGCAGGAGGCGGTGGCGAGGAAGTGGCTCGCCATCACACACTGTCCGATCGTCGAAGGCTACGGTCTCAGTGAGACCTCGGCGGGGGTCACCTGCAATCCGACCGACTCGGATGCCTTCACCGGCTCGATCGGGCTGCCGATGCCCAACGTCTGGATCAAGATCCTCGACGACGACGGCAACGAGGTGCCGCTCGGCCAGTCGGGCGAGATCGCGATCAAGGGACCTCAGGTCATGTCGGGCTACTGGCAGCGGCCCGACGAGACGGCCAAGGTCATGACCGCCGACGGCTATTTCAAATCGGGCGATATCGGTGTGATGGACGAGCGCGGTTATGTGCGCATCGTGGATCGCAAGAAGGACATGATCGTCGTCTCGGGCTTCAAGGTCTTTCCCAACGAGATCGAGGCCGTCGTGTCGAGCCATCCGGGGGTGCTCGAATGTGCCGCCGTGGGCGTGCCCGACCCGCATTCGGGTGAGGTGGTGATGCTGTTCGTCGTGCCGCGCGACCCCAAGCTCACCAAGGCCGAACTGGAAGCGTTCTGCCGCAAGGAGTTCACCGGTTACAAGCGGCCGAAATACATCGAGTTCCGCAAGGAGCTGCCCAAGACCAATGTGGGCAAGATCCTGCGCCGCGAGCTGCGCGAGGAAATGCTGAAGAAAGCCGCTTGAGGTCTCGCCCGCCGTCTCGCCTGGGGGGCGGTTCAGTCACCCTGTGTGCAACCTCCGTTCTCCCTTCACGTTCACCGGACAGGTGAATTTCGCTGGAGGAGCGACCATGACCCCGACCAAGCTTTTCATCGTGGCGGCGCTCGGCCTCAGTGCCGGTGCCTGTGCGACCTACGAGACCCAGGCTGTGGTGGCGCCGGGTCCGATGACGGCCTCGGAGCAGGCCTGTGTGGACTATGGCTTCACGCCCGGCACGGGGGCCTACGACCGCTGCGTAAACCGTGAGCACGCTGCCCGCGTGGCCGGCCGAGTTTCCTATGGCTACGCCATGTCGCAGCTCACCGCCGACGCCCGCGCCGCCTGCTATTCCTATGGCCTGGAGGTCGGCACGGTGAGCTATGACCGCTGTGTGGGCCGCGAAATCGACGCCCGGCGCTATCGGGATCAGGCTTATGTTGAGCCCACGCCCGGTTATGGCAGCTATACGACCGTGGCCACGACGTACAATACGGCCCCGACCTATACCGAATCACCCCCGGCGACCCGGCCCCCGGCCGGCGTTCAGGCCTTTAGGGATGAGTATGGTTTCCGCTATGATGGGCAGGGGAACCGGATCGACGCGCAGGGCAACATCATCAGCCCGCACTCGACCCAGCCCTAGGTCGACCTGATGGGGGGCAGTATGGCGGGAGTACGTTTGACGGGGATGTGTGTCGCTGGGACGGTCGTCGCGGCTTTGACGATCGCCGGATGCGACAACCACGGTACGTCGCTGCCTGTTCCCCTCTATGCCCTGATCAAGACGCCACCGTCCTATCGCACGGACGATGGCGCACCGCTCGACAACGCCGACTATAAGCTCGACGCCCAGGGCTACCGCGTCAACAGGAAGGGCGAGCGCCTCGACGTGATCGACGTCCAGGCCAAGACCGCCGACCAGGGGTCCAACCCTGTCGCGGGCTACTACATCAGCAGCACTGGCACCAAGGCCGCCGGCAATGTGATGGCGCCGAGCGCGGGCGCGAATGCCGGCCCGGGCTACGGGCCGGGCAGCGCCACCGTCGTTCCGGCCTTGGCGCCCGGCAGTCCCCAGCCCCAGCCGTCCAGCATGGACAACCTGCCGCTGCCGCCGACGCCCGGTGTCACGGTGACGCCGACCCCAACGCCGGCGCCCACGCACTGACTGGAACCTGTTCGATAGCTACTCGATCTTCACGCCGGCCGACTTGATGACCGGCGCCCACTTGGCGATCTCGTTCTTGATGAAGGCCGCCGTGCGATCGGGCGTCGTGTCCGTAATCGGGACCGCCGCGATGTCCTCGAGGAACTTCACCGCCTTCGGATCCTGCATCATCTTGCGCGCCGACTTGTCGATAGTGTCGACCACGTCGGGCGCCATGCCGGCCGGTCCCAGGATCAGGTTGAAGGTGTAGGCCTCGTAGCCCTTCACGCCCGCCTCGTTCATGGTCGGGATCTCGGGCGCGACCGAGGCGCGTTTGGAATAGGCATAGGCCAGGATGCGCGCCTTGCCCGAGCGGTGCAGCTGCAGGGTCGTCGAGAAGGTCTCGAACATCCAGGCGATCTGTCCGGACATCATGTCGTTCAGTGCCGGCATCGAGCCCTTGTATGGCACGTGCTCGACGTCCATGCCGCCTACCTCACGCTTGAAGTACTCGGCGGCGAGGTGAAGGATCGAGCCCGCGCCTGATGAGCCGTAGGAATATTTGCCCGGGTTCTTCTTCATCAGCTCGACCAGCCCCATCACCGAGTCGGGCATGTCCGGCCGCACCACCAGCACCAGTGGATTGACGCAGATCGAGGCGATCGGCGTGAAGTCCTTCACCGCGTCGTAGGCGGGTTTCACGAACGCCGTCGGGTTGATGGCATGCGTCGATGACGGCGCGCAGAGCAAGGTGTAGCCATCGGGCTTGGAGTTCTTGACGTCCACCGCGCCGATCGAACCGGCCGCGCCCGCCTTGTTGTCGACGACCCAGGTCTGGCCCATGAGCGTGCCCATCTTCTCGGCCGCCATACGGCCGATGATGTCGGTCGGGCCGGCGGGCGCGAAGGGGATGACGAACCGGATGGGATGGTCGGGATATTTGCCTTCCGCGCGGGCAAGGCCGGGCAGGGCCAGCGAACCGAGGCTCGCGGCGAGAAGGTGGCGGCGTTTCATTGAAGGGCTCCCCTGATCACCCTTTGGGCGCACAGCGCGCCTTCTTCACTACTGGTGCAAATCCTAGACGAGTTCACGCCGACCATCAAGCCCGCGAATGGGCCGACTACTCGACCTTCACGCCGGCGGCCTCGATGACCGGCGCCCACTTAGCGATCTCGTCCTTGATGAACTTCGCCGTCAGTTCGGGCGTGGTGTCGGGCGTCGGAGGAGCGCCGACACCGTTCAGGAACTTCACCATGTCGGGATCGGCCAGCATCTTGCGCGACGCCTGGTCGAGCGTGTCGACGGCGCTCTTCGGCAGGTTGGCCGGCCCGAGGATCAGGTTGAACGTATAGGCTTCGTAGCCCTTCACGCCGGCCTCGATCATCGTCGGGATTTCCGGCGCGATCGCGGAGCGCGCGTTGTAGGCCACGGCCAGGATGCGGATCTTGCCGGTCCGATGCAGCGGCAGCATCGTAGCGAAGGTGTCGAACATCCAGGCGATCTGGCCCGACATCATGTCGTTCAGCGCCGGCGCCGAACCCTTGTAGGGAATGTGCTCCACATCCATGCCGCCGACTTCGCGTTTGAAGTACTCGCCGCTGAGATGGAAGATGCCGCCGGTGCCCGAGGAGCCGTAGGAATATTTGCCCGGATTCTTCTTCATGAGGTCGACGAGGCCCATGACCGTGTCGGGCATGTCCATGCGGCAGGCGAGTACCGCCGGATTGACGCAGATCGAGGAGACCGGCGTGAAATCCTTCACCGCGTCGTAGAGCGGCTTCACGTACGCGGTTGGATTGATCGCGTGGGTCGAAGAGGTTGCGAAGAGCAGCGTGTAGCCGTCGGGCTTGGCGTTCTTGACTTCGACCGAGCCGATCGAACCGGCGGCGCCTGCCTTGTTGTCGATGACCCAGGTCTGGCCCATGAGTCCCTGCATCTTCTCGCCGACCTTGCGGCCGATGATGTCGGTCGGGCCGGCGGGCGCGAAGGGGATCACGAGGCGGATGGGATGGTCGGGATATTTCGCCTGCGCGCGAACGATGCCAGGGGCGGCCAGGGTGCCGAGGCCGGCAACCAGGAGATGACGACGCTTCACTGTACTACTCCGTAGATACACACTATCGGCGTCCACTGGCGCCGCTCGCTCTCCTTAGACGAAGCTTGCTTGCCTCGCCAACCGGCATCGTCACAAGTCCCGCACGCTGGCCAATCCGATCGTCCGTTTCGCGCCAAGGCCGAAGCGCGGCTGAAGGGGCAGGCGGCGCAGCAAAGCCTTCGGTGCCGGATGATTTGCGCAACCAGAACGCTTCGTATAAAGAGGCGCCATGTCGCCGATCTTTCTCCCGCGATGTTCCGAGGCCTGACGCCCATCCAGGGCTTGTCAGCGCTCGTCTACGTCTGCATCGGGAGTAAGGGGACATGACCCCCAGCACGGACAAACTCGTCGTCTACAACACGCTCACGCGTGACAAGGAAGTGTTCGCGCCGCTCGATGCGAGCCATGTCCGGCTCTATGTCTGCGGTCCGACCGTCTACGACTATGTCCATATCGGCAATGCGCGGCCGGTCGTCGCCTTCGACGTTCTCTATCGCCTGCTGAAGCGGCGCTATCCGCGCGTCACCTATGTCCGCAACATCACCGACATCGACGACAAGATCATGATCCGCGCCGGCGAGAGCGGCGAGACGATCGAGGCACTGACCAGACGGACGGGCGAAGCGTACCAGAGCGACATGAGGCGCCTCGGTGCGCTGCCGCCCGACGTTGAGCCACGCGCGACCGAGTATGTCGGCCAGATGATCTCGATGATCGAGACGCTGATCTCGCGCGGCCATGCCTATGCCGCCGAAGGTCATGTGCTGTTCAGCGTACCGAGCATGAGCGACTACGGCCGGCTGTCGCGGCGTTCGCGCGACGAGCTGATCGCTGGCGCCCGGGTCGACGTGGCGCCCTACAAAAAAGACCCGGCCGACTTCGTGCTGTGGAAACCATCGGCCGACAACCAGGTTGGCTGGCCGAGTCCGTGGAGCCGCGGCCGGCCGGGCTGGCACATAGAGTGCTCGGCGATGAGCGCCGCACATCTCGGCGAGACCTTCGACATCCATGCCGGCGGCATCGACCTCATCTTCCCGCACCACGAGAACGAGATCGCCCAGAGCCGTTCGGCCTTCGGTCACGCGATCATGGCGAAGTACTGGATGCACAACGGCTTCCTGAACATCTCCGGCGAGAAGATGAGCAAGTCGCTCGGCAACTTCCTCACCGTGCACGAGCTGCTGGACCAGTATCCCGGCGAAGCGATCCGCCTGCTCTTGCTGTCGGCTCACTATCGCCAGCCGCTCGATTTCTCGCCGGACGGACTGCAGCAGGCCAAGGCGACGCTCGACCGGTGGTACGGCCTGATGCGGGGCAAGAACGTGACGGCGGCGGCGACGGTGCCGAAGTCGGTCGAGGACGCGTTGAGTGATGATCTCAACACGCCCTTGGCGATCAGCGCGATCCATCAGCTCGACGATCTTGCCGAGTTGAAGGCGGGCGCCGGCGCGATTGGCCTGCTGCAGCAGGATGCCGAAGCCTGGTTCCGCTGGACCCCGGCCGGTGCGTCGGGCCCGAACGATGCCGAGATCGAGGTGGCGATTGCCGCCCGTCAGGCGGCGCGCAAAGCGAAGGACTTCAAGGAGTCCGACCGTATCCGCGACGATCTGAAGGCCAAGGGCGTGATCCTCGAGGATGGCTCGAAGGGCACGACCTGGAAGAGGGGTTAGGCCGGCACGCGCGTTGGTCTGGGGTCCATTGATCAGAATGAGGAGCTCGAGAAGACGGCGATACAGTCGGCGAGCCTATCGGGGACCCGGATCCCACGGCCGTTGATCGATCGCTTGTCGGTCGGGCCGCAAGCGCGGGGGCCGCGGGAGACGCTGCACGGTGGGGCAGATCGAGCGCGGCATGAGGGATAGTATGGTTGACCACACTGTTAGATTCGATACGTTTAACGGTAACTAATGGTAACTCGACCGCGAGCCTGCCGCCGCGGACGAACGCCCTCTAGCGCTTCTCGAACAGCACGCTCTGGACCGCACGGCCGAAATAGCCGTCTCGATCGGCCAGGCGCGCGGCGGCGATGCCGATCGAGTCGGGACCGGCCCAGGTCTCAGCATCGAGCAGGATCCAGTCGCCGACCGGCTCGCGCGCGAGGCTGAGCGTCAGGTCGCCGTTGATGAAGGTCCAGTGCGCGAAGTCGAGTACGGCCGAGGTGCCGTTGCAGAAATCGGCGGCGATGGCGGCGCGCATCAACGGTGAGATCTCGCTGCCTTCGACGATCGGCAGATGTGCGCGGTACCATACCGCGGCGGGACCCGCCTGCTGGAAGGCGCCGCGTACGGTGCTCATGTCGATGCCGCGCAGGAAGGGCGTCGCGCTCATTGCGCTACGAGGCTGATGGCCGAACTCGGGCGGCCGCAGATCGTGCGGCGGACAAAAGGCCGCGCTTGGTAGTTCGCGTGGTTCGCTGCGGACGCGGAGTGCCGTCGAGCGAACCACCTCCTTGCCGTCCGCCAACAGGCGCGCCGCCACAAGCTGGATCTTCCGGCCCTCGCGTAGCACCTCGGTTTCCACGGTGAGCGGCGCCACCGGCACGGGCCGCATCAGATCGACGGTGAGGCGCGTTACGCGCATCGGCACGGGCGAGGGCATTCTCTCGACCGCCCAGCAGATCAGCGAGGAGGGCGCCGCGCCGTGCTGCAGCTTGGGGTCCCAGGGCCCGCCGGCGGCAGGACTGGTCTCAACGTTGTTTCCATCGACGCGATAGATCGCTTTCATCAACTCCACTCCTAACGAACTCAAACCGTACATGCGGTTAACCGCAGCGAGCGTCCAATACCGGCCAGGTAATGAGCTGCAAACCGCCACTTGACGGGCATCTGTATTTAACATAGTTGTTAAATATGGATATGCTCTCCCAAACCTTCTCCGCTCTCGCCGATCCGACTCGGCGCGCAATCCTGGCGCGGCTCGCGACGGGCGAGGCGACGGTGGGCGAGCTGGCCGAGCCGTTCGAGATCTCGCTGCCGGCAGTGTCGCGCCATCTCAAGGTGCTGACCGATGCCGGCCTGATCGAACGGCACACCGATGCGCAGTGGCGGCGCTGCGAGCTCAAGGCCGAAGGGCTGCGTGCCGCCGCCGACTGGATCGAGTTCTACCGCCGCTTCTGGGAGCGGCGGTTGGACAGCCTGGAAGCGTTCCTCAAGCGTACAGATCCCAAAGCTGCGGAAGCCAAGCCGAAAGGAAAGCCCAATGCCCGACGCAAGTCTTGATCCCAATACGCTGCGTCTGACCCGCATCCTCGACGCCACGCGTGAGCGCGTATTCGATGCCTGGGTCGATCGCGACCAGTTCATCCAATGGATGTGCCCGCCCGGAGTCACGATCACCCTGATGGAGATCGACGTGCGCGAAGGCGGCGCGTGGCGCGTCGGCGGCCGCAACGAAAGTGGCCGCGTGTTCGCCTCTTCCGGCAAGTATGTCGAGGTGAAACGGCCGGAACGGCTGGTCTTCACCTGGGCGCATCACGCGGATGGCGACTATGCCAATCCGCGCGGCCACGAGACGACCGTGCGCATCGAATTGCGCGCGCTCGGCGACAAGACCGAGCTCACCCTGATCCACGGCGCCTTCGTGGACGGCTACACGCAGCACAAGGCCGGTTGGGAAGGCTCCTTCGACAAGCTCGTCGCCTTCCTCGGGAGGACCGCATGACGATCAGGCATCAAGTCGTTTCCCACGACGAGTGGGTCAAGGCGAGCCAGGCGCTGCTCGCCAGGGAGAAGGAGTTCACCAGGCTCCGCGAGCAGATGGCCGAGGAGCGGCGCAAGCTCCCCTGGGAGAAGATCGAGAAGAACTATGTCTTCGAGGCGCCGGAAGGGAAGGTGACGCTTGCCGACCTGTTCCAGGGCCGCGGCCAGCTCATCGTGCAGCATCTGATGTTCGGCCCCGACTGGAACGAGGCTTGCCCCGGCTGCTCCTATTGGGCGGACAATTTCAACGGCATCGACATGCATCTCGCCGCACGCGACACGACATTCGTCGCCGTTTCGCGCGGGCCGCTCGACAAGCTCATGGCCTACAAGAAGCGCATGGGCTGGACCTTCCGCTGGGTGTCGTCGCTCGACAGCGATTTCAACTTCGACTTCGGTGTCTCGCTGAAGGACGGCGACAAATACAATTTCGGCACGATCGCCGATGCTACGGGCGAGATGCCGGGCGTCACAGCCTTCCGCCGCGACGATGGCGCGATCTATCGCACCTACTCGACCTATGCTCGCGGGCTCGACCTGCTGAACGGCACCTATCACCTGCTCGACATCACCTCGAAGGGTCGCGACGAGGCGGGTCTCGAGTTCCCGATGTCGTGGGTGCGACGACACGACAAGTACTGAGAGGGAGAAGGACCATGACGACGATCAAGATCCACGGCATGCCGCCCAGCACCTTCACCCGCACGGTGCTGCTGGGCTGTCAGGAGAAGGGTATCGACTACGAGCTGGTGCCGGCGCGGCCGGACACGATCGAGGCGATCAATCCCTTCCGCAAGATCCCGGCGATGACGCACGGCGACTTCGTGCTCTACGAATCGGTCGCCATCCTGCGCTACCTCGAGCGCACCTTCCCGGGACCAAAGCTTTGGCCGGACGACTCACATGAGGCCGCGTTGTGCGATCAGTGGATCGGCGCGGTGAGCGACTCCTTCGTCAACGCGGCGCTGCGTTACATGGCGGCGCGCTTCGGCTTCCTGCCCGTGCCGGAAGAGATGAAGCAGAAGTACTTCGACAAGACGGTGGTGCTGCTGCCGGTCTTCGAGCGACAGCTCGGCCGGCATCGCTTTCTTGCGGGCGAGCGATTGACCGCAGCCGATCTCTATCTGATGCCGTTGCTCGACTACTTCTCGGACGTGCCCGAGCTCGGCGCGCTCTACGCCAAGGCAACGAACTGCCGGCGCTGGATGGCGGAAATGGCCCAGCGTCCCAGCGCCGTGGCGACGGTGCCGTCCTTCAAGCCGCAAATCGCCGCTTGAAACGGTGGGCCGGAACATCACCTAATGTTCCGGCCCAACCCGGAGGAGTCCCCATGACCCGCACGGCTACCTGGAATGGCAAGGTGATCGCCGAAAGCGACAAGACGCTCGAGGTCGATGGATATGTCTACTTCCCGCGCGACACGGTGCGCATGGACCTCCTGAAGGTGACGCCCAAGACGGCGAACGATCTCAAGTGCCCGCACGGCGTGCAGTTCTACGACGTGGCCGAAGCCGGCAAGAGCAGCGCCCGCGCCGCGTGGTCCTACGAGGCGCCGCAGGCCAAGATGAAGCCGGTCGATCATTGGATCGGCTTCTGGGAAGACGTCTCGGTCGCCTAGGGCGAATATCTGACTGACGCCGCGTAAAGCGCGACCAGCCGGTCGAGGCGCGCTTCCTCGACTACGGTCACGGGCGGCGTGCCGAGCCGGCCCGATGGATCGATGACGGTCATGCCGCGCGTGATGCCCGGCGCGAGCGCTACATCGACGGAAGCGCGCACCGACCGCGTGACGATCGAGGGTTCGATGGCGACCGCGGCGGCGAAGGGATCGACGAAGCGGAAGAAGTCGCCCTTGCCGTTCTCGTCGAGGTTCCGGCGCGCATGGTTGGCGAGCGTCTGCGAGAACGTCTTGTAGTCGCTGGCGGGGATGAACTCGAAGAGGCCGTCGATCTCGACGCCCGTCATGAAGTGCGTCGTGCAAGGCTCCCAGGGCACGACGATCATGTCGAGACCGGCGGCGAAGACGACCGCTGCCGCCTCGGGATCCGCGTAGACGTTGAACTCGGCGGCGGGTGTGGTGTTGCCGCGGCCCCAGACAGTGGCGCCCATCATCGTGAACTGGCCGATACCGTCGCGGATGCGCGGTTCGGCTTCGAGAGCGAGCGCGATGTTGGTGAGCGGCCCGATGGTCAGCAGGTCGACCTTCTCGCCGCGTACCACCGCTTCCATGAATGTCGCGACCAGGAAGCCCACGGCATCGGCGCCTTCGATGTCGGCGATGTCGAGCGGCCGCGGTGCACCGCCCAGACCATCCTCGCCATGGACGTGGCGGGCATGGATGGTCTCCGCGACCAAGGGCTCGACCGCGCCCTTGTGCACCGGAATGTCGGCACCGGCGACGGCCAGCGTCACCAGCACGTTTTCAGTCGCCGTCTCGATATCGACATTGCCGAAGACAGTCGTGATCGCGTCGGGCGGACGGCCGTTGCCGATCAGCAGCAGCAACGCCTGTGCGTCGTCCACGCCGCCATCGGTGTCGAGAATGAGCTTCCGCGTCATTCAGCGACAGCAGGCCACGGGGCGGCGCGGCGCGTGTTGGCGAGCCGCAGGACGAGGAAACCGATGATCATCAGGTTGAGTACGTTGAAGACCACGCTGATGCCGAAGGCGGGCGCGTAGTAGCCGAAATGATCGTAGAGCGCGCCGGCGAACCAGCTGCCGAAGGCCATGCCGCTCATGGCGGTGAAAAGGGTAAGCGGAATACGCCACGAAGCCTGGGAGGCCGGGAAGAGGTCGCGGATGGTGACGGCATAGGACGGGATGATGCCGCTGAAACCGAAGCCAAAGGCCGTGGCGATGGCGAACAGCCCGACTTCGTCCTGGGTCAGCAGGAAGCACGCGATGGCAACGGCCTGGCAGGCCGAGCCGGCCATCACGGTCCGCAGGCCACCGATGCGGTCGGCCAGCGATCCCCAAGCCTGGCGGGCAAGGAAGGCCGCGCCCAGCATCACCGAGAGCATGGCGGCGCCGTGCGTCGGCTTGATGCCGATGTCGCCGCAGAAGGCCACGAGGTGCGCCGACGGCACAGACATCGGGATGCAGCAGAAGAAGCCCGCGACGCAGATCATCGCCTGCACCACATTGGGATGGAGGCCGGCGATGCGGTTGCCTTTGGTGGTCCCGCCGGCGCGGGCACCGTGTGACGGTGCGGGAGCAAGGGGCGCCGGCCGGACGAACACCGCCATCGGCAGGATGAGGACGAGTACGATGATGCCATAGCCCAGCATCAGAGCCTGCCAGCCGAAGGCGCTCAAGCCGCGCTCGAACAACGACGGCCAGAACACGCCCGCCACATATTGGCCGGAGGAGATCAGTGCCACGGCCGCGCCACGCCGCTTCTCGAACCAGCGGCTGACATAGACGAGCAGTGGCGGGTAGACACCGCCATTGCCGAGCAGGCCGACCATCAGGCCGTGGCCGACGTACAGCGCCCAGATCGTGCCGACGGAGGAGAGGGCGAGACCGCCCGCGATCATGCAGGCGCCGATGATGATGGTGACGCGCACGCCGATACGATCGGACAGCCAGCCCATGAAGATGCCGCCCGCGCCCGTACCGACCCAGACCAGCGACCCTGCCAGCGCCAGCACCGAGCGGTCGGTGCCCAGCGCCTCCTGCATGGTCTTCATCGACACGACGATCAAAAGCGGCGAGCCGTAGGAAATCGACAAGATGGCGAGCACGAGCCACGCCGCTCGCCATGAAGCACGGCTGTCGAGTGCGGCGGTCGCCGTGCTGTCCATATCGCGGTTTCCTCCAACGGCTTCTTTAATACGCTCGGCCGCTGGCGGGCAGTTAGGCATTCCACATGGTGGACATGCAAATAAAATTGAGGCTCACGGCGAGGCTGGCAAGCCCCACTTCTCGAAGTCCCTGGGTAGTGCAGGGTCAAGATTGAGCGCGGCTTCGACGTCGGCGTTGCCGCCTTCCTTGTCGCCCGTCGCGCGCTTGGCCAGACCGCGCCCGTAGAGCGAGGCCGCGAGCTTCGGATTGATGCCCAGCGCGGCATCATAGTCGGCGATCGCCGCGTCGTGCAGCTTCAATCGGAGCTCGACGAAGCCGCGGCTGTCGAGGGCGTCGGCGTCGACAGCGTTGACGCGCAGGCCGCGATTGCAGTCGGCGAGCGCACGCTCGAGCTTGCCGGTGACGGCGCGGTTCCAGCAGGCGCCGTTCCAGGACTGGTAGTCCTTCGGGTTGAGGCGTACCGCCTCATCGTAGTCGTGCAGGGCGCCCTCGATATCCTGGCTATCGCTGCGGGTGAGCGCGCGATTGCGCAACGCGAGCCCGTATTCCGGATCGATCTTCAGCGCCTTGTCGAAGTCCCCGATCGCCTTGTCCCATTGCTCCATATGACGATAGACAACGCCGCGATCGTTGTAGGCGACCGCGTCGTCGGGCCTGAGCGTGAGCGCCTGGTCATAGTCTGCGATCGCGAGCTCGTACTGGCGCAAGTTGCGGTGTGCGATACCCCGGCCGACCAGTGCCCCGACATAGTCGGGTTTGAGCCGGAGCGCCTCGTTGAATTCGACGATGGCATTGTCCCACTCGTTCCTGGCCGCCAGCACCCTGCCGCGCAACTCATGCAGCTCGGCGTTTTGCGGACTGAGTGCCACGGCGCGGTTCAGGTCCTCGAGTGCATGGGCGTAGTCCTCGCGGTCGAAATGGAGGCGGCCGCGATTGCCCCAGGCGTCGGCGTAGTCAGGTTTGATCTTGATCGCGAGCGCGTAGTCCTCGAGCGCATGGACCGGGTCGCCGCGCTTGGCGCGGGCCATGCCGCGATTGTTGAGCGCGAAGGAGAAGTTCGGCTTGAGCTTGATCGCCTGGTCGAAGTCCTGCAGCGCGCGGGTGTAGTCGCCCTTGCCGTAGTAGACGTTGCCGCGGTTGTTCCAGCTGTTGGCGTCGTTCGGCGCGAGCTTCACCGCCTGATCGCAATCGGGCAGCGCCTTCGCATAGTCCTTCTTGTTGGTGTAGGCGAAGCAGCGATTGGAAAAGGCGCTCGCCTGCTCGTTACCGCGGGTCAGGCCGCCCTGGATGAGGGCGCTGCAGCCGGCAATGGTCTGATCGTCGGTGGCGTCGTTGCCGAAGCAGGCGCTGCGGTCATCGGAAGACTGGCCGCAGGCGGACGCCGCCGCCAGCCCGACCAGCAGGCCGATCAGGGCTCCGCAGGTACGGCCGAACGGCGGCAAGCTGTCCTCAGGACGCCGGCGTGATCGACGTGACGAGGAGCGGGGTCGTGAGGCCGATCACCACGTCGCCGACCTTGATCTTCTTCAGCATGTCCTGCTTGGCGATCGAGGTTGCGGCCAAGGTACGCACGGGGCCGCCGCGGCCATCGATCACCGATACCTTGTTGGCGGCGAGGTCGACGGCGACCACGGTCACGGTGAAGCGGCCGGAGTCGATGTCCGGCACGTCGGAGTTCTTGCGCTCTTCCTTCGAGCCCGGCCCCTTCTGGCGCAGGTTCAGGAGGGTGACGACCTCGTTGTAGGTGATGTTGGCCATCGAGCCGTCGGCGATCGAGTCGAGGTTGCGCACGCCATCACCGATGGCGCAATCGATCAGGCGACCATCGGACGTCGTGAACGCTACGGTACGCGTCTCGGGGTCGATCGATTCAATCTTGGCCCGCACCGCGACGGTGTTGGGAAAAGACACGCCGACGCGCGGTACGGCCTGCACGGGCCCCTGAGCGCCGGCCGGCACGGCAGCGGCCAGCACGAGCGCCGTCATCGACACGCCAACGGCCCATTTCAGCGAACGCAGCGCCATCGCACGAACTCCCCAAATGAATGCAACGCGGCGGACAATAGCGATCCGGCCCAAGCTTGCAACCCTTCAGGAAAGATGTGCCAGAACCGCCTTGGCCGCCGCCTCGGGCCGGTCGAGATAGGCGAGATGGCCCGCCTCGGCGATGGTCTCGACGCGACTCTTGCCCTTGATGCCGACGGCAAACTTCTTTGCATAGGAGGGCGGCAGGACTGCATCCTTCTCGCCCCAGAGCACGAGCGTCGGCGCCTCGATGAGGCCGAGACGCTTCTCCAGACCCGTATTGCCGAGCGGCCAGAAGGCACGGGCGGCGGCCTCGGCAGCACGCACCATCTCGATCGGCCATTCGATCGAATTGGCGCCCTCGGGCTGGGCGACGAGGGCCTGCCAGTTCGCGGGATCGGCGCACATCAGGCCGGGGACATTGTCGCGGCGCTGCGCCCAAGGATCGGCGGCGGGCTCGCGCTCGTCGTACAGGCCGAAGGGTGCGATCAGCACCAGCCGCGTCACCTGTCCCGGGAAGATCGCCGCCATCTCGGCGGCGAACGAGCCGCCGACGGAAGCCCCCACGAGATCGGTGCCGGTGAGTCCCGCTTTCTCCAGGAGCTGTCGCACAGCCAGCACCCAGTCGAGATGTGTATCGAGCGCGGTGTGACCCAGTGCACCCGGATAGCCGGGCAGCGAGGGCACGATCACCGTGCGTGTCTTTGCCAGCTCGTCGAGGAAGGGTACCCAGCGCGGCAGGCCGCCGAGGCCCGCGAGGAAGCCGAGCTTCGGGCCCTGGCCCTTGCTCCAGATGCGGCAGGGAGAGCCATTGATCTCAACGGTCTCCGTCTTCGGATCGGACAAGGGCTACTCCGCGGCGATGGCGTGCGAACGGAAGGCGGGGACGGCGGCGCGCTGGCCCTTGGCCATCGGCTTGGGCCACCACTTGTCCTCCCAATCGCCGAACAGGTCCTTCACCTTCGGCATCACCTGCTCGGCGAAGAGGCGCGTGTTGTACTTGGTCGTGTCCTTGCTCATGTTGCCGTACTGCAGGAGCAGCATGAGGTGGCCGACATTGAGGCTCGTCGCCACGTGACGGATCTGCTCCACCACCTCGTCCGGCGAGCCGATGATCACATAGCCGCCATCGACGATGTCCTTCATGTTGGTCGCCTTGAGCGCGGCCTTGGTTGCCGGATTGGCGAGGTTCGCGGCCTTGGTCATCATGCCCTCGATGCCTGCGCGCTGCGTCGCCTCGGTCGTGTAGCCCGGCGGCAGCGCGAAGCGCGCATCGACATGCAGGCAGCGGCCGTAGAAGTACTCGGCCGGCTCCGTGTAGAGGTCGAGCGCCTGCTGGCGGCTCTCGGCGACGCCGACGAACTGCAGGAAGCCCGCACGGTAGGGATTGCGGTCCTTGCCGAGCTTGGCCATCTCGTTCCAGAAGCCGTTCATCGTCGTGAGGCCGGCCTTGTAGCCGTAGTACGACAGGTAGCAGTAGACGTAGTCCATCTCCGCGCACCACCGCCACGT
>Ga0153954_1000988_pt1 | contig 17607 bp, 17 predicted proteins | sample TSFL038MetaG_FD_102277 | JGI IMG/M metagenome (GOLD analysis project Ga0153954, IMG submission 102277) | Attine ant fungus gardens microbial communities from Florida, USA - TSFL038 MetaG | ecosystem: Host-associated > Fungi > Mycelium > Unclassified | place: USA: Florida, Wekiwa Springs State... | reverse complement strand
CCTCGGTGGTCCGGTGATCAAGGACGGCAAGCCGGTCGACTTCGGCAGCTTCCTGATCCCGATCTCCGACTACCGCATCGACGATGTCTGGCACGTGGTGGGCCTGCGCGGCACCGGCAGCAACACCGTCGTGGTCAAGGACGCCTTCGTGCCGCGGCACCGCTTCTTGTCCTACCGGGCGATGAACGACCAGACCGCCGGCGGCTATGAGACCAACACCGCACCGGTCTACAAGATGCCATGGGGCACCATCCACCCGACCACCATCTCGACGCCGATCATGGGAATGGCCTACGGCGCCTACGAGGCTCACGTCGAGCACCAGGGCAAGCGGGTGCGCGCGGCATTCGCCGGCGAGAAGGCCAAGGACGACCCGTTCGCCAAGGTCCGGATCGCCGAGGCCGCCAGTGACATCGACGCCGGCTGGCGTCAGCTGATCGGCAACGTCGGTGACGAATATGCGCTGCTGTCCGCCGGCCAGGAGATCCCGTTCGAGCTGCGCGCCCGCGCCCGGCGTGACCAGGTCCGTGCCACCGGCCGTGCCATCGCCTCGATCGACCGGCTGTTCGAGGCGGCCGGCGCCACCGCGCTGTCCAACGACGCTCCGGTGCAACGGTTCTGGCGTGACGCGCACGCGGGTCGGGTGCACGCGGCCAACGACCCGGAGCGCGCATACATGATCTTCGGCAACCACGAGTTCGGGTTGCCGCCCGGCGACACCATGGTCTGAGGTATCCGGGGATGACGACGATCAAAGCGCTGGGTTACATGCGCATTGAGTCCACTGACGTCGCCGCGTGGCGTGAGTTCGGGCTCAAGGTGCTCGGCATGGTTGAGGGCGAGGGCACTGTTCCGGGCGCGCTCTACCTGCGGATGGATGATGTCGCGGCCCGCTTGGTGATTGTGCCCGGCGAGAGCGACCGGTTGTTGGTCTCCGGCTGGGAGGTGGCGGATGCTCCGGCCCTGGAGCAGCTGCGGCGGACATTGACCGCGGCCGGTGTCGAGTTCGCGGAGGGCACCAGGGATGAGCTCCTCGACCGCAAGGTCGAGGGCCTGATCCGCTTCCAGGATCCCGCGGGCAACACGCTTGAGGCGTTCTACGGAATCCAGTACCTGGGCCGGCGCTTCGTCAGCCCGTACGGCCACACCTTCGTCACGGCGGAACAGGGGCTGGGGCACGTGGTCCTCACCTGCGACGACGATGCCGCGGCGCAGGCGTTCTACCAGGATGTATTGGGCTTCCGGTTGCGCGACTCGATGCGGCTCCCGCCGCAGATCGCGGGCCGCCCGGCGGACGGCGACCCGGTGTGGCTGCGTTTCTACGGCTGCAACCCGCGTCACCACGCGCTGGCGTTCATGCCGATGCCCAACCCGACCGGCATCGTGCACCTGATGGTCGAGGTGGAGAACTCCGACGATGTCGGGCTGTGCCTGGACCGTGCCAACCGTCGGAATGTGAAGATGTCGGCCACGCTGGGCCGGCACATCAACGACAAGATGCTGTCCTTCTACATGAAGACGCCCGGTGGCTTCGACATGGAATTCGGTTGCGAAGGACTGGAAGTCGAGGACGAGAGCTGGATCGCCCGCGAGAGCGTCGGGATCAGCCTGTGGGGCCACGACTTCAGCGTCGGCTTCAAGTAGGCCGCGCGACATGACCACACCGCAGATCGACCCCCGAGCATTCCGAAATGCGTTGGGCCAGTTCTGCACCGGCATCACGATCATCACCACCGTGGATGACGGCGTCCCCGTCGGCTTTGCCTGCCAGTCGTTCGCCGCGCTGTCGCTGGACCCGCCGCTGGTGCTGTTCTGCCCGACCAAGCAGTCGCGGTCCTGGCAGGCCATCGAGTCCAGCGGAAAATTCTGCGTCAACATCCTGGCCGAGGAGCAGAAGGACGTCTGCGCCCGCTTCGGCTCCCGCGAGCCGGACAAGTTCGCCGGCGTGGACTGGAGCCCGTCCCCGCTGGGGTCGCCGATCCTGGCCGGATCCCTGGCTCACATCGACTGCACGGTGGCCTCGGTGCATGACGGCGGCGACCACTTCGTGGTGTTCGGCGCGGTGCAGTCGCTGTCGGATGTGCCGGAGGTGAAGCCGCGGCCGCTGCTGTTCTACCGCGGTGACTACACCGGCATCGAGCCGGACAAGACCACTCCGGCGCACTGGCGCGACGACCTGGAGGCATTCCTCACCGCCACCACCGACGACACCTGGTTGTAGTTTCTGGCGGTGGCCTCAGGCTCGTACGAGAGCTCTGAGCCAGCCGACCTGATCGTCGATGATCTGGGATGAATGACCGTCGCAGAACGGTTCGAAGTGGTCGACGTCGTAGTTCTTCAGGGTCGCTCGTGGTGCCCGCTCGGCGACACGAGCGATGGCCCGCGCTGACACCGAGATATCTCGTTCGCCGGCCTGGATCAGCACTGGGCAGGTGAACTTTCTCGCCTGCGCAACCGGACGCCAGCGCGGCAACGGCAGTGCCAGGCCGGCGTGCGCTTCGTTGCGCCAACCGGGTGCCACAACTGACAGAAATCCGTCGAGTTCACCGGGGAAGGTGAGTCCGGCGCGGCCGCCGGGGGCGGCGGCCACCGGTATCAGTGCGTCGCGCAGTGCCTGCGGCATCAGCCACAGCGCATTGCGTGGCTGCGTTCTCAGGCCGTGCGCTATCCGCCACCTGCCGTCGAGGAAGGGGCAGAGCAGGATCGCACCGGCCACGCGTTGATCAGCGACGGCTGCCTCCAGCGTGGTTCCACCGCTGAGCGAGTAGCCCCACAGGATGATCTGGTCGGGATCAATCCCATCGAGCGTTCGTGCGAAGGCAATCGCGGCGAACCGATCCTCGAGCTGCTCTGACGTCCGAATACGTTGCCGGGGTTCGCCTTCCGAATCGCCCAGATAGCGATGGTCATAGACGAGCACCGCGACCCCGGCTTGAGTCAGCGCTGCTGCGTAGCCGGCCAGTCCATCGTGGCGTCTCAACCCGAAACCGTGCGCCATGACGACGCACGGGGTGTCGCCGGCGGCGTCGCTCGGACGATAGAGCCAGCCCGCGCAAGGTGTTCCAGCGGAAAGGAAGGTGACATCCGCTCGATTCATGGACCGCAATCTAGCTGACATCCGGTGCTGACGTCGGTGCGTTCGAGGAACCGGGCGACTTGCCCAGGGTGTCGAAGACATTCGGCGCCTCGCCTCGCCTCGCACCGCACCAGTTCAGCTCCTCGCCGTAGGTCCAGCTCATGATGCACAAGCTCGTGGTGGGCGCGGGCCAGCAGCGACGCCACACTGCGGGGGGATCCTCTTCGAACCCGAAACCGCACTCGGCGCATCCGTTGGTGGGCACGCCAATGACCTTGGCACAGACTGCCTGAAAAGGGACGTACGAGGGGTCGCGCTGCTCGCGCCGGCACTGGCCTACGTCGGAATTCGTTCAGTGCAGAGGGTTTCGCCAGCGTAGTCCGGGAAAGCGGGAAAAACCGCGGTCAGTGGTGATCCAGGTTGCGCAGTTTTCGATGGCCAAAGCAGCGTGATACGCGTCGGGAACGGCGTTGCCTTTGGCGTTCGTCTGCCGGCACAGCGAGCCGAAGATCTCCCAGTGTCGCTGGCCCGGCTGTAGCGGGACTGCGGCAGGAGCTGAGCGGAGTGCGTGGCAAGATTCCAGCGCCTGCTGGGTGGTGCTCGGCTGATGAAATATCCGATGGTTGGTGATGATCCGGATCACCCCCGACAGTACGAGATCGCTTATCCCGACGGGCTCGTCTCCGTTGAGCGCGTCGTTGACCCAGTGGCGATATCCGGTGTGGTCGGGACTGTCTTTGCGGATGGCGTAAATGCAGACGTTGACGTCAAGGAGCAGCATTGTCGCCTAGCAATTCGGCGAGGGCGTCCTTGTCATCGAGGTCGACGCCGGGTTGCAGGCCGCCGTTACCGTGCGTCGGAAGTTCGAATACCTGGCGAGCCCTCGAACCGGTGTCGCGGTGGAGCATAGCGCGCAACGCATCGTCCAGGATCGACCCGAGCGGCCTCGATGTCCTCGCGGCTAAGACCTTCGCTTCCGCGAGGAGGTGGTCGTCGATATTGACCGTGGTGCGCACGTGCGCATCATATCATCAGTGGCACGCATCATGATGCGTGCCAGCAACGCTGGTGCTCGGCGTGGCTGCGCAGATACGCACCGGGGGAATAGAACTCGTCGTAAAAGTCGGTGTCCAGATGCTGGGCCTGCAGGTACATCAGCACGTGCACGGTCGGGACGGTCCCCGGCAGCTTGCCGAAGGTGTCGTAAATGTAGGACGCCTCGCAGGTGACCAGTTCGGCGATGCCGTCGGGTGGCAGTGCCGAACCGCGCACGACCGGGCTGTCCGACCACGGACCCGGGGTTTCGGGGTGCGACGGCCCGCCCGGCCCGAACTTGCGGGCCACCAGCCTGCGCACACCCTCGGCGACCGAGGTCACATGCGGAGGACTGAGCGTCTCGAAGTAGCCGGGTAACCCGGTGACATTCGGGAACGGCCAACGCGGATTGGTGTCAGCGACGAATCCCAATCCGGGTGCACGCGGGTCACCCGAACCGCCCAGCACCGACAACCGGTCCAGGCCGTCGAAGATCCAGCCGCCCAAGCCCATTGCCTGCAAGCCCAGTGCACCGTTGTGGGCCGCGATGGACAACTCGGCGCTGGCCTCGGTCAGGGTGTACTGCTCCACGAACGACAGCGGTATCGGGTCGTCGGCGTGCGCCAAACCGGAGAACGCCTGCACGCCGGGGATGTCGCGGCCAGTGATGTCATCGGTGATCGGATAGCCGTTGGCCGCGAAGAACCACAGATTCTCCAGCAGATGTTCGGCCAGGTCCGCCACGCTGAACGCCAGCAGGCTGCCCGGATGATTGCCGATCCAGGTGTTGTGGCCCTCCATATAGGGCTCTTCGCGGGGCAGTTCCAGGCGGGAATCCGAGAGTCGCAGATAGGAATCGGCGGTATGGCCGATCCACGCTTCGATGCTGTCGAACTCTCGCGGCGTCTGGTCGCGGGTGGGCAGCAGATAGCAGCCGGTGTCGTCGGTGAAGAACAGCTGGCTGGTGTGAAAGCCCGCCGCCGACGGCATGGTCCGCCCGGCGGCGCTGCCGGGGTAGTTCGGCAGCGCCGGGGCGTACCCGGGATGGTGCGCGATGCCGTCGTGCCAGCCGGTGGTGCCGGCCATCAGCGACAGCAGCAGGGCCCGTTCGACCTCGGACAACGGCTGTACCGGACGGCGGCTGGTGTAGGCCAGCGCACCGTCTGGAATGGCGCCGCCCACCGGGAACCGACGCGACCGGCGTCCGGTGATCGCGGCGAACAGCCCGAAACCGGCCGCCTGGTTCAGCGCGGCCCGTTCGTGGTCAGTGATCACCAGGGCCATGGCCCGGACCTACTTGCTGACGGTCTCCAGCAGCGTGGCCAGCTGGGTCGGCGAGACCGCGATGCCGCACTGGCTCTTGAGGTCGGTGAGCGGCTGGGCGATGCCCTGCAGGGTCGACAGCTGGTCGAGGTGGCCGATGAAGTAGCCCTGCACCGTGGACTTGGCCTGGTCCGCCGGCATGGTGGCCGCGTTGGTCAGCACGTCGTTGGTCTCCGGGTGGTCGTTGAGGAATCCGCCGGCCTGGCCCAGTACGCCACTGGCAGTGCTGGCGAGCCCGGCGGCCGTGCAGGCGGCGGGCGCGGCGTCGGCCGGGTTGCTGGTCGTCAGCGTCGATGCAGCCACCACACCGAGGATGCCGACGGCGGCGGCGCTGACCGCCGCGAGAGCAGGGCGGTTCAGCGAGCCTCGACGGAGGAGAGGCGAAGCTGGGGCCGCCGCGAGAGCAGGGCGGTTCAGCGAGCCTCGACGGAGGAGAGGCGAAGCTGGGGCCGCCGCGAGAGCAGGGCCAGAAGTCGTGGAGATGCGCATAGCAGTGGTCCCTTCGATCAGGTAATTCCAGCTTGGAAGGTAAACCTACCGGAGTGGCAGCCACCCGCGGAGTCGGCGCAGGGCTTCGTCGATGTCGGCGGTCGGGCCGGCGAACGACAGACGGACGAAGGTGTTGCCGCGCTCGGTGTCGAAGTCGACTCCCGGCGTCAGTGCAAGCCCGGTGTCGGCCAGCAGGCGCGCGCAGAACGCCAGCGAGTCGTCGGTGTGCTCGGCGAGGTCGGCGTAGACATAGAACGCCCCGTCGGTGGGCGCCAACTTCTCGATGCCCATGCTCCGCAGGCCGCCCAGCAGCAGCTCCCGGTTGGCGGCGTAGTGCCGTAGGTGGCCGTCGGATTCGGCGATCGCTTCCGGTGTGAAGGCGGCGACCGCCGCGTACTGGGCCAGTACCGGCGGGCAGATAGTGAAGTTGCCGGTCAGGCAGTCCACCGCGCGGCGCAGCGCCGGCGGCACCAGCAGCCAGCCCAGCCGCCAGCCGGTCATCGCGAAATACTTCGAGAAGCTGTTGGCCACCACCGCGTTGCGAGAGGTCTCCCACGCGCAGCTGGTCTGCGGGGCGCCCTCATAGATCAGACCGTGGTACACCTCGTCGCTGATCAGCCGCACCCCGGCTTCGTCGCACCAGGCGGCGATCGCGGCCAGCTCCGCCGGCTCCATCACGGTCCCGGTCGGATTGGCGGGGCTGGCGACGATCACCCCGGCCAGCGGTCCTTCGATCTCGGTCAACATCGCCGCGGTGGGCTGGAATCGGGTCTCGGGCCCGCAGGGGATCTCGACCACCTCGCAGCCCAGTGCGGTCAGGATATTGCGGTAGCAGGGATAGCCGGGGCTGGCGATCGCCACCCGGTCGCCGGCGTCGAAACATGTCAGAAACGCCAGCAGGAATCCGCCCGACGAGCCGGTGGTCACCACCACGTCGTCGGGGTCGACGAACAGGCCGTAGCGATCGGCATACGAGCCGGCGATGGCCGAGCGCAGCTCCGGGATGCCCAGCGCGACGGTATAGCCCAGTTTGTTGGCGTGTAGCGCCGCGGCGGCGGCGGCGCGCACCGGTTCGGGGGCGCCCACACTGGGCTGGCCGGCCGACAGGTTCACCAAATCGCCGTGGCTGCGCTGACGTTCGGCAGCGGCCAGCCACACGTCCATCACGTGGAACGGCGGAATGCCGGCGCGCAGCGCAGTGCGGTCGAGACGGTTGGTCATGAATTCACCCTGTCATCAGTTGATGGAGAAACCGGGTGGAGTCCGGCATGGAGGCGAGCACGGTGCCGGAATGGTCTTGGTCGGGATAGATGTGCAGCTCGACATTCTGGTGGTTGTCGATCAGCTGCTGATACAGCGTCTGACTGGACCGGGGCGGCACGTCGGCGTCCCGCAGGCCGTGCCCGAGGAAGATCGGCCGGTCATACCCGTCGGTCGGGGTGCCCATGAAGCCGTCGAGTGCGGCGCCGATGCCGTCCAGCGAACTCACCGGTGCGCTGAACAGTTCATTGAGTGTGGTTCCCGCCGCCTGCCGGTCCAGCTCGGTTTTGCATACCGTTTCCGCCTGGTCTGCCAGCTCGCGACCGCGAGGGGTCAGCACGCTGTCGACGGGAATCTCGGGAAGCGCTTCGCGTAGGGCGGCCACGATGTAGGAGGTGTAGCTGATCGCCGCGGGAGGCACCGACTGCGGCGGCAGATCGGGGCCGGCCTCCATGACCAGCCGTTCGATGTTGGCCGGAGTCCCGGTCGCCACCACGCCGCGGTAGTCCAGGCCGGTGCCTGCGGTGAGCTTGGTGGCCCACCAGGCGCTGTTGATCGCCGCGCCGCCGCCCTGGGACTGGCCGACGATCGCCCACTTGGGGGACAGCGGCAGGTCCATCTGGTGGACGGCTCGCACGGAGTCGATCACTGAGTGCGCTTCGGTGGCGCTGTTCAGATAGCTCATCAGCCCTGGTGTGCCGAGCCCGACGTAATCGGTACCGACCACCACATAGCCCTGGTCGAGCCAGTGCGACAGGTATTCGTTGTCACGGGGGCTGCGTGGCCGGGCCGACGGGGTGCAGTCGTCGCCGAGGCCGACCGTGCCGTGTGCCCAAGCGATCACCGGCCATCCCCCCGCCGGGGGTGCCCCGTGCGGCACGAACACCGCGGCGGTGCTCACGGCGGGCCGGGCGTGCTGGTCGGGTGTGGCGTACAGAATCCGAAATGCCCTGGTGGCGCCGGTGACTGACAGCGCCGGGTCGAGAGGTACCGAGGCGATCAGGTTCCCCTCGGGAGGAATGGCGCCGGCGTAGGCGCGTGCGTCGAGTCCCGACCACTGCGGAGTCGGTTCGGCAGCAGCCGGCGCGGCCAGCGCCAGGGCCGCCAACCCGATCGACAGCAAGGTCGTGGGGCGAGCCGACCTCACGTGTTCAGAGCCAGGAAGGTGAACGGTTCGGCGACTTGGAAGTCTGCCGACGTCTCCCCGGCGAAGATGTTGCTGTCGTCGGACCCGAGGTCGAGCTTGCGTGTCGCGGCGCCCTCCTGCAGGTCGAGCTTGGTCAGGTCCACCCAGAACACGTTGGGCGTCAACGCCGATTCGAAGAAGTACAGCTTGCGGGTGTGGTGGGCGACCGTGCGCCAGCGGGTCGAGGAGATGTTGGGCTCGCCCGGTGTGGAGATGCCGAACGGCACCGACACGTTGCGCACCACGCTGAGCACTGAGGCAAGTGCGATCTTCATGTCGTCGGACTGCGGAATCGCATTGACGTAGAACGACGCCCGCGCGAACCGGTCCGCGGCCCGATTGGTGCCCGGCAGCATGACGGTGCCGCCGAGCTGCTCCCAATAGGCGTTGACCGCGAGCTGCTGGTCGAAAATCGGCGAGTTGGTCATGACCTGGTACTGGCGCCCGTGGTGGATGACCTGCTTGCCGTCGACGTATTCCACGATCGCACTGTCGCCAGTCGCGTCCGACAGCGACAGGTGCAGAGTGGCCAGCCGGTCCTCGCCGGGCACGCCGTCGGTGACCACCTCGAACGGTTCGGTGCTCAGCGCTGCGACGGCTTCGGCAACGGTGGCGAAGTTGTCCAGGGCGTACTGCGCCCAGACCGAGATGCACAGGCCAGGCCGGCTGCCGTCGTATTTCGGATACTCCGATTCGGCCAGCCAGAGCAGGTTGGCGGACAACCCGGCTTCGTTCAAACCGTCGGTGGTGCAGATGTCATAGCCGGTGGCCACCACACTGCCGTACTTTGCGGTCCATTCAACGGAGTTCGCTCCGGCCCGACCGTCGCGTTTCATGCCGCGCGGCATAGACCACAGATTGGTCGCCAAATCCAGCTTCCAGTCCATGGACCGTCCGGTGATGATGTTGCCGTTCGGGCCGAGATAAACCAGTCGGGTGCACATGCTGCTACCGTACGGGGCTGCTACAGCACCTCGGCCTGCAACCGGCGAAGATGCTGTGCCGGCAGGCCGAACAACTGTGAACTGCCGTGCGCGCGTTTGAAGTACAGCTGGATGTCGCTTTCCCAGGTGATCGCGATGCCGCCGTGCAGCTGCACGGCCTCGCCGGCCACCTTGGAAAATGCCTCGCTGGCGACCACGCGCGCCAGCGCGGCCGAGGTCGCCGACGGTTCGGCGATCGCGTCATCTACCACGGCGCGGGCGGCCGACACGGCCACATACAGGTCGGCCATCCGGTGCTTGAGCGCCTGGAAACTGCCGATCGGCCGGCCGAACTGCACCCGGCTCTTGGTGTATTCCACGGTGAGCTCCAGGCAGCGGGTCGCGGCGCCGATCTGCTCGGCCGCCAACAGGATCGCCGCGTAGTCCGCGATGCCTGGGTCTACCCCGATGGGCGCGGTCGCGGTCGCGGTGATCCGGCCCAGACGCCGGGTGGGGTCCATGGTGGCCACCGGCTCGGTGCTGAATTCGGTCCAGCGCTGCAACTGGCCGTCGTGGGCGCTCACGACGATATCCGCGATATCACCGTTAGCGGCGTAACCGTCGTCGAAGACGACCGCTCCGATCGCGCCGCCTTCTGCGAGCTGCTCCAGTGCTTCGGCGTCGGGCTCGGGCGCGGCCAGCAGTGCCAGCTCGGCCAGAATGGTGCCCAGCAGCGGAGTGGGCACCAGTGCCTTGCCCAGTTCCTCGAGGACGACTGCGGCATCGCCCAGTTCGCCGCCGGCACCGCCGAGCTCCTCGGGCACCACCAGGGCGGCGGCGCCGACCTGTTCGCACAGCAGCTGCCACAGGGTCTCGTCGTAGCCACGTTCGGATTCCATCGCCGCCCGTACCGCCTCGGGGGTGGCGTGCTTGTCGACCAGTGCCGCCACGGTCTGGCGCAGCAGGTCGCGTTCAGTGCTCATGCCTCGGCTCCCGCTCGTTCGTCCCTCACTCGCGAGTCACCTTCGGTGTTGCGGGCCGTCATCTAGATCGCCTCCAACACTCGACGCCGGTGCGCGGTCGGATCTCCCCACGCGGGACGCAGGGCCTGCACCCGCAGCAGCCACAGCGACAGGTCGCACTCGCTGGTGAAACCGATGGCGCCGTGCGTCTGCAGCGCCGAATGCGCGGCCAGCAGGGCGGCGTCGGACGCGGCCACCTTCGCGGCGCTGACGTCGCGGGCGGTGTCGGCGTGGAGCGGTCCGGCCGCGGAATCAGCCAGAGACAGGGCCGCCCCGTACACCAGCGGGCGGGCCAACTCGAGCGCGATGTGCACGTCGGCCAGCTTGTGCTTGATGGCCTGATAGCCGCCGATCACCCGACCGAACTGGGTGCGCTGCTTGGCGTAGTCGACGGCCGTGTTCAGCATCGCCTGCCCCGCCCCGATCAGCTGCGCGGCAGTGGCCAGGGCACCCATCTCGTAGGCGCGGGCGGTGTCGGCCGCCCAGGTCGCTCCGGTGGCTGCGTCCACGACGACGTCAAAAAGCGTCCGGCTGGGGTCCACCGAGGCGTGGCGGGTGCCGGCCTGGGCCGTGCTCACCTGGCCGCCCTCGGCCAGCAGAACGAGGTCGGCGACCTGAGCATCCAGGACCCGCGGGGTGTGCGGCGGCAGTGCCGCAGTCGCAATCAGCTCACCGGCGGCGAGGGCGGCCAGCTGCGACCCGGCATCAGGCGAGCCGGCCAGCAGAATCGGCGCCACCGCGATGGACTCCACCACCGGCCCGGGCACGCACCAGCGGCCGAGCGCTTCAATGGCCAACACCAGGTCGACCGGATGGGCGCCGATGCCGTCGAACTCCTCCGGCACCGCCAGCGCGGTCACGCCGAGTTCGGCCAGTTGGTTCCACACCTGACGGCCCTGCTCGGGGTCACCCTGCGACCAGGCGCGCACCGCGCCGGGCACGTCGGCGGCACCGAGGGCGGCGTCGATGCTGGCCGCAAAGTCGCGCTGCTCTTGGTCTAGATCGAATTTCATTTCTTCTCCCGGGGCAGGCCCAGCAGCCGCTCGGCGATGATATTGCGCTGAATCTCGTTGGTGCCGGCGTAGATCGGGCCGCCGAGCGAGAACAGGTAACCGTGGGTCCAGGCGTCGGCGAGTTCGCCGTCGGCGCCGCGGATGTCCAGGCCGGTCTGGTGCAGGGCAACGTCGAGGTCGGACCAGAACACCTTGGTCACCGAGGACTCCGCGCCCAGTTCGCCGCCGGCAGCCAGCCGGGTCACGGTGCCGAACGTCTGTAACCGGTAGGCCTGAGCCTTGATCCAGGCGTCGGCGACGCGGTCGGTGAACACCGGATCGCTGCCGTGCTGCCTCCACATGGCCGCCAACTTCTCGGCGCCCACCACGAACCGGGCCGGGCTGCGCAGGCTCATGCCGCGTTCGTTGCTCGACGTGCTCATCGCGGCGCGCCAGCCTTCGTTCGGCACACCGATCACGTCGTTGTCCGGCACGAAGACATCGTCGAGGAAGATCTCGCCGAAGCCGGTCTCGCCGCCGAGCTGCTCGATGGCACGCACGGTGATCCCGTCGGCCTTCAGGTCGAACATGAAGTAGGTCAGGCCGTGGTGGCGCTGAGCCTCCGGGTCGGAGCGGAACAGACCGAAACCGCGCTCGCCGAACGGGGCGCGCGAGCTCCAGATCTTCTGCCCGTTGAGCTTCCAACCGCCGTCGACCTTGGTCGCCGTCGAGCGCAGCGAGGCCAGGTCACTGCCGGACTCCGGCTCCGACCACGCCTGCGCCCAGATCTCCTCGCCGCTGGCCATCTTCGGCAGGATGCGGTCCAGCTGCTCTTGCGTACCGTGCGCGAACAGCGTCGGCGCCAACATCGAGGTGCCGTTGGCGCTGGCCCGGCCGGGCGCACCGGCGCGGAAGTATTCCTCCTCGTACACCACCCACTGCAGCATGCTGGCGTCGCGCCCGCCGTACTTCTTCGGCCAGGCGATCACCGACAGGCCGGCGTCGAAGAGCACCTTGTCCCAGCGGCGGTGCTGCTCGAATCCCTCGGCGGTGTCGTAGGACAGGAGCGGGAACTTGTCGGAGTTCGCGGTCAGGAAGTCGCGGACCTCCGAACGGAACTCGTCAACCTCTGCATCAATATTCAAGTCCATCTAGGCCCACTCTCTCAATTCATGCTTGACCACCTTGCCGCCGGGATTGCGCGGTAGGGAGTCGGTGAAGGTCACCGATCGCGGTGCCTTGAAGTTCGCCAGATGTTCACGGGCATAAGCGATCACCGCTTGCTGGTCGAGCGTCGATCCGGGCCGGCGCACGATGAAGGCGCGGCCCACTTCGCCCATCCGTTCATCGGGAACGCCGATCACCGCCACGTCGGCCACGCCGTCGAGGCGGGCCAGTGCCTGCTCGATCTCGGCGGGATAGACGTTGAAGCCGCCGGAGATGTACATGTCCTTGAGCCGGTCGGTGATCCGCAGGTTCCCGGCCGCGTCTACGGTCCCGATGTCGCCGGTGTGCAGCCAGCCCTGTTCGTCGATGGCTGCGGCGGTGGCCTCCGGGTCATCGAGGTAGCCGAGCATGATGTTGGCACTGCGCAGCAGCACCTCGCCGGAATCCGATTCTCCCCCAGTGCTTTCCAGTCGCAGCTCGAAATCGCCGATCGGACGCCCGCAGGTGGTGGCGACGGTGACGGCGTCGTCATCGGCGCGGCACATGGTGCCGAACCCGCCGGACTCGGTCAGCCCGTACGCGGTGAGCACGATGTCGATGTCCAGTTCGGTCTGCATCCGCTCGATCAGCACCACCGGGACGGTGGCCGCTCCGGTGACCGCGAACCGCAGCGAGCTCAGATCGTGTTGGTCACGTTCGGGGTGATCCAGCAGGGTCTGGTAGATAGTCGGCGGCCCGGGCAGCACGGTGATTCGGTGGGATTCGATGGCGCGCAGCGCGCCGGCCGGGTCGAAGGTGAGCTGCGGGATCAGGGTGGCTCCGGTCTGCAGGCAGGCCAGGATGCCGGCCTTGTAGCCGAAGTTGTGAAAGAACGGATTGATACACAGGTAGCGGTCCTGCGCGGTCATCTGACCGCACTGGGCCCAGGCCGCCGGGCCGGCCAGCGACTGCCGGTGTGCGCAGAGAACGCCCTTGCTGCGGCCGGTGGTACCGGAGGTGAACAGGATGTCGGACAGGTCGTCGGGCCCGACAGACGCAGCCCGCGCGTCGATTTCATCGGCCGGCACCGCGGAACCGGCGGCGATGAAATCCTCCCAGGTTCCGTCGGCCATATCCACCGGAATCCGGATGACGTGCCGCAGGTCGGGCAGCTGGTCGCGGTCCAGTTCGGTGAGCCGGTCGGTCTTGAGGAATCGGCCCATGCCGACCAGCACCTTGGCCTGGCTGCGGGTCAGGATGTCGGCGGCCTCTGCCGCGGTGTAGCGGGTGTTCAGCGGCACCAGCACGCCGCCGGCGTAGTGGGTGCCCAGGCAGGTGATCACCCAGTGCCAGGTGTTGGGGGACCAGAGTGCAACCCGGTCGCCAGGCTGGACGCCAAGGGCGATCAGGGCCGCGGCGGCCCGCCGCACTTCGTCGCGCAGGCTCGCATAGGTGAAGCGATTGTCCTCGGTGACCAGGGCGTCATGGTCGGGCAGCGCTCGCGCGATGTGGTCCAGGGCCGCAGGTGTGGTCTGCGGTGCTGTGCTCATGGGCGCCACTCCTCCTCATCGCTCCGCTCTGCATCGTCGCCGGCGCAACTCATAGGCGCTGCTCCTCCCCGTCGCTGAACTCTGCATCGCCGCCAGCGCGGGCTCCCTGGGCTCGACGGCTCGTAGCCGAGCAAGTGCTTGGTAGGTTAGCCTACAAGGGTGCAAGCAGTCGAGGAGTTCCGGGCTGAGGTCCGTGCATGGCTGGCCGACAACCTGGTCGGAGAGTTCGCCAAGCTCAAGGGCCTCGGTGGCCCGGGGCGCGAGCATGAGGCGTTCGAGGAGCGGATGGCGTGGAACCGCCATCTCGCCGACGCCGGACTGACCTGCCTGGGCTGGCCGGTGGAACACGGCGGGCGCGGCCTGTCGGTGGCGCACCGGGTGGCGTTCTACGAGGAGTACGCCCACGCTGACGCGCCCGACAAGGTCAACCACCTGGGCGAAGAGCTGCTGGGGCCGACCCTGATCGCCTTCGGCACGCCCGAGCAGCAGCAGCGTTTCCTGCCCGGCATCCGCAATGTCACCGAGCTGTGGTGCCAGGGCTACTCCGAGCCGGGCGCCGGCAGTGACCTGGCCAACGTGGCCACCACCGCGGTGCTCGACGGCGATGCGTGGGTCATTAATGGCCAGAAGGTCTGGACGTCCCTGGCGCACCTGTCGCAGTGGTGCTTCGTGGTGGCCCGCACCGAGAAGGGCTCCAAGCGGCACAACGGGCTCTCGTACCTGTTGGTGCCGTTGGACCAGCCCGGCGTTGAGATCCGGCCGATCGTGCAGCTCACCGGCACCTCGGAGTTCAACGAGGTGTTCTTCGACGACGCCCGCACAGACGCCGACCTGGTGGTCGGGGAGCCCGGTGACGGCTGGAAGGTCGCGATGGGCACGCTCACCTTCGAGCGTGGCGTGTCGACACTGGGCCAGCAGATCCGTTACGCCCGTGAACTGTCTTCGCTGGCTGAGCTCGCGGCGCGCAACGGTGCCGCCGACGACCCGTTGATTCGCGAGCGGTTGACCCGGTCCTGGGTTGGCCTGCGATCGATGCGGTCCTATGCGATGGCCACCATGGACGTGGACGGAGGCGGCCAGGCCGCCGCCAAAGACAGTGTCTCGAAGCTGTTGTGGGCCAACTGGCATCGCGACCTGGGTGAGCTGGCCATGGACGTCATCGGGCGTGACTCGATGGTGCTGCGCGACGGCGAGTTCGACGAGTGGCAGCGGCTCTACCTGTTCACCCGCAGCGACACCATCTACGGCGGGTCGAACGAGATTCAGCGCAACATCATCGCCGAGCGGGTTCTCGGCCTACCCCGGGAGGCAAAGGGATGAGCTCGACGTCCAAGGATCTGTCCAAGGCGCCGGAAGAGATTGCCGGGCACGGCCTGCTGAAGGGCAAGACGGTCCTGGTGACCGCGGCCGCCGGCACCGGGATCGGCTCCACTACCGCGCGGCGTGCGCTGCTCGAAGGCGCGGACGTGGTGGTCTCCGACTACCACGAACGCCGGCTCGGCGAGACCCGTGACGAACTGGCCGGCCTCGGGCTGGGCCGGGTGGAGGCGGTGGTCTGCGACGTCACCTCCACCGCTGCGGTCGACGCCCTGTTCGACGAGGCCGTGGCGAAGATGGGCCGGCTTGACGTGCTGGTCAACAACGCCGGACTCGGCGGGCAGACCCCGGTCATCGACATGACCGACGACGAGTGGGACCGCGTGCTGAACGTGACGCTCACCTCGGTGATGCGGGCGACCCGGGCCGCGCTGCGCTACTTCCGCGGCGTCGAGCACGGTGGGGTGATCGTCAACAACGCCAGCGTGTTGGGTTGGCGCGCACAGCATTCCCAGTCGCACTACGCCGCGGCCAAGGCCGGCGTGATGGCCCTGACCCGCTGCAGCGCGATCGAGGCTGTCGAGTACGGGGTGCGAATCAACGCCGTCTCGCCGTCTATCGCGCGACACAAGTTCCTGGAGAAGACCAGCTCGGCCGAGCTGCTGGACCGGCTCGCCGACGGCGAGGCGTTCGGCCGGGCCGCCGAGCCGTGGGAAATCGCCACCACCATCGCGTTCCTGGCCAGCGACTACTCCAGTTACCTCACCGGCGAGGTCATCTCGGTTTCCAGCCAGCGCGCCTGATGCCATGACGCGCCGTGACGAACTCCTGAACCTGGCGGCGGCAATGATCGCCGAGCGTGGCCTGCGTGCCACGACTGTGCGTGACATCGCCGACGCCGCCGGGATTCTGTCCGGCAGTCTGTATCACCACTTCTCCTCCAAAGAGGAGATGGTCGACGAGGTGCTGCGCGACTTTTTGGACTGGCTGTTCGCCCGTTACCAGCAGATCGTCGACAGCGAAACCGACCCATTGGAGCGTCTCAAGGGACTGTTCTTGGCCTCGTTCGACGCGATCGAGCATCGGCACGCCCAAGTCGTCATCTACCAGGACGAAGCCAAGCGGCTGTCGTCTCACGAGCGGTTCTCCTACGTCGACGAACGCAACAGGCAGCAACGCAAGATGTGGCTCGACGTACTGCAGCAGGGCATCGAAGCGGGATGTTTCCGGCCCGACCTCGACGTTGACCTGGTGTACCGCTTTATCCGCGACACCACCTGGGTATCGGTGCGTTGGTACCAACCCGGTGGTCCTTTGACGGCCGAAGAAGTCGGCAGGCAATACCTCGCCATCGTGCTGGGTGGAATTACCAAAGAAGGAAGTTGATATGTCACAAGCCGCTCACGTTTCTCAGGCGTATGTCATCGACGCCGTTCGCACCGCCGTTGGCAAGCGCAACGGATCGCTGGCCGGCATCCACCCGATCGACTTGGGCGCGTTGGCCTTTGGTGGTCTGCTGGACCGCGTGGGCGTCGACCCGGCCGCCGTCGACGATGTGATCGTCGGCTGCGTGGACGCCGTCGGTGGCCAGGCCGGCAACATCGGCCGGCTCGCATGGCTGGCGGCCGGCTTCCCCGAAGGGGTTCCCGGTGTCACCGTCGACCGGCAGTGCGGCTCCAGCCAGCAGGCCATCTCGTTCGGCGCGCAGGCGATCATGTCTCGCACCGCGGACCTGATCGTGGCCGGCGGGGTGCAGAACATGAGCTGGATCCCGATCTCGTCGGCGATGGTCGTCGGCGAGCAGTTCGGCTTCACCTCGCCGACCAACGAGTCGAAGAAGTGGCTGGAGCGCTACGGGGACGAGGAGGTCTCGCAGTTCCGCGGCGCCGAGATGATCGCCGAGCGCTGGGACATCTCCCGTGAGGACATGGAGCGCTTCGCGCTGCAGAGCCACCAGCGGGCGTTCACCGCGATCGCCGAGGGCCGGTTCGACAACGAGATCCTCGACTTGAAAATTGATGGGTCGGTATTCCGGGTCGACGAGTGCCCCCGCGAGTCCACGCTGGAGAAGATGGCGGGTCTCAAGACTCTGGTCGAGGGCGGCCGGCTGACCGCCGCGCTCTCCAGCCAGATCTGCGACGGGTCGGCGGCGGTGCTGCTGGCCTCAGAAAGCGCAGTGCAGGCGCACAACCTGACCCCGCGCGCGCGCATCCACCACATCAGCGCCCGCGGTGACGACCCGGTGATCATGCTGACCGGCCCGATTCCGGCCACCCGCTACGCGCTGG
>Ga0153954_1000986_pt1 | contig 17668 bp, 19 predicted proteins | sample TSFL038MetaG_FD_102277 | JGI IMG/M metagenome (GOLD analysis project Ga0153954, IMG submission 102277) | Attine ant fungus gardens microbial communities from Florida, USA - TSFL038 MetaG | ecosystem: Host-associated > Fungi > Mycelium > Unclassified | place: USA: Florida, Wekiwa Springs State... | reverse complement strand
GGCAAGGTCACCTGCGTGCTCGGCCGCAACGGCGTCGGCAAGACCTCGCTGCTGCGCGCCATGGTGGGCCAGTATCCGATTTCGTCCGGCTCGATCGTATTCGACGGGACCGACATCTCGGTTTTAAGGTCCTATGAGCGGGCGCGATGTGGCATCGGCTTCGTGCCGCAAGGCCGTGAGATCTTTCCGCTGCTCACGGTGGAGGAAAACCTGAAGACTGGCTTCGGTCCGCTGAAACGCGAGAACCGCTTCATCCCGGACGATGTTTTCTCCCTGTTTCCGGTGCTGCAGTCGATGCTGCGCCGCCGCGGCGGAGACCTCTCCGGCGGCCAGCAGCAGCAACTCGCCATCGGCCGGGCGCTGGTGATGCGGCCGAAGCTGCTCCTGCTGGACGAGCCGACCGAGGGCATCCAGCCCTCGATCATCAAGGATATCGGCCGCGCCATCTCGTATCTGCGCAACCTCGGCAACATCGCGATCGTTCTGGTCGAACAATATCTCGACTTTGCCTGCGAGCTCGGCGACAGTTTCGCGGTTATGGACCGGGGTGTCGTGAAATACACCTGCGATCGCGGCAACCTCGACCCTGCCGAGATCAGCCGCCAGATGGCGCTATAATTTGCAAGGGCTCGGGAGGACGAATGCCGACCGATACGACACAGGCGCCTTCAGCCGTGTTCGCGGCCAACCGTGCCCGCGGTGCCGCGATCTTCGATGTACGCCTTGTAAACGGTGTCACCCGGCGCGGCCGCCTGCATGAATCCGGTTCGTTGCGCGTGCGCTTTCCCTCGCCAGAGGGCGAGGGTTTGTCCGCGGTCTTCGTCAATACCGCCGGCGGCATCGCCGGCGGCGATCGTTTCGACATCGACATCACGGCCGGGGAAGGCGCGCAGCTCACGCTGACCACGGCAGCCGCCGAGAAGGTCTATCGCGCGCAGGCGAAGGCCGCCGAGCTCAACATCTCGCTCAAGGTGGCCGCGGGCGGACGTCTCGCATGGCTGCCCCAGGAGACCATCCTGTTCGACCGCGCGCGGATCGCGCGACGGATCGACATCGATCTCGCCGAAGGCGCCTCGCTTGTCCTGTGCGAGATCGTCGTGTTCGGCCGCACTGCGATGGGCGAGCGTTTGCGCCACGGTGAATTTGTCGATCGCTGGCGGCTTAGGAAGGACGGCAAGCTCCTGTTCGCCGAAACCGTGCGGCTCGAAGGCGATGTCGGTGAAAAGCTCGGCCGGCGCGCGATTGCGAGCGGCGGCGCTGCGATCGGCACCGCGCTGATCATGCCGGGTGATCAGGCTGTGGTTGAACGCGTACGCGATCTGTCGGAGACGTTCGGCGGAGAAGTCGGCATCTCGGCCTGGAATGGCTTTGCAATGGCGCGCTTCTGTGCGCAAGATGCCGCGCGGTTGCGGGCCGACATGATGGCGGTGCTTGGCCGCGCGCGCAACATGCCACTGCCGCGGCTGTGGCTGAACTGATCGGCGAAATCATTCGAGTGTTTGCATGAATCTTTCTCCCCGCGAAAAGGACAAGCTTCTGATCTCGATGGCGGCCATGGTGGCGAGGAGGCGGTTGGAGCGCGGCGTCAAGCTCAACCACCCGGAGGCGGTCGCCATCATTTCCGATTTCATCGTTGAAGGCGCGCGCGACGGCCGCACCGTCGCCGATCTGATGCAGGCCGGCGCGCAGGTATTGACCCGCGACCAGGTGATGGCCGGAATCCCCGAGATGATCCATGACATCCAGGTCGAGGCGACCTTTCCCGACGGCACCAAGCTCGTCACCGTGCACGAGCCGATCCGGTGAGAAGCGCGGAAACCTTCGATCTCGTCATGCCCGGGTCAAGCCCGGCCATGACGCAGCAATGAATAGCGAGGTATCAACAAATGATCCCCGGCGAATTGTTCATCCAGGACGGCGAAATCGAGCTCAATGCGGGCCGCAAGACCGTCACGCTCACCGTCGCCAATAGCGGTGACCGGCCGATCCAGGTCGGCTCGCACTACCATTTCTTCGAGACCAATCCGGCCCTGACGTTCGATCGCAAAAAGGCGCGCGGCATGCGGCTCGACATCGCCGCCGGCACCGCCGTGCGCTTCGAGCCGGGCCAGACCCGCGAGGTGCAGCTCGTGGCACTCGCGGGCAAGCGCACCATCTACGGTTTTCGCGGCGACGTGATGGGGAAGCTGTGAGCTTCGTGGCTAGCGAAAGGACGCGCTGTGATCCATGGTGACGTGAGCGCAACTGTCTGGCTCCCTCCCCCTTGCGGGGGAGGGTGGGGAGGGGGGTATGCCGCACGCTCAGGTGAGCGACGTTCAGCGCGACCGCGCCAAGCAACTTCGTCGCGCGACGACTCGTGCGGAGACCTTACTCTGGCGTCATCTGAAAGCTCATCGCCTTGCCCACCTCGGCTTTCGCCGACAGGCCCCGATGGGAGCTTACATCGCTGATTTCGTCGCGCATTCGTGCAGGCTCGTTGTTGAAGTCGATGGTGAGAGCCATAATTTCGAGAAAAGCATTCGCAGAGACGAAGCCAGGGACCGGTGGTTCGTCGTCCACGGCTATCGCGTGCTGCGCTTCACCAATGAAGACGTCCTAAAGAACTTGGAGGGTGTGGCCATCACCATCTTTCAGGCAGCGGAGCAAGGTACACCCCCCTCCCTGTCCCTCCCCCGCAAGGGGGAAGGGAACGGAGAGAGCGTGCCAAGGAACGAAGTGGGCAACGGCAGGGTTGAAGCGAAAACGGAGACGCTTTCCATGCTGTCACCAATCCGTTTCATCTCTGAAGCTGCTGAACTGGCCGCCCGCCGCCATAATGGCATGGCGCGCAAGGGGCGTGGCAACGAGCCCTATATCAATCACCTCGCCGAGGTCGCGAACCTGCTTGCGAACGTGACCGACGGCGCCGATGCCGAGCTGGTCGCGGCCGGCTGGCTGCATGATACGATCGAGGACACCGAGACCACGCGCGAGGAACTCACCGAGAGGTTTTCCGAACGCGTTGCTTCGCTGGTGGTCGAATGTACCGACGACATGAATCTGCCCAAGGCCGAACGTCGCCGCCTGCAGGTCATCAATGCCTCGCACAAATCGCCGGATGCCAAGCTGATCAAGATCGCCGACAAGATCAGCAATATCGGTGCCCGCATTCTTGCTGATCCGAGTGCGGAAGAGCGCGCCGATCTCGCCGACTACACTGACTGGGCCGAGCAGGTCGTCGCGGGCTGCCGTGGACGCAGTGCTTGGTTGGATCAGGCCTTCGACAAAGCCGTGAAGCTCGCGAGGAACTCGCTTTGAGCCTCCCTTCTCCTATCGTGCTCCTGTCCCGTCATTATTCCATCGTTGCAATGGCAATGCTGGCATCAGGGACAGTGGCTGCTGAGGATGATCGGCGCTGGCGCATCTTCGAGGATGGAGACCAGGCATTGCTATCCGCCAGCCGTTCGGATGAAGCGACCGACGACCTTGGATCACCATTCTTCCGGTGCGAACGTAAATCCGGAACAATCGCGGTTGGAGGAACGGCAACGCAAGAGCTGCGCGATGCCGTCGCCGAACTCATCCGCTCCAATGCATATCCTCAGGTCGATTTGATGCCACCGAGTTCATTTGGGCCGGCCTTACTAAACTTGTCATACAGCGAAATGGGTAGTGATTGGGAATATAGCCTCACACTCGAAGCCGTCGAACCTGCCTTCGATGAATTCAAACGGTTAGGCCGCCTGACGTTTAAGGTCGGCGGCACAGTCCTTCGGGAGGAGTTCAAGGTCGGGCTCGAAAACGTCGCGAAGTTCCAGGCGATTGCAGCCGACCTAAGTGAATTTGAGCAGCTAGAGATATCTGAATTGGGAGCCAGGAGCACGCTGTGAGCGTCAAGATCAAACGTTCCGTCTATGCCGACATGTTCGGGCCGACCACCGGCGACAAGGTCCGGCTCGCCGACACCGATCTCATCATTGAGGTGGAAAAGGATTTCACCATTTATGGCGAGGAGGTGAAGTTCGGCGGCGGCAAGGTGATCCGTGACGGCATGGGCCAGTCGCAGGCCACCAACAAGCAGGGTGCGGCCGATACGGTGATCACCAATGCGCTGATCGTCGACCATTGGGGCATCGTGAAAGCCGACGTCGCGATCAAGGACGGCATGATCAGCGCGATCGGCAAGGCCGGCAATCCCGACATCCAGCCCGGTGTGACGATCGTGATCGGCCCCGGCACCGACGTCATCGCCGGCGAAGGCAAGATCCTCACCGCCGGCGGCTTCGACAGCCATATCCATTTCATCTGCCCGCAGCAGATCGAGCATGCGTTGATGAGCGGCGTGACCTCGATGTTAGGCGGCGGCACCGGACCATCGCACGGCACCTATGCCACGACCTGCACGCCTGGGCCATGGCACATGATGCGGATGATGCAGTCGTTCGATGCCTTCCCGGTCAATCTCGGCATTTCCGGCAAAGGCAACGCGTCGCGCCCGGCCGCGCTGGTCGAGATGATCAAGGGCGGGGCTTGTGCGCTGAAGCTGCACGAGGATTGGGGCACTACACCGGCGGCGATCGACAACTGTCTCGCGGTCGCCGACGATCACGACGTGCAGGTGATGATCCACACCGACACGCTGAACGAATCCGGTTTCGTCGAGGAAACGGTGAAGGCCTTCAAGGGCCGCACCATTCACGCTTTCCATACCGAGGGTGCCGGCGGCGGCCACGCGCCCGACATCATCAAGGTCGCCGGGCTGAAGAACGTGTTGCCGTCGTCGACCAATCCGACGCGGCCGTTCACTCGCAATACCATCGATGAGCATCTGGACATGCTGATGGTGTGCCATCATCTCGATCCATCGATCGCCGAGGACCTCGCCTTTGCTGAAAGCCGCATCCGCAAGGAAACCATCGCGGCCGAGGACATCCTGCACGACCTTGGTGCACTCTCGATGATGTCGTCGGACTCGCAGGCGATGGGCCGGCTCGGCGAGGTCATCATTCGCACCTGGCAGACCGCCGACAAAATGAAGAAGCAGCGCGGTGCGCTGCCGCAGGACAAGGGCAAGGACAACGACAATTTCCGGGTCAAGCGCTACATCGCCAAATACACCATCAACCCGGCGATCGCGCACGGCGTTTCGAAGCTGATCGGCTCGGTCGAGAAGGGCAAGCTCGCGGATCTCGTGCTGTGGTCGCCGGCCTTCTTCGGCGTCAAGCCGGATTGCATCATCAAGGGTGGCTCGATCGTCGCCGCACCCATGGGCGATCCCAATGCCTCGATCCCCACGCCGCAGCCGGTGCATTACCAGCCGATGTTTGCCGCGTTCGGCAAGTCGCTGACGGCCTCGTCCGTGGTATTCACGTCCAAGGCAGCGGTCACCTCCGGCCTGCAGCGCAAGCTCGGCATCAGCAAGCAGCTCTATCCGGTGCAAAATACCCGCGGCAAAATCTCCAAGAAGAGCATGATCCACAATGACGCCACGCCCGAGATCGAGGTCGATCCCGAGACCTATGAGGTACGCGCAGACGGCGAATTACTGACCTGCGCGCCTGCCGAGGTGCTGCCCATGGCGCAGCGCTATTTCATGTTCTAAAAGGCGAGGCATAAACGAAGCTAGGGAGAGCCTTCTCATGATCTACGTCGTCGCCACCACGCAAATGAAGCCCGAAGCACGCGAGGATTTTATCCGCGGCCACAAGGCCTGCATCGCCGAGACGCACAAGGAGAAGGGCTGCCTCTCGTATGAGGGCCATACCAGTGTCAACGACCCCAACCTCTATGTCGTGGTCGAGCGCTGGGAGACCCGCGACGACCTGAACGCTCATGCCCGGGCCCCGCACATGAAAGTATGGCGCGAGCTTTCGGCGCCGCTGAAGGCGTCACCGACCGTGATCGAAATCATCAGCGACGCCAAAGTCGACAAGATTTCCGCATGATCCGCGCCACCGACATCAAGCCACAGCACCGCTGGAGTGAATCTCCAGCGGATACCGTCGTGCTTGATTTCGATGATCGGCACCGGCGCCGGATGGCAATGACCGGTACGCGCGGTCTGCAATTCCTGCTCGATCTGGAGCAGGCCGTGGCGTTGCGTGGCGGCGATGCGTTGGTGCTGGAGGATGGCAGGCTGATCGAGGTGGTTGCCGCGCCGGAGCCGCTGATCGAGATCCGTGGGCACGACCCGCATCATTTGATCCGCGTCGCCTGGCATCTCGGCAACCGCCATCTGCCGACGCAGATCATGCCGAAAGCGCTGCGGATTCGCCGCGACCATGTCATCGAGGCGATGGTGAAGGGCTTGGGCGCGCGCGTCATCGAGATCGAGGCGCCGTTCGATCCCGAAGGCGGCGCCTATGCCGGCGATGGCCACGGTCACGGCCATGCGCAAGAAAGCCAAAACCATGATCATGGCCACGATCATGGACATGAGCACCACGCGCATCACCATGCCGGCCATGGTCATTCACATGATCACGGCCACCACTCCCATCGTCACCACGATGACGGCCATCACCATCACGACGACCACGGGCACCATCACGGGCATTCCCATGCTCATGACCACAAATGAGCGGGATGTGCATGCCGGCATGAGCGAGGCGGAGACCGCCGCGCTTTACCGGCTGATGACGTGGCTGTCGCCGTCTTTTCCGGTCGGCAGCTTTTCCTATTCCAGCGGCATCGAATGGGCCGTCGAGGCCGGTGACGTCACCGATGCCGACAGCTTGCGCGACTGGCTCGCCGCCACGCTGACTGACGGCTCCGGCTTTTGTGATGGCTTGTTCCTGGCGCAGGCGCATCGCGCCGTGGAGGCAAGCGATGATGGCGCATTGCGCGAGGTGGCGGAGCTTGCCGCCGCCTACGTGTCGTCACGCGAACGTCAACTCGAGACTACAACCCAAGGGCGCGCTTTCATCGAGATCGCGCGCGCGGCCTGGGATTGTGACGGGCTGACGCAGGCGGTGACGGCTTGTGATGGTCCGATTGTCTATCCCGTCGCAGTCGGCATCGTCGGTGCGGCACACGCAGTTCCGTTGGCAGCGGTGCTGCATGCCTTCCTGCATGCGCTCGTCTCGAACTGGATTTCGGCCGGCAGTCGGCTCATTCCGCTCGGCCAAACCGATAGCCAGCGCGTGCTTGCCGCGCTGGAGCCATTTGTCGCAGCCACCGCCAAGCGTGCGTTGGTCGCGACGTTGGATGATCTCGGCGGCGCCACGTTCCGTGCGGATCTCGCCAGCCTGCGCCACGAGACGCAATATACGCGCCTGTTTCGGTCATGAATTGCGCAGTCATGCGCGCTGTCCTTAAAAGAAAGAACGTCTGATATGTCCAAACCCCACGGCCCGCTTCGGATCGGCGTCGGCGGCCCGGTCGGCTCCGGCAAGACCGCGCTGATGGACCTCCTCTGCAAGGCGATGCGCGAACGTTACGACATCGCGGCGATCACCAACGACATCTACACCAAATGGGACGCCGAATTCCTGGTGCGCTCGGGCTCGCTGACGCCGGATCGCATTGCCGGCGTCGAGACCGGTGGCTGCCCGCACACGGCGATCCGCGAGGACGCCTCGATGAATCTCGCCGCGGTCGCCGACATGCGCGCGAAATTCCCCGACCTTGACCTGGTGCTGATCGAATCCGGCGGCGACAACCTTGCCGCAACCTTCTCGCCGGAACTGGCCGACCTGACGATTTACGTCATTGATGTGGCGGCCGGCGACAAGATCCCCTCGAAAGGCGGACCCGGCATCACGCGCTCCGATCTTCTGGTCATCAACAAGATCGACCTCGCACCCTATGTTGGCGCGTCACTCGACAAGATGAATACCGATGCGAAACGGATGCGCGGCGAAAGGCCGTTCGTGATGACGAACCTGAAGAAGAGCGAGGGATTGGACCGCATCATCAGCTTCATCGAAGCCAAAGGCGGCTTGCGCGCATAGCGGCGCCGAACCCCACGGCTGTTAATTAACGGACACACCTCTCCATTCCGTTAACAGGCGTGCCGTTCATTAACCGATGTGTCGGCCCGAACATTGGAAAACCTAAAAAAAACGGCCTCCAGCCGGGAACTAAACGTGCCTCTCGCGATTGTTGCTCTTCGGGTTACTGCCGCATCAGCTCCGCACCACCCGTTAAGCTTCAAGGCCGACCGCAGTTGCGCAACGATCATTGGTCCATATTATATCCCCGGGCTGGATCTCCTTCCGTCTCTTTCCGTCGCCGTCGCGACGAACTTCCAAGGCCGCCTTTGAGTTTCGGCTTGCCCTTCATTTTCGAGTGAGCGCGTGGTTCGGCTGGGTTTCATCATCGGCTTTATCATGCTGATCGGAGTGCTGCTCTCCGGACTGGCAGCCTATCGCGTGCATGACCAGGAGTTGACGATCGATCGCATCGCGCTGTCGCGCGCCATCGACGTCCATGCGAGTCTGGTTCAGGACCGTCTGACCGAGCGCGAACTGCTCGCCCGCGTCGCCTCCGGCCTGTTTCGCGCGCCGTCGGTGATCAAATCCAACATGCTCGAGCCGCTGCGCTCCTCGATCTATGCGTTCAAGACCGATTTCGTGGTCGCGAGCTGGATCGCGCGGCTCAAGCCGAGCGAGCTCGATGCCGCCCGCACGGAGCTCGCGCGCGTCGGATTTCCCAATCCGACCATTCGGAATTTCGACGACAAGCCGCTCGATGCGGAGCTCGCCGGCAAGCCGATCGATGTCGTGATGGATGTCGAGCCGCGCAATGCCACGACCACGGCCCTTGCGGGACATGCGCTGGACCAGGATCCGATATTGGGGCCAATGCTGGCTCGCGCGATGGGCGAAGGAAAGCCGATCGCTTCCGACCCAATTCCGCTGCTGCGCAAGGACGGACCTATCGGCCTCGTCCTCGCCGCGCCGGTTACGCCGGAAGGCGCCACCACCCCGGCCGGCTTCGTGACGTTTTCCTATGAGCTGGCGCCGTTGATGCTTGCCAATGACGATCTGTCGCTGTTTTCGGTGGTGCTCAAGGACCCGCGCAGCCCCGACAGCGAGCTGATCGCCAACGAGCAGGGCATGGTCACGTCGCGCACCGCGGCACCGGATGCGCCGGCGCCATCGGCCACACGCACGGTGACGTTCGGCAATCGCGACTGGTCGCTCTCCTACTACGCCAAGACCAATTCTGCCCGGCGCGCCGAGCAGGCTGCCGCGATCGCCGGCGCGATCGGCCTGGCGTTGACGGGCATCGTCTGCGGGCTGTTCGGCTATGTCGCGTACAACAACCTGCGGCTCAGCCGCGAGATCCAGGTGCGGATCGGCTTCGAGCGCCGGCTCACCGCCGTGATCGACGAGCTCAATCACCGGGTCAAGAACATCCTGGCGGTGATCCAGTCGATCGTGACGCGCACGCTGCGGCACGGTTCAGACATTGACAGCTCGCGCGAACTGCTGATCGGTCGCATCCATGCGATGTCGAATGTGGTCACCCTTCTCAGCGAAAGCCAATGGCAAGGGGTCAAGCTGAAAGGGCTGTTCGAGGCGCGCGCGATTCCGCATGCCGACCGTATCGCAATCTCGGGTCCGGACATCGCCGTCAGCGCACGGGCCGCGCAGAGCCTTTCGTTGCTATTCTTTGAGCTCGCATCGCACTCGGATGAGGGTTTGTCGCTGGTCGGTAAGCATCCTCACATCTCCGCGAAATGGGAGGTGACCGGTGAAGCGCCAGACGAAGTTTTTCATTTCCGCTGGGAAGAGTTCAACACCAGCGAAGCCACCCGGCGGCCGGACACCGATTTCGGGCTGATCCTGCTCGATCGCGTGGCGCCGGAAGCGCTTGGCGGTACAGCCAAGCGTTATTTTACCGACGTCAGCTACGTCTACGAACTGACCGCGCCGATGGACACCGTCGTCGACATGATCGAGCGCGACCGCACCGAGCAGTTCTCGGCGCCGGTTCGGCCGCCGCGCTCGCAATGAAGCCGGATTGAATCAGTCTTTTCGTAGGCGGTCGACCTCGCCCTGCTCGCGGACAGAGGAAGCGCACTTCCGACGCTGCAACCATTGGAGCGTATCCGCTCACGCCGGGCGCGAGACCACAAACAGTCAGTGGGAGCAGCGCAAGCAGCGAGCAATCCAGATGTTCTGGATTGCTTCGCCAGCGCTCGGAATGACACCGAGCGTTCGCCGCCAGCGCGGCTTCCCAAAGCGTGTTTGAAGATCAGCCGTTGCCGCCAATCACGGCGCGAACGGTCTCATCGGGACCGAAATCCTCGGCGCCGTCCACATAGAGCAAGGCCGCGAGTTTCGAGCGCGCGCGATTGACGCGGCTCTTGATCGTCCCCACTGCACAGCCGCAGATTGCCGCGGCATCCTCGTATGAGAAGCCTGAGGCTCCGACCAATATCAAGGCTTCGCGCTGGTCTTGCGGAAGCTTGTCGAGCGCGGCGCGGAATTCCTCGAATTCCAGATGCGCGCCTTGAGCCGGCTGCGTCTTCAGCGTCTTTGCGTAGTTGCCTTCGGCATCCTCGACCTCGCGCCGCCGCTTGCGATAGTCGGAGCGGAACAGGTTGCGCAGGATCGTGAACAACCACGCCGGCAGATTGGAGCCGGGCTGGAAGGAATCGATATTGGCAAGCGCACGCAGCAGCGTCTCCTGCACCAGATCGTCGGCGCGGTCACCGTTGCCACTGAGTGAGATCGCGAAGGCGCGCAGACTTGGAACCGCCGCCAGAATGTCATCGCGAAGGGAGTCCGTGAGAGGCATTAGTCCCTCCCGTCAGTTGGATCGCCCGTATTGCCCACTTGGGGAGGAGCCGGGGGCGCATCAAGTTTTTTGATCAGTTCCGCGAATCGGTCAGGGACCCCTTGCCGCACAACGTCGTCATACATCGCGCGCAATTGATGGCCGATTCTCGACTGGATCTCGGCATTGAGGCCACCCTGCTTGCCCGGCGCCGACGTCTTGCTGGCTTGAGACTTTAAATCCTTCATGACTTGTTCCACGTTCCCCGAAAGTTAAGTCCCTGTAGCTTCAAGATTTTCTCGAACTGCGAGCCTTCCCTGAAGGACCTAATTCGAACTGACGCAGAAAGTTCCCGGAATTTTGGAACTTTTATTGAGTTGAAACGTAGTCAGTCGTCAGGGGATTACGGGGCCGCCCCTTTTGGATGCATGGCCCAAGACAGATGGAGTGGGGATGACCCGATCACAGCTTGTTGCTGAACATTTGCCGTTATTGCGACGCTACGCCCGCGCTCTGACGGGAAGCCAGTCGTCCGGTGATGCCTATGTCGCTGCCATGCTGGAGGCGATGCTTCAGGATCCTTCGCTGCTCGACGAACAGCATGGCGCGCGCGCCGGGCTGTTCCGGCTCTTCACGCAGATTTGGAACTCGGTTTCGGTAAATGACGATGCCGAGGTGACGACGCTGCCGATGCCGCCGGAGCGGCGGCTGTCCAATATCACGCCGTTGCCGCGGCAGGCGTTCCTGCTGCTGTCGCTCGAAGGGTTTTCGGAAGAGGAAGTGGCGTTCATTCTCGGCACCGACGTCGGGGAGACGCGCCGCCTCGCCGATGCGGCCGGCCGCGAGATGGCGGCCGAGATCGCGACCGACGTGCTGATCATCGAGGACGAAACCTTCATCGCGATGGACCTTGAAAGCCTGGTCCGCAATCTGGGCCACAATGTCATCGGCGTCGCCCGCACCCATTCGGATGCGGTGGCGCTCGCCAAGAACCGGAAGCCCGGCCTGATCCTTGCCGACATCCAACTCGCTGACGGGTCGTCCGGCCTCGATGCGGTCAACGAGCTGTTGCGGTCGTTCGAGGTGCCGGTGGTGTTCATCACCGCCTACCCCGAACGCTTCCTGACCGGCGAGCGCCCTGAACCCGCGTTCTTGATCTCCAAGCCATTCCAGCCGGCGATGGTGTCCGCAGTGGCGAGCCAGGCCTTGTTCTTCCAGCGCAATTCGCGCAATCGCGCGCCCAGGGCGGCGGCTTCCTGATCGTTAGCGGTCGGGCTTGAGTTGAATGAAAAGGGCGGTCCGGTCGGGCCGCCTTTTTTTATCTGCAAGACGCGGAAAGCGGAGAACCAAACGCGCAGTTGCTAGACAAATAAAAAGTAGGGCGCGGCTGGCATCACCACAGCCGCGCCCCACGTCGCCGGTCAATGGGGCAGGGGGGAATAACCGGCTGTTGACATGACGCGTGGCGCCGAAAGTCGTTCCGCGAACTCTGAAAATTTTTTGCGCACGGTTAAGTGATTCCAATCGCTACGGAACTGGGCCCTTGTTGGCTGCGTTATTTTGCCGATCGCCGAGAGGGCGAGGGGATTAGCGACCATGTTCAGCGCGTCAAAAAGTATTATCGGTATAGCCGCTCTTTCATTGACAGTCGGAGCCGTCCAGCTCGCCTTCGGGCATGATCTGATCGGCGAGCGGCGAGCGTCTTCAGAGACAATGGGCGACACCGTCAATCGCTCCGTCAAGAGCGATCGCGCTGCCGTCATCGGCACACCTTCAACACCCACCTCGACGATCTTGCTGCATTTCGACAGCCTTGCTGACACATCTGTCCTGGTGCGAATTCCGCAGTCGAAGAAGGTGGCACGCCAGCGGCCGGCCACTCCGGTGCTCATGCAATCCAGGGATCACAAGCCATCGGTCGCTTGCGAGCCTGTCGTGAGCGTGCTGACGGAAGTTGCCAAGCAATTGCAGCCCGGCCGCTGCGTCACCTGATTCCCACGAAGCAGACGTTTCGGTTTATTCCGCGGGCGTCTGATCGCCGACGCGGTTGCGGCTGGCCATTAATCCGAACGCCAATCCGCCAAGGGCGAGGATGGGGAGCAGGCGCTTGACGCCGACCAGGCGGATCACCTGGACCGCAGTCCCGAGCATTGCGGGATCCGCGAGCAGCGATTGCGCTGCCGACTTTGTCCGCGCCGCTGCGCGTGCCTCGATCCGGCGCTTTCGCACAATGTATGCGATTGCGGCGATCAAGGTCACGATGAAGAACAGGCCGGCGCCTGCCAGGCAAGCCTGAACCGCGCCGTATCTATCGAGGAGGAAAATGAAAGCCGCCGCGCAAAGAAAGCCCAGCGCAATCAACAGCGCGGCTGCCGCGACGGCGGCGAGCGATGTCAGCCGCAAGGCGGAGTTCACCTTCGCCTTGAGGTCGTCGATCACGCGCTGAAACATCGTATCCCCTCTTTTTCATTCAGCCGCCGAGTGGCGCCAATCGATGGCGCCGCCGAAGCTGCCGAGAGCCTATCAGCGCCGCCAGGTCACGCCGATCAGAAAGCCGATGCCCAGCGCCAGCGCGACGGTTGCGAGCGGACGCTGCGTGATGACCTCTTCAAGAGTCTCCTCGATGGTCGAGGCAGCATCCTGCGCGGCTTCCATCATGGCGCCACCGCGTTCGCTTGCATCGTCCATGGCCGCATCAACTTGGGCACGAGCCTGCTTGTAGCCGCGCCGTGCCTGTTTACCGGCGCTGCCGGCAAAGGTGTTGAGCGCGTCGGTGATCTGTTCGGTCAAGGCTGCAATATCGTTTTTCACGGTCGATACATCCTTCTCCAGACGGTCATAGGTCGCTTTGTCGGTCATGTCTTTCATCGCGGTTTCACCATTGGTCATCGACATCGAAAGCTCCCAAAGCACGACATATCTTCACAAGTGGCCCGAACACGATTGCGACGGGTCTTTTGCGAACGTCAGCCCCGAAAGGGCACTTGCAATCGCATGAATCCGGCGTGCCTTCCGACCGGAAGTTCTCCCGAAGGACTTTTTTGCAACAACGAGGAGGACTTCCGAACCAAAGCCACACCGCTCAAACGCTCCGTCAGGGCGGAAGTTCCTGCGGCGAAACCTCGCTTCAATCGTCGGACGGAAGCTGCGGCGCGCTGACCGGGAGCAGATGCTCCTTCAGGATCAGCCCGACGATCAGCAGAGGCGACGACAGGAAGCTCCCCATCGGTCCCCACAGCCAGGTCCAGAACGCAAGCGCGATGAAAACCGCAAGGGCATTGAGCGCGAGGCGGCGGCCGATGATGGTCGGCGTGACGAAATGCCCTTCCAGGAAGGCGATCCCGACGAACGCCATCGGCGCCATCAGTCCCGCGCCCAGTGTCGGCAGTGCGATGATTCCGACCGCGACCAGGATCACAAACATCGCGACCGGGCCGATGATGGGAATGAAGTTCAAGGTCGCCGCGAGCGCACCGAGGCCTGCAGGGTTCGGCATGTGCGTGATCGCGCAAACGAGGCCCGTTGCGATCCCGACGCCAATATTGATCAGCGTTACGGTCAGCAGGTAATTGCCGAGATGCACCTCGATCTCGTTGAGGATGCGCAAGGTGCGCAGCCGTGCCTCGCGATCCGCGAACGTCAGGATCAGCGCGCGTCGCAACTCGCGCCAACTCGCGATGAACAGGATCAGGGTTGCGAAGAACAGAAGAAATTCCGTGAAGGTCGGCGACAGGAATTCGAGCGTCGGCTGCACCCATTCGAATTTCGGCATCTGGAACGGCGTCAGCGTGTCGGAGCCACCGACCATGCTTTGTAATTCCCGCCAGAGCGCGAGCGGACGATCGAACACATGCAGCTTGTCCTTCAGTTGCCCGGCAAGCTCCGGCAGCCGCGTGCTCCATTCCATCAGCGGCGATGATATCAGTCCGACCATGAAAGCCGCGGCCGCAGTCACTGCAGCGACGATCAGAACCGCTGCGACCGCGCGAGGCACGCGATAACGCTCGAAAAAGCTCGCAGCCGGCGACAGCATGGTGCCGACCACGAAAGCCATGACGATAGGAAGAAAAAACGCCTTGGCGACGTACAGGACGGCGACGATGCAGATGACGAGCAGGCTGACCAGCGCAAAGGCGACGACCTCCGCGCGTCGGATGATCGGCGGAGCCTCACTCGTGCCATCGGGTAGCGGCGTGCCCTCCGAACCGTCGGGAAGCAGACGTTCACTGGGAAGCACGTGCACGTCGTTCACTCCCCCGCGAGAAAACGCAAAACAACAGTCGCCGCGAAGTTGCCTCGCAGGCCGGACTCTCCGAAGATAACGGCAGGGCAGAGCGAAGGTTCCATCGCGGAGACGTGAGGCCGCTTCGGACTGAAGCACAATTGACTGTGTTGTGATTGCCGTGAGTCGAATCGGAACTGCGAAGCTTCAGTCGGCGTTTGCTCCCGCGACATCCACACCCAACGGGGCAGCACATGACAAAGCAATCTGCAGCCAATCGCCGGTTCTTGCCGCGCGTTGTGAGCGCGCTTGCGTTTGCAGGCCTTCTTTCAGCGTCGCCACTGATGCTTCCCAGCGCTGCGCACGCCCAGGCACTGGGTTACGCTCCGGTGCAGCCCGACGTCTTGCCAGGAGAGGACGCGACCACTGCGCCGGGCCGGCCGGCACAGGACGAGACGAACGCATTGCCGGAACGGCTGCGGCGGCAGGTCGTGAATTACGACAGCACTGAAGCGCCGGGTACGGTCATTATCGATACTGGCAATACGTACCTCTATTATGTCCTCGGCGGCGGCCGCGCGATCCGCTACGGCGTCGGCGTCGGTCGCCAGGGCTTCACCTGGTCCGGCGTGCAGACCGTCTCGCGCAAGGCAGAGTGGCCGGACTGGTATCCACCGCGCGAGATGATCGCGCGCCAGCCTTATTTGCCGCGCTTCGTCGCCGGCGGTCCGGGCAATCCGCTCGGGGCGCGTGCGATGTATCTCGGCTCCAGTGAATACCGCATTCACGGCACCAACGATCCCACCACCATCGGCAAGTTTGTCTCGTCGGGCTGCATCCGCCTGACCAATGAAGACGTCAGCGACCTGTTCAGCCGTGTCAACGTCGGCACCAAGGTCGTGGTGCTGCCGAAGCGTGTGCCGTTGCAGGCGAAGGCAACCATCGCCCCGCCGCAGCACCGTCCTGCGGTGAGGGCGCTGCCGAATGGCCGCCAGGCCATGAACCTGCCGGTATCGCCGTCGGTCGATTAGCCCGAAAAGACAAGAGGAGCCACGCATGACGAACGCATCGTGCAGACGATGGATGCTCGCCGTTGCAGTGATTGGCTGCACCTTGAGTCCGCCCGCCGCCGTGCGCGCCCAAGACTTTTTCTCCACGCTGTTCGGCGGATTCAATGCGCGACCGCCCGCACCACCGCCGATCACGATGCCGTTCTACCGCTACGGACGCCCGCGAGGCGAACCAAGGCGCGTCCGGGTGAGCCGCGACGACGGTCAGGCGTTTTGCGTACGAACCTGCGATGGGCGTTATTTCCCGATCACAGGATCGGATAATGCAAGCAAAGCGGCTTCGTGCAACAGCTTCTGCCCGGCTGCCGAAACCAAGCTGGTCCATGGCAGCAACATCGACAACGCCGAGACCGATGACGGCAAGCCCTATTCAGAGCTGCCCAACGCCTTCCGCTATCGCAACGAAATTGTCTCGGGATGCACCTGCAACGGCAAGGATCAGTTCGGGCTTGCGCCGGTCAGCATCGAGAAGGACCCGACCTTGCGCAAAGGCGACATTGTGGCCGGAGCCGATGGCCTCGTGGTCGCCGAGCCCGCCTCCGGTAAGCGTGCATCGCTGAACTTCTCGCCGATCCCGAAATCGGTGCGCGCAAAATTCCGCCACCTGCCGGTCGTAGCGCGCGAGTAAGCCGCTTCCGTTTCAAGATTTGCGGCTTGCCCCGGATTGCGGGGGTGATCCGGTCTCTCCCAAGCGCTTTGCCAGTGGGGAGAGGTGAGGTGAATTACGCGGCGCGGATCTTGCCAAGGAAGTCGGTGACCTGGCTGCCCAGGTGACGGCTCTGGTTTTCGAGCGTGTCCGACGCCTGTTTGACATTGCCGGCGGCGGCCGCAGCGGCGTCGGCATCAGCTTTGACCCCGACGATGTTCTCCGAGACGTTCCTGGTGCCCTGGGCAGCAAATTGCGTGCTGCGGGTAATCTCCTGGGTTGCCGCGCCCTGTTCCTGGACCGCGGCGGCAATCGTGGTCGCGACCTCGTTCACCTCGCCGATGATGCTGCCGATGCCCTTGATCGCCTCGATGGCTTCGCCTGCCACCTTCTGGATGTCCGCGATCTGCTCGGAAATCTCGTCCGTGGCTTTCGCGGTCTGGCTCGCCAGCGATTTGACCTCGGAGGCGACCACGGCAAAGCCCCGTCCGGCCTCGCCGGCGCGCGCGGCCTCGATCGTCGCATTCAGGGCAAGCAGGTTGGTCTGCGCGGCGATGGTGTTGATGAGGCCGACCACCTCGCCTATCCGCCCCGCTGATTTGGCCAGGCCTTGCACCGTGCCGTCGGTTTCGCGCGCCTGATTGACCGCGCGGCTGGCGATGCCGGCGGCATGCGCGGCCTGTTGGCTGATGTCATTGATCGACGCGCTCAATTCCTCGGATGCGGCGGCAACACTGTCGACGCTCATCGAGGCTTCGCCCGAAGCCTTTTGCGCGACCTCCACGCGTTCGTTGGTTTGGCGCGACACTTCCGCGAGACCCGACGAGGTCGAGCGCATCTGGCCCGAGGCCTCGCCAAGCTGCTGCAGGGTTTCCCGTACCTGGCCTTCGAACTCACCGACATAGACCTCGATCGCGCGCTGGCGTTCCGTCGCGCCGGCATTGCGCTCGCGCTCCTGGGCCTCGATCTTGAGCTTGTCGGCGGCCTGTTGCTTGAACGTTTCGAGCGCGGTGGCAAGGCCGC
>Ga0153954_1000985_pt1 | contig 17683 bp, 14 predicted proteins | sample TSFL038MetaG_FD_102277 | JGI IMG/M metagenome (GOLD analysis project Ga0153954, IMG submission 102277) | Attine ant fungus gardens microbial communities from Florida, USA - TSFL038 MetaG | ecosystem: Host-associated > Fungi > Mycelium > Unclassified | place: USA: Florida, Wekiwa Springs State... | reverse complement strand
TACGACGGATATGGCAGCGTCGGGATTCTTCCGGAAGACCGCCCCTATCCCGTCTGGACACAGCCCGGCAGGCTGCTGCGCTGAGAAAGCGCCGCCGCTTTCGGTGACAAACGGACGCATGACAAAAGCATGACACGGCGTTGTGCCGACGCTCTCGTCTTTGTCTTGGGTCCACAAAACATCCCGTCACGGATCGGTGATCCTGTGCGGCAAAAAAAGCCGCCGCTCAACCTTGCGGGCCTGGCCGCCGTTGGCCATGTTCCGCGCGAATCATAACGCGCACCAAGCGCCATCGAAGGGAGGAGAGAAGCAGACATCGCAATGGAGTGATCCGGTTGACCTTGAAAGACGCGCCACAACCCTGGCCGAGCCTCGTCATTTTCGCTTTGGCTATGGGTGGCTTTGCCATCGGCGTCACCGAATTTGCGACGATGAGCCTGCTTCCCTATTTCGCCAAAGATCTCGCCGTCGATGCGCCGACCGCCGGCCATGCGATCAGCGCCTATGCCTTGGGCGTCGTCGTCGGCGCGCCGATCATCGCCGTGCTGGCTGCGCGTATGGCGCGGCGGACTTTGCTCATTGTCCTGATGGGCGTCTTCGCGCTGGGCAACGCGCTGGCGGGGCTGTCACCGAATTATCATTGGCTCGTTGCCTTCCGTTTCTTGAGCGGCCTGCCGCATGGCGCCTATTTCGGCATTGCTGCTATGGTTGCCTCCTCTCTCGTGCCGGCGAACAAGCGCACCAAGGCCATCGGCCAGATTTTCCTCGGCCTCACCGCGGCGACGGTCATCGGCGTGCCGGCGGCAAACTGGCTCGGCCAGGAAATCGGATGGCGCTGGAGCTTCGGCGTCGTCGCTCTGCTTGGCCTGACGGCCTTGACGCTCGTCGCTCTGCTCGCGCCCAATGACGACCCGGATAAAGAGTCGAGCCCGCTCCGCGAGCTCGGCGCGCTGAAGCGTCCGCAAGTGTGGCTGACGCTTGCGATCGGCGCCATCGGCTTCGGCGGCCTCTTCGCCGTCTACACCTATCTCGCCTCGACGCTGTCGGACGTGACGCATGTCTCGAGCCTCTATCTGCCACTCGTGCTCTGCGCCTTCGGCCTTGGCCTCACGGCCGGCAATCTCATCGTGCCGCTCTTTGCCGATCGCGCCTTGATGCCGACCGCTGGCGCGCTCCTCGTCTGGACCGCTGTGACGCTCGCCCTCTATGCCGCCGCCGCGCATAACATCTGGGCAATAACGGCCGATGTCTTCCTCATCGGCTGCGGCGGCGCACTGGCGACCGTCCTCCAGACGCGGCTGATGGATATTTCCGGCGAGGCGCAGGCGCTGCCCGCGGCGCTCAATCATTCCGCCTTCAATACCGCCAACGCCATCGGGCCTTGGCTCGGCGGCCTCGCCATTGGCGCGGGCTTCGGCTGGACGGCGACCGGCTGGGTCGGCTTCGCTTTGGCGCTCGGCGGCTTGTCGATCTGGCTTGTGTCAGTTGCGATCGACAGCCGCATCGAGAGCGAGCCGAAGCTTCTCGAAGACGCGGCCGAGTAGCGTCAGGCCGCCTGCGCTTTCGCCTCGCGCCGGCGTTCGTGCAGGATCCATTCGGTATAGCCGTTGGGCTGTACCCGGCCTTTGAAGATCAAGTCTTCCGCCGCCCTGAAGGCGGGGCCGTCGAAGCCAGGCGCCATCGGCTGATAGGCCGCATCGCCGTCATTCTGCCGATCGACAATCTTCGCCATTCGCTTCAGCGTATCGAAGACCTGCGTCTCGCTGACGATGCCGTGGTGCAGCCAGTTGGCGATATGCTGGCTCGAAATGCGCAAGGTCGCGCGATCTTCCATCCGACCCACATCGTGGATGTCGAGCACTTTCGAGCAGCCGATCCCCTGATCGATCCAGCGCACGACATAGCCCAAAATGCCCTGGCAATTGTTGTCGAGTTCTTCCTGCACCGCGTCTGGCGCAAAGTTCCCGCGCGAGATCGGAATGGTCAGAAGATCAGAGAGTTTCGCTGGCTGACGGGCGCGCAATTCCTTCTGCCGTTTGAAGACATCGATGCGATGGTAATGCGTCGCATGCAGCACGGCGGCAGTCGGCGACGGCACCCATGCCGTATTGGCGCCCGAGGTCAGATGGGGAATCTTGTCGACCAGCATGCCCGCCATGCTGTCGGGCATCGCCCACATGCCTTTGCCGATCTGCGCCCGCCCCGGCAGACCGCAGCGCAGGCCGATATCGACATTCGAATCCTCATAGGCCGCGATCCACTTCGTTTTCTTCATATCCTCTTTGCGGATCATGGGGCCCGCTTCGATCGATGTATGAATTTCGTCGCCGGTGCGATCGAGGAAGCCGGTGTTGATGAAGACGACGCGATTGGCAACGGCCTTGATCGCCGCTTTCAGATTGGCGCTGGTGCGCCGCTCCTCATCCATAATGCCCATTTTGAGCGTGAAGCGCGGCAGGCGGAGAAAATCCTCGACCGCGGCGAAGAGCCCATCCGCGAGCGCGACCTCCGCCGGCCCGTGCATCTTCGGCTTGACGATGTAGACGGAGCCTTTGACGCTGTTGCGCTGGTCCCTCTTCTGCAGATCGTGGATCGCGATCAGCGCCGTCACCGCTGCATCGAGCAATGTCTCAGGGATCTGCGCGCCGTTTGCATCGAGCACGGCGTCGGTCATCATGTGATGGCCGACATTGCGGACGAGCATCAGGCTGCGGCCGGAAAGCGTCAGCGGCGTTCCATCCGGGCGCACGAAGATGCGATCCTCGGCGAGCCGGCGTTCGATCGTCTTGCCATTCTTCTCCACCGGGGTCGAAATCGTACCCTGCATCAGGCCGAGCAGATTGCGATAGAGGCCGACCTTGTCCGCCGCATCGACAGCGGCAACGCTGTCCTCGAGGTCCATGATCGCGGTCAAGGCGGCTTCGATGACGATATCGGAAATGCCCGCCGGATCGTCGCCGCCAATGCGGCTCGCACGATCGACGACAATCTCGATATGCAGGCCATTGTTGCGCAAGAGGATCGCGCTCGGCGCGCCCGCCTCGCCGCCATAGGCGCGCAATTGCGCCGGGTTCTTCAGACCGGTTTCCGTGCCGCTTGCCAATCTGGCGACAAGCTTGCCGCCTTCGATGCGATAGGCCCTCGCATCGCTATGGCTGGCGCCGGCGAGCGGCACGGCCGCGTCGAGAAAGTCACGGCCCCAGGCGACGACGCGGGCGCCGCGAATTTTGTTATAGCCCTTGCCGCGCTCGCCGCCGTCGGCGGAGGAAATCGCGTCGGTGCTGTAAAGCGCTTCGTAGAGCGAGCCCCAGCGGGCATTGGCGGCGTTGAGCACATAGCGCGCATTCGACACCGGCACGACCAGTTGTGGTCCTGGCACCAGCGCGATCTCGTCATCGACATTCTCGGTCGCAATCGAAAAATCCGGCGGCTCCGGCACGAGGTAACCGATCTCGCGCAGAAAATGCTCGTAGTCGGATGGGTCGAACGGCCGGCCGCGATGACCGATGTGATAAGCGTCGATCTTGTCTTGCAGATCGTCACGAATGCGCAATTGCGCGGCGATCTGCGGTGCGAATTCGTCGATCAAATATTCGAAGCCCGCCCAGAAGGCGCCGGCGCTGACACCTGTGCCGGGCAATGCCTTGGCAGCAATGAAATCATAAAGCGGCTTGGCGACCTTGAGGCCGCCGACAGATTGATAATCACGCATGGATGGCACTCCCCTGCGCACCAAATTCCGCGGCGACCGTGCCGGCGAATTTGGCGAAATTCTCTTCAAACAAACGAACAAGATGGCGCGCTTGCGCGGCATAGGCTTCGGTGCTTGGCCATGTCCGCGACGGATCGAGCAAATCATCCGGCACGCCCGGCACGTGTTGCGGCACGCGCAAGCCGAAATAGGGTTCGACGCGGAACGCGGCTTCATCGAGCCCACCGCTCAGCGCCGTGCGCAACAGCGCCCGCGTATGCGCGATCGAAATGCGTGAACCGACCCCGTAAGGGCCGCCGGTCCAACCCGTGTTCACAAGCCAGACATTGGCCTTCCGCTCGGACAAATGGCGCATCAAAAGCCGGCCATAGACCTCTGGCGGGCGCGGCAGGAACGGCGCGCCAAAACAGGCGCTGAACGTCGCCGAGGGCTCCTTGCCGAGGCCTTTTTCGGTACCGGCGACACGCGCCGTATAGCCCGACAGGAAATGAACCATGGCCTGCGTGGGCGTCAGCCGCGCCAGGGGCGGCATGACGCCGAAAGCATCGGCCGTGAGCATCACGATGTTGCGCGGCGCGGCACCGCGCCCGCTTGGCTCGGCATTGGCTATGAAGTCGAGCGGATAGCAGGCGCGCGTATTCGGCGTCAGCGAGTCATCGTCGAGATCGATCGTGCCATCGGGATCGACCGGGACGTTTTCCAGCACTGTCCCGAAACGATGCGCCGCTGCCCAAATTTCAGGCTCCGCTTGCTGCCGCAGATTGATGACTTTGGCGTAGCAGCCGCCTTCGAAATTGAAGACGCCGTCGGGCGACCAGGCATGTTCGTCGTCACCGATGAGCCGGCGGTCGGGATCGGACGACAAAGTCGTCTTGCCCGTGCCCGAGAGGCCGAAAAAGAGGGCCGTATCGCCATCGGCGCCAATATTCGCGGAACAATGCATCGGCAACACGCCTTTCGCGGGCAGCAGCCAATTCATGACGGTGAAGATCGCCTTCTTGATCTCCCCTGCATATTGAGTGCCGGAAATGACGATCAGCTTTTGCGTGAAGGACAATGCGACGCCGGTCGCCGAGCGCAGACCGCAGCGGGCCGGATCGACCGCGAGGTCCGGCGCATGCAAAATCACATAGTCCGGCGTGAAGCTTTCAAGCTCATTTGCCGCCGGGCGGATGAACATATTGCGGGCAAAAAGTGCATGCCAGGCATTGGTCGTCACAAGCCGCACGCGCAGGCGATGCTCTGGCGCCGCGCCCGCGTAAAGGTCTTGCGTGAACAGCGCTTGGCCCTGCAGATAGCCGCGCACATGATCGCTCAGCGCGGCGAAATTGGCGGGCGAAAGCTTTTGGTTGACGCGGCCCCACCAAATGTCGGAGCGCGTTTCCGGCTCATCGACAATGAATTTATCTTGCGCCGAGCGACCGGTATGCGCACCGGTGCGCACGACGAGTGCGCCATCGTCGGAGAGCCGGCCTTCGCCGCGCTGAAGCGCCAGCGCGACGAGCGGCGCGGCGTGAAGATTGGCCTGCACGGCCAAAGCGCCGATCAGCCCGGTGCCCGTGAGCGCGGCATTCGGCTCCCGGGTTCGCGTGATCATGTTCATCGCCGCGGCCTCCAAACCTAGTGTCTGGCCCGGTCATCGCCGCATTCAGAGATCGAAACAATTGGACTTTCTGCGGATGACCGCAGCATCAGCTTGCGTCAACGCGCGAAAGCCCGCGCGTTTGCGCGGGCTCGGACTAAAGTACGAGAATTTAAGCCGGGTTTTGCCTTATTCGGCGGCCAAAGACGAAGGGCCTTCCGGCCGCCCGATGGACAGATATTTGAAGCCCTGGCGACGGGCTTCGTCCGGCGTATAAATATTACGCAGATCGACCAGGATCGGCTCGGACAGAAGCGCTTTGACGCGGCCGAGATCAAGCGCGCGGAATGCGTCCCATTCGGTGACGATCACAAGCGCCGAGGCATCCTTGCAGCAGCTATAGGGATCGCCGAAGTAATTCAGATTTTCCAGATAGTGGCGCGCCTGCTCCATGCCCTCGGGATCGAAGGCGTTGATCTTGGCGCCGGCATCCTGAAGCGCGGTGATGATCGAGATTGCCGGGGAATCGCGCATGTCGTCGGTGTTCGGCTTGAACGTGAGGCCGAGCACCGCAACCGTCTTATTGCGCACCGAGCCGCCGCAAGCGGCGAGCACCTTGCGCGCCATAGCGCGCTTGCGCTGATCATTGACGGCAGCGACCGTCTCGACGATGCGAATCGGCGCGCCGTAATCCTGCGCCGTCTTGATCAGCGCCTGCGTATCCTTAGGGAAACAGGAGCCGCCATAGCCGGGCCCGGCGTGCAGGAATTTCGAGCCGATGCGGTTGTCGAGGCCGATGCCGCGCGCAACGTCCTGGACATTGGCGCCAACTTCTTCGCACAGGCTCGCAACCTCGTTGATGAAGGTGATCTTGGTCGCGAGAAAGGCGTTGGCCGCATATTTGGTCAGTTCCGAGGTGCGCCGGTTGGTGACGAGAATCGGCGCCTGGTTGAGATAAAGCGGCCGATAGATCTCGCGCATCACCGCCTCGGCGCGCTTATCCTCGACGCCGATGACGATCCGGTCCGGGCGTTTGAAATCGGCGATCGCCGCGCCTTCGCGCAGAAACTCGGGATTGGAGACGACGGCGAATTCGGCATCGGGACGTACTTCGCGGATGATCCGCTCGACATCGTCGCCGGTGCCGACCGGCACGGTCGACTTGGTCACAATGACGGTGAAACCTTCGATCGCCGCAGCGATGTCGCGCGCCGCCTGATAGACATAGGTGAGATCGGCATGGCCGTCGCCGCGCCGCGAGGGTGTGCCAACGGCGATGAAGACGGCCTGCGCCTCGCGCACCGCCGAGAGGTCGTCGGCAAAGGTCAGCCGGTTCTGCCGGACATTAGTCATCACCAGTTCGGCGAGCCCCGGCTCGTAGATCGGCATCTTGCCCGCCTTCAGCGCTTCGATCTTGGCGGGGTCATTGTCGATGCAACAGACCTTGTGGCCGAAATCCGCGAAACAAGCTCCCGAAACCAGACCCACATACCCTGAGCCGACCATAGCGATTTGCATTTTTCGCTCCTAAAGCGCCGCGGCCCCGCTTAGGGCTTGCGACCGAAACGTTGCCAGTGCCATTTTCACGACCGTGAGGCAACGGACCGATGAAACGGGCTCGAGACAACTCTGCATTCCGGACTGGCTCCGTTTTGGGCAAGTCTTTGTCGAGATTTGGGAACGCGCCGGGCAGCTTCGCCGCCGGGGTCCGTCGTCGTCAAGCCGGGCCAGCGGGATAGCGGCATGACAAACCTATTGCAATGCGATCTCTGTATTCTGGGCGGCGGCGGCGCGGGTTTGGCCGCGGCACGCGCGGCCGCGCAGCTCGGCGCGAAAGTCGTCGTGGTCGAAAAACGCGCGCTCGGGGGCGCTTATCTGACGCAGACGGTTCCGGTTCAGGCTTTCTGCACCGCTGCCATCGCGGCCGGCGCGGCGCGAAATGCCCACACCAGCGGGACGCCAAAGATCGATTTCGTTCGCCTGCGCGCCGATGTGCTCGCGGCAATGAAGGATTTTGCACATGATTATGCGCCCGGCCCTCTCACCGCATTGAATATAGAGATCATCCGCGGCCTTGGCAGTTTCAGCCGGCCGACCCGGCTCGAAGCCGCCGGCCGCTCGATCGAAGCCAAGCATTTCATTCTGGCGACGGGGTCCATGCCGGCCCCGACCGCCCTGCCCGGCCAGGAACTGATCCGACCGCTGCTGCTCGAAGACCTGCTGACGATCGACCGGCCGCCGGAGAGCATGATCATCGTCGGGGCGACCTTTCAGGGACTTTTCCTGGCACAGGCCTTTCTGCGGCTCGGCACGCAGGTCACCTTGATCGAGCAAGGTGCCATCCTGCCGAACGAAGACGCCGAACTCCTCGCCCCCGTGCTCACCCCGCTCGCACGCGAGGGCCTGCGGCTGCTTTCCCATGCCGAGATCGGCGGTTTGGAGCCCCAGCCCGGCGGCGTGCGCCTCCATTTGAAGCGACTGGGGCCCCCTATCGACGCCGCGCAAATCATGTTTGCCGGGCATCCGCTGCCCTTGGTCGAAGGGCTTGGGCTGAAGAATGCGCGGGTCACCTATGCAAATTCCGGCATTCTTACCGACGCGCAAGGCCGCACCAGCAATGGCCACATCTATGCGGTCGGCGATGCTGCCGGCGGCTCGGATTCGGGCCTCTCGGCGCTCGGGCAAGCCGAACGGGTCGCGCGGCGCCTGTGCGGGCAAGGCCGATCGACGGCGCCGGTCGCCCGCATTCTGGGCACGGATCCGGAACTCGCTATGATCGGCCTCAGCGAGGCCGCGGCGCGCGGAAAATATCGCACGATCCACGTCTTGCGCGCGTCGTTCGCAGAAACGGCACGCGCCCGTCTCACCAGCCGGCCGGGCGGACATGTCAAGATTGTGACAAACTCCGCCGGCACGGTCCTCGGTGCGGGCTTGGTCGGTCCGAACGCGCGCGAGCTCATCGGCATCTTTGGCGTCGCCATAGATCAACACCTCAACGCCGCCGACCTCGAAGTCATCGCCAATGCGCCAACTTTCGCGCAAGCAGCGTCAAATGCTGCTCTTGCATCTCCGCCACAAGTCGGCAAAGCTCTGCACTGGCGGCGATTTTTGCCGCACCGATGAACTAGGCGCGATGCGGGACTTTATCACCGTTAACCAGCAGCCTGACGCCGGCAAGGGGTCCTCCCAATTGCAGCGCCTGCGCGGACGGCCTCGGTTTGGCCTCGTGACACGGACGCTTTTGTCCGTCATCGCTTTCGTCATGGCGGCGGAATTCATCATCTATGTGCCGCTTGTCGCCAATTTCCGCGACAATTGGCTGCGCAATCGGCTCAGCGCCGCCTATACCGCGACCCTGGTGCTCGAAGCGGCGCCGCGCGCGATGGTTTCGGCGCAATTGTCGCGGCAATTGCTCGACAGCGTCGGGGCCCGGATCATCGTCCTACAGGCGCATGGCACGCGACAGATTCTCGCGGCCACCAGCCTGCCGCCGGCGGTCGATGAATTCTACGACCTGCGCCGGGCCACATTCTTTCAACAGCTTGCCTCAACCTGGCGGACCTATTTCGCCAACGACGGCCGCGTTCTCACCGTCTTCGGCGCGGCGCCGATGGGCGGCGAGGCCATCGAAGTCACGATGGATGAAGGCCCGGCGAGAGCCGCGCTGCATGTCGTTGCCGCCCGCGTCTTGATGATTTCGCTCATCGTCTCGGCGCTTGTCGCGGCGCTCGCTGTCGTCACCCTCCATTTGATGGTTTTGCGGCCAATGCGCCGGCTCACCACGAACATCACCGAATTCGGCGCCGATCCGGAAAATGCGGATCGCATCATCGTTCCGTCCGGCCAAACCCACGAGATCGGCCGCGCCGAAGAGGCGCTGGCGACGATGCAGGACACACTCGTCCGCGAATTGACGCAGAAAAAGCACCTGGCTGCCCTTGGTCTCGCCGTCGCCAAGATCAATCACGACCTGCGCAACATGCTGGCCTCGGCGCAGCTTCTGTCCGACCGCCTCGCCAATGTGACCGACCCGCTGGCGCAAAGGCTCGCGCCGAAGCTCGTCGCGACGCTCGACCGCGCCATCCGCTTCTGCCAGGCGACGCTGACCTATGGCAGGGCGACGGACGAGGCGCCGAAGCCCCGGCTGATGGATCTGCACACCGCCGTCGACGAGGCCGGCGAATCGGTCTGCCCCAGCGGCATCGGCCGCATTGCGATCGTCAACAAGGTTCCCTCGGACTTCGAGCTTTGGGCCGACCCCGAGCAATTGTTCCGCGTGATGGTCAATCTGATGCGCAACGGCGTCGAAGCGCTCGATCGCGCCGGCCCGTCGCGCGGCCGGACGGCGCAAATCGTGGTCTCGGCGCAATCCGACGGCGATGACGCGATTATCGAAATCGCCGACACGGGCCCCGGCGTGCCGCCAAGCGTGCGGGCGCAGCTCTTCACGCCGTTTTCGAGTTCCTCGCGGCCGGGCGGCTCGGGCCTTGGCCTCGCCATCGCCGCCGATCTTGTCCGCGCTCATGGCGGCAGCATCGAGCTTGTGCCGGAGGCGGAGGACGAAAGCACCGGCGCGGCCTTCCGAATCACTCTGCCGCAGCGCCGCCCCGCGGAGGCGGCTTAGCGCCTTTCCTGCTCCGCTCCGCTCGAAAACGTCCGGGACCACAGCTCACCTGCCTGTTGCCATGCCCGGCCTGAGCCGCTAAAGGAGGCCGTCCATCCTTGGGATCGACATCTTCCGGTCATATCGGCAAGTTTTCGTCTTCCCTCGGGGATCTGCGCGCCCGTAGCTCAGCTGGATAGAGCACTAGACTACGAATCTAGGGGTCAGGAGTTCGAATCTCTTCGGGCGCGCCATTCCGTTCTCATCCGCGAAGCAAGCTCCGGTTCGGCTGGCTAGAATTGCCGTCTCCAAGACGTCCTTGCTGCCTTTGATGCGGATTTTCATCCGCCTCAATGACGTCCATCGGCGAGCGAAGGTGAGCTTTCCGGGATGGCGTCGATCCCCTCGTCAGAATTCCCCGCATTTTGCGATCGAACGCCCTTGCAGGCCCTAACTTAAAAGTCATTTGGCATCGATGATCGCCCGGGTTACTTCCAACGGACAAACCTAGGCACGAATGTCACTTAAGGATGACATTCGGTGTCGGCGAAATTGTCCGATACGACTGCGAGGCCTTTCTTGGGATCCAGCGGACAGAACGCCCAAGCGTTCAACTATTCCACAACTGCCATCGCCTTGCATTGGACGATCGCCGTGTTGATCCTGGTGAACGTTGTGCTCGGTTTTGGCGCGAATCTCGTACCGGACGAATTTGTGCGTCAATTTGTTGATCTTCATAAATCCATTGGAATCACCGTCCTTGGTTTGGCAATTCTTCGCATTCTTTGGCGCTTGACGCATAAGCCGCCGCCGCTCCCGTCTGAATATTCCCCCCTGGAGAAATTGGCCGCGCATTCGGCGCACTGGATGCTGTATGTGCTGATTTTCGCGATACCGATCTCCGGGTGGCTGCACGATTCTGCTTGGAAGGAGGCGGCAACGCATCCCGTCTATCTATACGGCATCATTCCGTGGCCGCGGATAGGCTGGATTCAAAACATGGAGCCAAGAGCAAAGGAACATCTCCATACGCTCCTTCTCCATGTCCATCTCTACCTGAATTACGCGCTCTATCTCCTGTTGGCGCTCCATATCGCCGGCGCGCTCAAGCATCAATTTTGGGATCGCGAGCCTGAACTGCAGCGCATGATCCCCTCACGGCGCCGCTAATTTCCGAGATGGAATCGTAATGGCCCTTCTGTGCGATCCCCGGTTACCCTCTCGCGCTCTTGCGCATCCGCACCCTCGCGATGACGACAATGAATTGCAGCGTCGTCTTGACGATTTGGATATTGCCTTCGCCCATACCTCTCCGCGCCGATCGCCGTCGACGACGCCGCGGTCAAGCTTCATGATCCACGGTGCGGTGCTCGCATTCTTCCTCGTTCTTCTTTTTCGCGCTTTCAACCCGAACGGCCTTTTCTCTTGGTCCGCCGGGCTGATTTATATCTCGTACGACACTTTGCTCACGGCCTTCGTGTTCGTGATGACTCTTCCGCTCATCAAGCCGAGGGAATTGCCTCCGTCCGTCCGTCCGAGGCCGACGCTTTCCGTGCTCGTTGCCTGCTACAATGAGGACTCGAACCTTAGGAGAATGATCCAATCGTTGCTGGCGCAATCGGCTCCGATCGAGATGATTGTTGTCGTCGACGACGGCTCCAGCGATGGGACAGCCGATATTCTCAGCGGTGAGTTCGGGCTTTCCATGCCCAAGCTCGGTTCGATGAGCGGGCCCAGCGCCCGGCATCCCACGCTCCATTGGCTGAGGTTGCCGCATCGAGGAAAGGCTCACGCGCTGAATGCCGCATTGGTATCGGTCGACACCGATCTGGTTATGACCGTCGACGGCGATACGTTCCTCGCGGCGGACGCGGTGGGGGCAATGAAGGCCGCGTTCGCGCTTGATCCCAATCTGGTCGCTGCCACGGGCGTTCTCACGCCGGTTTGCAGCAAGACTCTGTCTGGCCGCTTCTACCAATGGTTTCAAACATATGAATATATCCGCAACTTCCTCGCGCGGTATGCATGGGCGCGTGCTGACTCTTTATTGTTGATTTCCGGCGCCTGCGCCGGTTTCCGGCGAGAGGCAATTCTAACAGTTGGCGGATTTGATCCCGACTGCCTGGTTGAAGACTATGAACTAATTCATCGCCTTCGCCGCTTTGGCACGGATCATGGGCGGCGCTGGACGACGAGCGTCGTCGCCGGGGCGAAAGCGACGACCGAAGCGCCAAGCACGATCGCAAGTTTTCTTCGGCAGCGTCGTCGTTGGTTTGGCGGTTTTCTTCAAACTCAATTTTTATATCGCGGCATGGTCGGGAATCCGCGCTATGGACACGTCGGGCTCATCATGTTGCCGGTCAAAGCGCTCGATACGCTCCAACCCATCTATGGCCTGATCGCCCTGGGGCTTTTGCCGTTCTACGCTGCGACCGGACACCTGCATCTGCTTGCCCCGATCGGCGGGTGGATCCTTGCAAAGATCGTGATTGATTTCGCGTTTGGGCTCTGGTCGATTCATCTTTATCGTCGATGGGTCGATCCCACGAGCTCGGCCAGAGTCGCGGTCAGCATTCCCGCCTCTTTTATTGAGCCTTTCACCTACCAAGTCATGCGGCACGCAGGTGCAGCGCTCGGCTGGCTCACGTTTCTCCGGGGGGGCCGATGGAACGAAATGCCTCGCTGAGTGAGAGACGATCTCAGTGCTTCTTGTGAGCCAAGGCTTCTTATCTGGCTAAAGCATCTTTTGCACGGATTCGACGTCTAAGCCGTGCTGCGCGAGCAAATGCTGGTAAGAGCCGCATTCTTTCGTAAATGAATGTTGGGTTCCCATAATCTCGAATCGGCAGACGACTTTGCCGGCGATGGCTTCCGCGACGAGCGACCCTAAGCCGCCGTGTCGCGAATGTTCTTCCACCACCAGGATTTTCTCTCGGCCTCCGCACAGGCGGACGATGTGCTTCGGATTGATCGTCAAATTCGGAACCGAATAGAGGTCGTACGAAAGGCCGGACTTATCGATTGCGCGCTTGGCGATGCTCACCATCGCGCCGGCGGCAAAGCATAGATGCGTCGATGAGCCCTTGACGACCGGGTAAAGGCAATCGTCGAAATCGGCGGCGAGCGGTTCGCTATGGATATCGCCCAGATCGGCTTTTCCCAACCGGATGTAGCTCGGTCCGTTCGAGCTCCGCGCGCGGCTGAAGCTCCACATCAGTTCAAAACGATCCGCCGGCGAGAAAATGGATATGTCGGGTAGTGCTCGAAGCGCAGCGACATCTTCAAAACATTGGTGGCTGGCACCAAGCGTACTGTAGACGAGCCCGGCACCGTCGCCGAGGAAGATGACGGGCAGCTTTCCGTGGCAAACATCGAGCTTGATCTGTTCAAGGACGCGGATTGGAACGAAAGCCGCCAACCCATAGACCACCGGTCGAAACCCCGCTTTTGCCAGACCGGCGGCAACACCGACCATGTTCTGCTCGGCGATACCGCAATTCAAAAATTGCTCCGGTCGCCTTTTTCGAAATTCGTCAAACAAGGCATAGCCGTGATCGCACGTTAAAATCATCACGCGCGCATCAGCCTCCGCGGCCTCAATAAGAAGCCTGGACAGCGTTGCCCTCATTCGCCAGCGGGCCCAAGTTCACCCAATGCGGCCGCAAAAGCCGTCGCATCGAGCCGGGTGTAATGCCACAGATTGCTGTTTTCCATGAAGGAAACGCCCCTGCCCTTCACAGTCTTGGCGATGATGCCTTTTGGCTGTCCGTTTTTCCGCATTTTGAAAGTCGAGAGCGCGGCATGAAGCGCATCTTGATCGTGTCCATCGACCAACATCGTATCAAAACCAAAAGCGGCAAATTTCGCCACCATATCTCCGGGCGCGAGAATATCGGCCGTGCGCCCCATCGCCTGAAAATCGTTTTTGTCGACAATGACGATGAGATTATCGAGTCTTTGTTGCGCTGCGAACTGCAGGGCTTCCCAGACACTGCCTTCATTGGTTTCGCCATCGCCAACGACGGCGTAGCACATCTGTTCGGTAGCGTGCCGCTTGGCCGCGAGCGCCAATCCAGCCCCGATGGAAAGCCCGTGCCCTAATGACCCAGATGTCACTTCAACGCCCGGGATCCATGCTTCAGCGAGACCATAGAGGCGCGTCCCATCTTTATAATAGTTTGTAAGCTCGTGCGGCGCGATCCATCCCATTTCAAGCAAACAGGCGTATTGGGCCATGACGCCGTGGCCCTTGCTCAGGATGAGATAATCGCGTGATGGGTGATCTGGCCTGCCGTCCGGATAGCGCAAATGCTTGCCATAGAGGACAGCCAAAATCTCCACGATGGAAAAGGCACAAGCTATGTGCACCGACGACCCATAATATGCCATGCCGAGAATAGTCCGGCGCAGCGAGCGGGGCTCAAAGGGCTGCCTCATGAATCCATTTTATCTTGGGACGGGGCGCGACACGTCGCAATCTCAATCACATAGGCATTCGCAGTTTTATTCTGGCGGCACGCGCTATTAAAATCAAATATTGTCGTTTTCAGCGAACCATATTCTGTCGAACCGGCTCTGCCGCGAGCCTTTTGTTTTGACGGCGAAATATGATGGGCGAAACGCCAGCCCACCTTTTGAAGGCGCGGGTGAAATGCGCGGGGTCGCGGTAGCCCAGATCGGCTGCGATTTCCGTAATTGAATTGTTCTCGCCAACCAAAAGAGTTTTGGCACGGGAAAAAATCACCTGCGCAGCAATCTGATTAAAACTGCCGCCGTGGTATTCCAAGAGTCGCTGTAGAGAGCGTCGCGTAAGTCCAAGCTTTGACGCAACCCAGTCGATTCGCGGATAGCCCTCATAAAGCGCCAGGTGAATAACCGATTCAATGGTTGCCAGCGCATCATTTTGAATTGGCACGTCTGGCTCTGCGTCTGGAAAGCTGTTCGTCAGGCTTCCCCAATCCATCGCGCGTTGGTTGCCGAGCAGCGCCGCGTCGAACCTTATAGAATTGACCGCGTGGCCGTGCGAAATGTTTGCGCGAAAAATATCCTCCAACTCGGCCTTCGGCGATCCAACCGGTAGCGTTGTCATCACGACATCAGGAGACCATCCCCTGCCTGTGAAATTCCGAACCGCATCTATCATATAGCTCACGCCAAGAAGCTCATTATGATACCGCCCTTCCGTCTCTGGTTCGACGAATTCCATGGACCACGATGCCGTCGTGTTTGACCGCGTGAAACGTAAGATTGTCGATGTCTGCAGCATCGTTTGCAGGTCGGCTTGAGCGCGATCAATAGCCTGCGATAGTGTCTGCGCTGAGCAGACCCAGGCGCCGTATGCACTCAGATTGCGCGCCCGAACGACCTGTCCCAATCGTGCGCCAAAAAAAGGATCGCCAGTACGACGTGCTGCCCGTTCAAGAAACCGGAATTGTTCGCGCAATGGAAAGACTAGTTCCGGCTGATGCAATAGCGCTAAGGGCAGATCGACTTCCCTCAAAACACGCGACGCAGAACCGCCGTGACCTTGCATGAAGTCAATAATCGGGCCAAGCGAACTGGCGCGAGTAAATCCGGAAAGTCGCAGCGCCATCTTTTTTTCCTGCATTTCCGCCGTTGGCGCAAAATGGCAAGCGGGCGCTTTTCAGGCAAGTCATATTGGGCTTATGCCACATATATCGCAGCGCACAACCAGGGACGCATTTATGAGCACGCTTCCGTTCGACGTCAGGAATGTCCGTTGGTATACGATCGAGGGCCTGCCTCACTTGGCATACCATATCTGCGCAGTGGATGAAGAAAAACGGATCGTCGATATCCTCTTCAAGTTCGATGCAAACGCAAAAGTTGCCATGCATAGGCATAAGGCGGACTACATAACCTTGGTTCTTCAGGGCGAATTACGAATTTATCGACCGAACGGCATTCTCAAAGAGATTCGCCCGGTCGGAAGCTATGTAGCGGGAACCGCGGATGGTGAAGCGCACACCGAGGGTGGCGGCGACCAAGACGTGATTGCATTTTTTAGTAATCGCAACGTGGACAATCTCGTTTACGACGTCCTGGATGAAAATATGAATTCCGTTGCGACCTTTGGAATCGAAGAATTCAAGGCCCTACTACAGGCACAAGAGCAGCGGCCATCTACCCTTGTCGCGTGACGGGGCGCTCTTCCATCCGGATTTGATCGTCAAGGAGTCAAAAAGGCCCGTCGAAGCGGGCCTTTTTGCTTGCAAGCTGCGCACCGTCTGCCGTGCGGGCTCTTCTGCGTTAGGTGGACGGCTTGCCCGTCAACAACTGCCACCTCTTTTCAGCTTGCGCCAAGTAGGTATGAGGCGCGTTCATGAAATAGACCAGCGAGGTCGCTGTCGTGAAGCAGTAGAGTTTGTGACTGTCCGGATCGATCCAATTTAGTGAGCAATCGGCCGGGATCAATTTTCCCGACAGAAGTCCAATGGGATCGTGATCATCAAAGCCGCCTGACATCTTCACGGGCGGAACGGCCCATTTCCAAGTGCCCTGATGTCCCGCCAAGGCATTGCCGATGCGCGGATCTTGCGGCGTCAATTTCATCGCCGCGCGCGAATCCGCCTCGGGATCCGGCGGCGTGTCCGGTTTGACGGATTGCGCATGCGCGGCCGCAACGACGAAACCGCAGCCGATAAACGCGAACGCCACGCCCAAACGACGAAACCGCATGGTCATTGTTTCCTCCTCGAAGCAATGGATGCAAACTATCAGCTACAATATATATGGGCAGGCGCTTGAAATATATCTAGAATATTTAATAGTTGCGATAAGCGGAGCTTATGAACTCCCCATCCCAGAGGGCGGACGCTGTTAGGCTGGGCTTATGATCTACGATACGAATCTCCTGCGAACCTTTGTTGCCGTTTGCGATTCCGGCAGCTTTACCAAGGCCGCGCGTGAAGCAAATCTCACGCAGGCGGCGGTCAGCCTTCACGTCAAGCGACTTGAAGAACAGGTCGGGTCGCGTCTGATCCTGCGCAGTCCACGCAATTTGCGATTAACGGAGCAAGGCGAAATCCTGTTGTCCTATGCGCAGCGAATCCTCGCCCTGAATAGGGAAGCTGAGCGCCGCTTGAACGGGAAAGACGCCGGGACGGTCAGAATCGGGGCACCCGAATATTTTGATCTTCACACATTGTCGTCGTTGTTGGCACAGTTTGCCGATCATTACCCCGACATCCAACTGCAGATCGAGCTTGGCATAGGTCCAGATATCGCAGCCCTTCTCGACGCTGGCGAACTGGACCTTGCCATAATCAATCGCGAGATCGGCGAAGGTGAAGGAATTTCGCTGTGCCGCGAGCGGCGCGTCTGGGCTGCGAGCCGCACGATGCAACTCAATCCGTCCAAGCCTGTCCCTTTGGCGCTCTATCCGCCGCATTGTGGGTGGCGGCAGCTCGCCTTCGACCGGCTCAATGAGGCTGGTCGGGCTTGGACCATCGTCCTGCAGAGCGCCGGCACGGCCGGCATCCTGGCGGCGCTCGATGCGGGCTTGGCGATAAGCCTGTTTCCGGAACATTGCCTGCCAGGTAGTTTGAAAGCCGTGGACAGTTCGGAAGGCCTGCCCGCGCTTCCGGATTTCGAATTTGTTTTACGGCGCAACCGAAACAGCCCGGAGGCCGCCGGTCATCTCGCCGACACGATTTTGAGCTTTTTCCAGCTCACCTCCGCGCTGAGGCCGGGCGTGGGAATGAACTATCAAGAGCGCTCCAATCTCTTAGTCTAGTCCGGACCAGACCAGCACCGGGAACGCCGG
>Ga0153954_1000984_pt1 | contig 17698 bp, 19 predicted proteins | sample TSFL038MetaG_FD_102277 | JGI IMG/M metagenome (GOLD analysis project Ga0153954, IMG submission 102277) | Attine ant fungus gardens microbial communities from Florida, USA - TSFL038 MetaG | ecosystem: Host-associated > Fungi > Mycelium > Unclassified | place: USA: Florida, Wekiwa Springs State... | reverse complement strand
GGTTTTCTTGGCTGTGCGATACACTCTACCGAACCATTCTGGTTGAGAGTGGAAAAAATAGCGGCATTTCGCAAACGTTATAGGGCATCAAGACGATATAGAAGGGATAGCCTGGTGGTGGATTGACGACTTTGTCATTGTTGTAAATGATAGGTTGAACTTGCATAGAGCCCTCTTATTTAAGTTGAGAGGATAAAACCGAGAGCCCTGGATAGAGACTCTCGGCTGGATTAAAGACTATTCGCTAGCGGCAGGTTTGAAGAGTTTCACGCCAAAGTTACCGGCAGATACGCCAGTGGCTGTGAATTTTCTAGCAAACTGGAGCGGAAGATAGTAGTCGAGGTTGGCAAAGGAGCCAACTGCCACTGTATCTCTTGAATTGCTGTAAGCAAAGTCTGCACCGGCAAAACTATAGGCTGCATCGCTACCGAAAACTTGCGCTTGGGTCCAAGCATCGCCATCAAGTTGGAATAAGATAACGCCGCCGCCATAGACGCGGTTATCAGCATCGCTTCTATTCAATGTTGAAGCGAAAACTTTGTTCCCTTTCACAAGAACTTTTGCGCCTAAGTATCCGGCTGGATTAGCCACATCGGAAGTCGTTGCACTTGACAGTGTCCAATATTTCGCCCCTTTCTTGGCTTTGCCGCGGAAGAAGTAAACTTTTCCGTGGTTAGCAACCCCTTGGGTGCTGTCCAACGGAGCTGACACAACTGCCCATTTCCCGTCGATCGAGACGGACGTTCCAAAGCCATCCCCTTGAGCTACTGGATCGAGCAGAGCAGGTTTTTCGCCTGTCAAGATTTGGCTGCAAACCCATTGGCCGCTTACGTAAATGTAGGCGTAGGCCGAACCGTTATTGCCCGCTGTGTTGTTGTTGTCAGAACCAACCAACGCGTAGAAGCCTTTCACTGCTGTGGAAGTTCCGAAATGGGTATTGGCTGCATGGTAGCCATCTGGTTTCACAAGTTTTTGGTACTGGAACCATTGCTTTGCATCTGGGTTATATTTGAATACATACACAGCTCCGCCACCAGGCGCTTCTTCCCCTTCATTGAGCTGCGTTTGGTTTGGAGCGGAAATAAACGCCCAACCTGCGCTAGCATCCAATGAGAAGCGTGCGCCGCCGAAATTATCCCCTATAGAGAGATCGGCAGGTTGCAATTGCTGCACGGGAACCCATGTTTTGGCTTTATTGACCGTTTTGAGTTGGTATACTTGAACAAGGCCCCCTGCACGTGCTTGAGCGCCTTCCCCGTCTGGGCTTCCACCGATCGATACAAAAAGCCATTCCCCATCGGATTGAATCGAACCAATCGAACCCAAAAGATCATCTGCGCCTAGCAGCGAAGTGATCTCTTGCGATGGTTGATAATCCCCGTTTTGATCTTTTTTGTAGATGTTCAAGACGCCGGCGTTGGCGATCCCGTTTGGAGCAGCGTTAGCGGCGGCAACAAACAGATAATCTCCATTCAAGGCTACGGCTGAACCAAAGTTTGCTCCAAAATTAGCTGTTCCTGGAACAGTGCCGGTCAGGGTCTGTGCGAGGCTATAGATTTGGTTGTTGAGCACTGGAGCTTGCGCGACAGGCTGATTGTTTTGCACGACAGGAGCCGCTGCGTGCACGCCTGCGAGAAGTCCCAAGCTAGCTGACAAGCATACTTGGAACAACTTTTTGTTGATCATGTCATTCTCCTTAAATTAAAGGTTTTGTCTCAAGTTATTCGCTAAAATCACCAAAAATGATTTTCTTGCGCTCTAAAAATTCCTTGCTCCATTCGTATATTGCCTGTGCCTTTCTGTCAAGCAGCAATTTCAAATGAGAAAAGGGGCCTAAGAAAAGAGAAAGGGGCCGGGCCTAGAAAAAAAGAAAAGGGGCCGGGCCTGCATTCTTGCATTTCTTTAGAATCAAACTGTCGAATTACCAACGAAATGCAAGAATGCAGGCCCGGCCCCTTTTCTCTACCTTTTCTAGATAAGAGAAATGCAAGAATGCAGGCCCGGCCCCTTTTCTTAGGTTTCTTTTTTCGGGAGATTGCCGCATTCCAAAATTGCTAGCACTTTATTCTCAATCCATCCTAAAATAGCAGGCAACAATTGAATTTCAGGAGTCATATGGCAACGCCTCTATGGATAGAGAGACTTGCGCGAGAACTGCAGGATTTTAATGCGGCGCTGAACTGCGCTTCTACACCCCATTCTTTTTCCATTGCAAAAGTGAGCGCCTGGCTAAAAGACAACCGGCAATTTTTGGCCGCTGAAAGAGAGTTACAAAAAGGCTTACGTGCATTGGGGCGCAATGTAGAAAAGTGGCCTAACGTTTGTCCAGAGCGTGCCAAAATTGTAGCACAAGTGCAACTGTTGCTGAAGCGAGGCGTGGACGAGCAAGTTTCGGAAATAGAGCAGATCCTCAATGCGGTGGAAGCTCAAATTCTTTCGGATACTTGCACTCCCTTCAGCCGTAACGAGGGGCGGATCGTCGATCCAGAACAACAATTTGTCTCTTTTTGCAAAGAGATTGGAATTGAGCCTGCAGAGCTTGAAAGGATGCCATCCGACGAAAAGATCTCAACTCTGGTGTGTAGAGCTGACTACTGCGCCAATGTGTTTGGAAAACAATCGTTTAGAAGCATTTCCACCTTTCAGCAGCCCGGTATTGGAAATTTTGGCTTTATCGAGCAACCAAATTGTGGAGATCCCCTCTTCTGTAGAAAGACTAAGGGCATTGAAAACTTTGACTGTTAGCGAAAATCCCATTGAGGGTATTGCTGCAGAGATTGAGTCTTGCCTCCAACTCCAGACGATTTGGTGCGACCTTTCCGTCTTTGCCTATTTGCCAGAAGAGCTTTTGCAAAAAACACAATGTGGGAACAATTGTGCGCTGGTCCACGAATTTCCATCAAACCTTTGAAGAAAGTCGGGCCCAAGCGCGTAAACTACATTAATTATCGGGCATAACGGAGGAAACTAGAACGGACACATAGTTCAACACCTGTCCATGCATCCAAGCAGCGCTGCGTGCTCAAATTTTTAATAGCAAAAGTATCAATAGCCCATGTGAAAATAGCTCGTGTCAGCATGATACTTTGTTCCTGCTTAGTAATTTTCTCTGCGCCTCTTGCCTCAAGTTGGACAATTACCGCAAGGCGTGCAGCAAAAAGTCCCCATTTGATAGGCTCTTTGTATTTTCTAAAGTCGGACAACGATAGGGCCACATCCGCTAACGCCACTATGCCCAGCGCTACCTTTGCCCAGATATCTAGGGACTTGTTGCTGTAATAAATTGCCTCATAGCATTGCGAAACATGCCTAATGCCAGTAGTTACGGTCTCAAAATTTATTTGCATATCAATCTCCTTTTAAAAGGTTATATATTACCAAAAGTTCACTGATCTTTCAAGAAAATCAAGCGCCGGTCTTTTGACTTTTAACGCAGTTTCGGCTAATTTAAAACGATACCCATGTACTTCCGGCGCACTTTGCAGGAATTTATAAAAAAAATAGCGCCACCCTGCCTGTCATCTTGGTGTGCGGACCCCGACAGGTAGGCAAAACAACCCTTCTCCAACATTTAAGTGAACCTGGGCGTACTTATATCACTTTGGACGATCCCAATATGGCCCTTTTGGCTAATGAAGTGGCTCGAGAGGGGACAAAGGGACCGGCCCGAGGGACAATAGGGATATCTAACAGTTCCTTTCAACGCTTTGGTCCCTAACTGCTGTCTCTTTGTCCCTGGGGGTCCCTTCTGTCCCTTGTGTCTCTTGCGTCTCTTGCGTCTCTTGCGTCCCTTTGTCCCTACCCCCCCCCTCCCTTTACTCGAAAATCGTAAGCAGCTTGGGGTAAACGGACAAGGCCACCAAACCTGCCACTGCCAATGTAGCGACCAACGCAGCCGAACGGGATTTGCGGATAGGCGCTTCACTTGGGGTGGCACTGAACAAAATTCCCACCAACCTTAAGTAATAGTAGGCAGACAAGATTGTCGTTAACAGAGCAACGATGACTAATGTCGTGTAACCCGCCTGATAAGCGACTTTGAATAGATAAAACTTAGCAAAGAAGCCGATCGTTGGTGGAATCCCAGCCAATGTAAGTAACGCAAGAGCCAAACCAGCGGCCAAATAGGGCGAGCGGGAATAGAGGCCGCGCAGGTCGTCAAAGGTAACCCCTTCGCTGCTGGTGTCTAGGAAAGCGAGAATGGCAAAGGCGCCAATTGTTGAGAGGGCATATACAACTAGGTAAAACAGCAGTGCAGGGAGGGCTTCAGGGGTGCCGGCAGCAAGGGGCAGGAGCATAAAACCGGCGTGGGAAATGCCAGAGTAGGCAAAGAAGCGGCGCAGTTGGGTTTGGCGCAGAGCCACAAAGTTGGCGTAGATCAGTGTCGGATAGGCCAGAAGAGCGATCAGTTCGTTCCAAAGATCGTCAAAGCGCGGTAGGGCAACGAGAAAAATCAGTGCAAAGGCGGCAAAAGCGCCGGCTTTTGTGCCTACCGCCATGAAGGCTGTGACAGGATTGGGGGCGCCGTCGTAGACATCAGGGGCCCATACATGAAACGGAACTAGAGCAGCTTTGAAGGCGAGGCCAACGGTGATCAGGGCAATGCCGGTTAAGAAAAGGCCCGGCATAGAACCTTGAGCGGCTGTTTTAAGCGCGCTAAATTGGGTTGTGCCCGCCGCGCCATAAACGAGGGCAATGCCATACAGCAAGAAGGCAGCGGCGAGAGAACCCATCAGAAAGTATTTAAGGGCTGATTCTTGGGAATACTCCCACTTTTTCATATAGCCGCACAAGATGTAGAGCGCCACGGAGAGGGTTTCCAGGCCGATGAAAAGGGTCAAGAAATCCGCCGACATGCCGATCAAGATCAAACCAAAGAGGGCCGCAACCAAGAAGAAATAAAATTCGCCGCGAGGTGGATCAAATTGCTTTAAGAAGGGAACAGCGAGCAGCGCGGTGGACAGGCCAACGGTTAAGAAAAAAAGAGTAAAAAAGCGCGAAACCCCCTCAAAATTTAACCAGGGGGTTAAAAGTGGATTCGTGCTCACGGGCGCTTGATAAGCGAGAACCAGTGCAGCGGCTAGTCCGATCACTGTGGCTAGCGGCGCCCATTTGCGCGCGGTGGCAGAAGAAAATGTTTCCCATAATAGCAACGCGAGGGCCAAGACGGTCAAAAAAAGAAGAGGAGCTAGAGCCGCAAAATCGACTCCTTGCAGTTGTGCGTTCATGATTTTACCTCGATCTCAGCAGTAGCCGCTTCCGCTTGTTTAAGAACTGGCGCAGGATAGATTCCCAGCCAAAAGATGATGGCGATCAGGGGCAATGCAATGGAGAATTCTTTGAGCCCTAAATCGCGCCACTTTTCCTGATAAAAACTGGGTTTTTCGAAAAATATTTTTTGCATCCATCGCAGCATGTAGACCACGGCCCAGATGACAGCAGTCGCTAGAACCGCAGCAGCCCAAGGATTTTGCTTAAAGAGACCGAGCAAGATGAGCAGTTCGCCGACAAAGCTATTGGTGCTGGGCAACGCCACTGAAGAGAGGACAAAGACTAGCGCAACCCAAGCGAGGTAGGGCATAAATTGCGCCAAACCGTGCACAGGGCCAAACGCTGTCGTGCCAATGCGCTGTTCGAGCCATCCTGCCACCAAAAAGAGAGATGCGATGGTGATCCCGTGGTTCAAGGCTTGATAGATGCCACCGGTAGTAGCCATTGCACTCCAAGCAAAGAGCGCCGCCAAGATAAAGTTAACGTGGGCAAAGCTGGAGTAGGCGATCAAGCGCTTGTAATCTTTTTGCATCCAGGCGGCAAAACTGCCGTACAACACCCCAAAGATAGCCAGAGGCACAAGATAGGGCGCAGCTGCTTGCATCATATTGGGGAAAAACGGCATCGCTATACGGAGCAGGCCGTAGATCCCCGCTTTAGAAAGGAGCGCCGAGAGGAGGATGGTTCCAGGGGTAGGTGCATTGCAATAGGTATCAGGCAGCCACGCATGGAACGGAAAGAGTGGCGTCTTGACAGCAAAAGCTAGCAAGAAGATGGCAAAAATCCATTTCGCTTGCGGAACATTCTCAGCCACTTGTCGCAAACGATCCATGTCAAACGTTTGCCCACCTGCAAAATAAAGTGCCAAGACTGCGGCGATCATCAAAGCTGAGCCAGCGATCATGTAGATCAAAAACTTCAGGGCTGTGCGCTGAGGATGGTGTTTGCCCCATTGCGCGATAATAAAATAAAGCGGGATGAGTGTCGCTTCCCAAAACAGAGTGAAGAAAGCCAGATCGCGTGAAGTAAATAGACCAATCAACAACCCTTCCAGCAAAAACACCAAAAAATAAAAAGTGTGGGAATGCTCCATCTTGTCAGAAGCTACCGAGGCGATGGCAACGGGAACAATCAATAGAACCAGCCCTACAAATATTTGCGAGAGAGAATCAAAACTTAAGTGAAAGTTTACGCCTAGATTAGGGAACCACGGAATTTTAACTTCGGAATTGGGTTCCACTACAAAAAAATAGATCAGCGGAATCAGGCTTAAAATAAAGGCATAAATTTTGAGGCGACGCGCAGTTGTCTGAGGGGTCAAGGCTATCAGTAGGGCCAAGAGAAAAGGGATGGCAAACAAGATAAAGAGAGGACTCATGGAATATCCTTAGCGTAGTAAATAAGCAACCAACAAACAAGATCCCAGAACCATCCAGGCGACATAGGAACGGATCTGACCACTTTGCACTCGCTGCAGTTCGGCGGCGGTTTTCTTCACACCACTGCCCGCGAGGCGCACTGAACCGTCAAAGACGACGGGTTCAACTGTTTGACCAATCCAACGGGAGATCGCTTCCAGCGGTTTGACAAACAGGAAATCATAGAGCTCATCGATGTAGAAGGCGCGCTTCAAAAATTGGATGGGCTGGTTGATCCGCTCGGGATGTTTTACAAAGAACAAGGCGGATAGGGCAATCCCCCCCAGTGCGGCCACGATCGAAAGAAGCGTCTGCGGTGAATAGAGGAATTCGAGGGTCAATACATTGGGATCTTCCACGTCGACGTCCACTTTTTGCAGCAAGCTTTCTAATATAGGCTTTTGTCCAAATGCATATCCCAGCAGCCCGCCTGCAATAGTCAAGGCCGCCAACACAAACAGCGGATTCAACATCACTTTGGGCGCTTCGTGGATCACTTTGGCGATTTTGGAATCGAGGCGAGGTTCTCCTCGGAATGTGAAGATGTAAGCGCGAATCAAATAAAAGGCGGTCAAAATCGAAACGATCACACCCATTGTGAAGAGGGTGCGTAAACCCTCGTGCCATTCCTCTTCGAGGATCATATCTTTACTGAAAAATGCCGAAAGGGGCGGGATTCCCGACATCGCCAGCGCGCCCAGTAAAAAGAGGGCGTTGCTCCAGGGCATCTTGGTTTTTAAGCCTCCCATATGGCGCATCTCGGTGACACCATGCATCATGTGCAGCACGTTGCCCGCAGTCAAGAACAAGAGGGCCTTGACAAAGGCGTGAGTGGTCAAGTGGAACATCGCCGCATAATAGGCGCCTGCGCCGCAAGCCAAGAACATCAATCCCAGTTGACTCACCGTGGAGTAGGCCAAAACGCGTTTTAGATCGGTTTGCCCCATCGCCGAAAGTGCGGCAAAGAGAGAGGTGAGCCCGCCCACAATCCCTACGATGGACATGGTTAAGGGGGCCAAGTCGAAGAGGGCATGCATCCGCACGAGGAGATAAACCCCAGCTGTCACCATGGTCGCAGCGTGGATTAAGGCAGACACTGGGGTGGGGCCTTCCATCGCATCGGGAAGCCACACATGCAAGGGCAATTGCGCCGATTTACCACAGGCGCCTACAAAATAGAGTAAGGTCAATACCGTGATAATGGGCGCTCCCACTGCAAAGGCTTGAGCCGCTTTGCTGGAAATCGTTTGGATGTCAGAGGTGCCAAACAAGGTAAAAGTCAAAAGAAGCGCCAACAAAAAGCCAAGGTCTCCGATCCGGTTCACTACAAAAGCTTTAGTGGCCGCCGCCGCTGCTGCTGGACGCGTATAGAAGTAGCCGATTAATAGGTAAGAAGCTAATCCCACACCTTCCCAACCGACAAAGAGGAGCAACACATTAGCCGCTAAAACCAGGAGCAACATGGCAAAGACGAAAAAGTTGAGGCAGGCAAAGTAGCGCACGTAGTCTTCATCGTGCTCCATGTAGCCGATTGAGTAAACGTGGATCAAGAAGCCGACGCCGGTAATGATGAGTGTCATCCACAACGAAAGAGGATCGACCAGCAAGCTGAAACCCGCTTCGATGCCAGCGATCGGGATCCATTCAAAGAGGGTTGTTTTCCCTTCATATTGGTGATAGAGCGCATGGGCAAATAAAAGAAACGGGAGCAAGATGGCGCTGCAGGCAATCCAGCCTGTCCACTGCCGGTTCAGAAACTTCGAAGCAGCTAGCATAAAAAGAAAGCTGACGAGCGGTGCAAAAAGAGCAATCCAAATCAATATCATTTTGAACCCATCTCATTAATCAAATTTTTTTTCAACGCAGAGGCGCAGAGGCGGGGAGGCGCAGAGGTAGCTAAAAGTTTTTTTTTGATGTTAGGGAGATAATTGTGCGACTTTTTAGTCCTCCTTTGCGTCTTTGCGCCTCTGCGGCTCCGCGTTGAAAAAGAAAAATAACAAGATGAGCAGGATAGGCAGGATGTTAAAAGTAATTTATTTTTCAGAGGAATCAATAGTAACTCGTTCTTATCCTGCATATCCTGCATACCCTGTTTTTTCTTTTTTCCCATTTAAAGATTCTTATCCCTTCAGCTTATCGAATTGATCCATATCAACGACTTGCTTCGAGCGGAAGTTATTGATAATCAAAGCTAAACCGACAGCCGCTTCAGCAGCCGCGACCACGAGCACGAAAAAGACCCAGACGAGGCCGGTCATGTTCCCCCATTGCCGGGCAAAGGCAACAAATAACAGATTGGAGGCGTTGAGCATCAACTCGATCGAGAGGAAAAAAATCAGCGGATTGCGCTTGAGAAGCACACCGACAATTCCGATGGCAAAGAGGGCGCTACTAGCCAAAATCATGAGATTTATGTCCATTTTTTACCTATATAAAAAGCCCCAACCACAGCGACTAAAAAGAGCAGCGTGATCGCTTCGAAGGGAAAGAAAAATTGTACGTAGAGCGCCTCCCCTAATGCTTGTACGGTTCCATAATTTGCCGGCAAACCTTGCGGAGCGGGCAGTTTCACGAGATCTTTTCCGAAGTAGAAAAGCGTTCCAAGCAAAGTGGCAATCGCCCCATACAGCAGCGGAGCAAAACTTTTGGGCGCGCTGCGGTCGATTTGCAGGTACGCATCTTGGAAAAGGACGATCACAAACATAAAGAGCACCAAGATTGCGCCTGCGTAAACTAACACTTGTAAGACGGCGACAAATTCGGCTGACAGTTGCAAAAAGAGCGCTGCGAGCGAGAGCAAAGTCACTAAGAAGCAAAGGCAGGCATGTACCGGTTTACGCACGAAGATCACACCAAGCGCTGATAGCAGCAAAACACCAATTAAGATTGATTGAACCATCATATTGTCCTATTTGGATCGCGACCCGAATCACCAGGAGTCTTTTCGGTGAGCATTTCTTTGGTGTAGATTAGCGATTCGCGGTTATAACCTGAGAGCTCGTAGTCATTGCCGAGAATAATCGCTCCGGTCGGACATGCCTCTTCGCAGTAGCCGCAAAAGATGCAGCGCAACATGTTGATCTGAAAATCGCTGGCGTAGCGTTCACCGTGAGAATGACTTTCCTCGCCAGGCTTGTTTTCGGCAGGTTTGACGTAGATCGCCTGGGAAGGGCAAACGATGGCGCAGAGTTCACAGCCAACACACCGCTCTTTCCCGTCGGCCCATTTGGTGAGGTAGTGGCGCCCACGGGACCTTGGAGGCAATTTGCGCTTTTTTTCTGGATACTGCACCGTGATTGGGCGTCGAAACATGTGTTTGACGACGATAAACAAACCAGAGAAAACCGAGAGGACCTGTGAGAAAATCTCTTTCATTTCAGAACCAATGTAAAGTAAGCAGTTAAGATCAAATTTAAAAGAGCTAACGGGATCAATATTTTCCAGCCAAACGCCATCAGTTGGTCATAGCGGAAGCGGGGCATTGTGGCGCGCACCCACATAAAGAGGAAAACCAACGCAGCCACTTTCAGAGCGAACCACAAGATGGGGATATTGCCAGGGCCATGCCAACCACCCAAAAAGAGGGTCACGGCGATCGAACAGACAGCCAAGATGTTGATGTATTCGGCCAAGAAAAACATGGCAAACTTCATCCCACCGTATTCGGTATGGTAGCCGGCGGTAAGTTCCTGTTCCGCTTCCGGAAGATCGAAAGGCGCCCGGTTAGTCTCGGCAAAAGCGGTAATCAAGTAGATTATAAATGCGAGCGGTTGGGTTAACACAAACCAATAATCTTTTTGCGCATCCACAATGGCAGGCAAGCTCAATGTTCCGGTCATTAGCGGAATAGTTAAGAGCGCAAGCCCCATCGGGATTTCGTAGCTGATCATCTGCGCAGTGCCCCGTAGACCGCCTAACAAAGCATAGCGGTTATTGGAAGACCATCCGGCTAGTACAACGCCGTAAACGGCCAAGGAAGAAAAGGCCAGCAAGAACACAAAACCAGCATTGATGTCAGCGACATAGAGTCTGATCGTATAGCCAAAGATCGTGATCGTTTCTCCAAATGGGATCAAGACAAACGCCAGCAGCGCCATGAAGAGAGAAATACAGGGCGCTAGCCAGTAGGTCAGTGGTTCTACCCCAGCAGGCTGAAAGCTTTCTTTGGTTAGCAACTTAATCCCGTCGGCAATCGGTTGAAACAAACCAAATGGTCCCACGCGATTGGGGCCGTAACGCATCTGCATCCGCGCCATCAACACCCGCTCGAGAAGAGTCATGTAGCCGCCGAGACCAGTTAATACAAGGATGAGAATCAAGCTTTTAATCAAAGTCTCCATTTAGACTTTCCTTACGGTTACTGCTAAACCATTCAACAAAGGCGCCGCGAGTTCATAGGCAGGCAGCTCTTTAAATCCGAGCGGAAGTACGATGGTACCAGGTGCCACCGTTGCGTCAAAATTAACCTGGGCGGAAACGCCGTTGAGGTCCACTTTATCCAGTGCCTTTAAGCCGCGCTTCTCCCCTTCTTGAGGGTTGAGCCAGGCGTAAGGCTTTTTGGCCAGTTGAGCCAAGTGGGGATCGTGGTTCATGCGCACCCCTTTGTCAAAGAGACGGTGGGCAAAAACGGCAGCAAGTTCAGCTGGCTTAGGTGCGGCTGACTCCCCTTTTACGGGGGCTGCGGCAGCATAAGGTTGCCATTCTTTAGTTAGCGCAGCCAAAAACTCTGGGGCGATTTGTAGTGGCATATTGAGCTTGGTCGCAATTTGGGTGAAGATCTCCCCATCGGATAAAATTTGGTTGGGAATCTCTTTTCCGGGAAGCAAGGCTTGAGAACGCCCTTCGATATTGATGAAGTGCCCCCCCTTTTCGATAAAAGATAAAGTCGGCAACACAAGATCGGCCTCTGCAGCTGTTTCGGTTAAAAAGAGATCTTGGACGATCAGAAAATGCAGTTTTTGGCGGGCAGCTTTCCAAATCTTAGAGGGAAACTTAAGCGCCGGATTGGCTCCGGCAACCCACAAGAGATCAATTCCCGCTTGCAGTGCTTCAAGGGCATCGAGACCCTTCTTAGGAGCTTTTTGCCCCAGCGGCAGCAATTCGGGATGCATCCCTGCCAAACGCGCGCCTTGGCTGTTGTTGTTCCCTTCCATAATGTGGAGGGGCATGTGTTTCCCTTGCAAGGCAGCCAAAATGGCTTTGCGGTTAGGGTTGGCGAGATATTGGGAACCAACCAAAATTGCCCCCTTCTTGCCATTGGGAAGCTGAATTTTGTTTAAGGCATTGAGTTCATCGCCAGGCGCATGGATGATTTTTTCGGCGCAGTAGCGGCTGATTTCGGGGTCAAAATAGCCGCTGAAGACCATTTTTGCGCCTTTGTTGAGCGCTTGTCGGATCCGCAACCATAATACGGGAAACTCTTCAGTGAGATCGAGACCAGCCAACACGATGTAGTCGAGTTTTTCAAGGCTTTCAATCCCCTCCACCATACCAGGAGAGGCCCCTTCTTGTTCGAGTGAGAAGAGGGGTTGACCAATGCGGTAGTCGACGTTCGGAGAGTGGCACCCTTCCCGTACGAGCTTTTGGAACAGATAGAGTTCTTCAGTTGTGAGGGTCGACCCGCCAAAGGCGGCCATTTGCTGGGCGCTTTTCAACTTTTCGGCAGCGAGTGTGAACGCTTCATCCCAGGTGATCGGCTCTAATTTGCCATTCTTTTTCGCTAAGGGTTGACGCAAGCGGTCGGGATGGTAAACGAACTCATAGCCAAACCAACCTTTATCACACAGCCAGATATCGTTGACGTTGCGGTCTTCGCGGACACGCGTGCGCATGATCTCCCCATCGCGTTGATCGAGAATCAGGCTGCAACCCACCGGACAAAGAGTACAGGTGCTATTGGTCGGTTCATTGTCCCAGGGGCGGGCACGGAACCGGTAAACTTGGCTTGTCAAAGCTCCCACTGGGCAGATCATGATCGTATTGCCGATGAATTTCGACTCTGCAGGACCCCCATCGGGTGTGCCGACTTCCATCCTGTAGCCCCGGTCGATAAACTCTAGGGCATGGTCCCCAGCCAAAACGTCTCCAAAACGGGTGCAGCGGGCGCATTGGATACACCGTTCCCGGTCAAGCATCAACACGGGTCCTAAGGGTTTGCGCTTAGAAAATTTGCGTTTCTGCTCATAGAAACGACTAGCTCCGGGACCATGATCGAGCGCTTGTTCTTGCAGAGGACACTCCCCTCCCCTATCGCAAATCGGGCAATCGAGTGGGTGGTTAATCAACAGAAATTCGATAATCCCTTTACGCCCATCGACAGCGGGCTTACTTTGGGTTTTGACAATCATCCCTTCTGCGACTTCTAGAGTGCAGGAGGCTTGCAATTTAGGAAATTTCTCAACTTCTACCAAGCACATCCGGCAAGCGCCAAACGGAGGCATCCGATCTTGGTAGCAGAAAATCGGGATCGTGATCCCCAATCTTTGCGCGGCCGTGTAAACGGTGGTCCCTTTTGGAACTGCAATGGCTTGCCCATCGATGGTTAAGTTGATTAAATCGCCGCTCATAGTTACTTGTAGGGGTAAGAAATTTTCATTTTGGGGGGGTGATCCGCATTGGGATTGCGCCGGATAGCCGCTTCAAATTCCCCTTTAAAGGCTTGAATGGCGCTGATTACGGGAGGTGCTGCCCCCACAGCTAAAGGACAAAACGAATTGGCTGCCATTCCATTGCACACCTCTTCGATGACGGGCAGGTCAGCGAATGTCCCGTCGCCCCTTTCGATACGAGCAAGCATCTGCACGGTCCAGCGGGTCCCTTCGCGGCAGGGGGTGCATTTGCCGCACGATTCGTTTTGGTAAAATTGCATCAAGCGGTGGGACACCTTCACCATATCGGCGGTGTCGTCCATTACGATGATCGAAGCGGTCCCTAGGGCAGTTTTACGCGCTCCCAACGATTCAAAATCCATCGCAATATCGAGGTCTTGCGCTGTCAAAAGGGCGCAGGAAGATCCCCCGGGATAGCATGCCTTGAATTGCCTGCCGGGCAACATCCACCCAGCCGCCTCTAAAACAGTGCGCAGAGGCACACCTAAGGGAAATTCAAAGCAACCGGGCTTTTGCACTTGGCCGCTCACTTGGAAAATTTTGGTGCCTGTGTTTTTGGGCTTGCCAATGGTTTGATACCATTCGGCGCCGCGGTTGACGATATGCACCACATTGCAAAGGGTTTCCACGTTGTTGACCACTGTAGGCTTACTGTAGAGGCCAGCAACAGCCGGGAAAGGGGGCTTTAGGCGGGGTGTCGCGCGGTATCCCTCTAAGGAGTTGAGAAGGGCGGTCTCTTCACCGGCAATGTAGGCTCCAGCCCCTGGATGGACCACAATGCGCAGCGAATAATCGGAGCCGAAAATTTTATCTCCTAAATACCCTTTTTGGGTCGCTTGGTCGACAGCCGCTTGCAACACCTTCAAGGGATAGAAATATTCTCCGCGGCAATAGAGAACTGCAAAGCGGGCGCCAATGGCATAACTGGCTAAAATCATCCCTTCAATCAGCTGGTGGGGATCTTTTTCGATAAGCAAACGGTCTTTAAAGGTGCCCGGTTCACTTTCGTCGCAGTTGCAGACAAGGTATTTCGGATTGATATCTTTGGGAACAAAACCCCACTTCATGCCCGTTACAAATCCGGCTCCCCCCCTGCCTCTTAAGCCCGATTGCTTCACCATTTCGATCAGGTCAGCCGGTGCTACATGAGGTATGATTTTGCGAATCGCTTGATATCCCCCATTTTTCTCATAAGCATCGATATGGATTTGGTCTGGTTTGTCGATATTTGCAAGGAGGATGCGCAGTTCATCCATGGTGACCTGCCCCCTGTTTGGCTTCCGCAATCAGTTGGTCGATTTGATCGAGCTTAACCGGCCCAACGACTTTGTCATCGGCAATCAACATGGGCGCCCGGTCACAAGCTCCCAAACATTCAGAAGGGATAATGGTGAATTCCCCATCGGGAGAGACTTCATGTGGCTGCACTTTTAGCTTTTCACACAGGGTATTCAGCAGTTCATCCCCTCCACGCAGCATGCAGGAGACGTTTTTGCACACATGCAGGATGTGGCGCCCAGTGGGTTCTTCAAAGAACATGTCATAGAAAGTCACCACCGAATTCACTTCGTTGGGATCGATTCCAAAAAGTTCGGCCACTTCATTTTGCGTCTCGCGCGGCAAATAACCCTTTTCGCTTTGGGCCAAATGCAAGGCAGGGATCAAGGCAGAGCGTTTTTCTGGATATTTTTTTTGCAATTCTAGAATAGCTGTACGGGTTTTTTCAGAAAGAATCATCGATCCACATCTCCCAAAATGGGGTCTACGCTGGCAATCGCCACGATTACGTCTGATAAGATATGGCCTGGCAACACTTTTTTCAAGACTTGCACGGCCGGAAAGGAAGGGGAACGGACGCGGCACCGGTAGGGGCGATTGCTCCCATCGCTTTCAATGTAATAACCGAGCTCCCCACGCGCCGATTCAGCGGCACCGTACAAAAATCCTACGGGCGGGTGCATCCCTTCGCTGACCAGTTTGAACTGGTGGATCACCGCCTCCATGCTCCGGGCTAACTCTTCACGAGGTGGCAGAGCCACTTTGCGGTTATCGGTGATGATAGGGCCTGGTTTGAGGCGATCTAAGGCTTGTTCGAGGATTTTGATGCTTTCCAGCATCTCCGCCATGCGGACCTGGTAGCGTGCATAGGAATCGGCCGCTTTTTCAGTCGGGATATCGAAATCGTAGGTCTCGTAGCCAAGATAGGGGTAATTTTTGCGGATATCATAAGCGACGCCGGCAGCGCGCAAAATCGGGCCGGTGCACATGTATTGCTTACAGGTGGCTTCGTCGATAATGGCGACATCTTTGAGCCGTTCATTCCACACGTAGTTGTTGGTGAGGAGGTTATCGAGATCGCGGTAGGCTCGTGGAAACCCTTTGATAAAGTTTTTGACATGGTCGGCCCAATCGTCGGGGATATCGCGCATCACCCCACCGATCCGCCAATAGGAGGGGAACATCCGTGCGCCCGACACTTCTTCAAAGAGGTCGAGGATCTTTTCCCTCTCGGCAAAGCAGTACATGAAGACAGAGGACATATTCAATTCGATGGCGCTTGTCCCTAGCCAAAGAAGGTGGCTGCCGAGGCGGGCTAGCTCCAAGATGATCACGCGGATCACTTGCGCGCGCTCTGGCACATCGACCTGCATCAGTTTTTCCACCGTGCCTGCAAAAGCCTGCTCCTCAGCGGGCCCTGAGAGGTAATCCAGCCGATCGACCAGTGTGAACACTTGATGGTAGGTACGCGTCTCACACTCTTTTTCGACGCCGGTATGGAGATAGCCGATCACCGGCTCGGCGTGCAGGATGAGCTCCCCGTCGATCTTTAGTTTAATGCGCAAAACGCCGTGGGTGGAGGGGTGCTGGGGCCCTAAGTTGAGCTCCATCACATCTTCGGAGAGTTCGAGCTGACTTAAATTACTTGCTTTCGCCATAGGGCCTTAATTTTACAAATGGGATAATTTCAGAGGGAACTTTGGGTTTGACCCCATGTTTGAACTCAACTGGTTCTTCCCCAAGGGCATAGTCTTTGCGTAACGGGTGACCGATCCAATCGTCGGGCATTAAAATCCGCTTGAGATCGGGATGTTCAGTAAAACGCACGCCAAAAAGGTCGTAGATCTCCCGCTCATACCAATCGGCCCCCTCCCAAATGGAAATGGCTGAAGGGAGGCTTTCCTCTCTTGTGACAAAGACGATGATCCGTAACCGTTCCATGGTTTTTGGATTATGCAGCCAATAAAGGACTTTGGTGCGCACTGTCGGAAGGAGATAATCGACGGCGGTTAGATCCATCAGCACTTCGTAACCTTCGCGGCGGCAAGCGCTGAGCGTTTCGATAAGATCTCCCTTGGATACCTCGCGTGTCGTTTCGCCAAACTCTTTGGTTTCATTAAGCATTTTCATCTAATAACCTCTTGCCTCGTAACGGTGGCCGCTTGCGGTTGAGAAGACTTTCGCTTTGCACTTTTTTGCGCAGCATAAGGAGACCGTCGAGGAGTGCTTCTGGACGAGGTGGGCAGCCGGCGACATACACATCGACCGGCAAAATCGTATCGACGCCCGGCAAAATGGCGTAATTATTGTAAACGCCGCCACAGGAGGCGCAATCCCCCATGGCAACTACCCATTTGGGCTCCAGCATCTGATCATAAACGGTTTTGACAACGGGAGCCATCTTTTGACTGACTCTGCCTGCGATGATTAAAACGTCGCTTTGACGGGGACTGGCGCGAAACACTTCCATCCCGAAGCGGGCCATGTCGTAGCGGCTGGCGGCCGTCGACATCATTTCGATCGCGCAACAGGCCAAACCAAATTGTGCCGGCCACAAAGAATTCCCTCGCGCCCAGTTGATTAAAAGTTCCAGCGGAGCTACGAGAAACGGGGTTTTTTCCCCTTGATTCATTCCCATTCCAGTCCCCCTTTTTTCCAAACGTATCCAAAGCCAATCAAAAGCGCCACAAGGAAGAAAAGCATCTCATAAAAAGCGAAGGGGCCGATTTGTTTGGCCACTGCCGCCCAAGGATAGAGGAAAATCACTTCTACGTCGAATACGAGGAAGATTAGGCCAATCAAATAGTGGCGCAGTTGGAACCGTTCTTTGAGCAAGTTGGTCGCGGTTTGGATCCCCGATTCATACGGCAGGAATTTAGTAAAGGAATCCTTAATGGATGGGAAGAGCCCCGAAAGCAGCGCCACAGCTAGCGTAACTGCAGTTACCAACCCTAAATAGATGTAAATTGAAGTCCACTCGTCCATAATCATTCAGTGATACCAAGAAAAATTTCTTAGTGTCAACTGTTTTTCCCGTGAACGTGCCCGTGCCCGTGTGCGTGCCCGATCTATTTAAAATGGACACGTGCACGGAAAACGAAAAAAAATCGGGCACGTGCACGG
>Ga0153954_1000983_pt1 | contig 17719 bp, 9 predicted proteins | sample TSFL038MetaG_FD_102277 | JGI IMG/M metagenome (GOLD analysis project Ga0153954, IMG submission 102277) | Attine ant fungus gardens microbial communities from Florida, USA - TSFL038 MetaG | ecosystem: Host-associated > Fungi > Mycelium > Unclassified | place: USA: Florida, Wekiwa Springs State... | reverse complement strand
GTATGCTTCGGAATCACAAATTGGAAAAGATGTTATCAGAGACTTAGATTTGAGTGATTTTGCTGCATAAACAAATAATATAAAATCATCACCCTAGCCCAGGGCTGTTGCACCTTTAGTCCTCCGGACTATATGAATGGTACTACATAGGTTCAATACGTTTCCTATTCGAGGGCGTATATTGCCCAGAATCCTTCCCCATATATGGGTACTTTGATTCATCTGACTCCCCATGGGCCTCCCAACTTCCTCGCTTTTATACTTGTTGGCCGGTACTTCGTTTTTTTTTCGAAGACCCTGGGGTATCCCTAAGTTCACCAAAACTCTTTAATTGCATGCCATGTTCTTTGACCCCGAGAGTGCATGAGATCCTACCATAACGGGTTTTCATGTATTGCCTTCTGTAGCAAGAACGCCATCGGCCACTCTAACTAGTTCGATTTTTACGAGGCTCGATCACTTTAGTGGTAGGTGCTGCTACTCACTTACGGCCTGCAATCTCTCTGTCTATGCTTAACTCATTCTGTTACCTCGATGAGTCCAAGACTCGATATGGATTCATTTGGTTTATGTTTATCCAATAGGACTTACACCTATTAGAGTTTTGGCGCTTCTTGGCGCACTCTTGCTCATCCTTATATACTCATGTAGATCTTGTTTCACTATTTGGTGATTTTGGCGCCAAAGTGACAAAAAGCATAGAAAACTGCAAGTTTTTCTTTTTCGAAGATAAATAGTCTGTTAAGTATTGATCCACATCCTGAATCGACTCAAATTTCTGCAAAGAGGCTCCTGTCGGTTTATCCTCACGTGACCGTGAGTGTGAATCAAATACCCAAGGTTTTCCGTCAGAGTCGAAAAAAACGACAATCGTGAGTTTTTTGCAAGTGACAATTGAGCAAACTCTCTGTTCCCGATTCTGCGTTTCTTGATACAAAGCATTGAGATGGGCTTTAAATCCGCTTTCCATTAAAAGATCGCTATCACTATTTTGTTCCAATTGGTATGAAGCAACATCTCGGAATTCTTCTGGAAATTCTAAAAGCTGTTGTGCGTCCCCGCTATTGACCTCAGCTTTGGGGTCTTCTGGGAGTTCAGGCATGACATCTACCACATTTTTCTTTTGCTTCAAAATTCCATTTAAGGTTTTTTGCATTGGACCGCTGTCCTGCTCGGGTGGCACCGGACCCAAGAAGCTAACATCTTCGGGAATGATATCGACTAAAATCCACTTCTCCTGTGTTTGATTATATCGATTTGCCACATCCGAAAAATGCTGATATCCATCCAAATGATTCGTTTTGTAATCCTTTATCCCGTTATCAAGCAGGTCATACATCATATCTTGTGTCGTTAAAGGCTTTCCTTTCAAGATATGTAAAGCAGCGTGATAGCAAATGGATGTGCATGCTTTTGTTCCATAAGTTTCATCTCTTAATCCTTGTGATTGTTCACAAAACAAGGAATTCTCTGGTAGCGGAGTTTCACTATCCTCTTGAGAAACATCCTCTCCTCTTCGTCTGACTTCGAGCCTTCTTAAAGAAAAAGCCTGTAGAGGCCTGCTCTCCTGCCATTTAAATACTGAATAGAATAAGCCGATAAATCCGAAAATGGCTGAGCTTACCAAAGTTGTTGCCCATGCAGTATTCAAGTAGCTTTCTGATCTCGGTGTTTTTAGTTTTTGTTTCGTGGATACTTTAGGTTTTTGAATTGGTTTGGCATCGGTCTTAGCGTCACCTAAATTGGATTGATTGATGTCTACTTTTGAAGGAAGATTAGGCTCAGAATGTGATTCGAGCTGTGAGACAGGTGAATTTATTATCAGTTGTGGAGCTAGATTAGTGAACTTATGCTTGGAAAGCTGGCTCGAGTTAGTGCGCTCATTCTCTATAGGAGGTGCTATGGAATTAGCCAGTTTAAAGATACAAGCACCTGCAAATATACTTATAATTAGAAAAGCAATTGTCTTAAATCGGTTTGTTTGAGTATCGTTTTGCACCTCTGTTTCATCAGAAGGTTCAGTATCTTTTGTCTTTTGCTTAGGCAGCGGAAGTTCAATCGCTGTGAAGGTTAAAGGTTTAGAAATTTCCACCTCCTGTTCAATGACAGAAGCATCGGAAGGTGTAGAATCTGGAAGATATTCTAGGTTGTCTTCTCCACCATTTTTCTCTTTGGGCTTTTCAAGAGTCTCAAAATGTTCTTTAGCAAAAATAAGCGTATCGACGATAGGCTGCTGCAGAGTATTTTGGCTAATTTGATCGGATTTGATGAGCGAGAGATTAAAAGGAGCCAATTCTTTTTGATGATGGACAAAATAACGTGTGCTTAGAGTTGAATATTCATTCGGCTCTTGCGTTTCTGAAGGTTTTAAAATCTCTTGAGAGATCTTTTGAATGAATTCTAAGACTTCAATATCCCCAAAACAATGTTGATCTTTTAATTGTATGAGTCCGGCTCGAGCAGCAAGAGATTGAATTTGATCAGAACGGTGAAGTAAATGATGTTCAACACCATATTCAAGGAGTTGTAAGGTACGCAGCCCAATCAAATGAGGCCTTGTCAAATCCTTGCCACCAAAGATACCCTTCAGCTTTTGGAAAAGAAAACCAATGAGATGCGTTTCTTCAAGCATGCCATCTTGATTGGCAATTAAAAAACGGCCGAATTTTTTTTGGGATATAGCAGAAAAATACTCTTCGAAATTTTCCTCGTGAGGGAAATAAAGTTGAATGTTTGGTCGTATTAAATGATTTTCTGCTGACATGCCAAAGAATAAAAAGCTTATGATTTAAATAAATTATTTTAAAACAAACTTCTGTTTCCAGATCTGAATTAAATTATAATCCATTCTTATTAAAGAAAGATAAAGAAAAGATACACATAAGAAAATTCAAAAGTTTGACAAAATCACGATAAAGTAAAGTTTTACCTCGCAGCAAGATAAACGATGGAAACGATTGAACGATATAATGATAGAATTCAGAATAAAAGGTAGCCAGTAGTCAGTAGAATGCTTTTGCCTTAAGGTCCTTTGAGTCGTTAATGTCTTTTCATTCAGCAATGCCATTCTGAATTCTATCATTATATCGTTCAATCGTTTCCATCGTTTATCTTATTGAAGAAGCAAATCGTGGATACCGCATTGAGAGTGAGATCTTCGTGCATGACGAGTCTGAGTTCGACTCACTTGGTAACGACGTGGACGAAAACATCCGCTTTTCCCCACGTATAAGGAACCATAAAACGCTTCATCACTTCAAAACAGGTCTTATTGGTGTATTCAGTTAGAGGATAGCTAACGGTAATGATTTTGGTCCCTATAGGGAGCTTAGAAAACTTTTCAATCAATGATTGAATGGAGCTGTCATCGAGACATGTTCCGTAAAGATAGCAGACCGTGGCGCCCTTAAATTCGACATTTCTAAAATCCGCCAACCGGAATTCGAGGTTCTGGAAGTTTAATCGCTTTTTTATACGGTTAGCGCGTTCTACGAATTCGGGGATATATTCAATACCGACGACAGAGCATCCAATAAAGCTATTTAACCAAAAGCAGGTTCTACCTCGGCCAGATCCCAGTTCGAAAACACAATCGTTCTTGCCGATTTGGGCTTCTTGAACGATGGTTTCTAGACTTGTCAAAGGCGTTTCGCCATAGGCATAGATCTCCTTCTCCCCTCTTTTCATTAAAAAGCGTTTGCTGATTGAATAGGGGTTGTGGAAAAGATACATCAAGCGCAACGCAATATCCGCCTTCAAAAAGGCAAAATTTCCATAATAGCGCACAGTCACGCATGCAAATTCCCAAAGGTTGCTTAAAAAGACAGTGAAATTAAGCCAAAGAAGCGAAAAAAACTCTTTAAGGTTCATTTTCGATTGAGATCTATTGATAAGAGGTCCCACGAAGGATTGTCCTTTTTTCTGTGAAATTACCACCTTATCATTTTGTGTGTTGGACATCAATCAAGAACCTAAATTTTTTTATGAAAAGACCGGATAGATCACCCTCGCAATGAGAAAAAACATCAATGTAGAAAGCACATCATTAAAGGCTGTGACAATGGGCCCAGAAGCTACAGCAGGATCAATTCCAAAGCGGGCAAAGAAGAATGGCGATAGGGTTCCTAGAGTGGTCGCTAAGAGACAGGCACCCAGCAACCCTACGCTGACAGTTGTTCCAATGGCGATAGGGTCCCCTCCCACTTGATGGATGCCGAAATAGTTCAACAAAAAAACAGCGAGGCCGCAAAGGATGCCAAAAATCGATCCAATGAGTAGGCCGATCCCTAATTCTTTGATGATCGCACTAAAACGAGTGCCTGTTGAAAGTTCGCCAGTAGACATACCGCGCACAAGAATGGTGCTGCATTGTATCCCGACATTTCCGGACATCCCTGCAATTAAAGGCACAAAAAAAGGAACATAGAGAAACCATGAGCGGTCTTTGAAATGCGCCATCGCCATGGCTGTGATGAGTCCTGCGCACAAAGTCACTAAAAGCCAAGGTGCGCGCCAAAAAAAACGCTTGAGAATGGGAGATTGTTCGCTCACATCTTCGGCAGTACCTGCAATGCTCGCTATTGTCTCATCGGCGAGATCTTCCATGACCTCCACAACATCCTCATAGGTAATAACTCCTAAAAGATGATCGTTTTCATCGACGACAGGCAAGGCTGGAATTTTATATCGTTCAACAATATCGACAGCCTCATCGCGAGAATCGTCGGGAGTGACTTTATGAAGGATTGGACGCATGACCTGCCGCAAAGGAAGGTAATCAGGATTCACGATCAGATTGCGTCCCGGAACGCATCCGGCTAAGCTGCCATCATCATTAAGGACGAATATGCGACGTGTGAGTTCGATGCCTGGGTTATCACGAATATGAGCGGCAACTTCGCCAATTGTCGTATTCATCGGAAATGCAAAAAATTCATTGGTCATGATCCGTCCAGCGCTGTGGCGATCATGCTTTTGCAATTCTCGAATTCGCGCTGCTTTCCTCAAATCGAGCAGTTCTAACACACGCTTGAGGCGTCTGTCTGATAAATCATCTAAAATCCAGACCGCTTCATCGGTCGGCATGCGTTCAATCAGACGTTTAATTTCATTATCATCAATTTGTCGGAAGATGACGCTTCGCGTATTGCTTCCTATATTGATCATGAAAATAATTTTGGCATTAAGGTCAGGCAGATTGTCATAGACGATCACGCGGGCGCTAGGTGGTAATCGTGTGACGGCATGCGCAAGATCGATGGGATCGTGCTCGCTGGCGATTTTAGCAATATCATGGAGGAGAATTTGCGATGTTTGTTTATGAAAGGCATTTTCGAGCTTCTCATTCAATACATCATCAAGGTGGCTGGTTTTTGAATCCATGAGGTTACCGGCCGAAGTGAAATATTCGACTTCGAGTTCTTCATTTTCTTCATTGGATTCAATATCAACCATTCAAAAGTCCTTATCTATGTGGCATAGCCAGCCTTACTCGGTTCAAGCTTAATGGTTATTAGGCAATTCATTCAAGGAAAAATCTCTTCGAGGATTTTAAGATTGTTTCTTTCTTGACAAGTTGCTATAATGCCTTCAATCAGAAAAACTTAATCTAAACTTTAATTATGATTTCACCAAAAAAAATTCGCAATATCGCTATCATTGCCCACATTGACCACGGCAAAACAACTCTATTAGACAGCCTTTTAAAGCAATCAAACGTGTTCCGCAGCAATCAAATGGTGGCTGAGCGCGTTATGGATTCCTACGATCAAGAAAAAGAGCGTGGGATCACTATTTTTGCAAAGCACACCTCTGTCCATTTTGAAGATTTCAAAATCAATATTATCGATACTCCAGGACACGCCGATTTTTCCGGCGAGGTGGAACGCATTTTGGGCATGGTCAACTCGGTTCTTTTGCTGGTCGACGCCCAAGAGGGTCCCATGCCGCAAACACGCTTCGTTCTCTCAAAATCATTGAAGATGGGATTGCGCCCTATCGTTGTGCTCAACAAAATCGATAGGCCTCATGCCGATCCAGATGGTGTTTTAGATGCTACTTTCGACCTCTTCAGCGAGCTGGGAGCAACAGACGCTCAATTGGATTTTCGTTTTTGCTATGCATCGGGATTGTCTGGATTTGCTATGCATCATTTGGAAGATCCACGTACCGATATGCGGCCATTATTTGAGCTGATCACAACAGCTGTCGATGCTCCTCAAGGAAGCCTCGACGCTCCTTTTCTCATGCAGGCGGCAACGATTTCTTATGACGACTATGTTGGACGTCAGGCATGTGGAAGAATTCTCGACGGTACTGTAAAAAAAGGTCAGCAGGTTATCCATTGCGACCCTCAAGGCAATCAGACAAAATGCACCATCACGCGCATTGAAGGATACCTAGGCTTGGAAAAGGTCGAAATGGAAGAAGCTGGAGTGGGAGATATCGTTTGCCTTTCTGGCATTCCTGAAATTACCATCGGCGACACCTTATGCGATCCACGAAATATTGTAAGGCTTCCCCCGATTAAATTAGATGAGCCGACAGTTTCCGTCGATATTACCGTCAATAGCAGTCCTTTTGTGGGACGCAGCGGCAAGCATGTCACGATGAATAAAATCCGCGACAGACTGGAGCGTGAAAAGCGCGCCAATATTTCATTGCGTATCGAAGATGCTTCAGGCGAGCAGGATAAGATTACTGTTGCTGGACGGGGCGAACTCCATCTTTCCGTATTAATCGAGTCGATGCGTCGAGAAGGCTATGAATTCAGCGTTTCCAAGCCAAGAGTTATTCTCAAAGAGATTGATGGAGCTAAATGCGAGCCGATCGAACGTGTTCACATCGAAATTCCGGAGGAATTTACAGGAAATATTATTGAAGAGCTATCGCGACGCCGTGGCGAGATGCAGCACCTGGATACTGATGAACATGGAATCACTTCTTTAGAATTTTTGATGCCCACACGGGGATTAATGGGCTATCGCAATGACTTTTTAACGGCTACGCGAGGTTTGGGCATTCTGACATCGATCTTTGAAGAATTTGCCCCTTGGAGAGGACCGATCCAGGGCAGAACCCGTGGAGTGCTGATTTCCATCTGTGCTGGAAAAACAAACGGCTATGCGTGTTTCAATTTGCAAGATCGCGGAGTGCTCTTTACAGCTCCTGGTGATGATGTCTATGAAGGAATGGTTGTTGGCGAGAATAGCCGTGAAAATGATCTGATCGTTAACGTGACCAAAGGAAAGCAGCTGACAAACGTCCGTGCTGCTGGTAGTGATGAAAATATCATTCTTATACCTCCACGGAAATTTACACTCGAGCAAGCGATCGACTATATCCAAGATGATGAACTCATCGAAGTGACGCCAGATGCAATCCGCATGAGAAAGCGCCATCTGACCGAAAATGAGCGCAAGCGCAAAGATAAAGTCTCATAACTTAATTTTTCGTGCCCATGCCCTGCCCGTGCAATGGCATTCGGTTAATAATTGGTCTTACAGCAATGCACGCAAGGTACTACTTTAGTTTTGATGTTTTTTTTATGGTATTTTGATGATAAAAAAGCATTAAGATAGTATGCAAATAGCTGATTAAAAATGGTTTACTTAGCCGGATGCCATTGTTTGCCCGTGTGCGTTCCCGAAAATACAGTACGGCGTAGAGACCCAGAGACGCAGAGGAGAACTGGTTTTTGAATTTTTCTCTGTGTCTCTGCTTTGTATTGCATTTTCGGGCACGCACATGGGCAGGGATTAAGATATCTATTTTTAGATTAAAACTCCCCTATACTATCATTAGCCCTTTCTTGGTGGCTTAATAGACGTGAAATGAAAAGCCTAAATGCAGGCACATCATGTAAGTTTTCCAACCATTCATCATGGATGATATCATCGACTGAGGGTAATGATTTATGATGCTCGGCTTTTTCCAAAAAGCTTAGCGCAGCGTTGATATTGCCCACTAAAGCGTGTAGACAGGCAAGATTATAAAAAGCTTGAATGCTTCCAAGAGCTACCGATTGAAGCAATTTGCTTTCAGCTTGGGCAAAGAGCTTATTTTCATCATCCTCATGAGTTGGCTCAATTGTCAAAAATGCAAGATTAAGCAAAGCTAGGCCATAATCGTTCCAGGCAATCTCATCTTCGGGATCTTCCTCGATGAGTTGGTGGAAAAGATCGATGGCTTTATAGAATTTATCGACATCTGCATTGAGTTCTCCCAAATGAAACAGCGCAAGAGCTAAATTGTATTTAGCATGCGAATACGCAGGATCGATTCTCAGCACATGTGAAAGAATTTGAACGGCTTTTTCATAATAGGAGGGGTCTTCATGAAAATCACCAAGATAATCCATTGCACAGCCATAATTGTATAGCCACTCAAGATCGACGTGACTTTCCTTTGGCGAGTGTTGTAGATGCCAGGAAATGGCTTGTTCAAACTTCTCAGCGGCGGCTTCGACGTGTTTTTTTTCATTTGTCATTTCGCCGAGTTTCATTAAAGATATTCCCCAGTCGCTTAAAAACTGAGATGAAGACTCTTCACCACTCTCCTTAATGAGCTGAAAATAATGAACAGCCTTTTTAATGTGCTCTAAACTTACTTTCATCTCTCCAAGTGCAAAGTGCGCTAAAGCCATTCCTTGTAATAGCGAACAATGGGTGCTATTAATGGCTAGCCCTTGTTGGAATTTTTCGATTGCCTGGGTGTAATAGCTTTCAGAGTTAAAATAACGGCCAAATTCCATTAGACAGCATCCATAGATATGCCAAGCATCAGGTTCATCCGGTAAGGATTCCAATCCAAAGCAAATCTTTGATTCCGCCTCTCGCAATAAATTTAAATTCTCTTCAGAAGAAGCAAGCCAAGTTTGAGCCTCGCCCCATCGCAATAAGATATGAGGACTATTCGGCTCTAGTGCTGCTGCCTGTTCGAATTTCTCGAAACTTGCCTTAACGCGTTCAATATCCCGAGTAAGCTTGCCAACAACTGTATAGAGCTCTGCCCAGCGGAGCCAACCAATGGCACTATTTGTATTAATTTGCAACGCACGCTCAAAACATTCATCGGCTTCGTAAAAATGTTCTAATTCTTCCGACTCTTCATAAAGGCGCTGATAAATGCAAGCCATATTCAACCAGCTTTCGTAGTACGCAGGAGCTAATTTTGCCGCTTTCTTATATCTTTCCAAGCCTTCAACATATAAGTCTTTTCGAGACATTAAAGAAGCGATATCGACGAGGACATTACCGAAATCGTTATGGAATTCCGCACTTTCATACAGGATATCATCAGCTAAACGGAATTTTTCCAATGAACGAATAAAATCCGAAATCTCACCCGAATGTTTAGCGATATAGTATAAACAGACCCCCCAATGCCAAAAAAAGGGGCTATCATAGTCAATTCCATTCTCGACAATCAATTTTGAGGCTTCAGAAAACTTCTCTTCGGCTTCGAAAAAGTAAGAGGGATTATCATGGAGGACGCCGATTCGTGTGAGAACATTTCCCAAAGAATGCCAATATTTAATAAAAAATGGATCCAAGAAGATAGCTTTTTCAAGGGCTTTTTTTGCCTCATTCAGATAGTTGATATTTTGCCCCTGAGTTGAATAAGCGAGTGCTTGAAGAAAAGGGATTGTCGCACTTTTAGGGGAAACTTTCGAAGCCAAATCGAAGCTCTCCACCCATTTGGTGTTTCCTTGCTGCAGCTGGTGTTCCCCTTGCTTAACAAAGAGAATTGCCAGCAATTCACGCTCATGCCGGGAAAGTGGCTTCCACGTTGTTGGCTGAATATATGGTTCTAACTGCCCAAAATCTTTAGCATTTAGAATTTCTTTAAATTTTTCTTGAAATGACATAGAAAAAGCTTCTTTTTTGTAAAAAAATCATAAAACAATTACTGTTTAATTACAATATAGCTCGCTCAAAAATACTAAGATACAAACCTTTGCATCAATGACCCAAACGAAAAAAGACTCATCATGATTTTAGTTCATTCACAGCTTCTATCATTTCAGATAAGTCAGTTATCGGCTTCATGCATGTTCCTCTGTGACAAAGATACAAAGTCGTTTGATTCTTAATAGGTTCTTGCTTCTCTATAAATGGAAGGCATTTCCATAATCTTTCATCATTAGCCGATCGCCATATAATCGAACGATGCGGAATGTATGAATGAAAAAAAAGTCGGTGGATCTCTTCTTTATATTGATCTTTTTGATTCAAGGCAATGACTGCTGTCATCGCATTTTGATCAAAATATCGCAGAAGATTCATCAAATGAAACGTATATCCAGGAGGATAGTTATCGATAAATCTTTGGGCTGCCCTTAATTCATCCTCAGCTTGAGATAAATAGCGATTCTCAAATGTCAATTGATATAGGCGCAGCAAATTTTCGCAATGGATAGCATTTCCTGAGGGCTCGGCGCCGTCTGAAAATTGGCATTTCCTCAAGATGATATTTTGATCTCTTCCATCTGTTTGGTAGAATGCCCCATCTTCAGCTTTGAATTGGAGAGTTAGGTTTTCCGTCATTGCCATTGCCCATTCCAGCCATTCCACTCCCCTGCCTGCTTCAAACAGACTTAGAAGACCTCGAATTAAAAATGCATATTCATCCAGCCCGGCTGAATAAAGTCCTTCGCCATCGCGCCAGCGTCGAAACAATTGACCATCTCTCCACAAGTGCTTCTTAATAAATCGAGCGGCATGCTCAGCCGCATCAAGATAGCTTTTTTCTTCAAAAGCAGCGCCAGCCTCAGCCATAGAATAAATCATTAGACCATTCCATGAACTCAAGATTTTATCATCCTTCAGTGGATGGGGACGACGTTCTCTAACTTTCCAAAGAATCTGCTTTTGCATATCGAAGAGACTGCTCAATTCTTCTGATACCAATCCCTTACGCGCCGTGAATTCTTCCAATCTCAAGGGAGTATTTAAAATATTCCGTCCCTCGAAATTTCCTTCCGACGTGATGTTATAAAATTCGCAAAAGAGCGCCGATTCATCTTTTCCTAAGACATTTCGGATTTCATCGAGTGTCCACGTATAAAAATAGCCTTCATGACCTTCAGAATCTGCATCCTCGGCAGAGAGAAAGCCTCCTTCAGGATGAGTCATGTCCCTTAAGACATAATTCAAAATCTCTTCACAGATGCGGCGATAAAAATCCCTTTGAGTCACTTGCCATGTTTCCAAATAACTGTGTGCTAAAAGAGCATTGTCATAAAGCATTTTTTCAAAGTGAGGAACCAGCCATCGCTCATCGACACTATATCTTGAAAAGCCTCCTCCCAAATGATCGAAAATCCCTCCCCTCTGCATCATATCGAGAGTCCTTTCTACGAGGAAAAGAGAACGACTATCCTCTTTTTTAGCCCCATAACGAAGTAAAAAATTCCATTGGTAGCCGATAGGAAATTTGGGAATCCCTTTAATGCCTCCATAGACAGGATCGGCCATCTTAAACAACAGCTCAGCTGTATCATCGATCTGTTCTTTTGCTGGGAAGATATTCCCTTTTATATGGATATTTTCTTCAAAAGCTTCGACGATACGCTCTGATTGCTCGATGATACGTTCTCGCTCTTCCCCATACCAAACTTCCCTAATCCTTGAAAAAAGATCTATAAGGCCGGTCATGCCATGGCTGGCATAAGGAGGAAGATATGTGGCTGCAAAAAAAGGTCTTAATTCAGGCGTTAAGATGACGTTCAGAGGCCAGCCTGCAGCTCCTGCCATCATGGTTTGAGCAAATTCCATGTACAAAGAATCAATCTCTGGAAGCTCCTCTCTATCCACTTTGATATTAATAAAATTCTCATTCATTAGGTGGGCAATTTCCAAATTTTCAAAAGATTCACGCTCCATGACATGGCACCAATGGCATGTGGCGTATCCTATTGAAAGAAAAATGGGCTTGTCTTGATCCTTAGCGGCCATGAAGGCCTCATCTCCCCATGGATACCAATCGACAGGATTGTGTGCATGCTGCAAAAGATACGGAGATTTTTCTTTTATAAGCCGATTGGTATAGAGATTACGTTCAGCCATTTGGCTCTCCTAAGTATTGAGTTCCTTCTGAAGAATCGATGTTATAATGGACATAAACGGATTCCTTCAGCAAATCAAGGTTTTTTTCACAGTTTCGCATGACTGATGGCTTCCGATCGAACGACTCTGATAATTGGAACTTGAATTTTAATAGTCTAGCATTTATGAGGGATGTGTATTTTTATATTCGGAGCAACTTATGCCATTAATTCCTTTGCGTCCCCTTCTTGACTATGCAGCAAAAAACAATTTTGGTGTTTGCGCCCTTAATGTGAATAACATGGAGCAAATCCAAGCCATCATGGAAGCAGCAAGAGCGACTAAAAGTCCAGTAATTATTCAGGCAAGCCGCGGAGCTAGAAAGTATACGAATGAAGCGTTTTTGAAACATTTGATTCTTGCTGCTGTAGAACTCTACCCAGAAATTCCTCTTGTGATGCATCAAGACCATGGCAATGGACCTGAAACATGCATTAGTGCCATGAAACAGGGATTTACCAGCGTCATGATGGATGGCTCTTTAGAAGAAGATGGAACGACCCCAGCTAGCTACGAATATAATGTCGCAGTCACTCGTTATGTCGTCGATATCGCTCATTCCATTGGCGTTTCTGTTGAAGGTGAATTGGGATGCTTAGGTTCTTTAGAAGGCCATGCTGGAGAGCAGGAAGATGGGCATGGAGCCAAGGGCAAGTTGACATTGGACCAGCTTTTGACAGATCCAGATCAAGCTGTCGACTTTGTGAAACGCACAGGAGTGGACGCATTAGCCGTTGCCATCGGCACAAGCCATGGAGCTTACAAATTTTCAAGGAAGCCGACTGGAGATGTTCTTTCAATAAAGCGCATCCTTGAAATCCATGAAAAGCTGCCCAATTGCCATCTCGTCATGCATGGTAGCAGCTCCGTTCCCAAATCGCTCCTCGATATTATCAATGCTCATGGAGGAAAAATTCGCGAAACTTATGGAGTGCCTATTGAAGAAATTCAAAAAGGTATTCAAGCTGGTGTTAGGAAAATTAATGTCGATACAGATAATCGCTTAGCGATGACAGGCGCCGTACGCAAGCTTTTAGCAGAAAACCCCAGTGAATTTGATCTTCGTGCTTGGATGAAAGAGGCTCGAAGCGCGATGCAGCGAATATGCGAAGAACGCATGAGACAATTTGGTCAAGCAGGCCACGCCCTTCATGTCCCAATTATTCCTTTAGAACAGATGGCAAAGGACTATATTGCTGGAAAATATGGTGAAAATGCAAAGCCCCGGCCAATCAAAGACTTATACCCCTTTTGAACGATTCAACACTGAGATATTCATGAACATCAATGATGATATTATTTACGCAAACTTGCTGATAACACAAACCCTCCGAAGAATGTTTCAAAAGCCTCGTCAACAGCTTAAAATAGCTGGTATTGCAGGCACTCTCGCCTGTTTAGGGATGGCCATTAGCCTGCCTTCTGCAGCCCAAGAAGCTGGAAATTATACTTATGATATTAAAGAAATATCTGAAGTTGAGTCCCTTCGAAAGCAGCTGCAGCACACCGAGCAGGAGCTCCATGATTATAAGTCGCGTTTTTTTCGTTCATCCCATCCTATGGATTTGGCAAAAATTTCGGAATTAAGCCAGCAATTAGCGGAACAAAAATCATCGAATGAAAAGCTCTCCGCCCTCGTAAAAACCCTAGAAAAAGACTATCACACAGCGCGAAAACAAGCATCGACACTGGAAACTAGCGCGGATGCTCTTAGCACTTTAGTGCGCACTCAACGAGCACAAAATGAATCTCAAGAAAAAAATCATCAGGCCCTGATGAGTGAACAATCGGAAAGGTTTGAAAAAACAAGGCAGGATTTAATCGATAAAATTTATGCCTATCAAGTCAATCACGAGCGCACTTTAACGGAACGTACGACAAATCTATATGATCATCTTTTGATTGCAGAACTTGCCGGCATGTCCAATCAAAATGCCCTGCTGATGAAACTGCATGATGTATTTCAGCTGGCTGAAAGCCACCGCAAACAGATAGAAAAATTGCTGATCGACTTGCAAGCCGCCCAAAATATTGTTTTAATCAAAGAGCAATATATCAAGAATTTGGAAAACTTTAACAACCAAGCAGACTTTTTGATTAATGCATTTGAGGCTCAAGCAATGGCTGCCGCGGAAAGCGAAGAAACGCATCTACAACGGTTAGCTAAGCTTGATGAAGAGTTGGAAGACGCCCTTCAAGAGGCTGCAATGCTCAAATTCAGTCTTGGAGATGCAAGAAAAATAGCCGATAGTAAAGAACAATATATTGATAGATTATTGGAACAGATCTTCGGAGAAGAAAATAAAAATGCCGAACTTAAACAGCAAATCGCTAATACATTAAATTATTTGACCTCAGCTGTTTCGTATGCAGGAATGCTAGAACAAGCTCATGAAGATAGCCAAGATGATATTGGTTACCTGAAAATTTTGCTTGATGATGTTTCTGATGCCAATGCAATGCTCCAAAATCAGAATGACAGCCTTTCCCAGCAGTATGAAGCTGTGGCTTCCCAATTGCGAGGCCATAGAGAATTTATGGCTAGTGAGCTCTTAAAGAAAGAGGAATTGCTGACCGATGCCGCCATGTATTTTCAGGCACTTTTAGAAGACCACCAGTATCGGAATAATCTTCTTCAAGATCAGCTTCTACAGCATCATGAGGAATACTCTCTCGCACAAGCCAAGCATGAATCAGAAAAAAGCCATTGGTCCAATCAATTAGCAGCTTTAAATAGCGTGTCAAGCGTCTTGTTAGCCGATCTTGATCTCGCCACTCTCCAGCAAAATGAAGCGGCCAACAGACATCGCGACCTAGAAACAAAGTTCCAAGAGCTTTCATCTAAACTCCATTCGATGGAATTGGCTTTACAACAATCTGAAGAACACATGAATGCACTTCAGGCTGCCAATGCAACGCTCGACAAGGAAAATTCTGAAATTGCTTTGCAACATGGCCAGGCCTTGCAGGATTTGGCAATGAAAGAATCCCATTATGCAGCCCTTTATGGCACCTATGAAGCCGACAAAAAAGCCGTTGAGGCGAAACTCCAAGAAGTGATTTTATCATTAGAAGATAAGGAGCAGGCTATTCAGATTTCTACAAATGAAGCGCAATCACTTCAAACATCTAACCAAGCACTGAAAGAAGAGCTTTCATCTGCTCATGATCAACATTCCACAGCAAATGAGCGTATTGCTGCTTTAGAAATGGAAATGTCTCTAAAAGAAAGAGAATATCAATCGAATCAATTATCTCAAACTCAAGCAATGAATCAGCTGCAAGCCGACTTGAATGAGGCAAAAATGATAGTCGCTTCGCTAACAGAAAATTTGCAGAAGCTCAGCAACGATTACGGGTATGCAAAAAATAGGGAACAGCAGCTCAAGCAAAACATTCATACCCTTGCATCCCTAGCAGAGCATCAAGATCATGCTCTCAATCATGCCCATCAAACCCTTGAGAATGTCCAAATGCTCTATGAAGAACAACAGAAGGAAACTGCCCACCTGCGGACTTATGCAGATCATCTACAAAAGGTCATCGAACAAATGTCTCAACAACATGAAGATATGAACTCTGCAAAAGAACATCCTTTGAGATTGCCCTCGATTTCTTCATTGATGCATCTGCAAGAAGATTAGAATTCGGAAGTGACTTAACTTACGCTGCTACCACAGCTAATTTGTTATTGTTAAAGTACCCCACGTTACCGTCTGCATTTCATGCATGGCCTTCACGCGGGGTTACTTATGCCACTACCGTGGCAAAAATTAGTCGCTTAAAATAACACGCTCCAGTAGTCCGAAGGACTAAAGGTGCAACAGGCCTGAGCAACCGCCCATGGGGATAATTGAAAAGAATTTATAGCCTGTAAGGCTGCTACAACATAAAACGCAGCCATTCAGTCTGCAATATTTGATCTACAGACTACCCAGGGCGATGCTCTGGGTTGTTGCACTTTTAGTCCTTTGGACTATTTAGATAACTCTATGTGGTTTTATCGCAGTAGCGATAAGAATGCGGCAATGTCATTTTGCAAGAAGTCTAATGAAGTCATGGATTAAGGCTTAGCTGTGATGATGCTATAGTTTTTCAACGAGAATGAAGTTTTCAGCAGTTCATCGATTGTTTTCGAGTTGAGGTCCTTTGTCTCTGTGCTTCCAAGATAAATCCACTCTGGATCCCATTTCCATAAATAATAATTCGTCAACATCGACATCCAATAAAAATTATCTCGAAGCCAGTAATCATCACTTCCTGCTTCAAGTTTTTTGATTTCCACCATTTCTTCCTGGGTCACTCCCCTGTCTTGAAAGAGCTTTAATTCATGAATGACAATCTGCTTTAACTTATCAACAAGCTGATTGTCACAACGAAAACGAATTGAGATCCAAGGATTGTCTAACAAGGGATAAAGAGGAAATTCATAACAAACATCGATCCCATATGACAACTTCATATTCTGAGTGATCACACGCCTTAAACGGGCCTCGATAACCTGACACATAAAGGCTAGCTGATGAATGCTTTTCTCATTCAAAGATATTTGCAACGGAAATGTTAAGCGCGTTAAAGAATCTGGACGCTGCGATAAGTGGATTTCTTTGTTTGTGATACCAGGTGGAAAAGGGGCTGGTTCAGGTTGATTGAAATTGAAGGGAGGCTCTTCAGTTGGAATAGAACCTAAATAATGATTGACGAGCGCCTTCGCTGAATCAATGTCAAAGCTTCCTACAATCACGCATACGAAGCCTTGTGGATTAGAAAAGCATCTCTGAAAAAATGCTTTTGCTAAATCAAAATCAACTTTATCCAAATCTTCTACTGACATTGGCTGCAGGGCTTGAAACCCCTGGGTATTCACCGATAAAAAAGCCGCCTCATAGGCTAAATCATAATCACAAGCCATTTTGCTTAGGCTGGTTTTGCTGACGATCTTGGCAGCCTTCCATCCTTCTCTAGAGAAATTTTTTTGTGTAAAAAGCATGTGAGTGCATTTTAAAAAAGCCTCTAAACCCTCTTTACCCGAAGTTCCTTCGATGACTCGGCAAAAGGGTTGAATTTTTGGTACAAACTCCAGAGAATGTTCGTAGAGTAGGACAGAAATTTGATCGCTGCTGAATCCACCCATTCCTGATTCCCATGCGATTTGAGCAGCCAATTCACCAGAAAAACGATCTTTGGAAGGCAGCTCAGCGGTTCCTCCTAGAGCTGTCAGCTTGATGAAAATTTCATCAGATTCAAAGCTTGTAGGCTTTAACCATACTGTCATCCCATTGCTCAGTTTCATCTGCACTAGGCATCCTTCGGAAACATCTTCTATTTTATCAGTGTCGGAAGAGGAGGCACCTTCAATACTGCCTAATAAATGCGCTGTTATAAGACAACTTATGGTCAAAAAATAGACGACGAATCTCATCACTAATCCTTGGAAAAAAAAGACTATACTAAAGAGATATTAAGAGTTGTTAAAGATCCTTATCTACCCAGGTGACCGGACATTAAATCAAATTCTTGAATTTTGAACGCTGTTGTTAGATCCTCTTTGAAAACACGTTTTCAAGGAGATTTTCATGAGCCAGCCAAAAGGCAAAGTACCCGCCCACATT